>Ga0180436_10003183_pt1 | contig 15180 bp, 13 predicted proteins | sample SS_ome_2_FD_132434 | JGI IMG/M metagenome (GOLD analysis project Ga0180436, IMG submission 132434) | Hypersaline lake sediment archaeal communities from the Salton Sea, California, USA - SS_3_S_2 metaG | ecosystem: Environmental > Aquatic > Non-marine Saline and Alkaline > Hypersaline >...
GACTCGGGTCGAGGCGAATAGTTCAAAGTTATCTCGATCAATTGTGGTGTGTATGCTCATTCTTCTCCTAGGTTTTCCAGACCATGGGAAACAAAAACCAACCGTCGCTTATAGCGAGGCTCCCTCATTGCGCAAAAACGCGAGGGCGCTGTCGCCTGGTCGGGTTGGCCTGGTGAAAAAAGACTGGTCCGAAGCTCAGGCGATCAACGCTCTCGCTTCAGACAGATGCAATAAACACTGATTATCATTCTTGATCTCGCTTCCTCAAACTTACAAGAATTATATCGGTTTCAGAGGTGGGTGTCAAGTATTTGCGACAACTATGCTGAACTCGATCTGTGGAGGATGACTCTTTCTTGTACTTTCCACAGTTGACCGAAGAATCCCGCGATAGGATTCCGGCTCCACGACTGCTTGGCTAACGTGTAGATCGTGCCTTCTCCAGTAGCCACCGACTGCACAGGTACTTCCTGCCAAGCCTTGTAATCGGCTTGGCTGGGCGGTGGCTCAGCAGCAGGTCGAGAATCTCGGACGTCGGAGCGAACCACCCGTTTCTCTCGGCCAAGCTGGTCATTTGTTTCTTCCAGATAGGATTGAGTGTCCCATCTTGAACGAAGTCCTTGCCGAAATGAGTGTAGACGATGCAGCACCCGCGCTCTCGAACTAACCGTTCTTGATTCGCTTCTGTCAGAAGTGAATTAAATCCCTTTACCTTGGCCCCGTCAGAGCTGGAGAACCAATAATTCACGTAGGGTCGTCGTGTATCGTGATACGGCATAAACGGGTCGGCCCTGGCAGTGTTTATGGTCTGGAACACGAAGTCCCTGACATATTTTGTGTGTCTCTGACAGATATCGCCCCAGAATAGATCGCTGGTCTCGTCATGGCCGCAGTACTGGTCTCGATTCATCGACGCATCGTAGCCGATTTGCATCAGCCGATTGTCAAATCGCGACCTTCCCCAGTACATACCCTCTCTATTGTCGCAGTGGTTGACATTGATTGTGGGATAGTGTCCAAAAACTTCGTTAAACCTCTCGTACGCCCCGGCGGTGCTCGCGCGACAACTGGTACCGGGGGCGGCGAGGTGCATAGCAATCTCAAATCCGCGGCGCTGCAGCTCGAGCGTGAAGCGTAAATACTCGGGGTCGCTCAACGTTTGGGAACGGGTGTCAAATTTGTCTGGTGTGGTGCTTCTTTGAACCCAGACGGTCTTTGTCGTGCGAAAACCGAGGTCGTGCAGAAAATCGTAGACGGGGCCGAGGTTCTTCACGGTACCAAGGTCGGTATCGTCGACGATGCCAAAAGCAAATTGTTTTCCACCTGGATATTGGATTGATCTAGACATAGTCTGCCCCTGCGGCCACGATTCCCAAACTTGCTCAGATTATACGCGCGCGAACTTTGGTGTCAAACCTAACAGATGCGCGGCAGAAGCTCTCCCAGTGGCAGATCAATCACGCGTCTTCCGCCGATACTGGTGCGAGCCAGGACCAAGCCCGGATGTTCAGCTGTCAAGGTACCGATCTGGGTAGCATCTCTTCCCAGTGGATGATCCTGTAAAACTCGGAGTGCTTCATCCGCATCTTCGGCTGGAACGAAGGTGATGAGTTTGCCTTCATTTGCTACACTGAGGGGATCAAATCCCATCATCTCACATGCTGCAGCGACAGACTTGCGAATGGGGATTGCGTTTTCGTTGATTTCGATTCCTACCCCTGATGACGTCGCGAGTTCGTTGAGTGCAGCCGCCAGGCCACCTCGAGTTGCGTCTCTGAGACAGTGGACGTTAGGTACAGCCTCCAGCAGTTTCGCAACCATGCCGTTCAGCGCAGCGCTATCGGATAGAATATCAGTCTCGAACGTTAGTCCTTCTCGCTTGCTGAGCACGGCGATGCCATGATCGCCAAGTGTGCCACTCACTAACACTACGTCGCCAGGTGTTCCTCTATCTGGAGCGATAGTGATGTGTTGCGGAATGATGCCAATACCTGTTGTATTGATGTACATACCATCGCCGTGTCCATGTTCCACTACTTTGGTATCTCCAGCCACAATCCACACGTTTGCTTGCCTGGCGGCACTGGCCATCGAATCAACTACGCGCTGGAGTGTATCCATCTTCAATCCTTCTTCAAGGATGAACGCCGCGGTCAACCAAAGCGGTTTTGCTCCGCTCATCGCAACATCGTTGACAGTTCCATGGACGGCGAGAGAGCCAACGTTCCCTCCTGGGAAGAAGAGAGGTTGGACGACGAAGGAATCAGTGGACATAGCCAGCCGATATGCGTCGATCTGTGAGGGTAGTACGGTAGCATCTGCCATTTGGCGTAGATACATATTGTCAAGGGAGCGGGCGAATAGGTCCCGGATCAGGTCGGATGTCATTCTTCCTCCTGCTCCGTGAGCCAAACGAATTGTCGTCTCCATATTTGTGGATGGTCTCCTTACACGTCTGCTATACGTCGTGAACCGTGTAGCGGTAGTATGCCGCACATGCGCCCTCTGCACTGACCATACAGGGGCCAATTGGGTTCTGGGGTGTACATGTTTTCCCAAAGAGTTTGCATTTGGGGGGACGGATGATTCCACGGAGAACATCTCCACAGCGGCATCCTGGAGGTTCTCGTGTCGCTGGTAATTCGACTTGAAAGTTCGCGGTGGCATCGAATCGAGAATACGCAGCGCGAAAGATGAGCCCACTCTGTGGGACGGATCCCAGACCGCGCCATCTGGCGTCGGCCACTTCGAATACCCGGTCTACGGCTTCCTGAGCAGCCAAGTTTCCCTGGGGGAGAACACTCCGTGCGTAGTTATTGATCACAGCCGGCCGCTCTTCCTCGATCATTTCGACCAGGCTGTGTATCGCACGCAAGATGTCTGTGGGTTCAAATCCTGTGATTGCACAGGGGATTCCATAGTCTTCTGGAAGGAACTGCCACGCATCAGATCCAGTAATAGTCGAAACGTGCCCCGGGCCGATTATGCCATCCAGCGTAACGCCGTCTTCCGACAGGATAGCTCTTGTGGCGGGAGGGGTCAGTTTGTGAACACCGAATACGAAGAAATTGGTCAGATCCTGGGTCTCTGCCGCGAGTACCGATGCAGTGACTGGCGGCGTGGTTGTCTCGAATCCGATCCCCAGGAAGATCACCGGCCGGTCAGGCGCCTGGCGGGCGATATCCAGGGCGTCCAATGGGGAGTACACCACCCGGATATCGGCGCCCTCCGCCTTAACTTTTGCCAGGGTCATGCGGCTGCCTGGGACACGTATCATATCGCCGAAGGTGGTCAGGATCACGTGGGGAATGCGAGCGAGTTCAATGGCATAATCGATGTCGGCGGCGGATGTAACGCATACCGGGCACCCGGGGCCTGAATGAAGTTCGATGGTCTCGGGGAGCAGATCTGGAATCCCGAAGCGAAGAATGGCGTGAGTATGCCCTCCACAAAACTCCATCAGCCGGGCGGGCCGGGATGAGCGGGCGTGGATAGCACTCGCCAGTGCCATTGCTGTATCTGGATCGCGGAAACGCTGCACAAGTTGTCCCAGTTCCATGGGTTAATTCTCTTTCAGATGTTTGCTCGCGATTACGGCCTGTCCGAGCGAGATGCCGCCATCGTTGGGCGGGACCAGGTGATGGGTAATTACGTTGAATCCATCCTTGTTCAGCAGGCTCAAAGTCTTGCCCAGAAGTGTCACGTTCTGAAACACACCTCCCGAGAGGGCGATCGTATTGAGGCTTTCACGCTCGCGCAGCTGCTCGCACACAGACTGAATCATCAGTGCGATGCCATTATGGAATCTCGATGCGATGACTCCGGCAGGTGTACCCCCGAGTACATCGGCAACGACGGCACGGATCACGGAAGATGAGTCAATTGTGTTGCCTTGTATTGAGAATGTGTAGGAGTCTTCTATCTCCGGCCGCACGATCATCTCCAGTTCGATGGCAGCCTGCCCTTCATAGTTGATCACCTGCCGCACTCCAGCCAGGGCGGAGACTGCGTCGAAAAGTCGTCCCATGCTTGATGTGGATACGGTATTGATCTGGTGCTCAAGCTGGCGCTCTAGAATAGCCCTCTCGACTGGTCTAATTGCGGCTGCAGGTGGGAGGTCGTCTGTCCAAGGAACACCGGCAGCCCAGAGCTGTGCCAGGGCAACGCGGTAAGGACTGCGAATCGCAGCATCACCACCGGGGAGTGGTGTATACTTGAGATGTGCTGCGCGTTCAAACGATGTATAGTCAGCGATCAGGAATTCCCCACCCCATATGGCGCCATCGGTACCATAGCCGGTCCCATCGAAGATGACCCCAATGACAGGTTGTTCTCCATCGTGAGCGTTCTCAGCCATACAGGCAGCGGCGTGTGCATGATGGTGCTGGATGGCATCGACTCTGAACGCTTCTGGAGTATTTGTGGATGGTATCTGTCTGGCCGACCACTGAGTTGAGAGGTAACCTGGGTGCATGTCGTGGGCGATCACTTCGGGACGGACACGGAACACGTCACATAATTGCTTGACCATCTGATCGAAGAAGCAGAGTGTCTCGTAATTGTCCATGTCGCCAATGTGCTGGCTCAGGAACGCATACCGGTCACGGGTGATGCAGAACGTGCTCTTCAAGCCGCCTCCAGTCGCCAGTACCTGTTTAACTGGAAAGGGTAGATGAATTGGGTATGGGGCGTAGCCTCGAGAGCGGCGCATCGGCAGTTCGGCCCCAGCAAATACCCGTGTTACACTGTCATCACAGCGTGCGTGAATGTCTCTATCGTGGAAGAGGAATGCGTCGGCCAGCTTGCTCAGCCGCTGCAGAGCTTCGTCGTTCCCGGTGACGATCGGCTCTTCGGCGCAATTGCCAGAAGTCATCACCAGTGCCAGCGGAAACGCCGGATTACCTTGATCCGGCTGCAAGAGCAGGTAATGCAGCGGTGTGTAGGGCAGCATCACACCCAGCGTATTGTTCTGAGGGGCGACGTGTGGTGAAATAGGTATTTCGCTGCGCCTTGTCAAAAGGACAATGGGGCGTTCACGGGATGTGAGTAGTTCTCGTTCTGCCGGGTCAATCTCGCAGTATTCCTCTACGATGCTTGGGTCGAAGGACATGAGTGCGAAGGCTTTGTCCACACGGCCCTTGCGCTCTCGCAGGCGGGCGACGGCAGCATTATTCGTTGCGTCACAGGCCAGATGAAAACCTCCCAACCCTTTGATGGCAACAATATCCCCAGCCAGCAGTGCTTGCCTCGTCGCTTGAATAGCATCATCACCGACTACCTTATCCCGAAGATATGTGCTGGGTGAACGACGCTGGAACCATACCTGAGGGCCACATACGTGACACGCGTTAGGCTGGGCATGGAATCGACGATCGATCGGATCTTCGTACTCGCGCTGGCAGTCCGGGCACATTTTGAACGGGTCCATAGTTGTGTTTGGGCGGTCGTATGGGATATTCTTAATGATCGTGAATCGTGGGCCGCAGTTGGTACAGTTAATGAAGGGATAACGAAAACGTCGATCCATGGGATCAAAGAGCTCGCGCAAACAATCATCGCATATGGACGTGTCGGGAGAAATCGGCTGAAACTCTCCTGGACGCGCCTTTGAGTGTTTGATGGTGAATCCACCATCTTGCTGGCCGCATATTTCCGCTTGTGTCAGTTCGTCGACTGATAAGCTGTCGATATGCGCCAACGGTGGAGCTTCTGATTGCAATCGTTGTACGAAAGAGTCTAAAGCGTCCGGCGTGCCAGCTGCCTCTATCTCGACACCGGCAGAGCTGTTCAGCACCCAACCTGTCAGCCCCAGATTTGACGCCAGATTGTAGACAAAGGGGCGAAAACCTACCCCCTGGACGATTCCTGTGATATGTATACGATACGCAGTAAGCATAGAGACCTCTCAGTGCATTCAGTACATTATAGCACTGAGGCTGGTCGCTGTCTACGAGTTTTCTTTTCGTCTCATCACGGTGATTCTGTGGCTGCCTGACCGTATCCCATCCATATGGTCTGAGCTCGTTCCCATTCCTCGGGGGTATTGATATTGCGGAATGAAAGCAACTGTGAATCATATTGTTTCGCGTCTATGGGAGAGATGTAGCGCACGCGCACCTCTGGGAAAAAGGATATGACACGGCGTTTCCCACTGTAGATAGCACGCTCGATTGACGGTAGACATGTTTTGCGGTAAGCTGCGTGAAGAGGTTCCACGTTATCGCCATCCCGCAAGACGACGGCGTCGAATCCATCCGCCCAACCAGCAAAGGCTGTCAAGAGTGTGGGTAGCAGAAATGGCATATCGCAGGCGACAACAAGTGCCAAATCGCATCTTGCGGCGATAAGACCTGCATGAAGTCCACCCAACACGCCGACGTTGGGGAAGATGTCCTGGACGACAGGGACTAATGTCACTTGATACAGTTCTGTGTTACTTGCGACGATCACCATGTCGGAGCATACTTGACGCAGCCGTTCGATGACTATAGTGATGAGTGGACGTCCATTGAGCTTCAAGAGGGCTTTGTCTCGTCCCATGCGCTGGCTTCCTCCACCGGCGAGCACGATGCCGGATATGCAATTGGTGCTGGAGGTTGGTGAACTTGCAAGGGATTCTGAGTCGAATTGATCGTGCATATGATTGGAAGGATTATACAAGCAAGCAGTACTTCGAGCAACGTAGAGTCTCATTAGGAAGCAACGGGACATATGCATCGGAGGCAGCATCACAACTGTGACCCTTTCCACTCAAGAGGGCGTTTGACGTGTTCAGTCAACAGTGGTAAAATCAGCCGTTAGACGTTTATAACTCATTGGCTGGGTCGGGTTGCCGGGGTTCTGAACGTCAGAATATCATTCAAGGAGAGAGTACATGGTTGAAGAGACCCTTGATTTGGCCCCCTTGGGGGATGTCCTTGATGAGTATAGATCTCAGCAAGGGGCGATAATCCCCGTTCTGCAGAAAGCTCAGGGGATATATGGATGGCTTCCGCCTGATGTTCTGGAGACTATTGCCAAGGGGATGAATGTTCCCTTGAGTAGAATCTACGGAGTGGCGACTTTCTACTCCCAGTTCTATTTGGAGCGTCGCGGTCGGCATGTTTTCCGTCAGTGCGATGGGACTGCCTGTCATGTCCGTGGTGCAGCGCAGATCGTCGAGGTAGTTGAGAAACACCTGGGCATCAAGGCAGGTGAGACAACTCCCGATTACCGTGTGACCTTCGAGGTTGTCTATTGTCTGGGTTCGTGCGGATTGGCTCCGGTGGCAATGATAGACGACCGGGTCGTGGGGCACTTAGTGCCTGATAAGGCGCTTGAGATTCTCGATAGCTTGGAGTAGAGGCGAGTCCCGCCCATGCCCGGCTGCATCAGCAGTCGTTTTGTTTGTGACTTGCACAGTAGATGGGGCATTGACAGCTGGGTGAATGGCAACTGCATAGCTGAATTGGTTGGGGGACTGGCTTCAACGTTGACGAGATTCTGTATCGGGAATCTCTTATCTTGTGTGAATGGTTTGTAGATTGGTGTGTATCGATAGCACATGCTATTATACTCTTGTGATCAGAAGGAGTACGGAATGCCCAAACTGAAGAGCATTGAAGAGTTAAGAAAGCTACGCGAGGCGACCCAGAAAGGGCTTAAAATTCGTGGTGACACAGGGACGAAGGTCATTGTGGGGATGGGGACGTGTGGTATTGCGGCCGGTGCGCGTGAAACTATGCACGCAATTCTCGCTGAGTTGGAGAACCGACAGATTGATGCGCATGTAGTCACTGTAGGGTGCATCGGGATGTGCTCAGGAGAGCCTCTGGTCGATATTGAGCAGGCGGGGCACCCGCGGGTCACTTACTGCAATGTTCATCCTGACATGGTGCCTCGCTTGATCGAGGATCATCTGGTCAATGGACAGGTGGTCCAGGAGTGGGCGTTAGGCCGTGTGCCGAAGGATGGCATTGGTCAGTCCTGACCCGTTTTCTAGACCCAGGTCAGTGGATATCGACACATACTAGGAGGTAGGGGCAGTATGGCGGAAGTATTGTACAGGGCCGAAGTTTCAGTTTGTGGAGGCACAAGCTGCAGCGCCTCGGGCTCTGGTGGCACTTATGAGGCTCTAAGAAGTGAAATTGAACGGCGTGGGCTGGCTGACGAGGTCCGAGTAATTCATACTGGTTGTCGCGGATTCTGTTCAGTAGGTCCTATTGTGAGTGTCTATCCTGACGGTATCTTTTATTGCCAGGTGCAGCCAGAAGATGTCGCTGAATTGGTTGAAGAAACGCTGCTGAAAGGTCGTGTGGTGGAACGCCTGGCCTATCAGGAGCCAATGACGCATCAATCTGTGCCGCTGTATGAGGAGATCCCATTCTACAGCAAGCAGAAGCGTATCACTCTTCGCAATTGTGGAATAATCGATCCCGAGAGCATTGAGGAATACATCGCTCGCGGTGGGTATGATGCGCTGGCGAAGGTTATCACTGAGATGGGGCCATCCGATGTGATCACTGAGGTCAAGGCCTCCGGTCTCCGCGGACGTGGTGGTGCGGGCTTCACGACGGGGCTGAAGTGGGAATTCACTGCACGTGCTCCCGGTGATATGAAATACGTTGTCTGCAATGCCGATGAGGGCGACCCTGGAGCGTTTATGGATCGTTCGGTCATTGAGGGTGACCCGCACAGCCTGGTTGAAGGGATGGCGATCTGTGCATATGCAGTTGGTGCGCAGGAAGGCTACATATACTGTCGCGCCGAGTATCCCCTGGCGATCCACCGCCTGGAAGTGGCCATCGCCCGTGCTGAGGAATACGGGTTGCTTGGTGACAATATCCTCGGCAGTGATTTCTCCTTTCACTTGCGGGTTAAGGAAGGCGCGGGAGCCTTCGTCTGTGGCGAGGAAACAGCGTTGTTGGCGTCGATTGAAGGTCGTCGTGGCGAGCCGCGTCCCAGGCCGCCATTCCCTGCGGTCCGTGGTCTCTGGGAAAAACCGACCAACCTGAACAATGTCAAGAGTTACGCGAATGTACCACAGATTATTGTCCATGGCGCGGATTGGTTTGCCAATATTGGCAGCCCGAAATCACCAGGTACGGCGATCTTCGCACTGACTGGCAAGGTGAACAACACCGGGCTCGTCGAGGTGCCGATGGGTATCCCCCTGGGCGAGATTATCTATGATATTGGCGGTGGTGTCCCTGCGGGCAAGAAGTTCAAGGCAGTTCAGACCGGTGGTCCGCTGGGCGGTTGTATCCCAGTTGATCATCTTAATGTCAAGGTTGATTTCGATTCCTTGAAGAGTGTTGGCGCCGTAATGGGGTCAGGCGGCATGATCGTGGTGGACGAAGACACCTGTATGGTTGAGTTCGCCAAGTTCTTCTTGACCTTCGCGTCGGCGGAGAGCTGCGGCAAGTGCGTTCCGTGCCGTGTCGGTGGTCAGCGCATGCTGGAGATCCTCACCCGGATTACTGAGGGCAAGGGCAAGATGGAGGACCTGGATACACTCCGAGAAATCGCGGTGGGTATGCAGGCTGGTTCGCTATGCGCCTTGGGCCAGCTTACGCCTGGCCCAATTCTGTCAGCCCTCGAATATTTTGAGGATGAGTTTGTCGCCCATATTCAGGAAAAACGTTGCCCTGCAGGTGCCTGTCGCGAGTTGGTACGTGCTCGCTGTAGCAATGCGTGTCCTGCCGATGTCGATGTGCCGAGTTACGTGGCTTTGGTGGCCCAAGGGCGGTACGCTGAAGCTCTTGATATCCACCGACGGGCTAACCCGTTTGCGTTAGCTTGTGGACGTGTGTGTCCGGCGTTTTGTGAGACGAGCTGTCGCCGTGGTGATATCGACGAGTCTATTGCAATCCGGAGCGTCAAGCGTTACATGGCCGATCACGAGATCGCGAACGAGTGGACGCCCGAGATTTGCGGTGAGTCGAAGGATCAAAAGGTCGCCGTAGTTGGTGCTGGGCCTGCCGGTTTGACGGCGGCTTTGCGTCTGGCGCAGGAAGGCTACGGTGTGACGGTATTGGAGAAGCTGCCAGTTGCTGGTGGTATGATGTCTGTGGGCATTCCGGACTATCGCCTGCCGCGCGATATTCTCAATGTGGAGATTGACAGTATCTGCCGTGCCGGTGTGGATATCCAGTACAATGAGGCCCTGGGACGTGACTTCACGCTTGACGAACTGCTTGACGAGAAGGGCTACAACGCAGTTGTGTTGGCCATCGGAGCGCACAAGAGCTTGGAACTCCGGATTGCGGGCGAGGACAAGGACGGTGTCATTCGCGGTGTTGGTTTCCTCCGCGACGTCGCACTGGGCAATGCCCCTGATTTGGCAGGCAAGCGAGTTGGCGTCGTGGGTGGTGGCAACGTGGCTATCGATGCGGTGAGGACAGCCTGGCGCCTGGGCGCCAGTGAAGTGCACGTGATCTATCGACGGCGGCGTGAAGATATGCCTGCCTATGAGGATGAGATTCGGGCGGCAGAGGAGGAGGGTGCGATTTTCCATTTCCTCACAAACCCAACTCAGGTCTTGGGCAATGGCAGTGTCACCGGTGTCGAGTGCTTATCGCATGTCTTGGGAGATTTCGACCGCAGTGGTCGCCGGCGTCCGCTGCCAGTCAGTGAGTCGGAATTCGTGATTGACCTGGATGTGCTGATTCCCGCCATTGGGCAATCACCTGATCAGAGCTGGCAGGGAGATGGAGGTGGTGTCAGTCTCCGCCGCAATGAGACGATTGAAACTATGAAGACGCTGGCAACCTCGCGCCCTGGGGTGTTCGCAGCCGGGGATGTGGTTCTTGGGCCGGCTACGGTCGTCGAGGCAGTAGCGCAAGGCAACCTGGTGGCCCGTGCAGTGCACCGTTATCTGACGACTGGGCAGATGGATCGCTTTGTCACGGCCTCTGGGTACGGAGTCGTAGACCAGCCCTTCGATCTGAATGAATTTGCCGATGCTGTGCGTCCAGAGATGCCCGAGCTTTCGATTGAGGATCGTCGCGGGAGTTTCGTCGAGGTGGAACTTGGAATGGACGAGACGATCATTCAGAATGAGTGCAAGCGTTGTCTGCGCTGTGACCTGGAGTGGTTTGAGACGACCCTTCGGGAACTGGAACCACAAGATTCCTTTGATACTGTACTGGTGGAAGATGTAGCATAGGCTCTCGTTTTCTGATGGGTTCGGGGGGGCCAGATGCTTGCAAGCGCCCGGCCCCCATAAGATGTATCTGCTGCAGGCTGGGACCGGATAAGGAGGGCAGTGTATGGTGATGAAACAGTCAATCGATGCGATTCTTCAAGAGGCAATTCAGGGTGAGGTGGAATCCTATGAGCTCTATACGGGGCTCGTTGACCGGGTGAAAGCGACACAGGTCAAGGACGCGCTCAAGCAGTTGGCGCAAGAGGAATTAGGTCATAAGGCCAGTCTGGAAAAGATGCTCTCTGGTCCAGGCCAGCTGCGTATCCAGATTCGGTCGTTACAAGAGTCCTCTGTAGAGGATTATGGAATTGGTGACCATCTGCAGATCGAGCCGTTAAAGGCGGACGCGACTTTCCAGGATGTATGTATCTTCGCATCGAAGAAGGAACAGCAGTCCTATAGCGTGTATAATGCCCTGGCTCAGCAGAGCTCGGGCGAGATACACGTTTTGTTCACTGCTATGGCCAAGGATGAGATGCGGCACAAGAACTTGGTTGAGCGCTGGTACGAGGAGGATGTTTACCAGGATTTCTAATGTCTTACAGTGAGAGCATGAGGCTGCCTGCAACACAGACAGTCTCTATGTAGGGGCGTTCCCGGATTCTGTTTCTGGCAAATTAACAATAGAAGATCTCCGCAAATGTGCTCGCTAGAGGCTATACTGTCCTGAGAGGTGAACGGACGATTGCTATGGGTGATCAGAACCCTCAAAAGCGGATACTAATTGTAGATGACGATCCCGATTTCTTGGAGTATATTCGAATTGTGCTACGCTCGGCAGGCTACCAAGTGTGTACGGCAACCAGTGCATCAGACGCGCTTACACTATCCCATTCGACGACTCCCGATCTGATAATCATCGACGTCATGATGTCGTACTCCCTTGAGGGCATTGGTCTAGCTCGAGAGTTTAAGCACGATCCCGATCTAGCTGGGGTGCCGTTATTGGTGGTCACTTCGATTGCGCGTTCAATTGATTCGGTCGGTTTCGACGATGAGACACTGAATGCCATCGAAGGCTTCTTTGTGAAGCCAGTTTCCCCCAGCGAACTGCTGACCGTGATTGCCAGTCATATTCTCGAAGGAGGCAGCCATGGAAGTAACGTCACGCGTTCTTGATCCGGCTAAACAAGCAAGGTTACTCACTGCACTCTACATCGCACAGGAGCAGTATGGCTATCTGACGCCAGATTCGCTGAAGCGTGTAGCTGAACGGTTGGATCTGCCTGATGCAGTTGTGTACGGCACTGCCAGTTTCTACACGCTTTTCCGGACAAGACCTGTAGGTCATTACGTGATTCAGGTCTGTACTGGGTTGAGTTGTTATCTGGCAGGAGGGGCGGAACGGCTGGTGGAGTACCTCGAGCGCAAGCTCAATGTCAATGCCGGGGATACTACATCTGATGGCCTTTTCACCCTACAGACAGTACAGTGTCTGGCTGCGTGCGGCAATGCGCCGGCTATGCGCGTAAACGATGAGCTGTATGATGACCTCACGATCGAGAAGGTCGATATGTTGATTGATCAGTTGAGGGAAAGGGCGGAGCGATGGATGGCTTTGAGAGAGTCCTAACACGGAATGTTGGCATCCCTAATTCGGAGACGATCGCGGTCTATCTGGATCGAGGTGGCTATACAGCGCTTCGCAAAGCCCTTCAGATGTCTCCTGATGAATTGATCGGCATGGTCAAAGACTCAGGGTTGCGCGGGCGTGGTGGCGCGGGCTTCCCAGCAGGGCTAAAGTGGGGTTTCATGCCTAAAGGCACGATGACGAAGTATATGTGTGTCAACACTGACGAAGGGGAGCCCGGTACGTTCAAAGATCGTCTGCTGGTGGAGCATGATCCGCACTCCATTATTGAGGGTGTGATCATCGCCGCGTACGCGGTTGGTGCCTCGCGGGCATTCGTGTATATCCGAGGTGAATTCTTCCTGGGCGTCAAACGCTGGATCAAGGCTATCGACAATGCGTATGCTCACGGATTTCTGGGCAAGGATATTCTGGGCAGTGGGTTTGATCTGGATGTGTCGGTGCATCGGGGGGCAGGTGCCTATATTTGTGGAGAAGAGACCGCGCTGATTAACTCCTTGGAGGGGAAGCGTGGTGAGCCGCGCATCAAACCGCCGTACCCGGCACAAACAGGGTTCTGGAATCAGCCGACACTGGTGCACAATGTTGAGACGTTGGCGAATATTCCTCACATAGTTAACCGGGGAAGCAGCTGGTTCAAATCCATTGGCACTGAGCAGAGTACGGGGCCTAAGCTGTTCAGTATCAGCGGGCATGTACGACGTCCCGGTAATTATGAGCTGCCTCTGGGCACACCCCTGAGCTCGATCATTTACGACTGCGCTGAAGGAATGCGTGGGGATCGGCCCCTCAAGGCGGTAATACCCGGGGGGGCTTCTACGCCGATGCTCCTGGCTGATCAAGTCGACATCCCGATGGATTTTGAGTCTTTGATCCAAGCGGGCTCTATGTTGGGAACCGGAGCGATCATGGTCCTGGAAGAAGGGACGTGTATGATTGAGGTCGCGCGGCGGCTGATGAGCTTCTTTGCTCACGAATCGTGTGGCAAATGTACGCCGTGTCGCGTAGGCACGTTACGTCTTGAAGAGATATTGGCACGAATTGTTGAGGGGGAGGGGAATCCTGCGGATATCGGCTTGATGGAGGGGATCTGTACGGGTATTGATGGTAATACCTTGTGTCCGATGGGAGACGCTGCTGTGAATCCTATCCGTTCTTCGTTGCAGCATTTCCGGGATGAGTATGAATATCACATAGAGCATAAGCAGTGCAAGGAGGCGTGAAATGGCCAAGATTCTCGTTGTGGACGATGATCCTGATTTTGTTGACACTACTCGGTTCGTGCTTGGGGACGCGGGGCACACCGTCTATGGCGCTGCTGATGGGGGCGAGGCGCTGGAAAAGATCGCAACGGATGTGCCAGAGCTCGTGATTCTGGATGTGATCATGTCTAGTGTTCTGGAGGGCCTCTCAGTATCGCAGGAATTGAGTGAGCACCCGGACTTCAAGCATATTCCGATCATCATGGTGACTTCCATTGCCAACACGGATTATGCCGAGTTGTTTCCTACCGATGAGTACATCCACCTGGATACGTTCTTGACTAAGCCGGTTGCTCCTGAGCGATTGCTGCAGGAGGTGGACCGGCTACTGAAGTGGTAATTAGGTTTGGCACAGGCGATCGACTTCTGGCTTGAGCGCGGTTTTGCGCTGGGGTTTCTGGGGAGAGCTTGAAAGCTGTGTTATTTGTGCCCACCGGTTCGTTTTCTTGTAATAAGACTCTCTTAAACAGTATGAAAGAGTAATCAAGGCCTTCGGAAGGAGACTTTTTCAATGACATCTGTCCATGTCACTATAGATGATCGTGAGTTGACTGCACAGGCAGGACAAACGATCCTGGAGGTGGCGCAAGATGCCGGTATTGATATGCCGACACTGTGCCACCATGCGTCAATCGAGCCAATCGGTGCGTGTCGTATGTGTATGGTTGAGATTGAGGGGCAGCGCGCTCTGCAGCCGGCCTGCACATTCAAGGTCACCGAAGGGGCGGTTGTATATACAGAGTCGGATAAGGTACGGGCTGTGCGTAAGTTCGTCCTACAGCTCCTGCTCTCCGAGCGTAACCATTTCTGCATGTATTGCCAGATGAGTGACGACTGTGAGCTGCAGAGCCTGGCGTATCGCTACGGTTTGGATAGCTGGCTTTATCCGCGGTCATACAAACCATTGCCGGTGGATGCAAGCCGCATCTACTTCGTGATGGACCACAACCGATGTATTCTCTGCAGGCGTTGTATCCGCGTATGCAGCGAACTGGTCGGCAATCACACGCTGGGTCTGGGACAGCGCGGCGCGAAAACCATGGTCGTTGCCGACATGGACGTGCCGTTTGGCGATTCCTCCTGCATTTCTTGTGGTACCTGCCTGCAGGTCTGTCCGACGGGCGCGCTGATGGATCGCCGAA
>Ga0180436_10003185_pt1 | contig 15173 bp, 11 predicted proteins | sample SS_ome_2_FD_132434 | JGI IMG/M metagenome (GOLD analysis project Ga0180436, IMG submission 132434) | Hypersaline lake sediment archaeal communities from the Salton Sea, California, USA - SS_3_S_2 metaG | ecosystem: Environmental > Aquatic > Non-marine Saline and Alkaline > Hypersaline >...
CCCCTCTGATGATGACACCTGTTCCGGCGGCCCGCCAGCGGATCGCGGGAAGCCCGGGCCAAGCCGGTCACTCCCGCGCCGGAACGCGGATGAATGACTTCGGGGCTGTCCGGAGTCGCTCCGCCAGCGACTCATAGGGCGAACGAGACTTCGCGGAGAGTTCGTCATGCTCGATTTCCTCCACGATGGCGATGGGAGGAGGGGGTGGCAGTTCCGTCGCAGGGCAAGGAGAAATGAGGCCGCCGAAGATTGGAAGAGCGCCCGGCTCCACTCGAGTCCCGTGTTCTTTATCCGGGGAACTTTTCCGCCCATCCGCGCAGTCCCCGCATGATCATATCGACCGAAATCGTCCCGACGACCAGGGCGGTGACGCGTCCTGCAATCTCGATGTATCGTTCGATCAGGGTCTCGTTTTTCTGGCGTACCACGTCGTGGATCCACTTCAGGCACATCATCACGAAGACGCAGATCGATACAGCCGCCAGGATGACCACGCAGGCGGTAACCGGTTCATGGCGCTTTCCGATGACAACGCTGGCGCTGATCGTGCCGGGACCGATCAGGACCGGCATCGCGATCGCCCCGGCGAGATGGCATGACTCGCCACGGAGCATCTCGATCGCGAGGGGTCCCCTGAACATGAATTGTATCCCGATGAGGAGGAAAACGATGCCCCCGAAGATCTGGAATGAGGCGAACTCCGCCTGGAGGAAGTCCGAGAAAATCGCGTCTCCGATCAGAGCGAAGAGACAGAAAACGAGAGTCGCGACCAGGCTCGCGCGGAGCAGCACCTTCCGGAATCGCCGCGAGTCCAGTTTCTGTATGGCATCGAACAGGTAGACGATGACGAGAAACGGATTGAGAAGGATCAACAGCAACAGGGCTGATTTGGTAATGTCTTGCATCTCCCACCGCGTAAACCTAGGGCGAGGGCCACGGGTTGTCATCGACCGAATCGAAGAACACGGTCTCTCCAGCAACGGAAGCTCGCTTCGTCCCGACAGGACGAGCGGGCGACAGGGCGACGATCGCCCGTTCTACAGCACCCAACCCTCGCGGTAGTCCCGTCCCAGGAAGCGCTCCGCTTCAAGCGCGTTCGGGATCTTCATCGCGGCCGCATCCCATTCGAGTTTCGTGCCGGCGCGGAAGGCCACGTTGCCGAGGTGATTCGCCTCGGTGAGGGGGCCGCTGTAATCGAAATGGCAGAGCGGGTCGGGCCCCTCTCCCTTGCACGCGAGAATCCACTCGGCCTGTTGTCCGGGAGACGGATCGATGTAGGGCTTCGGTGGCTCGAATCCCGCGAACTTCTCCTCGGGAAGCAGGAGCAGTTTCCCGTAGTCGGCGAGGAGCATGCCGTCCTCCCCGATGAAGAGACTCCCGTTCGGCCACGGGGGGATTTTGCCCTGCCTCCAGATCTCCGGCTTTTCCGCGCCCTGGTACCAGGTGTGTTCGACCGCGGGCAGATCTCCCCGGGGACCGAAGGTGTAGCGGGCCCACATCGAGGCGGGTGCGATGTCGGGATGGGGCCGGCTGCCTCCCGCCTCCACCGTGAGCGGCGCCTCGAGTTTCAGGGCCCACCAGGGAAGATCGTTTCGATGGCTGCCGAGATCGGACATGGTGCCGTTGCCGAAGTCCCACCAGCGATACCAGCGCGGACCGGGCCAGTAATACTCATGGAAGTCGCGATAGGGAGCCGGACCGATCCAGAGGTCCCAGTCGAGGCCGTCCGGCACGGGCATCGCCTCGGTCGGCGTGTCAGGCGTGTAGATGAGGTCCTTGTTGGCGCGAGCCTCCGCCTCGCTCTGCCAACCCCAGGCACGCGAGACCCAGGTATGGACCTCGCGGACGGGACCGATCGAGCCGGTCTCGATCAACTCGACGACTCTCCGGTAATTCTCTCCCGCATGGATCTGCGTTCCCATCTGGGTCTTCACGCCGGCCTTGCGGGCCTCCTCGGTCACGATGCGGCACTCGTGCACGTCGCGGGTGAGCGGCTTCTCGCAGTAGACGTGTTTCCCGGCGCGCAGGGCGGGAAGTGTCGCGAAGGCGTGGGTGTGCTCGGTGGTCGAGACGATCACCGCGTCGAGATCATCGATCTTGTCATAGAAGTCGCGAAAGTCGATGTGAGCCCGCGCCCGGGGGGCGGCCGTTTCGAGTGCCTTTCCGAGGGAGACCTCGTTGACGTCGCACATCGCGACGATGTCTTCTCCCAGGTCGCCGACGGCCTTGACGTGATGCCGGCCGCGTCCCCCGACCCCGATGAGACCGACGGCGAGTTTTCCGTTCGGTGAGCGCGAACGCGTGATGGCCGGGAATCCGAGGACGGCGGCACCGCTGACGGTGCGCTCCAGGAAGCGGCGACGGCCGAGGGACGGGGCTTCTTTTCTCATGGCCCGATGCTAGCGGTTCGAATGGTGCGGCCGAAACGGCGGATATGCGCGCCCGGGGCGCTTCAGTTGGAGGGCACCGGAGAATCGACCGCGGGCTCGGTGCTTCCTCCGCCGAGCACGAGGGCCTCGAATTCGGAGAACCACTGATCGCCCTTGGGGTGGGTCAGCTTCTCTTCGACGAAGTCGAGCATCTCTTTGGCGCCGGTGAGTTCGTCGACGTAGAGGAACATGTCCTTCAGCTTGCCCCAATGGAGCGAGGGGAGGGTCTCTCGTTCGAAATCATCCCTGTCGTAGGTCTGCATGATGCCGCCCTGGCGGTTCTGGCGGTTCAGGGCGCGGCGCTCCTCGTCGCGTGACATGCCACGCAGTTCTTCCTCCTTGAGCTTCTCGATGTGCACCGCGATGCGGGTTTTCTGCTGAATGCGCTTGTCCCAGGCCGACATGAGAGTCTCGGGTTGTTCTTCCCTCAGGTAGGGGAGGATGGTCTTCTCGTAGATGCCGTCGAGATTGTAGGGAGTGGGTTCCCATCTCTCGTTCTCGCCGAGGAGCCGTTCGAGATAGTAGGTCTGCGCGAAAATCGAGTTGGCGACCGACTGGAGCAGGATCTGGTTGGGAAGTTCCTCCATCTGGCTCAGGCGGTCGAGATAGCTCATCAGGGGGGCGAACACGTCTTCGGTCTCCTTTGCTTCCGCGGCCTGGCAACTGAGGCCGAGGTAGAGGAGCTGGAGTTGGAGGGATTCGAGGAAGGCGTCGTCCTCGAGCCGGTTCGACTCCCCCTCGCGCCACTCGCGGAAGTCCGATTCGCGGCGACCTTCGCGGTCGAAGTGGACTTCCTTGTAGCACTTCAGGTAGAGTTCGAGCGCTTGGCGCGGATCGCCCGCGGCCGAGAGAAAAACTTCCGCCGCACCCTGATTGCGCTCGGCGAGATGGCCGTCGAGGTTTTCGCGGAGGGCGGCGATGCGAGCCTTCAGGGATTCGATCTGTTCCGGGGTGAGGTCGGCCCCGCGCACACCGGGCGCGGAGAAGATCATGACAAGAGAAAGGGCGAGAAGCGGTAGCTTGTTCATACGACTCCCTTCATCGTATCCGTTTCCCCGCATCGCGACAATACCGAAAAAGCCCGCTGCGCTCGTGGTGCGCCACACGATTGGTCTTTTACTCGACCGGTGAATGCTGTAACGTTTCTGCGCTATGATGGGAAGCGACGACATGATCGTGGAACGGCGTCCGGCGAATCACACGCCGGCAATCGCCCTGGGTGTGGCGGCGCTACTGCTCCTGATCGTCGGTGGCCTGAGTTATCGCGATTACGTGCGGCGGAGCTACGAGAAGGAGTTCGCCGAGAAGGAGCGTGAAATGATGGCTCGCCAGGGGTATGTGCAGTGGGGGCCCCGCACCTATGTGCCCCAGGGTGCGGCCATGCCCAACGCACCGGCGCCTGCGAACCTGTCTCAACCCGTGGCGCAGGTTCCGGGAAATGTGCCACCGCCGGTGTCTCAGCCCGCGGGGCCGGCCGGTCCCGCCGTGGCGGCCAACGCGGCCGGGGTACAGTCTCCGGCGGCTTCACCGGGCGTCTCCCAGCCCGCCGGTTCGTCACCGGGGGCCCGCGAAGTGCCTGCCGGAGATCAGGCGACTCGGGCTGTTTCCTCCTCTCCCGCTCCCGCTCCCGCCTCGGACCCGGCGCGCTTTCCTCGTGAAGACAACCTGCCGGAGCCGGACGATCCGGTGCTGTCCCAGTTTCAAGACTCGCTCGATCGTGCCCGGGAGCAGGCGGCGGAGACGGAGCAGCGCTACCGTGAGCTGACCGGCGAGGCGGGCCGCGCCGCGAATCGCTATGCGGCCGAATCCGACCGGGTCGCCGTGCCGGCGGGCGAGGAGATCACCGAAGAATTGCCCGCGTTCCTGCGGGAGGCGTTGGAGGAGCCGCCGGGAGGGAATCCGGACGTGGAGCAGCGTATGGCGAGACTCCGCGAACAGGTCCGTCTCTCTCCCGCCCTGGCGCGCGTGACGAGCTACAACAACGACTGGGGACTGGTCACCTTCAATGCCGGGAGTTCTCAGGGAGTCGCTCTCGAACAACGGTATGCCGTTCGGCGCGGCGACGATATTCTCGGCTGGGTCCGCGTCGAAGAGGTTCAGCCGAATGCGGCCGTCGCCGTCCTCGTGACGAAGAACCGGAACGCCGACACCGCGCTCAAGCCCGAGCCCGGAGACGACCTGATCAAGTACGAGTTGGAGTGAGATCGTGAGACTCGCGGACAAGGCCATTCTGGTGACGGGGTCCACGACGGGAATCGGTCGTGCCATTGCGCGGGCCTGCCTGGAGGAGGGGGCCTCCGTTCTCCTGCATGGCCTGGAGGAGGATCTGGCCGGAGAATCCCGTTCCGGCATCGATCCGGGGGGCGAGCGGACGGGGATCTGCGTGTGCGACCTCGCCGAGGAAGGCTCCGCCGCCCGCCTGCGCGATGCGATGTTGGAGCGGTTCGGCCGGATCGACGGACTCGTCAACAACGCCGCACGAGTCGGCACCGGGAAGCTCGAGACGACCGACGAGGCATTGTTCGACAGTTTCCTTCGCGTCAATCTCCGCGCCCCTTTCTTCCTGATTCGCTCATGCCTTTCCGCCCTTGCCGAGGCACATGGCAGCGTCGTCAACATCGGCTCGGTCAATGCCTATTGCGGGGAACCCGATCTCCTTCCCTACTCGATTTCCAAGGGCGGCCTGATGACCATGACACGGAATCTCGGTGACACCCTGCACCGCGAGCACGGGGTGCGGGTCAACCAGGTCAATCCGGGCTGGATCCTCACCGAGAATGAGGAACTCCGAAAGAGGGAGCAGGGACTCCCCGACGATTGGCCGTCCCGCCTCGGCGACCAGTTCGCCCCGAGCGGCCGTTTGTTCCGGCCCGCCGAGATCGCGGCGGCGGTGGTCTATTTCCTGAGCGACGAGTGCGGTCCCGTGAGTGGGTCAGTGCTGGATATCGAGCAGCATCCGTTCATCGGGCGCAATCCGGCGAAAGAGGTCAGGGACGCCTGATCGTGTCGGTGTGACGGCGACTCCGGTGCCGTCGCACCGGTTCCGGATGAGCCGGGGTTGTCTCGACTATCCGTCGCCGGAGCGGGCACTCGTCTCGTCGAGGGCGAGCAGCTCTCCCACGGTATCTCGCAGATCCTCCATGCTGTAGGGTTTCTGGAGGAATCGGAGGGACCGGTCGTTCTCGAAGTCATGGTTGGCCGGATCCTCGAAGTAACCGCTCGTTACGATGATGGGGAGCCCGGGGCGAGAGGCCCGAAGCGTCCGGCTCATCTCCCACCCGTTGACGCCGTCGGGCATCACGACGTCGGTGACGACCAGCGAGACGCCGGGCCAGCGATCGATCGCGTCTTTACCCGAAACCGCTTCCATCACGTCACATCCGTTTCGTTCCAGCATCTTCCGGATCATCATGCGCACGGACTTCTCGTCCTCGACGAGAAGGATGGTGGCGTGCTGGCAGAGATCGGCGTAGTTCCGGTGTTGGTGATTCTCCTCCGGGGGAAGGCTGGAGACCTCGCCCGGTGGCAGAAAGACGGTGAAGGTGGCACCGTGCGGCTTGCCGTTTCGCACTTCGACGAATCCGCCATGGCGCTGGACGATCTCGCGCACCGTGGAGAGTCCGAGTCCCGTGCCCTTGCCGGACGCCTTGGTCGTGAAGAAGGGCTCGAAGATCCTGTCCAGTTTATCCTCCGGAATCCCGGTTCCGGTATCCTCGACGGAGAAGCTGACCCAAGGAGATTCGGTGGACCCTTCCGCTGACGCCCGGTGGCACAGGGCGGTTCGCAGGGTGATGTCCCCGCCGCCGGGCATGGCATCGCGGGCGTTGACCACGAGATTCATCAGGACCTGCCCGAGCATGGAGTGGTCCCCTTTCACGGGCGGGAGGTTGGGGGCCGATTCGATGTGAAACGTGACCGTCTCCTCGACCATGCGTTTCAACATCCCGGCGAACTCCTGGAGGAGTGCATTGATGTCGCACGCCTGAAATCCCTCGGACTCGCTTCGACTGAATGCCAGTAGCTGCCGGGTCAGGTCCGATGCCCGTTCCGCCGCGACACGGATGGTGTCGATCGAGTCGCGTGTCGCTTCGTCCCACTTCTCCCGTGAGCTCTCCAGCATGTCGACATGTCCCCGGATCACGGTGAGGAGATTGTTGAAGTCGTGGGCCGTTCCTCCCGAGAGCCTTCCCACACCCTCGAGTCGCTGCGAGTGCCGGAGAACCTCTTCCAGTTTCCGGTACTCCTTCGTGCCGTGGCGCCGCTCGATCCGGTGGGCGGCAAGGGCGCAGAGCAGGGCCAGGCCCGTCTCGATCGTGGGAAATCGGGACGGCGCAGGCGGACCCTGGAACCCGGCGAGGGCGAACCCGTAGCAGGAGCCGTCGTCGGAAGGGAGAAAGTGCAACGCGGTCGTCTCGGGCGTGAGTGGGAGAGAATTCTCGCGGGCGATCCGCCCGGGAAGGGGGCAGTGGAAAAACTCGCGACTGGAGAAGAGGCGGGGAATGGCTTCGCCCTCGAGCGTCCCCAGGGAGTGGATCCGTTCCGGCCACCGGGTCTGCTCGTGGAACGGGTCGGTTCCATTCTCTCGCTGAAAGAGGACGATCCACTCCGCACCGATCAATCCGCCGGCGACCCGAGCCACGTCTTTCCAGCGGCGGGCATCGCAGTCGATGCGAAGCAATTCCCGCACGTGGCGATGCACGTAGGAAGGGCTCGCCTGCAGGCTGCCCTCCATCTCGTCCAGGGAAGTCGAGGGGTTGGGACCGCGATCGAGAACCCTCTCGATCAGGCAATACAGCTCGGGGTGAGGATGATCGCGAAAGAGGCCCGTGTGCCTGATGTTGGTCCAGTCCGGTTGGTCCGGTTCCCGGATGCGGTAGTCGAGAGACCCGTTGAAGTCGCCTCCGGCCGATCCGGTATCCAGGAACTCGGAGAACCGCAGCTGATCGCGAGGGTGGATCCGTGACATCCAGTCCTCGACGCTCGTACCCTCGAACTGTCCGGCGATCAAGAGGTCGTTGGTGAGAGGACGCCATCGCCAGAGCGTCAACTCGCCGCGAGCGAAGAGATCGAGCACCTGTTCGGAAAAGGGGGAGTGCTCACCGTCCTCCCATGCCGGTAGAGGCGATCCATCCGCAGGGAGGATCACGCCATGGGGGGGCAAGCCGTCGAGGGGAATCAACTGGCTGATGCGGGCTCAATATTCCTGAATTTATGAAAACTATATTAAAATTAAGCTTGGAGGCAAACAAATGTTTATCGTTAACCGAAATTTTCAGTCTCGGGTGTCGAGTCTCGGTCGCGAACCGTCATGGCCTGGAGAGCAGCCCTGGATTCGATGCGCTGGACACAAAAAGAGGGAAGACCGCTCCTGCGATCTTCCCTCCAAAGGGATCGGCTGGTGGTCCGTTCGCGGCCCACGCTACGGATTCTCGCCTTCCCCGCCAGGATTGTCCGGCTGGGATTTTGCGGCGCCGTCGCTCTGCTCGGATGGCTCGGGGCTTTCCTCGGCCCCGGCCTTCGCGGCCGGCTTGGGTTCGGCTTTGGCGGCCGGCTTGGGAGCGGGAGCTGGATCGGGTGAAGCCGCGCCTTTCGCCTTGCCGGGGTTCGCCCTGGCCTTGGGCTCGGCTTTGGCGGCCGGTTGTGGGGCGGGAGCCGGGTCGGGTGAAGCCGCGCCTTTCGGCTTGCCGGGATTCGCCTTGGCTTTGGGCTCGGCTTTGGCGGCCGGTTGTGGGGCGGGAGCCGGGTCAGGTGAAGCCGCGCCTTTCGCCTTGCCGGGATTCGCCTTGGCTTTGGGCTCGGCTTTGGCGGCCGGTTGTGGGGCGGGAGCCGGGTCAGGTGAAGCCGCGCCTTTCGCCTTGCCGGGGTTCGCCCTGGCCTTGGGTTCGGCTTTGGCGGCCGACTTGGGAGCGGGAGCCGGGTCGGAGGGAGCCGCGTCTTTCGCCTTGCCTCCGGTCGAACCCGGTCCCGGCAGGGTGATTCCCGGTGCGATTTCACTCCCGGGCGCCGCGCCGCTCTCTTCCTCTTCTTCCTCTTTCAGGAGTTCGGATCGCTTCTTCGAGATGGAATCCACGAGGAAGCTGCGAACGAGATAGACGTGACCCTCGAGTGCCTGCTCGGCCGCCAGTTTCTCCTCGAATTCCTCTCGATCTTCCTCGAATTTCTTGTCCAGGTTCTCGGCTTCCTCTTCGGTTTCCTCCTCGCCCTTCTCCCGCTCCTCGGGAAACTCTCCCGAGACGGATACGGTGAGAGGCAACTCATTGAGGTCGTTCTTCTCCCCGACGGAAATGACGTAGGTGAAACCGTCGAACGTCTCGATCGTGAACGTCGTCGCACCGACCTGGTTTTCCTCCGCTTCCGTGTCGATGAGAACATCCTCGAAGGAGGGATTGGCGAAGGCGCTCTTCATGCTCGAGGTCTTGCCTCCGTCGACCTCTTCACCGTCTTTCGGCGAGGCGAAGGAAAAGTCGGCGCTTTCCTCTTCGCGCACGAGTTTCCAGTCGTCCTCGGGCACTCCCGAATCGATGGCGATCGACTTCACGCCCTCCACCTCGAAGAAGGATTCGTCGAGCCATTCGGCCGGATCGATTTCCACGTCGTCGAAGGTCTCGCCGACGAGAAAGACCCGGTTGCTTCCCCCCGGTTTGATGTAGCGGCCCGCATCGGTGGTGGCCATGCCTCCTCCGAACGGGCTGGGTCGATTCTCCGACTTCTCGTAGACTTTACCGAGCCAGAGAGAACCGAGGTCCTCGTCACCGCCTCCCTTGAACCGGACGATCGTCGCGGTTTCGTCACCGCCCTCCTCGCCGGGGTCAACGAGGTGAAGACGGGAATATTGGTCGCGACCGATCGTGACCGGCTGGACGATGTTGAGATCCCAGACCGTTTTCAGAAGCTGGGTGATCTTCTCCGCATCGGCGGGATAGCCGTCGCGGGCGGCGACTTCCCACCGATCTTCGCCCTTCTCGAGTACGAGTTCCTCCGCGCCGGTATCGACATGGACCGTGGCGATCTCATTGAGCGGAAACTCCTCGAAGACCTTGGCTTTCTTGGTGGTACTCTTCACCTCCGAGACGCCCCTGCCGGAACCGGCGAAGTGCAATATCACTGCGACGAGGGCAACGACGCCGAGGATGATCAACAACCGGATCAGTGTTTTCGTTCCCATGGGATTTGCGAATAGTCGAGTTGGATTGGTATGTGAGAATCAGCGGGCCTGCGTCTGGGCCTTACGGAAAACGGCGAGGCCGATTCCGAAAACGATCACGAGGGCCGGCATGGCGAAGGAGTTGCCGAACTTGAAGGTGGCCAGTTTGCGGCGGAACTCGCGGGTGACCTCCTTCTCCAGTTCGCGTGCGTTGCGGCGGAATTCCACCTGCTGTTCCTGCAGGCTCTGCAGCTCCGACTGCACCTCCGGTGACAGAAGGGCCTCGTCGATGTCCTGCGGGGTCTGCGTCAGGATCTGGTTGATCCGGTCGGTCGCCTCCTCGGCCTTTTCCTCGAATTCGGCCAATTGCGCCTGGTATTTCTGTTGCGCCTCGCGGTACCACTCGCTCTGCCGGGTGAAGGGACGGCGGACGTTGGACCGGCTCCGCACGTTGATGAGGTCGGGGTCCCCGGAGAACTGCTCCACCGCGTTCTGCACGAGGGTGAGGTTTTCGTTCAGAAACTGCGGAATCTGGATGCCGAGGCCGGGGATTTCCTGGCGCCGCACCACGTTGGCATCGTAGATGAAGTCGACATCGGCAACGAGAAGGACTCTCCCGGGTTCGACGGACTCGGCGAGGCTTTCCTCCTTCTCACCGGAGTCGGCGTCCGCGCCCTCCTCGCCGGCGCCCTCTCCCTCCTCATCGGGAGAAGTTTCCTCATCCTCCTCGTCGGAGGCCGCAGGATTGCCCTCGGGGAAGGCGGTCTTGAAAGTGCCGGTGAGACGGGCGACCAGGGCCCGCCGCTTTCCGAAGGACTCGAAGTCTTCCCGGATGCGATCGGCTCCGCCCTCCTGGGTCGGATCGGCATCGAAGGAACTGACGAGTTGGTTCGTCGGCGAACTCTGCACCAGGGCGACCGCCTCGACACCTGCCGGGGGTTCCAGTTCAAAGCCGCCCGGAGTCAGCATGTTGAGCTGCTGGAGCATGCTCACGATTCGATCGTCGATTGTTCCCGATCCGTCGGCGGGATCGACCGCCTCGCGTCCCAGGGTGAGAAATGTGGGGGAGAAGTTTCCCCTGCGGATGATCTCCGATCCGTAGTCGAGGTCGGCGAGGACGCGGTTGGCGTCATACTTGACGCCCCACTTCCCGAGCAATTTGTCGAGATTCGAGGTGGGGGCCGGACCTCCCTGCGGCGGCATCCCCGGCATCTGCGGATTGCTCTGCCCGAGGGCCCGGGCGTAGAAGAAGTTCGGATCGAGAAAGACGATCACGTTTCCGCCTCCGAGCAGGTATTGATCGATCGCATATTGGCCCTCATCGGTGATGTCGAAGGGATGCAGGACGATCAGTGCGGCCGTGTCGGCGGGGACCTCGGCGGATGTCGAGGGAATCACCTCCACCTCGTAATCCCGGCTGAGTTGCTCGTAGAACATCCAGGGTTGCGTCGGAGGGGCCTGGAAATTCATGCCCATGCCGCCGCCGACCTGCATCCCTGTCATGACACGGATCGCCTTGTCCTTTCCACCGTGGACATTGGAGATCGCGCGCGAGAGGTCGTACTCGAGGACCGTCTCGGGGCGGGCCGGCACGAAGGGGATGGTCTCGCGCTGGTCGAGGCACTCCACCGCGATGCCGAAGAAGATCTCGTTGTTGGTTTCCCCCGATATGCCCGCCTGGAGTCCGTCGATGATGGCGGCGTCCTCCGCGTCGGTGTTCGGCTCCGGGTTGAGTTTCTTCACCGTCAGCATGCGGACACGCCGCTTTTCGAACTCGCCCTTGTCGTTGACCAGTTCGATTTCGCGGACCGGGGCATTCTCGACATATTCATCGAGGAGGTCTTCGACCCGGCGAGCCTGCGACCGTTCGGCCGGACTCATGATGCGCGCATCGTCGGTGACGTAGTAGCGCACCGTCACGGGTGTCTCGAGTTCGGCGAGAATGTTCTTCGTGCCCTTCGACAGCGTGAACACCTTGTATTCCGTGAGGTCGGCCCTGATGTTGAACAGGCCGACCACGTAGTTCACCAGGAAGATGATCAGGAGAACGACCACCAGGCCGATCAGCGCGGCCGGGGCCCGGCCGAGTCGAGGAGACGGGTTCTTGTGGGTTTCTTCGCTCATGATGGATTCGCAAACGGGGTTGAGAGATGTGTCAGGCACGCTTGACCTTGATCGCCACGGAGGTGGCGAAGAGGCAAAAGGCGATGAAGGAAAGGAAGAAGACGATGTCGCGCAGGCCGAGCTCACCCTTGGCGAGTTCGGTGAAGTGGGGCAGAACCCCGAGGATATTGAGTGACTTCAGCACGGGCCAGAGCACGAGCCAGCCACCTTTCAGGCTCATGAGAAACTCGGATACCTGGGGAAGACCGCTCAGCCAGACCGTGAGGCAGATCGCCACCGAGATGAGGAGGGCGACGAGTTGGCTGCGGGTCAGGGCCGAGACGAGGGACGTGACCGAAAGAAAGCAGAGGGCGACGAGGAAGGTCGCGACGAATCCCGCCATGATGACCCCGTTGTCGGGATCCCCCAGGTAGTTGATCGTCCACACGATCGGAAAGGAGAGCACGAGCATGGCGAAGAGCACCACTCCGGCGGCGAGGAACTTGCCGAGGATCGCGTGCCACGGAGCGATCGGCATCGTGAGGACGAGTTCGATCGTGCCGAGGCGCTGCTCCTCGGACCAGAGACGCATCCCGACGGCGGGCGCGATGAGGATCAAATACCACGGTAGGTATTGGAAGTAGGGAAGGTAGAGGTCCGCCTCGCCGCTTTCGAGCACGCCGGTGAAGAAAAAGGAGAGCGTGTTCGAGATGCCGAGGAAGACCACGAATAGCACGTAGGCGACGGGAGAGACAAAGTAGCTCTTCAACTCTCGCTTGAAGATCGTGCGCACCTCTCGAGGAAGGGCGAACGAAAGGATCGCGATGAAGACCGCCGAGATGATGACGACGGGAATGGCAAAGGCACGTAGAAGGGTGAGCAATGCGTCCATGCTGAGATAACGTTGGGTGTTCTTGCCGGATTCGGATCAGTCCTCCCGGTCCGACTTGGTGATTTCGCGAAAGAGGTGATCGAGCCGGCCTTCATCGACTCGCAGTTCCTCGACGGTGAGATTCTTTTCCGAGCAGAGGCGGAAGACGGCGGGGCCGAGGTCGGCCTTGCGCCCCTTGGCCGGCGCGATCCGGGCATCGATGCCCTTGTCGTCGGACTCGTTCACGTTGACGCGATCGACCTCGCTCAGCTTTTCGAGCTCCTGTTGGATGCCGGAGCCTGCCAGCCCGGTGGCGCGCAGGATGACCTGTCCCGCATCCTTCGCCTTCGCTTTCAACTCGTCCGGACTGCCGTCGGCAATGACCTGGCCCCGGTCGATGATGATCGCGCGAGAGCAGGCCGCCTCGACCTCCTCGAGAATGTGGGTCGAGAAAATGATCGCCTTCTCCTCGCCCATGCGCTTGATCAGCCCGCGCACTTCATGCTTTTGATTCGGGTCGAGACCATCGGTCGGTTCGTCGAGAATGAGAACCTCGGGATCGTGGATCATGGCCTGGGCGAGACAGGTCCGGTGGCGGAAACCCTTGGAGAGGGTGTCGACGCTCTGCTTCCGGACGCGCTCGAGAAAGCAGGTCTCGATCGCTTTGTCGACGGCTTTGTTGAGTTCCCGTGCCGGAACATTGCGCATCTCGGCGGCGAAACGGAGGAAACCTTCCACCGTCATGTCCGAGTAGAGAGGTGCCGACTCGGGGAGGTAGCCGATTTTCGACTTGGCCGCGATCTCCTCCTCCTCGATATCGGCGCCCCCGATCGAGACGCGCCCCTTGGAGGGGGGGAGGTAGCCCGTCACCATGCGCATGGTGGTCGATTTGCCGGCGCCGTTGGGTCCGAGGAACCCGAGGACTTCGCCTTTGTTCACGGTGAAGGTGACGTCATCGACGGCCACTTTCGACCCAAAGTGTTTGTGGAGATTTTCGACTTCGATCATGGTGGAAAACCTGTTCGGTTAACGCCCGTTGGAAGCGGAGACGGGAACGGGTTTCGTCTGAAAAATCGCCACCAAAAATTCTCCCGGCGGGAAAATCCGGTTGGCGAATCCGCAGAGGGAGACGTAGGGAGGTTTTCGGCCTCGTTGGCAAGAGAAAATGAGGCCGCATTGACTCCATGAAGATTGCCAGTTGGAACGTGAACGGTATCCGCGCGGTGCTGCAGAAGGGATTCGGGGACTTCGTGCGGACGAACGCACCCGATGTGTTGCTTCTCCAGGAGGTCAAGGCCACGCCCGACCAGGTCGAATTGCCTTTCGAGGGCGAGTGGGACGTGCATTGGAATCCGGCGGAAAAGAAGGGCTACTCCGGCGTCGCGACCCTGTCCCGTCTTCCGGCGGTGTCGGTGCGCAAGGGAATCGGCATCGACGAGCACGACCGCGAGGGGCGCGTCCTCACACTTGAATACGACGGGTTTTTTCTCGTGAACGTCTACACGCCGAACGCACAGAACGAACTGCGCCGCCTGCCCTACCGCCAGCAGTGGGACCGGGATTTCCTCGCCCACATGAAGGAACTGGAGAAGGAGAAGCCCGTCATCTTCGGGGGCGACCTCAACGTCGCGCACACCGAGATCGATCTCGCTCGCCCCAAGCAGAACCGGAAGAGCGCCGGGTTTTCGGATGAGGAGCGGGCCGGGTTCGATGCGATCGTCGAAGCCGGATTTGTCGACACTTTTCGGCGTTTCCATCCGGATGAGCCCGGGCACTACACGTGGTGGAGTTACCGGGGAGGAGCGCGGGGCCGCAATGTCGGTTGGCGGATCGACTATTTCTGCGTGTCGCAGGACCTGATCCCGCGGATCACCCGGGCGGGAATTCTTCCGGGCGTGATGGGTTCAGACCACTGCCCGATCGAACTGGAAGTGATGACCGAGCCGGTCTAGCGCGAGCAGGCCGTTCCACCAAGCGCCATGCGGCCTGGACTTCACGACCGGGTCGAGTGGGCCTCCTCGACGAAGGCCCGCACCTGTTCCAGGTCCTTCACTCCGGGCGACGACTCGACCCCACTCGCCACGTCGACTCCCGCGGGCCGAACCTGGCGAATCGCCTCGCCCACGTTGTTCGGGGTCAGCCCGCCGGCGAGGATGATCTCGCGCTCGGGCCATGAGCGCACCGCTTCGGCCCCCAGTTGCCAATCCATGGTTTCTCCCGTGCCGCCGAAGGTGACAGGGGCATGGGCATCGAGGAGAAGGGTGTTTCCCGGATAGCGTGCCGCCTGTTGCAGGCTGGTGCGATCCTTGACGCCGAGCGCCTTGAAGACGGGGAGACCCTGCGACTCCAGGGCCGCGAGATGCTCCGGAGACTCGTGGCCGTGCAGTTGGAGGAAGTCGAATCCTCCGCTCGCATACGCCGCGCGCAACTCGTCGTCCTCGGGATTCACGAAGACGGCCACCCGAATCACGGCCCCGGCCAGTTCGGTGAGCCAGGGAAGGGCATCGTGAAGCGGACAGTGTCGCTTCGACCGGGGCCAGAGGTTGACGCCGATCGCATCCGCACCGGTTTCCACCACCCCCTCAGCCTGTGAGCCGGTGGTGAGGCCGCAGATCTTCGCGCCGGG
>Ga0180436_10003187_pt1 | contig 15171 bp, 10 predicted proteins | sample SS_ome_2_FD_132434 | JGI IMG/M metagenome (GOLD analysis project Ga0180436, IMG submission 132434) | Hypersaline lake sediment archaeal communities from the Salton Sea, California, USA - SS_3_S_2 metaG | ecosystem: Environmental > Aquatic > Non-marine Saline and Alkaline > Hypersaline >...
TCGACGATCCCGCGGCCCACTGGGGCTGGGATATTCGCGACGTGCGGATGCTGCCCCCCGATCCAGCGCCCGATCTGCACGAACGGTTCAGGCCCTATCTGGCTGCTCTTGATGGCGAGTGGACCCTGTCATGGGACCAAGCCTACTATGGTCCAGAGTGGGGTGTTCCCGAGCGGCCCTCGCATCTCTACCACCTGAGTATGCCCGTGCCCCCGTTGCAGTCAGCGTCGCTTGACGACGTGCGCGACTATCCTTTGCCGGACTATGTCGGAGAGTGGCGGCATGATCATCTTGAGCGCGAGATCGCTGCTTTGCAGAAGGAGGGGTACGCCGTCAATGCTCATCTGGGATGGATATTCCAGACAGCTTGGACGCTGCGCTCAGAAGAACAGCTGTTCGATGACTTTTACACTTCGCCCGACCTTGCCAACCTGCTGCTCGATCGCATCACAGAGATTCGTGTTGCCCAGGTCGAACGTTACGCACGTGCAGGAGTCGACCTGCTCGCTCTGAACGACGACATCGGTAGTCAGCGTGGCATGATAGTCAGTCCGCGTATGTGGCGGCGCTGGCTCAAGCCGCGCCTGGCCCAGGTAATCGCGTCCGCCAAGCGGGTTCGCCCAAGTATAAAGTTCCGATACCACTCGGACGGCGTCTATATGCCGGTGATCCCCGAACTGATCGAGATAGGCGTCGACAGCCTGATCACCGTGCAGCAAGAGGTGATGGACGCCGTCGCCATCAAGCATGAGTTTGGGCAGGACGTAGTCCTGGAGGGGACCATCGGACTGCAGAGCGATCTGGCGCAAGGCACGCCCGACGCAATTCACGGCTTGGTGAAGCGCCAATGCGAGGCGCTGATGGCAGGCGGAGGCTGGCTGGCATCGCCGGGGAACGATATCACGCCCGACATCCCGGTCGAGAACCTCGACGCCATGTTCGCGGCTCTGGATGCGTTGGGTGCCTATCGCTAGTGAGCTTTGGGGTCTTGACGCCCGAGCGCCAACGGCCTACATTGTTGCCTCGTGAATACCAGGATAGGTGAGCCGCGATGAGTGACCGTTCGAACCTTGGTGCCCCCGGTATCGGTGCGATGCCGCCGCACTATCGACGCAACGCGACCATGTTCGTGCTGGACATGTTCTGCTTTCGTGTAGCCAGTAGCTTTGTGAATGGCTCCACCGTGCTGCCGGTGCTGGTCGCGACGCTCTCCCGGTCAGAGCTGGTCGTGGGTATTGCCCAAGGGCTGATCGACGGCGCCTGGTTCCTACCCCAGCTCTTGACGGCCAGTTGGATGGCGGGGGTCACCCGCAAGAAGCGGTTCTGCGTGCGCGCGGTAGTGGTCGGGCGCTCGTTGCTCTTTCCACTGGCGGTCATGGTGGGCTTTTGGGGTGCGGAGCGGCCCAGATTGGTGCTTTTTGCCACCATTCTCACCTTTTTCGTCTTTTATGTGGCAGACGGTATCGCCAGCGTGCCCTGGTTCGAGATTCTGGCCAAGGCGCTACCTGACCGACGCCGGGGCCGGGTGCTAGGACTGGGTCAGGTGATCGGAGGCATGGCGGGAATCGGCGTCGGTATGGCCGTTCGCTGGATTCTGAGCGATGCCAGCCCCTGGACGTTCCCGGCAAACTATGGCGTGCTGCTGGGCCTGGCGGCCTGCGTCTTTTGGCTGGGGATGGGGCCGCTGTTGGGTCTCAAAGAGCCCGAGTGGGAGGAGCGTTCTGAGCGGCCACCCACAATTCGCGAGACATTGCGCAGTCTTCCCGACATCCTGCGGCGTGACCCGGCCTTTGCCCGGCTGATCGTCGTCCGCTTTCTGAACAGCTTTGCGGGTGTCGCCATGGCCTTTTATGTGCTCCACGGACGGGAGAATCTGGGTTTTGACGCCGCCGATATCGGGCTGTTTGTCTCGGCGCAGGTGTTTGGGTCGTTGCTCGCGGGGTTTGTGACCGGTCTGGTTCAGGATCGCTATGGCCCGCTGGTTCACATGCGCTGCCTGCTGCTGTTGGGAGCGGCGCCGCCGATCCTGGCGTTGTTGGCGCTCCCGCTTCAGAGCGTAATGGGCGATGCGCTAGTCTACTATTACGTACTTTTGTATGGCGTCATTGGCGTTTACATCGGTTCGTTTGGATGGCCCTACATCAACTGGGTCTTTGAGCATACCCAAGAGGCCGAGCGTCCGCTCTATGTCGGATTGATGAACACTTTTGCGGCGATGGCCATGCTGGCGCCGCCTCTGGGGGGTCTGCTCGTCAGCCAGTTTTCCTATCAGGTGGCCTTTGTCACGGCGCTGGTCTTTGCATTGGCGGCGCTCGCGGCGAGCGTCGGACTTGCCGATACGCGTCGTGGACGGGATGGCGCTACGGCGGCGGAATCGACAGGCTAAGGAGCGAGTCATTGGAACAGAATCTGCCCGAGCACAAGCTGACCCCCGCCCAGTACCGACGCAACGCAATCGGGTTTGGCAGCGACCTGTCGTTGTTCGGCGTGGCCATGGCGTTCATCAGCAGCAGCACGGTGCTGCCGGCCTTTATCAAGGCACTGACGCAGTCCGAAGTGCTGGTAGGGGTGGCCAGTGGTTTGACCTCTGCCGCCTGGATGTTGCCCCAACTGGTCGTAGCCAGCCTGGTGGCGCAGCTGCCCCGCAAAAAGCCAGTTATGGTGACGGCGGCGTGTATCGGGCGCCCGCTCATGTTGGTGCTGGCGGCCGTGATCTGGCTTTTGGGAGACCGAGCGCCGATGGTCACGGTAGGCATCACCATGGCCACGTTGTTCATCTTTTTCGTGATCGATTCGGTGGTCAGCATTCCCTGGTTCGATGTGATTGCGGTGGCTTTGCCGCCGAGGCGTCGCGGCCGCTTGCTGGGTATCGGTACGGCACTGAGCGGTATTGGGGGCATTGGGGCGGGTCTGGTTGTGCGCTATGTGCTGAGCGATGCCTGCCCGCTCGTTTTTCCGACCAACTTTGCCCTGCTGTATGGTCTGGCGGGGATCGTGTTTGTGATTTCGGCCATCGGGCTCTTGATCGTCATCGAGCCAGAGGGACGGGTCGAGGCCCACAAAAAGCCGGGATTGAGGGCCGTGGTGCGCTCGCTGCCGCGGATTCTGCGCCAAGATGCGGGATTCCAAGCGGTGACTGCGGTGCGAATCGTCAATGGGCTCGCGAGCATCGCGACGGCATTTTATGTTCTTTATGCCACGGATCATTTGGGGTTTGGCATCGAGGATACGGGCTATTTCGTGTCTGCGCAGGTCATGGGTAGTCTCGTGGCGGGGCTGCTCATGGGGCTGGTGCAGGACAAGTGGGGCCCGCTGACCCACATGCGGATTCTCATCTTGGTCACTGTGACGCCGCCGCTATTGGCCCTTCTGGCGGCGCCGATGGCCGCGTTGTGGGCCGGTGGGGTCTGGTATGTCTACTTGCTGCTGTATCTATGCTTGGGAATCTCTTTCGGCACGATGGGTTGGCCCTTTTTCAACTGGATCATGGAGTCGGCGCCTGATGCAGAGCGCCCGCTGTACATCGGGCTGATCAACACGCTGTCCGCGTTGACCATGCTCGCGCCGACTTTGGGTGGTGTGATAGTGCGACACGCGTCGTATCAGGTGGTGTTCGCGCTGGCTGTGCTCTTTTGCATCGTGGCGTGGCTACTGATGGCCAGGGTGCCGGATACGCGAGGCGAGACGGCTGTGCCGCACGAGCCCGAATCGGCCTAGTCGATCATGGATAGCAGAAACGCCCCGACCGTCTATGGTCGGGGCGTTTCTGCTCGAGTCGCCTGGTTGCGGTGCTCTGGCTAACCCAGAGCGACGTCCAAGGTCATCATGATGGCAAAGCCAATCAGCGTGCCGGCGGTGGCAATGTGCGAGTTTCCTTCGATCTGCGACTCGGGGACCAGCTCCTCAACGACCACAAAGATCATTGCGCCAGCCGCAAAGGCGAGGGCATAGGGCAGAATGGTGCGCATCGAGAGGACCAGCCAGGCGCCGAGGACTCCGGCAATCGGCTCAACCATGCCGGAGAACTGGCCATAGACGAACGACTTCCAGGGGCTCATTCCCTCGCGGCGCAAGGGCATGGCAACGGCTGTGCCCTCGGGAAAGTTCTGCAGGCCGATGCCCAGCGCGAGTGCGATGGCTGCCCCAATGCTGGCAGACTCGATCCCGGCGGCGGCCGCTCCAAAGGCGACCCCGACGGCGAGTCCCTCGGGGATGTTGTGTAGCGTGATGGCCAGCACCAAGAGGGTGCTGCGTTGCCACGATGTCGAGATACCTTCCGGCTCCATGCCGGTCATTGAGGGGTGCAGGTGGGGTAGTATCCTGTCGATCCCGCGCAGGGCCATACCGCCGAGAAGGAACCCCACGGTGGCAGGCACCCAGGACCCTCCAGACATCTCGATGGCCGGATTGAGCAACGACCAAAAGCTAGCGGCGGTCATGACCCCGGCCGCCATGCCCAGCATCGCGTCCAGCAGCCGGCGGTTGACGTTCTTGGTCAGGAACACCGGCACCGCGCCCGCCGCTGTGACCGCCCAGGTAAAGAGTGTGGCGATCAGCGCCTGGACGATGGGCGAGAACTGGCTGAAAAAGGCAACCATCTGACTCCTTTCGTGAGGTGGCTATCTGACCTGCCGCATTCTACCGCTGCGGTATTGCGCGTCAAGAAGCTCTGCACGTGGCTTGACCGAGCACCTGCGTCACACTAACATGCGGCGTAATGGCGCGATATGGGGAGGGAACGATGGCAGACATTCTGTGCTATGGGGACTCGAATACTTGGGGGTATGACCCACGAACGCAAGGTCGCTACCCTCGGGATGTGCGCTGGACCGGCGTGCTAAGGGATGCTTTGGGCCAAGGCTACTTTGTGATCGCTGAGGGGTTGAACGGCCGAACAACGGTATGGGAGGACCCGATCGAGCCACCATGCAAGTGTGGTTTGGACTATTTGCTGCCATGCCTGGCGAGCCACGCCCCGATCGATCTGGTCATACTGATGCTGGGGACCAACGATCTCAAGCTGCGACACTCGTTGGGCGCCTTTGACATTGCTCGTGGCGCCGGCGTATTGGGCAAGGAGGTCTTGCGTAGCGAGAGCGGTCCGCAGGGGGCGCCCCCTGAGCTGTTGCTGGTAGCCCCGCCTCCGCTGGCCAAGTTGGGTGACTTTGCCGATATGTTTGCCGGTGGCCCGATCAAGTCGCGGAGGTTTGGCGTTCAGTATGCGCAGGTGGCCAAAGAGCTTGGCTGCCACTTTTTGGACGCGGACGATGTGGTGTCGACCAGCGACAGCGACGGCGTCCACTGGGAACCCAAAGGACACAAGTCCTTTGGGTTGGCGGTGGCCGAGCGGGTACGCGAGATCCTGGCATAGCGTGGAGGCGATGCAGACGATGAGGCACGAGGCTTGGATGGAGCTGGATGGGGAGGAGTGGTCGCTGATCGGCTGGGTTCCGAACACGCCGCAATGGTTGGCTGGCAGGGAGAAAGGGTTTCTCGATCCGGAAGCGGTACAGTACCAGTGCCTGCCACCGATTCCGGCCATCGTGCCGGGCGCGGTACAGGAGGATCTGTTGCGAGCCGACTGGATATCGGACTGGAATGTGGGGCTGGACTCGTGGCAATGCGAGTGGGTTGAGCACCGCAACTGGGAGTATCGGCGCCTGGTAGAGATTCCCGAGACATGGGAGGGCAAACGGATCCTGCTGCAGGCCAAGGGGCTCGACTATGCCGGGCATGTGGCAGTCGATGGTCACATGGTCGCCGGATTCTCCGGTATGATGGTGCCGCACAGCATCGATCTGACGGATGCGCTCGAGCCTGGCAAGACGCACTGGCTGTCGATCGTGTTCCAGCAGGCGCCCCCCGAGCAAGGTCAGATCGGCTATACTTCTCGTTCTCAGTGGTTCAAGGCGCGCTTTGCCTACCGATGGGACTGGTGCCCGCGCATGGTGCCGCTGGGCATCTGGGATCAGATTGGGCTGAGAGCCGTGGGTCCGCTGAGTCTGGAGCGCTGTTTGCCAACGACAGACTATGATGCGGACCGCGGTCTGGTAAGGCTTGCGGTGCGACTTGATGTGCGCTCTGAGGAACCGATCAGCGCGAGCTGTCGCGTCAAGGTCACTGATGATGAGCGTGTTGTCGCCGACAGCGTGTTGCCGTGCGCATTTGGTCAGGGGGCCAGCGAGACGTTGCTCAGCCTGCCACAGGACCTCGAGGTGGAGGCCTGGTGGCCCAACGGCATGGGCGAGCGACCTCTGTACGATCTGGAGGTCTCTCTGCTTGACGCCACCGGCCAGGCGGCCGACGTCTGGAATGGACGTGTGGGGTTCAAGCAGGTGACTTGGCAGCACTGCGAGGGGGCCCCGAAAAACGCCGAGCCCTGGATCTGCGCAGTGAATGGGAAACCGCTGTTCCTCTGCGGCGTAAACTGGACGCCGATTCGCATGACGTATGGCACTGTGACCGAGGATATGTACCGAGAGCGTCTGGCGCTCTATGCCGATGCCGGCATGACCCTGTTGCGCGTCTGGGGTGGCGCCTTTCTCGAGAAAGACTGCTTCTATCGGCTGTGCGACGAGATGGGACTGATGGTATGGCAAGAGTTTCCGTTGTCGTCCTCGGGGGTCGACAACTGCCCACCGGACGACGCCACTGCCCTCCAAACGCTGGCAACGATCGCTGACTCGTTTGTCTGGCGGCGGGGGGGCCAGGCGTCGCTGCTGGTCTGGAGCGGGGGCAACGAGCTATTCCGTCTGGATGGGGTGCCAGTGGACACGGGGCACCCCGCAATTGCGATGATGGCGGGGACCTGCGCACGGCTGACGCCCGAGGTGCGCTTTGTGAACACCTCGCCCAGTGGCCCAAGCTTTGGCTATAGTCCCGAGCGTGCCGGCCAGGGACTGCATCACGACATCCACGGTCCCTGGCAGATCACCGGCACGTTGGACGATTGGCGGGCCCATTGGGATGCGCATGATGCCATGCTGATCTCTGAGGTGGGTGCGCCCTCGTGTGCGGCACTGGACCTGCTCGAGGCCTATCGGGGCGATCTGGACCTCTGGCCCCCAACAATCAATAACCCGCTCTGGCACCTGCGGCAGCCCTGGTGGTTGCAGTGGGATCGGATAGCACCTGCGGAAGGTTTTCGGGTCGATGAGCCTGAGATGGCGCGCTATGTCGAGGTCAGTCAAATGGAGCAGGCCGAGGCTCTGGGGTACCTGGTGGCGAGCGCCAAGGGGCGTTTCCCTGCCTGCGGCGGCGTGATGATCTGGATGGGACATGATTGCTTCCCCTGCCTGGCCAACACTTCAATTGTGGACTATTGGGGCAGAGCCAAACCAGCGTTGAAGGCGATCAAGCAAGTGCTGGTGGAGGATAGGATATAGATTGCGAGACGGTCTTTTTCGGAGCCAGACCGTCTCGCTCGCGATGTGGCTAGTGCCAGGGCTGAGGCTGGCTCTCGACAATCTCGCCTGTCTCGACGGCACGGGCGATCAACATGTCCAGGTAGCGATCCTGGCAGGCCTGCGCCAATGGGTAGGGTTCGGTCCCGCCATCCACGTAGGCCCCCATCTCAAGCAACAGACTGGCGATGGCGACCTCTTCATCGCTCAGGCGAGCGGGTGCGGTTGGATTCACATAAAGCCATCGGCCCGCGGCCGTGATCCCCTTGAGATGGTGACCCTCCAGGTTGCCGTTGGCCCCCGCCACCTCACGGCAAAAGGTTGTCTTGATGGGGCGATCAAAGCGCTCCAGATAGGTGGCGGACTGGTCGATGATTTCGCCACGCTCGCCGCGCACGAGCAGCCGCTCGTTGCGAACCCAGGAAAAGTACTGATCCCCGCCAAAGTCATAAATGCCGAGCCTATCCGGAAAGTCCAGCCAGGCGATGGTCTGTTGTGACTGCGCGGTGCGTTCCTCGGCAGGGGGGCCATCGCGCCCCGGGCCAGCGACCAGCGGCGCCTCAAAACTGATGGCGCGAACCGCGACCGGCGCCATGTCGATTCCCAAGTAGTGACGTATCAGGCTGGTACCGTGATATCCATGGCAGGCTGAGACCTGGGCCTGCGAGACGGTGCCGAGGAATCCCTGCTCTACGAACGCCAGCCGTGCGGCGTGGTGAGGTTGTCGTGTGTACTGCTCGGCGACCTGGATGCGCGCGCCGTCCCTGGCCAGACTGAACAGGTCTGCCAGGCCGTCGAGGTCCGGGGCGGGGGGCGTCTCTGACAACACGGGTATGCCTCGCTGTGACAGCTCTCTGACGAGACCGCGATTCTGGTCCCATGGCACGCAGGTCACCACAAACTCGGGCGATTCGCATGCCAGTAGGTCATCGAGCGTGCCATAGGTTCTGAGGGACCAATTCGCCCGGATATGCGCGGCTCGCTCAGGCCTGCGGGCAACGACCCCAACCAACAGAAGCCGCTCGGGCAGGGCTAGCGCGATGCGAAAGTAGAATGCGGCGCGCCACCCCGAGCCGACAATAGCAAAGCGTACAGGTTGTGTCATGTTGCCTCCTAGAGCCTTCGGCCGTCGCGGCCGCCCACTCCTCCATACGGTTGGCCTGGGAGCCAGTCGGGCGGAGCGGGGAGCTTGTCGATGTTCAGCGGGAAGGTAACCTTGCTACGGTTGGCAGCCGACAGGTAGGCGCCCTGGCAGATCTCGAGCGCCCTGAGCGACAGCTCGCCATAGGTATAGTCGGTCTCGCCGGCCTGGATCTGGTCGGCGAGCTGCTCCAGATAGCGTTGGTGGCCGCCCTCGGCATGGGGCACAGGCTTGATCAACGCGCCATCGGGGTGTTGCGGATTACGCAACAAGAAGGCGCTCTCCCAGGCCCAGAACTCGATCTGGCCGCTGCTGCCGACCAGCCGTAGCAGGAACTCTTTGCCCGGGCGCCGGATCTGAACATCGTCACCGGTGTGCATGACGCAGCGAACCCCCGAGTCGGTCTGGACGTAGGTGACCGCAGTGGTCTCAACCTGCATCCCGTCGCGATAGGTTTGGGTTGAGGTTTCGATTGCGGCCATGACCCAGGCTGGCGGATCATCGGGCAACAGGTTGACGAAAAAGTCGAGCCAGTGGATGCCGGCGTTGATAATGTCCCAGCGGTTGCACTGGATTTCGACCAGATCGAGATGGCCGATCTCGCCCGATCGGACCCGTGTGATGATCTCTTCGCCGTGGCGGGCCTTGAGCAGGCCGTGGGGCACGACCATGGGCAGTCCGCGCGCCTTGATGGCCTCCAGGAGGTGGTGTCCCGAGCGGGCTGTGTCGGCCAGCGGCTTTTCGCAGAGCAGGCCGCGTAGCCCAGGAAGGGCCAGAGCATCCAGGGCAACGGGCAGGTGCGTTGGCGGCCAGGTCGAGACGCAGACCACGTCGGTTGGGCAGTCGGCGAACATAGCCTCGTGGCTGGGGTAGAGCCGAATCCCAGGGTAGCGCGCTGACAACAGTTTCAGTGCCTGCGGAGAGATATCGGCTGCGGCGACGAGTTCATAGCGCGACGAAGCCTGCAGGGCGTCGAGGCTGAGGCGTCCTCCCGAGCCTCCTCCGACGACGCTGGCGGAAAGCTTGGCTGACATTGGGATCCTCCTGTGCTAGGATGATGCTGTTGTGAGCATTGTACGGCAGGACCGATTGCTGTGGAAACCGACAATCCGTCAGGGGGCCGCGTTCGGCCCGGTATGGCCGGAGGCACTGGAGAGCAAGCATGGAACTTCCGAGCAAGACGGACCGACGACGGGTCGCCATTGTGACGGGGGCCAGCAGGGGTATCGGGGCGGCCATTGCGCGTCGCCTGGCGTCAGAGGGATTGGCGACGGTGCTGGCTGCGCGAACCCAGAGCGACCTGGACGCGCAGGTGCAGACCATTCGACGCGCTGGTGGCGAGGCTGGCGCCGTGTGCTGCGACATGGCCAGCGAGGATGATCTGGCGCAGCTGGTCGACGAGACCAGGGCGCGATATGGACGGCTGGACGTGCTGGTGAACAGCGCGGGGATCGGGGTGTTCAAGCCGCTCGTCGAGACCACGACCTGCGAATGGGATCGGGTAATGGCCGTGAATGCCCGCGGGCCCTTTATGCTGTCGCGGATGGCGCTGCCGCTGATGATCGCTGGCGGGGGCGGATGTATCGTCAATATCGGGTCGGTGGTTTCGGTCAAGGGATACGTCAACCAGGGCGCCTACTCGGCCTCCAAGCATGCGCTGCTGGGCATGACCAAGGTTCTGGCGCAAGAGGCGCAGGACTCGGGCGTCCGCGTGCACATCATCTGCCCCGGCGGGGTGGACACCGACCTCGTGTCCAGCGCCCGACCCGACCTGGACCGCAGCGTCTTGATGTCCGCCGACGAGTTGGCCGACATGGCCTGGTTTCTGATCAATCAGCGGGGTAACGCGGTTGTCGATCAGATCAACGTCAGGCGCCGGGTCTCGGCGCCCTGGTTCAGCGAGTAGCCTAGCGGCTAGCTCTTGGCATAGTTGATGTCGACATGAACGTTGGGCGCTCCGCGTACGGCGGGATCGCCGCATCGTCCAGATAGCGTGGCCATTTCCTTGAGGGCGGCGGCCAGTTGGGGCCGCAACTGGTAGTCTTGGTAGCGCCAGGACCAGTTGCCCATGGGGTTGCCGGGCTGGTTGAGGCGCGCCTCGCTGCCCAGCCCTAGAATGTCCTGCAACGGTACGATGGCCATCTCGGCCTGCGATGTGTAGGCCATGCGGATCATCGTCCAGTGGATGTCGTCGCCGTCGCTTCCGCAATAGGTGTGGACGCGACGTTGCATGTCGCGGTCGAGCGACTCGTACCAGCCGCGCGTCGTGTCGTTGTCATGGGTGGCGGTGTAGGCACAAGTATTGCGCGGCCAGTTGTGCGGAAGATTGTCGTTGGCGGCGTCCGAGCCGAATCCGAACTGAAGCACCCGCATGCCAGCCAGACCGTGCCGCTCGCGCAACTCCACGACGTCCTCAGAGATCAACCCCAGGTCCTCAGCGATGATCGGCAGGCCGCCCCCCAGGCCCTCGCGAAGGGCGTCGACAAAGGCGTCGCCAGGGCCCAGCACCCAGTGCCCGTTGAGGGCCGTCTCCTCGCCGGCTGGGATCTGCCAGTAGCCGGCGATGCCCCGAAAGTGGTCGATCCGCACGCAGTCGACCTGGTCGAGCGCTCTCCGGAAACGCGCCAACCACCAGGCATAGCCGCGCTCCTTCATGATATCCCATCGATAGAGCGGATTGCCCCATAGCTGGCCGGTTGGGCTGAAATAGTCGGGTGGCACGCCGGCGACGACCGTCGAGGCGCCGTTGTCGTCGAGCTGGAATAGGTCCTGGTTGGCCCAAACATCGGCGCTGTCGTGTCCGACAAAGATGGGCATGTCGCCCAGAATCTCGATGCCCATGTCGTTGGCATAGAGTTTGCAGGCACGCCATTGGCGATCAAAGAGAAACTGCAAAAAGCGTCGATATCCCAGTTCCTCCTCCAGTCTGCGGCGCCAACCTTCCAGCGCCTCGGGCCGGCGCAGGGCAATGTCCCGATCCCAAGTAGACCATCCGGCCCAATCGTGGTGCATCTTTAGGGCCATAAAGAGGACATAGTCCTCCAGCCAGCAGGCGTTATTGACGCTAAAAGCGGCGATCTCCTCGTGATAGCTGTGCTTTGATCGCTGGCAGAGACGATAGTAGGCCCGTCGCGTGATGTCATTCTTGTAGGTGATCACATCGCCATAGGGGACGCGATCGCTGGGAAACGGGGGAACGGGGGAGAGGTCATCATCGTCCAGCAGATCCTCTTGGCGCAACGGTTCGGGATCGATGAGCAAAGGGTTGCCGGCAAAGGCAGAAAAGGGCTGGTAGGGCGAATCGCCATAGCCGGTGGGACCGAGAGGCAGCACCTGCCACCAGCCCTGGCCAGCCTCAGCAAGAAAATCGAGCAGGCCATAGGCGCCGGCGCCGAGATCGCCGATGCCAAAGTGACTCGGTATCGAGGTGGGGTGACAGAGAATGCCACAACTGCGCATGATGATCGTCTCCTATCGTCGGATCATGGATTGCTGGGATGGCCCACAAGTGTCCACTGGCCACCAGTGTGCAGCAGGATGGTCTGGTCGTCGGAGAGCGCCACGGCCATGCCGCGCGCAAACACCTGGCTCGTGGCCGCCAAGGCGCTCTCTTGCGCCGTGGCCCAGCCCATCCGCTCGCGCACGAGCGATTCGTGGCACCAGATCAGGCCGAATCCACGCTTGGGTTGGAGCATGTTCTCTGGCGCCGCGGCTTCGCAGGATAGCTCGGGCTGCGCCGTCTCCCAGGCGTCTCCATAGGCGCAATAGCGGCCGTCATCGCAAAGGACATAGATGTAGGGCCCCTGTTCTTGCCAGAGCATTCGACCATGTTCAAAGGGCTGAACGGCCCAAGCACCAGTCTCGGCGGCCAAGAGCGGGCAGCCCAAGTCGGGGATATCCGTGTCGCTGAGCAGGTCGGCGAAGGAACGGTCGGTGTCGAGACTGCAGGTGGGCGTGGGCGCGAGGGTGATGGTGGGCATCGGTTCTTTGGTGGCGAGAGGGCTGGCGCCCTTGACCGCATAGCGCTCGGGATCATCCTCGAGGACATAGAGCGCGCCCCGCTCGGCGCTGGCCATGAGCACGTTGCCCCGCCGGGTGTCCACGGCCATGCTCGAGATCGAGCCCGGCACTGCGATCGAGGCCACCACTGTGATCGACTGGGTGTCATAGCCCAGCAGTTGCGAGACATCGCGACTCTCTGTGGCTGCTGGCATGCTGGCGATCCATAGGTGCCCTGTCTTTGTGTTGAGGGCCATGGTCGAGGGATAGCCGGCGAGCGGCAGATATGCGATTTCTTGGTTGTCGTGCGCCTGCACGATCTGCAGGCCGTAGGTGCCCATGCGCGTATTGGTGCAGTACCAGCGGTCGAGCGTGGTGTCATAGAGGGCATCGGTCAGGCTGAGGCGGCCCGGCAGCCGTCGCCGCGGATCTCGGTCGCCATCGAGGGGGTAGAGCACATAACCGCCGTTTGAGCCTGGCACCCCGTTGAATGCCTTGGCAAAAAGCCGTCCGCGACGGGCGTCCTGGTAGACGGCACTGGGTGGCACCGTTGAGCCATGGCCGGTCTGGAAAGCGAGCTGTTCGAGCGCAGTGCCATCGGGAGCAAGGACCAGATCGCCGCAAAAGATGAGGCCCTCGGCAGTGACCATCAAGCCCTCAGAACCGGGCGAAACGGGCCAGCGCTCCAAGGTGTGCCCACTGTCAGTGTCCAGGATGTCGAGCGTGTTGGCCCCGCCGCACAGGACGGCAAGGCGAGAGCCATCGTCCAATAGGGCCAGGGCGCTGGGTTGACGGCCTACCGGCCAGCGCCCGAGAAGTACTCCGTCCTCGTGCTGTAGCACATAGATCATGTCGCAACTGATGCAGGCCGCGAATACCAGGCCTGACTGCGGGTCGATGGCAAGATCGCTCAGGAAAAAGGTCAGTGGCACGACCTCGGTCACCTTGCCGGGCGCGACGCCACCTGGGAGTGTGACGCGCAGCAGAGCGTCGTTGGCGCTGGCTGTCCAGAGATCGGTCGATCCGCCTGTGGTCACCAGTCCTCTGGGTAGCTCTCCGACCGCGACACTACCGATGGTCTCGAGGGTGGTGCCGTCGAGGCGCAGCAGTCTTCCTTCGCTCCACGAGGCGAGCAGTAGATCGCCGCTCGTCGGGTCGATGGTCAGGTCGCGCGGATCGCCTGGACCCGGGGCCTGCGCCACGGTTTCGAGGGTCGTGGCGTCCAGAATCGAAATCAGGCTATTGGGGCCTGACGGATTGCGCGCTGCGACATAGAGACGCCTGCCGTCCAACGACAGGGCAAGCGATTGGTAGTTGCTCAGTTCACGCTCGACCAGCGTAGCACCGCTCGTCGAGTCGATGACCAGCAGTCGCTGGTAGTTGGCCGCACAGACTGTTCTGTCGTCCACCACGAGTGCTTGCATCCCCCCGGGGACGCCCAGATCGAGGCTGCTCAGAAGCGTACCATCGTTGGTCGAGATCTGGTGCAGTGCACCGCCGACCGTTGCCACCCAGAGCGCGTTGCCGTAGATGGCCACTGCTGTGACGGCGTCTGGAGCGGTCCAGCTTTCGACCACGGATGCGCCCTCGATGACCTCGATGTGTTTGGACAGGATGCCGGAGGCATAGATTCTACCGGCGGCTTGCGAGACCGCTAGACGTTCCGGTGAAAGGGCCAGCGGGATGACTGCGATGACCTGACCTTGGTCCACGACGGCGAGCGACTTGCTCCCGCGCATGGCCACATAGAGCACGTCGCCCAAAGCGACTATGCTGGACGGGTCGTGCAGGGCGGGCAGATCAGGGCCAAGGCGCCACTCGGTCAGGGGCGATGCCTCGGGAGCCAGTGTGGGGCTAGGAACAGCCGTGGCCGCTGGAGCCAGCGGCGTTGGGGTGCTACTTGGCTCGGGACTTGGGGCTGCACGCGGCGTTTCGGTCGGTTTTCGCGTGTCGACCAACAGGGGGGAGATCGGCGTCGCAGTTGGCTGGGTCAGGTGGCAGGCAGAGAGCATCGCAGCGGAACAGACGAGTACTGGGATCACGAGGCCAAGGTGGGAGCGCCTGGTCATGTCAATCTCTCCGCGGGGTGTTCGGCCTCGAACGAGCCCAGAGCCGCCTGAATCTCGAGTAATCTCTCGAGGCTTCCGCGGGTGATAGGATGGGCGGGCAGAAAGGGGCAGGGCGTCTCGTTGCGAATCGAGACGTCAAAGGTTCCGATGCGACGGGCCAGATCGACGATCTGGCTCTTGTCCATGCCGACCAGTGGGCGAAGGATGGGCATTTCGGCTCCGTACGAGACCACTCGCAGATTGTACAAGGTCTGGCTGGCCACCTGACCCAGCGAATCACCCATTACGATGGCCTGGGCGTTGTGCTCCTTGGCCAGAGAGATGGCCCGTGCGATGATGGCTCGCTTGCAGAACAGACAGCTCCAGCGTTCCTGGCCGATGGCGCGTAGCCGCTCCAAGGTAGGGGCGATGATCTCTTCGTGGCTCTCTACGATGGGCCGCATGCGCCAACCATAGGCCCACTCGGCCAATCGCTCTACATTGTCCAGGGCCTTGCCAGCCTCGCCATCGCTCTGCGCAAAGTGGACGGGGATGACAGTACAGCCGCGCTTGAGCATCA
>Ga0180436_10003192_pt1 | contig 15165 bp, 16 predicted proteins | sample SS_ome_2_FD_132434 | JGI IMG/M metagenome (GOLD analysis project Ga0180436, IMG submission 132434) | Hypersaline lake sediment archaeal communities from the Salton Sea, California, USA - SS_3_S_2 metaG | ecosystem: Environmental > Aquatic > Non-marine Saline and Alkaline > Hypersaline >...
TAGGTTCTCCTCCGCTTTTAACAGACAAGACGAATCGGAGTTCGCAACGTAAACAAGAATTAGCGTCTTCTTCCAGTTTTAAATTGGATCGGTTTGTCGGGGGATAAGCAGGAGGCCAAAAAGAAACCGGCGAGATAACCTCGCCGGCTGGATCTGATACAGGGTTGGTCTATTTGATGTAGAAGTCTACCGAGCCCATACCGACGCTGATATTGAACGTCACGGTGGCTTCGGCGCCTTCGTAACTCTTGGTCTGCCAGAGGTCGTCATCGACTTCCTTCCATCCGGTTCCGTGGAAGTCAATGGAGGAAAGCCATCCGTCGCCATCGGTCTCGACTTCGACACCCAGACCTCGGGGTATGATAATGTCGCAGGAGCCCATGCCGACGTCGATGGTCACCTCGGCATCACCTTCGTAAGCGTCGCCTCGGAAGTCCAGTTCAAAGGCTCCGGCACCCCCGTCAAAATCCATAACCTCGAATCGAGAGTTGCCGATATCCTTGATCTCCACCGAGGCGGCTCCGGCATCAATCGAGAAGAACTCCAGTTTCTCGGGATTTACTTCGGAGAAGCGTATTGTCCCCGATGCAGCACCGACATCGAGATTCACATCGGTAATTGGAATCCCGCCCAGCTCGAAGTCCGCGTCACAAGCGCCAACATCCAACTCGAGGGTCTGAGGATAACGAGTGGAAAGCAACAGCTCCCAGCTGTTGTCTTCGCTGTCGACGTCGCGGTTGCGACGATGAACCGATTCCAGATCGAGCAGTCCGGTCTTTCCTTTGAGCCGGTACGAAACTTCATAGTCTACGCGGCGCGGATTGTATTCGATATTCAGGATGGCGGCCTGATCCATATCTTTGGGCATAATGTAGATTTCGCCGGCGGCAAAATCTATGCTGGTTTCAATCTGTTGGGCGCCTTCGGCGTCAACTTCCCGACTGTCGCTTTCCATGCGTGCATCTGCCGTAGCAACCAGCAGGAAGAGCATCAGGGCAATGGCGGTGGTGATTCTACTCATTGTGGCTTTCCTTATCTTCGTTCGTGCTTGTCATCTTTGTATTACGTGACAAGTCAGACGAGGTTGCATCACGGTTTGGTACCGGCGGCGGTGGCGGTACGGGCGACGGGGGAGGTTCCGGCGCCGGAGCCGGTGGTGGATCCGGTATCGGAGGCGGTGCCGGGGCTGGTGCAGCCGGTCCAGACCGAGGCATACCGGTCCCGTCACCGGAGCGATAAGGCCGCAGTCCAAACCTTGTTAGAATCGCGGCTCCCACCCCGATTGAGACCGGGTATACGGTAATCACGCACGAAAGAACCAGGAACAGGATCCCAATACTACTGGATACCGGGTCGGGGTTGCCCAGAAGCACTGCGGTTACCGCCCACGGAAGCAACTGGAGGACGACGCCAACCAACGCCTTGTAGAGAAGTCCGCGGCGTCCGAACTGATCCCGCTTGACAATCTTCCGACCGAGCGCGATTCCAAAGGCCACGATTCCCACCACCATGGCCGCCACATACGCGGCAGGGACTACCACGATCCCCACAATGGTGAGTAGCGAAAGCGGATAGATTGGGATCAGCAGGATTATGAACAAGAATCCCAGCATGAACGAACGCAACGAGAAGTTGTCGATGCAATTCTGGATGTTCTTCATGTTCTTGTTGGCCAGGGAGACGATCAGGAATGTCGCCATCAGGAGAAAGATGCCGAAAGATGCGACGACAATCAGTCCGTTGGTCGAGAATGTCCCCTGAAGATCCTTGAAGTCGAGCGGTGAATCCGACTCGGTCACTTCGCCTAGTACCAGGCCGCCCGGCTGTACAATAACCTCCGGGGCGATAATGTTGCCATCGACCCGCCCGGTAGAGGTGACCATCACCCGCTTCTTGTGAGAGATTACGTCGCCCTGGGCCCAGCCCTTTACAGTGACTCGACCCCAGACTTCGATATCGTCGTCGTGGTATTCGTCGTAACCGATTGTCACCGATTTGCGTGTGAACAAGTCCACATCGCGGAATTCGGTGCAACGCTCCTCGACCGGAATGTCGCTGTCGTCATAGCCGGTGCCGGCTACGGATGCGGAAGTATCGAGGGAGGCGGTCGGATCGGGAGGGCCGGAAAAAAACTCATCGACCGTATAATCGTAATGCCAGTCTTGACCGGAAGTGTCGACGGCCGTGACAACGTCACCGTCTAGGAAGATCTCCTGGAACACCGAATCAGTAATCTCGTATTCCAGATCATCGTCAGGCTCCAGGTCAGACTGAGCCCAAACCGAAACTCCCAGGAGAATTGCCAGGGCGAATGTGAGGAGATACCTCGCCATAATACAAAGACATCCTATGTTTGACCGCAGTGGCGACTAGAAGCCGGCCACCATGACATCGCCGGTACGAGAACTGATCTCGATTCGGGGTCCGCCGATACCAAACTGGCCGACCAGAGTGGTCTTGGACGCGGACTGAATCGACACCGGAATCGCCGTAGCGATATCGCCGGAGCGGGTCTCGATATTGAGAAGACCCGAAGAGCGCTGCGGTACTAGAAACTCGACTTTTCCGGAACGAGTCTCTACAAAAAAATCGCGGGGACTGTCCAGGTCCGTCTGGACAGCAACATCCCCTTTATTGGTCGTAAGGTCCAGGGCACCCTGAACCTGCTTGATCCAAATCCTGCCGCTTTCCGACTTCACTCTAACGTCTCCTTCGACCCACTGCAGATCGATTGGCCCCGATTCCTGACGAACCGTAACGGGACCTTTCAGAAACTCGCCTCGGATTGCTCCCAGACGGTTTTCGATTTCGATTCGGGCTTCGATCGAAGAGAGTTCAATGTTGGCAGTCACGGCCCGTACCGTTACTCGACTTGCCTGGGGCAGGGTGATGTAATAGTCGACATCGCCAAATGCGTTCTGATCTTTCCCGAACAAGCGGTTCAGGAATGAGCGGTCGCCCGGCGCCAGGCTCTGGTATTCTGTCTGAATACGCACCTCGGAGCCAAACTGTTCCACTTTGATCTCAATTCGCTCGGCGATACGCTCGGCTTTGGCCCAATCCTTGGCCCAGACACGCTTGACGGCATCGACGATCAATCGATTGTCGGTACCTCCGACAATGATCACATCTCCACGAACCGTTTCAAGATTCAGTTCAATCGGGCGATTGAACTCAAGGGTGTCCTTGAAGTCGAACCAGGTTTCGGCCGCTGCCGATGAAAACAGACACAACAATGCCGCTATGAGAGTGAAGAACCATCGCGGTTTGGAATCGATATGTATCACCTGCAAGTCCTAGAGTGCCGGTCGTAACTTTTTCTTGAGAAGCTCGCGTGCCCTGAATATGCGGGCTTTCACGGTTCCCACGGGTATACCTAACAGATCGGCTATTTCCTCGTAGGTTTTATCGTCTTTGTGACGGTAAATGATTACCTGGCGATACTTATCGGGGAGAGAAGTGATAGCATCCTCGATGCTATACCGTTGTTCCTTGCGAACCAGTTCGCGCTCGGGGTTGTAGGTGTTGTCGGCGACTTCCAACTCGACGCTGCCGTCTTTGGTATCGATAGGACGATCCAAAGACAGGGCTTTGATACGTTTCTTGCGAAGGAAATCGATTGAGGCATTGGCTGCAATGCGATACAACCATGTCGAAAAGCGGTACTCAGAACGATAGCTTGCCAGCGAGGCGAAGGCCTTCATGAAGGTTTCCTGCACGAGATCGTTGGCCGTTTCCTTGTTGCGCACGATCTTGAAAACGATCTGATAGACCGCCGGCTTGTGCTTATTGGTCAATGCCGTGTAAGCTCGCTGGTTTCCCTCCAGGGCATCTGCGATCAAAGCAACTTCGTCTTGGTGCAATCGTCCCTTCACTTTCCATCCCGACGAGCATAAGTGCGCTCGGGAGTACGGCTTAGCTTGACAATGATAAGCTCCTCGGCTCGGGCTATCAAGCAAAAAGCGATCAGGACTGCCAATCGTAGCTTCAGCTGTTCACAAATCCCTGCCGATACGACTGTTTGCGATCGTGGCTCCGGAGGTCGATTCCGTGCTCCAGGTAGCTCTTCAAGTTGGCCAGGAAAAACGCCCATCCGGTTTTGCAGCCCATGTGCATTTCCCATTTCATGGCCGGACTGGTAATCATGTCGTACTGACGAAGTTGACACACGGTCCCTTTACCCGATTTGAGCATCTTGACCTCGACCTTTTCACCCCGAGATCCAAAAGGAAAGAGGACTCTCCGATTCTTAGAAACCGAGGTGACTTCGGTCGTAAGCTTGTCTCCTGCCAGCCATTCCAAGTACAGTTTTCCGCCTTTCTTCGGGTCGATCTCGGCCTTTTCCGAGAACCAATTGGCGAGTTCGGTGCTGTTTGTCCAGGCTTTGTAGACTTTGGCTTGAGAAGCTCTGATGAAGATCTTAAGTGTAAACTGGGTCCAGTCGCGTTGGGGCTTTTTGGTGGCCATGTGGTTCTCCGCTTTGTGTTCAGTCTTGGAACAGCCATGGAAAGCGTTGCTGTGCAAATTCTATACAATAGGTACGCAACGGAGCAAGAATTGAACAGTTTTTGCTGTGAGCTAGAATACTGCTGTTGAAAAACTTAGCAAATCCTACAAAGTGCCGTCATTGAGAAAAGAAGATGGAGGCTACCAAAACCATATACGATCATCCTCGATACTACGAGGTCATGTTCGGAGATAGAGATGTTGCCGCCGAGGCAGCCTTTATGCGTTTGTGCATGAAGAGGTATTCGCCGGTGCCGGTTAAACGCGTACTGGAGATTGCCTGTGGCGGAGCCCCTCATGCCGAGGAGTTCCTCAAGGCGGGACTGGACTATGCTGGCCTGGATATCAATCCACAGATGCTGGCCTATGCCGAGGAAAAGCTGGCCCCTTACCCGGGGCGTTCGACTTTGTTCAAGTCCGATCTGGCTGATTTTGTCTGTCACGTACCGGTTCAGTTTGTGTATGTGCTGATCGGCTCTCTCTATGTCGAAACCGAAGAAGGTCTTTGGACCCATTTCGACTCGGTGGCCGAGGCTCTGTCTCCCGGTGGTCTTTATTTCCTGGACTGGTGTATTCAGTTCGAGGATCCGACCGGCCCACACGTCGTGCGGGACTTTGAAATCGAGTCGGGTGATATCAGGCTGAAATCACACTTCGATATTGAGGTGATAAACCCCAAGGCTCGCGTATACCGTGAGGAATGGAAAGTCGAAGTGACCGAGAACGGCAAGAGCCAGTCGTTCGAGGCTGTGGAAACCAACCGAGCGATTTTCCCCGACGAGTTCCTCGAGTTCCTGGACAAACAAGGTCGCTTCGAACTGGCCGGCTGGTTCCAGGACTGGGACTTGACCAGGCCGATAGAAGCCAGTGGCGAGGTCGATCGACCGATCGTAATACTCCGTAAAATCCGATAGTTCTAAGCCGGCGTCTTCTTGATCCGGAAAATCATGTTCATAAATGCTTCGATCATGATCTTGGCCGTGTAGTCGGGACCCCAGAGCTCCAGGAAGACATCTCCGTCGGGAGCCTCCAGCATCACTCCTACAAAACGGTAGTTATCGTCGAATCCCCGTTGGCCCTTGTAGGGATCGGTGTAGTTGCCGTATACAGACATCACGTGCGCCGTCATGCCGCCCACTTGCTTGTCATGAACCAAAGCTGCCGATGCCGGGTCGCGGCTGTCGCGGAAGGAAATGCGCTTAATCCAGCGGGCTCGAGCTTCCGAAAGGGTTTCCGGTTTGTCGGGGTCGTTGCGATAAATGACTACCCTGGCAGCGACCGCGTCGGTTTCCAGGGGACCAAACTCGTAGCCGGCTTCCCACTGCTCAGAGGGCGTAAGCACCGTCCACTCGGTGGCCGGAACGATCGTCGCGCCGTTCACATTGACCGGCGTACCTTCCAGTGTAAACGGAATCCCGGACATCTCATATTCGAACTCCTGGCTGAGCCTTCCACCTTCGCCGGTCAAGTGCGAAGAGTCCGCTACGTCGGCTGAAGGAGTTTCGGGCGTCGCTTTGTCTTGGGCACCGTCTTTCTCATCGGAAGAGCACCCAACGGCAAGAGCAGCTAGCATGGCCATTATGGCTAGATTGGCAAAGAGTCTCATAACTTCCTCGATCGTAGTTCTTTTTCTTGGGTCAAAGGCACGACCTCACCAGGAGGCCAGATCCAGATACGGGACAGCGTTTATCACCATCTCACTGGGCCCTGCCTTCTTGTAGCGATAAAAGCCGGCGGCGGCTATCATCGCGGCGTTGTCGGTACACAAATCTATCGAAGGGTAAAACAGGCGTCGCCCATGTTTCGCTAACTCCTCTCCGAGCCACGAGCGCAGTCGACTGTTGGCAGCCACTCCGCCCGATACCGTGACATGGGCCAGCTCTCGCTCGACGGCCGCCCTGACGGTCTTGCGCACGAGCACCTCGACGGCAGCCTCCTGGAACGAGGCTGCAATATCTGCGCGGCTAGCCCGAAACTCATCCTCAGAGAGCTTCTCCAGATGCAGTGCCACGGCCGTCTTGAGACCCGAGTAGGAGAAGCGGTAGCCCGGTTCGGATTTCAGCGCCCGCGGAAAGCGGAAATAGTTGGGATCGCCCTCTTGCGCCAGCTTGTCGAGAGCGGCACCGCCCGGGTATCCGAGGCCCATGATCTTGGCGACTTTGTCGAACGCTTCACCGGCAGCATCGTCTTTGGTCTGTCCCAGGATGGTATACTCGCCGAAGCGATGAACCTCCACCAACATCGTATGCCCCCCGGATACAACAAGTGTCAAGTGGTTGGGGTAGAGGTCCTGATGCTGGAGGATGTTGGCGGCAAGATGTCCCTCGATGTGGTGCACACCGACTAGCGGCTTTCCGGTCGCCAGGGCAAGACCCTTGGCGAAACTTAGTCCGACCAGGAGAGGTCCAACCAGTCCCGGTCCGACCGTGGCGGCAATCAACTCGATATCGTCGAGCGTGGTGCCGGATTCTTCGAGCGCCTGCCGGTAAATGCGGGTGATTTGGCGTAAGTGGGAGCGCGATGCCACCTCCGGGACGACCCCGCCGAACTTGGAGTGGTCTGACTGAGACAGAATGACGTTGCTGAGGAGATGATGTCCGGCTCGCACGACAGAAACCGACGTCTCATCACAGGATGTTTCGATTCCGAGGGTAAGCATGATTAGGGCAGTCTGATTTCAACCGATTGAGTGGACTGCGACTTGATACGAATCTGCGCGGGTCCATCAACTTTGATTTGAGCGGTGCTGTCCGCTGCGAGATTGAGAAAATCCGTCGATGCCACGATTGTTGCCGGGTCCAACGAGTCAACTACGGTAGGAGGTCCGGTGATGGTCACATCGACCTCAGATGGTTCCAGCGAAAGCGCAATACCTTCGGGGCGATTGAACACCACGATCGGGACATCTTCTACAACCCGAGTGCGGACCGGCACAACCTGAATGTTGATTTCGACCGAGTCCGGCTCCAGCCGAACTCCGTATCCAATCGGCTGCCTGAGAGCGAGCTTCAGGGAAATGTCGTTTCTTAAGCCGGTGAGCTCACGATGTTCTGTCACGACGGTGTTGAAGCTGCGCAGGAGAGAGCGGGGCCCATACACCAGTACCTCCGATGGCTCAGGCGTCGAAACTTGCTTGACCGCAAACCCTTCGTCCGGTACGGTCTCGATGTCGGTTGTCACCGGCAGTGAGCGATTCGATTGGCGGTCGATTCGTAACTCAATACTAGCCGGAGAAACTACCGATTCTAAGGTCACGAGATCAGTTGCTCCGACCAAAAAGCTGTTGCCGGTGGTCAGATTGAGTTGGTGACGTCCTGCCGGCAGCCCAGTGGCGTTGATCCTGATGCCCTCCTTTTGCCAGCTCTGTTGAATAAGCTGCTTGCCCGATGCGGAGACCGAGACGCTGACTGAGTCGGGAGGTGCTTGAGAGAGGGCCAGGTCTTTGTCCAAAGTGATTTCACTAACCGGCAACGTCACACGATGGTGGTAAACCTTGTCGGTTGCGACGTGGAACCACAGGAGCAACCCCAGGATTAGGGCTAGAACCTTGGTGGAAATGTTATCTAAGGGACCACTCATTACTCAGCGAAATCGACCGGGCTAAAAGTAGCATCATTTACGGCAAACTAACATACCCTTTGACTACAATCAACTTCAAACGACGCGCCGTTAGTCGATGCGACTGGGATTATTCCAGAGGAACCGCGTCAAGCCGCCGTCGGAGCCAACCCAAACGTAATCTCCGTCTTCCTCCAGGGCTCTGATTCTGGCCGCCGGGAGACCGTCTTCGGATGTGAAGGTACGAGTCGTCAGTCGCTTCTCGTCATGGCGGATCATCGTCAGGCCCGCAATTGATCCAATAAACACCGCCGATTCATTAACCGCCAGGGCGTCGGGCACAACCCCGTGCGTATACGAGGGATAGGTCTCGGTTTCCCCGGTGCGCGTGTCGATGCGCAGAACCTCGTCGATAAGAGCGAACCAGAGATCTCTATCCCAACTCTCTACTTGATGCGCAAAAGCCAGGCGATTGTCGACCGCCTCCTGAAGTTTCCCGGTGCTGGGATAGTAGCGGAAGACGCCAACCTCGGATACTACCCAAAGGGTGGTGTCGAACACTTCCAGATCATAAATCTCTCGTCCGGCGAGACTGTTGATACGTAGGAACATCACCGAATCCGAGTCGGGAGCGATCACGTCCAGTCCATAAGGCGTGCCCACGAACACGGTGTCGTTCAGCCAGGCTAGTTCCCTGACGCGATCATCAGCCAAACCGTATCTTAGCCCGTACCGCCTTTCGACCTTTTCAAGTTCGCGACTGTACTGATAGAGACCATCTTCGGTACCCATCATGACAGTCGTCTCGTTTACCAGCAAGCAGTTCACATCGGAGGAGGGAAAGAAGTTGTCGATACCGGTTTCGACGTGGTCAAACTCGTTGGACTCGGGATAGAAGACCGACAAGCCGGTTCTGGCGCTGCCACCGGTATGTCCTCCGACCCAGATACCAGTGTCGGAGAAGGCAATGTCGTAGACGAACGGTTGAATGAGGCCATACGGCAGAAGCTCCAAAACATTGCCGGCCTTTCCCGCGGTCGCCGGGCCGTATCCCCAGGTGCCTATCCAGAGTTGACCGGCGCCGTCGTCGAGTACATCGGTCACACGGAAGGTTCTACCGGTTTGGTCGATCAAGCCCAAATCGGGCGCATAATTGAATCCAAAGGGGGGGTAGAAAATCGGTAGACTTGACAAATGACGAGTGTCGTTGGTTACCACCGGAGGACCTTCGTGCCATCTCCACGATTCAAACAGATCATTGTACTGAAAGTAGCCTTCGGTCGTCTGGGCGTAAAGCTCGTCGTCAAACGTATTGACCCACACCCGGGATATATCGGTGTGGTTAATCCCCGGAGTGCCGGTAAGTGGATACTCCCAGCGCAACTCGTTCTTGTTGTACCGGATTATGCCGTTAGATGTGGCATAGTAAGTATGCGACATCGAACTGGCTACATAGCGGACATAGCTGAAGACGCCCCAGGTAACGGCCTGTCCCCGATGCGACTGAGCCGCCAGAGAAGGGAACAGTAGCACGAATGCGATCAGAATGATGAACGGCGAGTGCACTCGGTTCATAGTGCCTATCCGGCAAGAAAATCAAGGACGGTCGCGCAGAGCAACGAGGTTCCGTACAACAGTCCCTCTTCATCAGCCTTAAAATGCGGCGAGTGCCAGGTTTTGTTGGCACCGATCTTAGGGTTACCAACGCCTACTCGGAACATGGCCCCAGGTACTTTTTCCAGATAGCGGGCGAAATCTTCGCCCCCGAGGACTTGATCCGTCTCTTCTATAGACTTTAACCCGAAGAGGCCCTCGTAGTTTCGTCTCAAGAGGCGATTGGCCTTTGGATGGTTATACAACACTGGGTAATCGCCTACGATGTCTAGCTCCATACTGGCACCGTGAGCCTTGCATATTCCACCGGCGGTCTTCTTGATCTGTTTGGGGAGATCCCGCGCCGACTTGACGGTCAACGCCCGGGCGGTAGCGGTGATTCGCACCTCGTCCGGGATGACGTTGCGGGCTCGCCCACCCTCAATCTTGCCAACCGTGATTGCGACCGGAGAGATGGGATCGGTCTTGCGCGAAACTACCGTTTGCAGCGCCAGGACAATCTCGGAGGCAACCACCAGGGCATCGACCGCATCCTGAGGTCGTGCGGCGTGGCCGCCTTTGCCGTGAATGGTTAGATCGAAATCGGTGACCGAAGCCATACACGGGCCGTCGCGGAGGCTGATCTTGCCGCTACCGAGCAAGGGATCGACGTGAAGACCGATGATCATATCGACGTCTTTGAGGCAGTCGTTCTGGATCATTTCGATCGCGCCTCCGGGGGGCATTTCTTCGGCATGTTGGAAAATGAAGCGAACATTGCCGTGGAGTTGGTCCTTGAGATTGGACAACACTGCAGCCGCGCCCAGCACCGTGGCCATATGCATGTCATGCCCGCAGGCGTGCATGCAGCCGGGGTTCTCGGAGGCAAACTTGACACCGCTCTTTTCAACGATGGGCAGCGCGTCGATATCGGTCCTTAACGCTATCGTCTTGCCCTTGTACTTGCCCTTCAACTCGGCCAGGTGGCCGGTCTTGGACTTAAGCGGGAGTGTTTTGAGTCCGAATTGGCGGCACAGCTTTTTGATGAACCTGGTGGTCTCGGATTCCTGGAAGGAAAGCTCGGGGTGGCGATGAAAGTGACGTCGCCATTTCACCTGTTCGGCGAATTGTTGCTTACATAGATCGACAATAGGGGTACTCATGCTGTCAGCATAGCTCCCCGGGGAGAGTAACGTCAAGCGATTTCGCTTTTGTCGGTCTTATTCCGCTTGCGGCCGCCCTTTTCGATGCGTCGTTTGTACTTGTTGGCAAACAGATGGGCAAGACGAAGCGGCTCAGGAAGGCGGTATCCGCGCAGGTTCCGGAGGCTCAAGTCGCGAGCGCGTTCCAGATCGATCTTGTAGGCGGGGGATATGAATACCGGCTTGACCTTGTCCTTACTGCGGTAAGCGACCCCTACCACCTTCTCGTTGAGGTGTATCGGTTGTGACGAGCCCTTGATTTCTGGCACCTCACGGAAGCGGCCGGCGAGAAGTTTGCGGGCGCAGCCGATGGTCGGCTTGTCGAAAGTCAGGCCGATCTGACAGGCCATTCCGCAACGCTTGGGATGAGCGATGCCGTGTCCGTGGACGATTATGAGGTCAGGTTCGGTGCTTAGATTCGCCAGTGCCTTGACGATAATCGGCCCCTCGCGATAGTACTTCAGACCCGGGACATAGGGAAACGACATGGTGCCGTGGTAAAACGATCGTTCCACTACCTCGACTTCCGGGAAGCTAGTGACGACGGCTGCGGCATACAGCATTTCTCCTCCGTATCCGGTGGCCGTGTCGACTGCCGCGATAAGCTTTGGTTCTTCGAATTCCGGGACCAACGTGATTCGCTGGGATGCTTCCTTCTGGAGGTGGTGCGCTTCCCGGCGGTCTATAGGCCAATCATGAAGAAACTTTGCGTCCAAATGCAGAACCTCAATCTACAAGGTTGGTGGTAGGACTAGACTCCCCTGAGATTCGGGTCACCGAACTCTTTTCGATATGGAGCACTTCAATCACTTTATATCTTCGAGAGACTTCGTTTCAGAGAGCTGTCTCCCGCGAGAATTACCGAATGTTGTAACGTTAGTAAAGCTGCTACACTTGTATAACTATTCGGTCGTTTAGACTTAGAGTTTAGCCCCTGTTGGCTTCAAAATCGAAGCCAACTCCCCAGCGTACTGTTCATTCCGAAAATTGTCGAGCGCGGAAGTATCCGCGATAGGGCCAGTCGGCCGCCAGTGTTTCCAAACGGTCGGTATCGATATAGGGTTTGTCTCGATCATTCCCCAAGAGGGGGATGTGAAAATCGCACGCATCCGCACAGCCGGTCGCTACGGTAAAGAGTTTTCTGCCGTCACGGTCGACCAGCGTCCTCATGATCACGTAGGTCTCACCGGTCAGGCCGCTGCTGTCGTGTCCGATTATCAGGTCGCCCGGAAGCAAGTCCTCAACCGCGAGGCTGTCGCAATTCATCGCCAAACTGGCATAAGTACTGTTCTCCATGCACTTGGCCAGAAAACTATAGAAGTCCTTCTCGGAGTGCGGTCGCTCCTCGGACGGCTGGAAGATTGGTTTACTTCTCGCATCGTAGACAAGCTTCGATTTCAGCCAGTCGTTGTAGGACAGCTCAACTCCCGGTTTGACTGTCACCGCGAAAGTCCCATAGGTCTTTTCGTAGTGGGCAAACTCGCCCAGGATCCGTACCGGTATAGCGCAGTCGCGGAAACGTCGTCCTCTCCAGGTAAGATGAACTCCCCGGGTGATCTCTTCAGCCTCCTTGACTTTGCGGCCCTTCCAGTTGCCGATCCCGCGCCAGCGATGCCACAAGGGGAAATTGGCTACCCAGTTCTGAAAAGCAGACTGGTGAGAGGAGTCAGGAAGGAAATAGCCTTCCGGTTGCTCAAACTCGCTCTTAAAGGTATAGATGCTGTCCTTGTTGGTTGCAAAGACATAGTGTTGCTGGTACCACTGTACAATCTCTGGCAAATCTGAGGCGGCCGGAGTCTCGGCGCCCACAAAGGCGCTAACACTAAGCAAGAAAGTCAAACAGACGACAAGTCTCAATCCTGCAATTCCTTCCAAAGCTGGTATGCCCTGCGAACATGGGGAATCGTAATCGATCCACCTACAACCAGGCCAATAGACATTATTTCGTCAAACTCTTTTTCTTTTACACCTGCCTGCTTGGATTGGATGACATGATAGCTAATGCAATCATCGCACCTGAGAACCAGCGAGGCCACCAGGCCCAGCATCTCCTTGGTTTTGGCATCGAGGGCACCCTCGCGATAGACGGCACCGTCTATCCCGAAGAACCGCTTGATGTTAATGTCGTCGCGGGCGAGGATTGCCTCGTTGAGCTGTTCCCGCTCTTTCTGGAACTTCTTAGCTTTTTCAGACATAATATGCTCCTGCATCTTGGTTGATAATAATAGAATGTGAAATCCGCGCAGGCAACAAAGAGATGACCCGGGACGTATCTTCTTCTGTTTCACTCCAAAATGATTGACAGTACGGGGGTAGCTCCCGTTTTTGACTCTATAATGCTAAACACCAATCCCGGAAAGGGTCTAACATGATACCCAGACTCTCAACCACAGCCCAGAGCTTCAAAGTAAACCAGGGACTCGTCGCCGGGGCAATCAAGGATCTCAGTGAGGATTCGATTCGAGCCAGGGTCGGCGATGACAAGGCTAACTCGATGCTCTGGATCGTCGGTCACCTGGTCCAGTCCCGCTACAATCTCTTCAACTTGATAGGCGGCGACGAAAAGTGGGAGTACGGCGAAATCTTTGCCCGCGGAGCTTCGGTACACCCGGATGGCGACTATCCCTCGCTTGAGGTAATCAACGAGGCCTGGGAACAGATTTCACAGAAAGTGTACGAGCGCATGGAACAGCTCAGCGACGCTGATATCGACGCTGAACTTGAAGCCGGCTATCCTGCGCTGGAAAAGAACGTACTTCACGGCATGGCCTTCCTGGGATTACACGAGTCCTACCATGCCGGCCAGCTGGCCTACATCCGTCGACTGCACGGCGGCGATCAACTGGTTGGCTAATTTGCCGGACGCAGGGCCGGGGGAGTGTATGGAAAAGCGAATAGTCGATTATGACCTCGAGGACCGGGTGACCGGGTTCTTTGCCGTGCGCCGGAAGAGTGTCCGCGAGTATACTCGGGGGCAGTTCGTTTCCCTCGAACTGGGCGACAGCAGCGGACGCATTGGGGCCGTCATGTGGGAGCCGGACCAGTTTGCACTCGACGAGCTGTCAGAGGGCATGGTCGTGAAGGCACAAGGGGTGGTAGGAGAGTATCAGAACCGCAAGCAGCTGTCAGTCGGGCGCATACGACTGGCGCTCGAAAACGAGTACTCGCTGGCGGACATCATGCCTCACTCGCCAGAGCCGGTTGAACGTCGCCGGGCCCGGATTCTAGCACTGGCCGACAAAATCGAGAACGGTTACATCAGGTCGCTCACCATGCTGTTCCTCGATGACCAGGACTGGTTCGACCGGTATCTCCTGGCGGCAGCCGGAAAACTCTGGCACCATGCCTATCTGGGTGGCCTGTCCGAGCATTCGGCCAACGTCGCCGAACTGGCTTTATCGATGGCCTCTCGCTATGAGTTCCTCGACCGTGACTTGCTGATCTTTGGCGGCATCTTTCACGACTGCGGCAAGATCGAACAGTACTCTACCAATACGGTGATCGACTATACCACCGAGGGCCGCCTCCTGGGGCACATCGTGACCGCCGACCAATGGATCACCGAGCGGGCCAAGGAGGTTGAGGCCATGCCTGACAATCTCCTGGCCAAATTGAGACACATGGTATTGTCACATCACGGTGAGTTGGCTTACGGAGCGCCGGTGGTTCCTCAGATGCCGGAAGCCTTCGTTCTCTATTATTGCGATGAGATCGACAGCAAGATGGGAGCGATCGATCGCATCCGCAGCCGGCAGGACGGCGTAGGCTGGTCGGATTACGTCAACATGCTGGGTCGTCACTTGTACTTCGGGGAACGTCCCCGGGAGACCGATAGTGACAACTGAGTCCGTAGTCCTCCGCGCTGATCGCCTCACCAGGACGGTGGAAACGCCTTCGGGCCGGAAGTCTATCGTCGTCAATTTCAGCTTCGAGTTCCAACGGGGAGCCATTTACTCGATTATAGGACCGTCCGGGGCAGGCAAGAGTTCACTGCTCCGCTTGTTCAATCGTCTCGATCCTTTGGGCGAGGGGGAGGTATTTTTCAACGGGAACTCCACCCGCGAGATCGATCCCTGCAAACTACGATGCTGTGTCGGATATCTGTTCCAGACGGCTCACCTGTTCCCGGAAACGATCGAGGACAATATCCGCTACTCCTCCGGCAAGCTTTCGTCCGAGGAGATAGCCGAACTTGCCGATGCGGTGGAAATCAAGCGCGATCGCTTGTCCGAATCGATCAAGAACCTGTCGGTGGGAGAGGGACAAAGAGTCGCGCTCGCACGGCTCTTGGCTACCAGGCCTGCCA
>Ga0180436_10003193_pt1 | contig 15165 bp, 15 predicted proteins | sample SS_ome_2_FD_132434 | JGI IMG/M metagenome (GOLD analysis project Ga0180436, IMG submission 132434) | Hypersaline lake sediment archaeal communities from the Salton Sea, California, USA - SS_3_S_2 metaG | ecosystem: Environmental > Aquatic > Non-marine Saline and Alkaline > Hypersaline >...
CATGCTGTTTCTGCGCAAGCACTACCCCTTCATCTAACTGCTTGTTCAAGCTTTCTATCTGCGCGTCTTTCTTGTCGAGCTGATCAACCAGCTGAGTCTGCTCATCATTTGCAGCCTGCATGGCCGTCTGATAATGGGCTTCTGTTTCAGCAAGCGCAGCCCGCACTTCTTCGAGTTTCTGTTGCGCGAGTTGAACAGCCTGAGCAGCTTCCTCGTCGCGTTGCTGCAACGCTTGTTGTGCATCATCCAGTAAACTCTGTCGATCCGTCAGCTGTGCTTGCAGCGCCACGTTGTGTTGATTGAGCTCTTCAAGCTGCGTTTGTAACTGGGCCTGCTGTTCCTGGCTCTGCGCAATAACGGCATCAGCAGCCTTACCGCGATCCATCAGAAGCTGCATATCTTCGCCAAGCGATGCGATCTGTTTGTTGGCAAACTCAACCGTTTCACCCAGATTGGCGTTGCGCACGCGTAAAGATTCTGTTTCGCGTTGCAGCTGCTGCATTGCCTGGCTATGCGCTTCAGCCAGGGCTTCTTTTTCCTGCTCCCAAACCTTTCGTGCCTGCTCTAACTCACTGTTACTGCGACTGGCCACAGCCACTGAATCATCCAGAGAGGCGGACACTTCCCGCCACTTACTCTGCCAGTTCTGTGCATCTTCCCGGGCGCTTTCAAGGTCCAGGTTGGTAGTATGCAGGGTGCCTGACAGCTGGCGATGTTTTTCACCAAGCTCGGTGACCTTTTCCTGGAGTTCTGCGATCAGTGCGTTGCGTGTCTGTAAACGGGCATCAGTATCTTCGGAAGAAATGCTCTCTCTGGCGGGGCTGGTTTGCGCAGCGCGCAACTCTTCGCGAGCAGCAGCCAGTTCTTCGGTACGCTCACGCAGGGCTTTAGCCAGTTTAGGTACTCGCTCCTGCCATTTACTTACTTCGGCACGCAAAGCATCCAGATCTATGGTCGAGCCATCGTCTTCAGCAGGAATGTTAGCAGGCCCGTCGATTTGCATAAGTGTGTGTCCATTCACAACTGTCACCGCGAATCGCCAAGCTAACCGATTCGCACAGATTCTTGAATCCAGCGGTTGAGCTTTTGCGACCTGCATCACGCTGCGCTGATCAGAACCCTGACAAAGCGTGACCTCAAGCGGAATACGGTATGCTTTGCGCTTTTGATCAGGATGAGACAAACATGGCACGAAAAACGCCCGTCGCCCAAGGTGGCCGTCTGATTTTCGAACAGTACAGCTCCCGCATCCTTGCAGACAATCCTCTCAAAGACCCCGCCACCAGGACCCTGCCCATCTACGTGCCGGCAATTTATGACGAACCTCGCTACAGGAACCGGCGCTTTCCTGTGCTCTTCGACCTGGTGGGATACACCGGTTCGGGTCCTTCACATGTAGGCTGGCGCAGTTTTGATGAAAACGTGCCTGAGCGACTTGACCGTCTGATCAGCGAAAAGAAGATGCCGCCGTGTATTGTGGTTTTCCCGGACTGTTTTACCGCCCTGGGCGGCAATCAGTACGTCAATTCCAGTGCTATTGGGCGTTATGCTGACTACCTGACCAAAGAACTGATTCCATTTGTCGATAAAACCCTGCGCACCCGGGGCAGCCGCGAGCATCGTGCCTGCTTTGGCAAATCGTCAGGTGGTTATGGCGCCATTGTGCATGGGATGAAGTATGCACAGTACTGGGGAGCGGTCGGCAACCACTCCGGGGATGCCTATTTTGATTTCGTTTATAAAGCTGAATGGCCTCAGGCATTAACCAGCCTGCAGAACTTTGTTGAACCGGCGATGAAACCAGGCATCCGCAAACGCATTGTGCGTCAGCGCAAACCTGGCGTTGACGATGGTCGCGTGAAGCGCTTTCTGGAGTATTGCTGGTCTAATGAAAAACCCAGCGGTGATGACATCACAACGTTGATGATGATCTGCATGGCCGCCACCTATGACCCTGACCCGAAAGTTCCAGGGGGGTTTCGTCTGCCTTTTGATCTGAATACCGGCGAACTACTGCCGAAGCGCTGGGAAAAATGGTGCAAACACGACCCCATACACATGGTTGGGCAATACAAAGACAACCTGAAAACCCTGCGCGGTATTTATATCGACTGTGGCTGGCGCGACCAGTACCACATCCACTTCGGCACTCGTTTGCTGTCTGAGCAACTGCACAATCATCACATTGAGCACCGCTATGAAGAATTCAACGATAACCACAGTGGTATTGATTATCGTATGGATCTGAGCCTGCCTTATCTTGCTAAACGGATCATCTAACTCAGCACCGCCTTCAACATGTCATCCAACGACGTTAAATGGTCGAGCCCCAGTGCCTGACAGGCTGCCTGCGGGTCAACCTCATCATCGTGGTCTAATACCTCGAGCATCGCTTTTGTCACCGGCGGATTTGACATGAACGTTTCAAACAGTCCGGCCATGCCCAGCCCTATGGCCAGCGGCAGGGAAACCACTTTGCCGCCACCACCAACAATGGCCGCTGCGCGTTCGGTCAATGCACGCCGAGTCAACGCTTCCGGTCCGGCCAAGTTCAAGTCTCCATTAATTTCTTTTGTACCTGCCGCAATAACCGCCTGCACTACATCTCCCGCATAGATCGGTTGCTCGATGCTGTCCGCGCGAAAGGTGATACTGCGCCCGGCCTGGGCTCGTTTGCGCAGAGCAAAGCTTGCGTAGTCTCCTTCACCCAGCACCATGGGTACCCGCAAAACACAGGCAGCAATGTCATGCCTGTGACAAAGTTGTTCAGCTCGACCTTTCGAAGCAAGGCACGCATTACTCGAATCTGGTGTAGACCCAACAATCGATAGATAAGTGAGATGTTTAACCGTCGAGTGATCCAGGGCCTGCAGAAGCGCGCTGGTACTGGCTTCGTGCGCATCAAAATAGCTGGCCATTTTGGTCTCTTTGAGAATACCCACAAGATGCACCGCCTTGTCGCAACCTTGAGCAACCTCCGTTAACGCCGCCACATCGTCGTAGTTGAGCACTTTGACTTCGAGCCGCGCGACCTGCTCAGCATTGAGATCCAGTGATTCGATTTCATGTTGAGCACGCGCACTGCGAACCACCGCAACTACCGCACTGTCAGCATCACTCAGTATTTCACTGATCAAACGCTTTCCCAGGTTACCGTTTGCCCCGGTAATCAGCCAGGTTTGCTTGTTTTGCGTTGATTCCATATACATTCCAGTAAAGAAGATTACATCGATTTGATTTCTTTTCGACGCTCATGCAGTAGCATACGCGACCTAATAACAATATCTTGGGGGCGAAGTGATACGCAACGCGGTTGTCGCGCTTTTTAGCCTGTTTCTTTTCAGCGGATGTTCCGGACCCATGGGTCCTATTGCAGGGGGAGAGCTTGAAGGTACACCCATTGACTGGCCCAGCGACTGGACCTACACCAATGACATCGAAAACGTATTGCTGGAAACCGATCCCCTCGACCCTTATTCAGTAACGATATGGATTGTTGTCGCTGACGGCGTACCTTACATCGCCGCCGGTGACGGTGAATCACGCTGGGCAAAAAACATCATGGAAAATCCGCACGTCATCCTCAGTGTTGACGGTAAGCTGATACAGGCAAGAGCCTCTCGGGTTGTTGTCGAAGAAGAAATCTTCAGCGTCGCAGACCAATATGTTGAGAAGTACGAAATGGAGCAGGAAGATTTTGTTGAAGCAGAAGACGGCGTTCTGTTCCGCTTGAGCCCGCGCTGACAGCTCATGTCCCGATGGCTGACGTGGGCAAATTTGTTAACCGGCTTACGCTTAGCCAGCCTGCCGGTCATCGTCTATGTTTTGATCAGCGAGCTCTGGTTGATTGCGTCGGTGCTGTTTGCGCTGGCGGTAATCACTGATATATACGATGGCAAAATTGCCCGCAAGCTGGATCAGACCAGCCCCTTAGGTGGGTTGTTTGACCACGGTACCGATGCTCTGTTTGTCAGCCTCTGCTGCGGCTGTTTGAGCAGTCTGGGTCTTATCAACCCATATCTGCCATGGCTGATTGGTCTGGCGTTTATCCAATATGTGCTTGATTCGAAGGCACTGACTGGTGTTGCGCTACGCGTGAGTTTTATTGGCCGCAACAACGGCATTGCTTACTATGTTCTGGTGGGTGTGGTGATCGGTGCTCAAATACTCAACTGGACATGGTTGCTGACCGCTGCAGCATACTTCGCCTGGCTGCTTGTGTTTACCACTGTGTTATCAATGGCAGATCGCGGCTTTTCGCTTTTCAAACAACGCTAAGCAGACTCTTTGTGCGCCTTCAGCTCAACTTTGTTGCCTTCCGGGTCTTCAAAATAGATCGACGGACCAAACCCCTGCGCACCATAGATGTTGCCGGCGACCTCGCCAGCAACACCCATCTTCTCTAATGCAGCGAGAACCGCCTGCTCATCATAAGGTGTGATCCGCACACAGAAATGATCCATATTTGCGCCGCTGGCATCTGCTGCAGCGATGATGTCCAGGAGGCTGTGGCCAATACGCAGCTGCCAGAGAAAATCACCCACCGTCCGTTCAACGGGGACACCAAACAGCTGACAGTAAAAGTCCACCAGCTGTTCGGCATGTCTCGCTCGGAGCACAACATGGTCAAGGCCGACCACTGTAAAAGTCTGATTGCCCATTGGTCTCTACTTCACCCGGCAATCTGATAGGCGAGGGCTTTGAATTCATGGCTGAACGGGTGCCAGAAACCAGGCATTCGCTGTGTTGAGCACATGCCGGTGATACCCGCTTCTGGCGCCATCCATGTATGAGTGCCGGCCATACCCCCCCAGTGGTATTCATTTTTTGCGCCTGCAGGCTCACCCGGTTGCAGCGTTTCATGCAGGGCAAAACCCAGTCCGAACACAGTGCCTGGCATATCCCACATCGGGAAAGAGACGCCAACACCGGGAGCAAGCTGATTGGTACGCATCAGTTGCAGCGTCTGTGGTTGCAGGAGCTGCACACCCTGCCAGCTGCCATTGTTCACAATCGCGCGGATGAAGGTCATGTAATCACCCATGGTCGATACCAGACCGCCGCCACCACTGAGCAGTTTACGCGGGCTGTTGTATGAACCTGAAACCGGATCATCCACTTTTACCATGCCCGGCTTCATAGGATCCAACAGATCTGTTGGGGCATACATGGTGATAAAACGATCAGCCTTTTCCGGCGGCACCCAGAAATCTGTATCACTCATGCCCAGTGGATTGAAAATGCGGTTTTTCAGAAACTCATCAAAGCGCTGGCCACTGAGGACCTCGATCAGGCGCGCACAGACGTCGGTCGCCACTGAGTAGCGCCAGCTGGTGCCCGGTTGATACGCCAAGGGCAATGAGGCTGCGCGGCTGCAGAACTCTTCCAGATCGACACTGAAGTCGCCCAGCACATTCAGCTTGCTGGCGTAAGCCTGGTCAACTATGGACTCCGGCTCAATAAACCCATAGCTGAGACCCGCACTGTGGCTGAGGATGTGTCTGATCAGAATCGGCTGGGTGGCCGCTTCCACATCGTCCACAGATTCTGCATCCGAACGTAACACTTTAGGATCAGCAAACTCGGGCATGTAGCGTGACAATTCATCGTCGAGGGCGAATTTGCCTTCTTCGAACAGCATCATCAACGCAACCGAAGTAACAATTTTGGTATTGGAATACATTCGATAAATAGCGTCTTCGGTTAGCGCCGTACCACGGTCTTTGTCCATGTAACCGAAGGTTTTATAGTCAAGGATATCGGTGCCGCGCATGATGATTGTGCTGCAGCAGGACAGAATGTCCTGTTCAACGTAACTCGCCATACGCTGGTGCAGCGGCGCAAAGTCGAGTTCGTGATCAATGGTTTCTAGGGTGTTAATGATGCTCTCTCCTGTTTTCATGGGTTATTGTCCGCCGACAAATTTTACCAGCAGCTGATAATAAACTCTGATGCCCCTTTCAATGTTAATCACGGACACCCGTTCATCGTTGCCATGCACCCCGGCAAATTCTGCTGTGGTGAAGGCAAAAGGCGAATATCCATAACTGGTGATACCCAGGTCGCGAAAAAAATGGCTGTCGGTAAACCCTCCCGCAACCGTGGGCACCACCTGGGCTTCAAACGCGTCCGCGGAAACATCTGCAATCGCCTTGAACAAAGGTGTTTGCGTGTTACTCACCGCAGGCGTGAAGCCCATGATTTTTTCGATGGAAACATGTGGGTCATTGATAATCAGACTCAGGGCCTGCAGAAACTCCTGCGGGTCCTGATCCGGCAGCAGGCGACAATCCAGTTCAGCATGTACTTCTGCCGGAATCACATTGATTTTTGCGCTGCCCTCCAGCCGGGTAATAGAACAGGTGTTGCGCAGCAAAGCGTGATAACCGGGGCTGCGCATTTTCAGCTCAAGCAGATACTCATCGCTGAGGTTACCCTGTCCGAGAGTCGCAAACGCCTGGCGATCCGCATCATTCTGGTAAGGCGCGATGCCTTCAAACATTTCTGCAACCGGCTGCATGACGCGTACCGGAAATTCTGTTTCGCTGATCCGCTTCAACGCACGCACCATGCGCGTGACCGAGGTTTCCACCAGCGGTGCCGATCCGTGCCCGGGGCGACCTGTAGAGGTCAGTTTCAACCACAGCGGCACCTTCTGTGTCACCTCGACCATGACGGCAATGTCTTCGCCGAACACACGGCCTGAACCACCTTCGTTCAGGACATAGCCGACATCTGCAAACAGCTCCGGCCGGTTCTCCACCAGCCAGCCTGCGCCATAAAATCCACCCGCTTCCTCATCAGCGGTTGCCATCAGCCAGACGTCACGATTACGCGGCAACCCGGACTCCGCCAGAGCCAGAAAAGCCTGCAATTGAGCGATGCCCAGACCTTTGGTATCAATCGCCCCACGCCCATAGACAAACCCGTCTTTGACCTCTCCCGACAGCGGATCAAAACTCCAGTAATCGCGGTTGGCCGGCACCACATCGATATGATGCAGAAGAATCAGGCCGGCTTTTTTCGGGGTTGTGGTTGCGGGTAGCTTTGCCCAGATATTGCCCCTGCCTGGCGCAGATTCAACGCGCTCAAACGCCAAACCCGCCTGGGTGAAGATGGCCTGCAGAAATTCAACGCCGCGGCTTTCGTTGCCGGGTGGGTTAATTGTATCAATCTGCAGATAGCTCGATAGCCGCTCAACACCCTGGCGCGAGTAGGCTTCCAAATCGGGTTGTGCGCTGGCAAACGTGCTGAGCAGTACCGCGACAAGCACTGCTGCAGATTTGAACCCTGCCTTTGGCAGCTTTCCAACACCCTTCATAAAACCTTCCCCACAAACGAGTTGCTGACCTTGCCTAACTGATCATAATCACGCAATAGCAACTACAACAGCGCAAGAGGGGAAAGCATGCGGATATCAACACTGCTCAGTTACGCCGGCGGCTTCAAAGAGGCCGTCACCGAAGTACAGGAGCTGGAACAAGCCGGCCTGGACGTGGTCTGGGTGCCCGAAGCTTATTCTTTCGACGCACCCAGCGCGATGGGATATGTCGCGGCACAAACCAGGACGGTCACCATTGCTTCTGGCATTCTGCCGGTGTACAGCCGCACCCCATCGTTGCTGGCAATGACAGCAGCGGGCGTGGATTACCTGTCCGATGGACGCTGCATGCTGGGCCTGGGCGCATCAGGACCACAGGTGATTGAAGGTTTTCATGGCGTTCCTTACCAGGCACCCGTGGCACGCCTGCGTGAGATTATTGAAATCTGCAGGATGGTGTGGCGACGCGAAAAAGTGCAGCACATGGGTAAGCACTATCAGATCCCGCTGCCGCAGGACCAGGGCACCGGACTGGGCAAGCCATTGAAGCTCATCAATCATCCAGTGCGCGACGAGATTCCGATTGCTGTAGCGTCATTAGGACCGGCCAGTGTTGCCATGACCGCAGAGCTGGCTGATGCCTGGCTGCCCGCGTTTTATACCGCCGAAGCTGCCGCGGATGTGTGGGGTGATGCGCTGACACGCGGCGCCGCAAAGCGTGACCCCAACCGCAAACCGCTGGAAATTTTTGCTGGCGGCACAGTCGCTATCGGCGAAGGTATGGAACATCTGCGCGATCGGGCCAGGCCAGGTGCGGCCCTGTACATCGGTGGTATGGGTGCACGATCGAAAAACTTCTACAACGACATTTTCTCCAAGAGTGGTTATCCGGCAGAAGCAAAACTCATCCAGGACCTGTACCTGTCCGGTGAGAAAAAAGCGGCCGAAGATGCCATTCCCGATGATTATCTGGCCAAGAGCTCACTGATTGGTGATCCGGGCTTTGTCAAAGAACGGCTTTACGCCCTGCGCGATTCCGGCGTGACTGCGCTGAATATCAGCCTGGCGGGTAAAGATCGCGCAGACCGAGTTGCCCAGTGTGAAGCCCTGCGCAATCTGGTCGATACGCTCTAACGGCGCCTATTCGTCGAACAAACGCAGCAGCCCATCCAGGGCTGTTGCAACTGCCGCTTCACGTACCTGCGCTCGCGCACCTTCAAACACATGCGCTTGTGCCTGTATAAGACCGTTTGCATCACACCAGGCGAACCACACCGTACCTACCGGCTGCAGAGGTTCACCGCCAGTGGGGCCTGCCAACCCGGTGATCGCAACAGAAATATCTGCATCACTTCGATCCAACGCACCTTGCGCCATCTCCCTGGCAACCGGCTCGCTCACGGCGCCGTGGTGTCGCAGCGTTGCCGGCTGAACGCCCAGGAAACGTGTTTTGGCCGTCAGACGATAAGTGACAAACGCCCCTTCAAACCATTCGCTGCTGCCCGCAAGGCTGGTAACGCTGGCAGCAAGCAAACCACCGGTGCACGATTCCGCGGAGACCAACCGCCAGTGACGGCGCAAAAAGTGCTGGCTAAGCTGTTCCAACTGCCGTTCAAACATATCCATCCCTCAACGCACCCTGATTAAACCTTCCTGCACCGTCGAGGCCACCAGCTCACCCTGCTGGTTAAAAATCGTGCCGCGGGTCAAACCGCGGCCAGCGGAGGCACTGGGAGAGTCCTGGGCATAGAGGAGCCATTGATTGACATCAATGGCTTGATGAAACCACATGGCATGATCAAGGCTGGCCACCTGCATTTTATCCGGCTCATACGCCCCACGGTGAGGTAAGCGCGACGTGCCGAGCAGGGTATTGTCGGATTCATACACCAGTAGACAGGCGTGCAGAACTGGATCAGGCGGAACTGCGCCGTTGCTTTTATACCACACAAACTGCTCCGGTGGCTGGGGTTCAGAAGACTGCAGCCGGCGAAATTCATTGCGCCAGGTTATAAAAGCACTGTCATAGAGATAGGCGGGGATCTTCTCAGGTGGCGGAGGTTGCAGCTCCGGCATGGGCTCTTGATGCGTTAAACCCTCTTCTCTCACCTGAAAAGAGGCATCCATACTGAAAATCGCTTCGCCGTGTTGCACCACAAGTACGCGCCGGGTCGAAAAGGAACGCCCGTCGCGCAGCCGCTCAACCTTGATCACCGCGGGTACCTTCGGATCACCTGGGCGCAGAAAATAGCCATGCAGAGAATGCACGGCACGCTCTGCTCCTACCGTTTGCGCAGCAGCCATCAGCGCCTGAGCCATGATCTGTCCACCATAAAGTCGGCGCTGTCGATCTTCCGGATGGAAGGCGCGGAAAAGGTTTTCTTCCACCTGCTCCAGTTTGAGCAGCTCAATCAGCTGATGGAGTTGGTTGACCATCATTCAGCCCATACCATCGCAGAACTGGCCGTAGAACGGATGATCACGCAAATCCTGACGGCGCTGATCAGTGTAAATGCCATCGAGGTGGTTCCATAACAGATTGATCGACAGGTCTGTCTCCGCGGGCGGATTGGCCAGCGCATCCTGCATCACCGGTATGTCCTCTTTGAGGATCATGTCAAACGGCAGCCCGGCAAGGACATCTACCAGATCCCTGACCAGTTTGTCCTCGGCTCTCTCGGCCTGAGCGGCTTCCGCCCACTGCCAGACCGTCAGTTCATCTTTTTCACCACTGTGCCAGGCAGTCAGCACAGCGCGCAGGTCATCACGCGTTGTCACCCATTTCTCCTCATGCCATGTAGAATCTTGACGACTGAGAGTTTAAGCGAAAGTGGGAGAGAGCGGATGTCGTTAATGAAAAAACTGGTGATACTGGTCATTGCCGTGAGCGTCTGGGGGTGTGGGCAGGATCAGGCATCAGAGCCTGCAGCGCCGCTGGACACAGTAGCCGAAGCAGGGATCAACATGCTGCCCGCCGGCTGGACAGAAATTGCGCCGGGTGGCGAAACCACCTGTTCAGACGGCACTCCCTACCGCTTCTTCGTACGGCCAGGTGAGGCTGATAAGTTGATGGTGTTTTTCCAGGGTGGTGGGGCCTGCTGGACCCGCCAGACCTGTGACCCGGCAGGCCAACCCACCTATACCGTTAACATTGCCGAAGGCTGGAGCCCGGAGCCCTTTGGCGCCTTCAATTTCGAAAATGCCGATAACCCGTTTAAAGATTACAGCGTGGTGATGGCGCCATACTGCACCGGCGATGTACACATTGGCGCTTCCGACACGGTCTATCCTCCGCTGGAAGAGGGCGGCGAACCTTTAACGGTGCACCACCAGGGCCGCGCCAATGCCCAGGCAGTGCTGGACTGGACCTACAGCAACGTGCCAGACCCTGAGCAGGTGTTTGTAACAGGCTCATCAGCGGGTGCCATCCCATCACCTTTCTACGCAGCACTCATTGCTGCTCACTACAGCGAAGCAAGTGTGGCTCAACTGGGTGACGGTGCCGGCGGGTATCGACGCATGAACGCTGACGCGCGCCCGGATGAGCAGTGGGGGACCTTTGATTTTCTGAATAAAGAGGCGGGATTCGAAACCCTGGTCCCGGAAGGATTCAACTACGAACAACTGTACATCGCCGCTGCCAAAGCCAATCCTGACATCCTGTTTGCCCGTTATGACGCGGCAGAAGATGCCGTGCAGAAACGTTTCCTGGCACTTGGCGGTGCCACCGATGTACAGCTGATGGAAGCGTTGCTGGCCAACCATGCGGATATTGCAGCTGAAGTTTCAAACATCCGCTCGTTTGTGGCTGGAGGTGAATCACACACTATTTTACGCCGCCCTGAATTCTACAGTTACGGTGCCCAGGGTGTTGGCATCAGAGACTGGGTTGCGCAGCTGGCCAACTTCGCTGCGCCTGATGACGTGACCTGTGACGCCTGCGTAGATGACACTTTTGCCGGACCCGCGATGCCGCCGGCGATGGCGCAGCTGTGGCGGAGCTGGGAGGACCCGAAACAACAGTACGTTAAACCCTTCAAAATATTCGATAACCTCTACTACGTCGGCATCGACTGGGTAGCGGCTTATGTCATCGACACCGGTGACGGCTTGATTCTGATCGACTCCCTGTATGGCAAGTGGGTGCGGCAGCTGGTTAACAACATGCGACAGCTGGGCCTCGACCCTGCCGACGTTAAATATGTCATCAACACTCACGGCCATTTTGATCACGCCGGCGGCACCCGCCTGTTTCAGGAAGTGTATGGCGCACGCGCGGTGATGAGCGCAGAAGATTGGGCACTGGCAGCAGAAGCGCCCACAGCGCCCGCATTTTACATGCCGGTACCCGAGCAGGACATTGTCGCCAAAGATGGCGACGTGATTGAGCTCGGTGACACCCGCGTGCAGATGTTCAAGACGCCGGGTCACACCACCGGTGTACTGAGCCTGGTTTACGACGTGCACGACGGCGATAACACCTATAAAGCCATCACCTTAGGTGGTGTGGGATTGAATTTCTCCGGCGTTGAGCGTACCCGGATGTATCTGGACAGCTATGCGCGACTGATGAGTATGGCGGACGACATCAGCGTCAGCTTGCCTAATCACGCTGCCATGGGCGGGGTATTTGAACGCGCCGCCTTGCTCGAGCAGCGCCAAGCTGGCCAACCTCATCCCTTTGTTGATCCTGCCGGCTATCAGGCGGCGCTCGCCACGTTTGTCGCCAACGCAGAAGCCAAGCTGGTTGCAGAACAGGCCGGTACTGCCAGAGATCCGCTGGAAGAACTGACAGCTGTGCTGGAGGGTGATGAATGAGATGAACGGGCCTGGAACTTTCAGCCGCAGTTGTGCTCTACGTTATATGCGTCCGGTCATATTAGCTCTGCCGATTCTAGTTGCACTGTTTGCTGCGCCCCTGGTGGGCGCAGCAGATTCGCCGTTGCAGGGACATTGGCGCATCAATCTGGAAGAAACCGACAAAGTGGCGGTAAAGTTCAAAGAGGGCAGTGGTGTCTCCGGTGGCAACTTCAAACCCAGCATTTCTGTTATGGGATTACCGCTGCCCAAAAGCTATAAACAGTCCCCGATGTCCAACCTTGCAGCCAAAGACCCGAAGGTCCTGCGCTGCACGGATATGCAGATCGCCGTAGATAAGAAAAACGTCGCGCTCATCTACGACAGCGCCGATACAGAAAAACTGGTGAAAGGCGACTATCGCGGCCGTACCAGCAAGTGGTCAAAGAAAAAAATTGAGCAGAAGTACAAAACGCCTGAGCGTAGCGTGCGCAAGACCTGGACCATACGCGACGACGGTCGACTGCTGGTATCGGTGAAGTTGAACCCCCGGGGTGACAAGGCCCGAACCTACAATCGCGTGTTTGATCGGGTTATGCCAGAAGCGCCATGATAAAAATCCACAACACAATCTGCACTTTTCATATCCTAGTTCTTCAATTCTGCTGTGGTTACGGGATACAGATCATCCAGGGAAACTGAGCGGCCATTGTCCTGCACGATATGACAGTGATAACGATTTAAAAGACGCGGCTCAGCCACACCGCAGGAATGTGCAATGATCCCGACTTCTTTACGCATATTCTTCGCGTACTGGTAAACGCGCTCAGCTTTATCGGTTACATCCAGCCCGCGCTGCAGATCTTTGTCATGCGTTGTAATCCCCGTAGGACAGGTATTCTTATTACACTGCAGAGCCTGTATACATCCTAACGAAAACATAAAGCCGCGTGCAGTAGCGGCAACATCAGCGCCAAGGCACAGTGCCCAGGCAACCTGCCCGGGTGTGATCAGCTTGCCGCTGGCAACAATGCGAATGCGATCGCGCAAACCATGTTTGTAGAGAATATCGATCACCAGTGGCAGGCTCTCTTTCAGCGGCAGGCCCATGTAGTCCATCAAGCTGGCTGGCGCCGCACCGGTGCCGCCGTCTGCGCTGTCGATAGTGATGAAATCAGGCGCGGACTCAATACCGCGCTGGTGTATGGCGGCGCACAGTTCGTCTAACCAGGCGTAAGCCCCGATGACCGCTTTGAAACCCGTGGGCTTACCTGTCACATCACGCACATGATTAATCATATCAAGCAGATCATCTGCGGACGCCACCTCAGGGTGTCTGTTAGGGCTGATGGAATCCTGGCCTTCTTCGATAAAACGAATCCTGGCTATTTCCGCCGTGACCTTTTCACCGGGCAGAATGCCGCCTTTACCCGGTTTGGCACCCTGACTCAGTTTGATTTCAAACATGCGCACCTGTTCATGGGCCGCCACTTCACGCAGGCGATCGTCACTCAGGTGACCAGCGGCATCACGCACGCCATATTTTGCTGTGCCTATCTGATAAATGATGTCAGCGCCGCCTTCCAGATGCCAGGGGGACAACGCGCCCTCACCGGTGTTCATCCAGATCCCGGCCTTTTTGGCACCGTTTGACAATGCGCGTACCGCAGGTTTCGAGATGGCGCCAAAGCTCATGCCGGAAATGTGAAAGACCGAGTCCGTGGCGTAGGGTTTTCCTGCATAGGGCCCAAACACTATGGACGATGTTGCAAGCGCATCCTCTTCCAGAGTGGGATACGGGTAATTCACAAACAGAACTGTACCTGGTGGGCGAAGATCACGCGTAGAGCCAAAGGCAATGGTGCTGTCTTCATTTTTTGCGGCACGATAGACCCAGGACCTTTCCGCACGATTGAACGGCATCTCTTCCCGATCCATGGCAAAGAAGTACTGGCGGAAAAACTCTCCCAGGTGTTCAAAGACGTAACGGAAACGACCAATCACGGGGAAGTTACGGCGGACTGCATGTGTCTTCTGAGTACGGTCAATCACATACATGACCATCACGGCAAGTACACCAAGGCCCAGCAGCATCACAAACAGCTCAACCATCACACTGAATGCCTGAAAGGCAAACGTCATATCCATAAATCTCCCTCTTGCAAACCCTGCCTTCACAAAATGCTAACGACACATCACTTAGCATGCCACCTTAACAAGATTGCCATATTACGGGTTATCGATAGAGGTTTTATCCATGCTCAGCCGTATCGGCATCATCGGTGATGTCCATGCACAGGATCAGTATCTGCATCAGGCGTTGGCGCACTTAACCAGCCTGGGCGTGGATCGCATCATCTGTACCGGGGATATTGCTGATGGGCCTGGAGATATCCACGCCTGTATTGAGCTCCTGCAGCGCTATGACGTGCACACGGTCCGCGGCAATCATGATCGCTGGGTTCTACAGGACAAAGCTCGCCACATTCCCGATGCGCACCGACGCGATGAATTGAACGATGACGTACTCAATTATCTGCAGAGTCTGCCCCTGCAGATCGAACTGCAGACCAGACTGGGCAACCTGCTGCTCTGCCACGGCGTGGGCAGCAACGATTTACAGAAAATCTGGCCCGGCACCGAACGTATGCCTGCTGAGCGCAGCACCCGGCTGGACGACATTATCGCCCGGGGTGATACACCGCTGATGGTGAACGGGCATCTGCATTATCGAACGCTGATTCATTTCGACGCTCTGACCCTGCTGAATGCCGGCACCCTGCGGGGCCACCACCGACCGGGATTCAGCCTGGTGGATCTACACAATGATGAAGTACATGGCTTCGAACTGGAGCCAACGGTGCACGAAGTCAAAAGACAGTCGTTGAGCCCAACCGAAAACGTGCAGGTATTTAAAAACACTCAGCACTTCGATGATAACTGGCAACCGGTTACTCTATATGCATGAGTGTGCAACATCCTTTTCCAGATGACGCGTTAGAGTTCCGCTTTGTGCAGGCCTCGGGGCCCGGCGGACAACATGTCAA
>Ga0180436_10003194_pt1 | contig 15164 bp, 11 predicted proteins | sample SS_ome_2_FD_132434 | JGI IMG/M metagenome (GOLD analysis project Ga0180436, IMG submission 132434) | Hypersaline lake sediment archaeal communities from the Salton Sea, California, USA - SS_3_S_2 metaG | ecosystem: Environmental > Aquatic > Non-marine Saline and Alkaline > Hypersaline >...
CAGCAGACGGCCACCGTGGGGATGGACAAAAACAATTATCTGCAGGTTTACAATGCCGCGGGGGAGATCGAATGGACCTCGCCCGATGCCATGGTGGGGGGCACCGCCTACATCGAAATCCCCCAGGGAATCTACGACAACCTGCCGCAACAATCCCAGACGCGATACCCCGAAGATCAGATTCGCCGCCCGCGAAAGTTTCTGCCCCAGCGGATTCATATCGCGGATCTGGATGGCAACGGCCGCAACGAGGTTTACCTGGCGAACAACGATGATGCCTCCGGCCGGGCGCTACCCCACACCCGCGTGTTGCGCAGCGGGCATGTGGCCTGCCTGGCCTGGGACCAGATTGGTTTGGTGCCCCTGTGGAAAACCCGGGAAATGCCGGGTTATGTAGCGGACACGGCCATTGCCGACTTTGACAACGACGGTGAAGCGGAACTGGTCATGGTCGTGGTGACCGGCACGGGAATGTTTTCGGGCAAACCCCGCAGCAGTCTCTATGCCTGGAAACCCAACGTCCAGCCGGCGCAACCCCAACAATCCGCCCAATAATCAATACATAATCGATATGATAGACTGTAGGGGCGGGTTTTAAACCCGCCCCTACCATTTGGTGGGTTACGATGTGACTGCCTGGTGATGGGGACGTTATTGGACTAACGCGCTAGACAATCCGCCGGAACCGTTTGTCCAGCTCCCTGCGTGAAATCTCGATCCAGGTGGGGCGGCCATGGGGGCAGTGGGCCGGATTGCGGCAGGCGCCCAATTGTTCCAGCATGATTTTCATCTGCTTGCCGTCAAGGCGCTGATTGGCGCGGATGGCGCCATGGCAGGCCATAACGTACAACGAGCGCTCCAGGGCCGTGCCCAGTTCCGGAGCCGTGTCATGGATCGCGGCCTTTTCCGCGATTTCCCGCAGAATTTTTTCTGCGCCGCCTGCCGACAGGAAGGCTGGAATCGCCCGGATGGCAAAGGTGTTTCCGCCAAAGCGCCCGACCTCCAGGCCATGGGCCGTAAGGTCATCAAGCAGGCCGTCCAGAATCTCAGCCTCCCGAAAACCCAGATCAACGGTTTCCGGCAGCAGTAATTGCTGGACTGCGGGTCTGCCGGCCGCGGATTGATATTTAAGCCGTTCGAAATAGATGCGTTCATGGGCCGCGTGCTGGTCCACCAGTACCAGGTCCTTACCGGTCTCACAGACAATATAGGTATGGGCGAACTGGCCGATAACGTGCAGGCTTTCCAAGCGGTTTTCGGACCAGATGTTCTGCTGCCGGGGTGCTTTTAGGGCTGTTGCGGGCACGGGTTCCGGGGGAGCCCCGGGAACCGGCCGGCTCAAGGATTGGCTGGGCCGGGGAGGCGGGGGAATCGCCCGGTGGGTCTCCGTTGTCAGGGGTTTTTGGGATGTAGCGTAGCTAGAGCGGGCCTCCCCGGCCTGTTCCGTGGCTGCCGCAGGTTGGGACATTGAAACCTGCGCTCCCTGCCAGATCGGTTTCTCCGCCGCAGCCAGCGTTGCGCCGACCGCCTGGACCAATCCATTGTGAACCTGGCGGGCACGGCCCAGACGCACCTCATGCTTGGTGGGATGCACATTGACATCCACCTGGTCAGGGGGCACCTCGAGAAACACGGCGGCCAGGGGATACTGGCCCTTCATCAGCCGGCCCTGGTAGCCGGCCAATACCCCGTGCAGGATGGTGCGGTCCCGCACCATCCTGCCGTTGACAAAGACGAAGACGGCCCGGGAGGTGCTGCGCGTAAACCGGGAATGCGCCACCCAGCCCGTCAGTTTGAGATAGTCCGCTTCAAAATGGACCGGGTGCAGGTGGGGCCGCACCTCCCGGCCCAACACCGCCGCCACCCGTTCCGCAGGATCGTTCACCGCCGGCCAGTTTTTGATGCGCCGCTGATTGTTAAGGAGCTGAAAGCCCACCCGGGGCCAGGCCAGGCCCATGCCCGCCACCACATCCCCGATATGGCTCATTTCGGTATTGACGGTCTTAAGGAATTTGCGGCGGGCCGGGGTGTTGTAAAACAGGCTGCGCACGGTGAGCATAGTGCCCACCGGCGCGCCGGTGGCCGTCACTCTGCGGATGGTGCCGCCATCCACCTGAATTTCGCAGCCTTCATCCCTATCCCGGGCGCGGCTGATCAGGTTGAAGCGCGAAACCGCGGCGATGCTGGGCAGGGCTTCGCCCCTGAAGCCCAGGGTGCCAATGGCAAACAGATCGGCGTCGCTGCGGATTTTACTGGTGGCGTAGCGCTCCAGGCACAGCAGGGCGTCGTCGGGTGACATGCCGTCCCCGTCATCCGCCACCTGAATCAACGCGCGGCCGCCATTTTCGATGGCGATGCGAATCCGGTGGGCGTTGGCGTCCAGGCTGTTTTCCACCAGTTCCTTGACCACCGATGCCGGCCGTTCCACCACCTCGCCGGCGGCAATCTTGTTGGAAAGGGTCTCGGGCAGGATGCGGATACGGGCCATGGCTAGGGGGTGCGTTCCCGGTAAAAACGTGCCAGGTACTCGGCGTCCATGGGCGACAGGTCGAATTTGACACAGGCGTCGGTAATGGCCTGGGACAGATCGGTGGACGGTTCGTACTGCAAAGTTGCATCAATCCATTTCACGGCTTTGCGCAGCTCCTCGCCCTGGGGTTGGATACCCATGGTACTCTCCTCTATAAAGGCGGCTGGACCAGGTGGTAGTCCGTGGCCTGCTGAAATTGGTGGCCCACATTGAGCAGGGTGGCCTCGTCAAAGGGTTTGCCCATGAGCTGCATGCCGATGGGCAGATGCTCCCCGGAAAAACCGCAGGGCACGGACAGACCCGGGATGCCCGCCAGGTTGGCGGCCAGGGTGAACACATCGGCCAGGTACATTTCCAGGGGATCATCCACATTGGCGCCCATGGGGAAGGCCGGGGTGGGGGCCACCGGCGATGCGATGAGGTCGCAGTCGCCAAAGGCCCGGGTGAAATCATCGCGGATCAGGGTGCGCACCTGGGATGCTTTTCCGTAGTAGGCGTCGTAGTAGCCCGCGGAAAGGGCGTAGGTGCCCAGCAGGATGCGGCGCTGCACCTCCGGTCCGAAGCCCGTGCTGCGGGTTTGCCGGTACATGGCCAGCAGTTCATCGGCCCGGGGATCACGGTAGCCGTACTTAACGCCATCGTAGCGGGCCAGATTGGAGCTGGCCTCGCAGGGCGCGATGACATAGTAGGTGGCCACGGCCTGGGCCGTGTGGGGCAGGGAGATGGAAACGGTTTCGGCGCCCAGTTCTTTTAAGGTGGCCAGGGCGCGCTCAAGGGCGCCGGCCACATCAGGATCGAGACCCTCGCTTTGGTAATACTCCCTGGGCAGCCCGATGCGCAATCCGTCTAGCGGGCGATCCAGGTTGGCGGAAAAATCGGGCACCGCACGGTCCACGGAGGTGGAGTCCGCCGGATCGTAACCGGCCACGGCATTTAACATAAGGGCGCAATCCGGGATATCCTTGGCCAGCGGCCCGATTTGATCCAGGGAGGAGGCAAATGCCACCAGGCCGAAGCGGGAGACCCGGCCGTAGGTGGGTTTAAGGCCCACGACCCCGCAGTGGGAGGCCGGCTGGCGGATGGAACCCCCGGTATCGGAACCCAGGGCGGCCAGGCAGAAATCCGCGGCCACGGCGGCTGCCGATCCGCCGCTGGAACCGCCGGGGATGCGCTCCCGGTTCCAGGGATTGCGGGTCGGGTGGAACGCGGAGTGCTCCGTGGAGGAGCCCATGGCAAATTCGTCCATATTGAGCTTGCCCAGCAGCACAGCACCCATGGTCTTCAGTTTAGCCGTGACCGTGGCGTCGTAGGGGGGGATAAAATCGGCCAGCACCCTGGAGGCGCAGGTTGTGCGCAGGCCCTGGGTACAGATCAGATCCTTGAGCGCCAGGGGAATTCCCGAAAGGGGCGTGATATCGTCCCCGGCAATGCGCCGATCCGCGGCCTCGGCCTGCTTAAGGGCACCCTCCGCATCCACGGTAATAAAGGCGCCGATACCGGAATCCAGGGCCTGGATCCGATCCAAAAAGGCCTGGGTCAATTCCCGGGAGGAGATCTCCCTGTTTTTCAGGCGTTCACGGGCTTGATGAATGGTCAGACGGGTAAGTTCCATTTTTCAATCATCCTCAACCGACAACTTTGGGCACCAGAAAACTGTCACTGGTTTTGTCCGGGGCATTGGCCAGGGCGCGGCGGCGATCCAGCTGCTCCCCGGGTACATCGGAGCGCAGGGCATTGGTCAAGTCCAGGACATGGGACGTGGGTTCGACACCCCGGGTATCGGCCTGGCCCAGGATCTCCACATAGTCCAGGATATCGGCCAGTTGGCCGGCAAACTGCTCCACAGCCTCATCGCCAAGCTCCAAACGCGCTAAACGCGCCACATGCAGGACTTCGTCCCGGGTAATCTTCATGCCGTCTGCTCCTTAGTTATTAAGGGCCTATCTGTTCACCAGCATAGTATCGTACTGGTCCTTTTTTAACCGTATCACCATAGCTTGGGCGTCTTTGGCAGTGCCGAAATGTCCCACACGGATGCGATACCGGAGGCCCTTTCCGGGAATCCGGGCCAGGGACTGATGGGCACTGTAGCCCTGCTGTTTGAGCTTGGCCACCATGGCGTTGGCCGTGCTGGCATCCTGGACGGCCGCCACCTGAATCGTCAACCGCCCGCGCGATTTGCGGGTTGTCTCCGCTTGGGAAGTTCCCGGGGCCTGTCCGGGTTTGGTTGTGGGCGCTGCCGGTCTTGGGGCGGAGGCCACCCCTTTGAAGGTGGCCTTTTTCAGTGATTTCTTGGTCTTGGCCGGGGCCGGTTCCGCGGATTGCGCAGTGGTTGCCGTTTCCGTCTCCACCGGGGCCGGGCCGGCTAAGGGCGGGGCAGCCTCTGAATCCGGTGCAGCAGAAGGGGGCGGGACATCCGGGTCCGGCGGCGGTGCTTTGAAAGTGACCGTGGCGTGTTCTTCGGACTGCTTCAGGTCGTCGAAAAATGAAAAATCCAACTCGCTGTCGGGAGTCTGCACAGCGGCCGACAATTGGCGCTCCTTTTCCGCCAGGGCCTGGCGCATGGCGGCCAGTTCCTGTTCCAGGCGGTCGATATCGAACCTTACCGGTGCCGTTCCCCGGCCCACCAGGATGCCCAGGAAAAACATCCAGCCCGCCACGCCCAGCAGCACCACCCCCATTCCCAGCAGGCGGCGCCGACGGCTGGGGGCCTTTGGCCCGGCAGGGGGCCGGGCGGCATCTTTTTTTTTGGCAGCTGAAGCCATGGGATCCGTGTCTGTTGGGTGAATGGGTTGGAGCGGGGTAACCGCCCGGGGACTAATTGGTGCCCATCCATAAATGGTCTTTTTCCGCCTTAAGCCCACACGAAAAAATCCTCATTTCTGGACGGACACTAATTAGTGGCTTTGCCCTGGCAAGTCAAGACGAGCACCCCTGATGAAGGTCATTGCTTTAATATCTCCGGAGGAGGCGGGCTGTTATCCGCCCCGCGGGGCGATGAAGCGGGAAGCCCTGGCCGGCGGGAGCTGATTCCCGCAACCCTTGTCTTCCTTCTTTCCCGGCCTTATTCGACCACCGGTTTTCCATCTTCGAACAGTTGTACGGAAAGCTGGCCGTCCGTATCAATAATGGTTCCCATGCCATGGCGGCGGCCATTTTGAAACCCGCCCAGGTATTGCTTCCCGGAAGGTTCGCTGAGTTTGCCCCGGCCGTGGGGCAGATCATTATGGAACGCCCCTTCGTAGATAGTGCCGTCGGGATATTCCAGGCGGCCCGCACCTTGCTTTTTACCGTCCTGGTAGTTGCCGGCATAACGGGTTCCGTCGGGTTGGGTTTCCGTTCCCCAACCCTGGCGACGGTTTTGTTTCAGCTCTCCGGCATAGCGTAACCCGGAAGACAGGATGACCAGGCCCACACCATCGGGAACGCCTTTGCGGAAACTGCCCAGATAGGTCTTGCCGGCGGCTGTGCGCAGCCATCCGAAGCCCAGCCGCTTGCCGTCTACCATCTGGCCGATGAAGCGCTCCCCTTCGCTGCCCGGAGTTTCCTCCCGGACCATGGCTGTGCGATGTTGGCCGAGATCCCTGGGGCGGAATTGAATGCGGTCGGGCAGCCATAATCCCTGGGCGGCCCGCCGGCCGTGATCAAAGGGGCCCGCATAACACACCCCGTCATCAAAAAAAAGCAGGCCCTCGCCATGACGCAGGTTTTGGCGGAAATGGCCCGCATAGAGACTCCCGGTGTTATAGAAATAAAGTCCGAAGCCATGGCGCCGGCCCTGATGGTACTGGCCCAGGTAGCGATCCCCGCCGGCAAACAGGTACTCACCGCTGCCCTCCATCTGGCCCCGGACAAACTGGCCGCGGTACAGATCCCCGCCGGTATAGGTATAGACTCCCTGGCCGTGACGCTGATCCTCCCGGAACTCTCCTTCATAGCGATCCCCATTGGCATTTTCAAACATGCCCATGCCATGTTTTTTGTCATTGACAAACTCACCGCTATAGCGGCCTCCCCCGGCAAAGGTATAGGTGCCGCTGCCATGTTTGTGGCCCTCTTTGAAGGTGCCGCTGTACTGGGCGCCGTCCGGGAACTGGTAAACTCCCCTGCCGTTGACGCAATCACCGGAAATGCAGCCGGCTTCGACCGCCAGGGTGGGCGCCGGCCAGCCATGGGCCAGGAGCAGGAGTCCAAGCAAGATGGGGCCCAGGCTGAGCCTTGGGAACCCGCGAATAGTCCTGTTGGGGGTATGCACGCGGATAATCATGGGCAACCTCTTGTCCGTTTAGGTTTTTTAGGACGTCATGCCGCACTAAAAATATCATACCCCGGGACGACAGACAATGTCGGCGGGCCAGGGCCGGCTCCTTCATTCCCGGAAATACTTTTAAGCAGATAATTGTCCTTGACACGACAGGCGGGGGTGATATTTATTAAATAAATAGTTTAACTAAACAGTTGGTTAAATTTGAAGGTGCCGCCATTGAGTGCCAGAGATAAACGCAAAAAAGAGACCGTTCAGCGCATCCTTGATGCAGCCCGGCGGGTGTTTGCCGAAATCGGCTATGAAGGCGCCCGGGTGGATCATATTGCGGAACTTGCCGCGGTGAATAAGGCCATGATTTATTATCATATCGGCGACAAGCAGGCCCTCTATTCCCGGGTGCTGCACGATGTCTTCGGTGACATGGCGGGCCGCTTGGGCGACAGCATCAAGCAGGCCGGTACACCGGTTGATAAAATAAAGGCCTATGTCCGCGGTATTGGCCAGACCGTTGTGGATAATCCCTGCCTGCCGCGCATCATGATGCGGGAAATTGCGGGCGGCGGCCGTAACCTGCAGCAGATTGTCGCCCATGATTTTGTGGCCATCATCGGCCTCATTGGCGACGCCATGGCCCAGGGCTGCGCGGAAGGTGTGTTCAACGAGGTGGACCCTTGTGTTTTGCATATGATGATTATCGGCGGTATCGAATTCCACCTGGCCAGCCAGCCGGTGCGCAGCAAACATGGTTCGCTGATGGCAGCAACCCCCCATATTACCCAGCGGGCCGGCTTGGAATTGATCAGCGAAGTCGAGAAGATCGTCCTCAACGCCCTGGTCAGAAAATAGAAAGGAAGTCTGCATGTCAGCCATCAGAAACCGTATCGAAAGGGCGTTTGCGGGGTTCGCCCGCCGGATATACCATCACCGCATCAAAACCATTGTGCTGATGCTGGTCGTTACCGGCGCCATCATTTCCCAGATCCCGAAAATCACCATCGATACATCCACGGAAGGTTTCCTGCACAAAGAGGATCCGGCCCTGGTGGCCTACAATGCCTTTCGGGATCAGTTCGGGCGGGATGAAATGGTTGTGGTGGCACTCCAGCCCCGGGAGGTTTTCGACACGGAATTCCTGAAAACCCTCACCGCCCTGCATGGGGAGCTGGAGGAGCAGGTTCCCTACATCAATGATATCACCAGCATGCTCAACGCGCGCAACACCCGGGGTGAAGCGGATGAGTTGATTGTGGAGGACCTGCTGGAAGATTGGCCGGACACTGCGCAAAAGATGCAGGTTTTAAGAGAACGGGTGCTGTCCAACCCGGTTTACCGGAACACGCTCATTTCTGAAGACGGACGCTTTACCACCATCCTCATCCAGACCCAGAGCCATTCCAGTCTCGGCCAGGACACAGAATTGATGGAGGGCTTCGGTGATGAGGAGCCGGCCGACCCGTCCGCCGAGCCCGCCGCTCCGGCAGCGGGTCCGCTCTATCTCAGCGATGCGGAAAACAGCCGGGTGGTGGCCGCGGTGCAGCGGGTGGCCGATGGTTACCGCAGTGACGATCTCGCCGTCTGGGTGGCGGGCTCGCCGGTGGTGACCCATTTTCTCAAGCAGTCCATGATGCAGGATATCCGCAAGTTTATGCTCATGGCCGTTGCCACGGTGGGTATTGTGCTGTTCATCATGTTTCGGCGTGTGTCGGGGGTGCTGCTGCCGCTGCTGGTAGTTGGGTTGTCTTTACTGGCCACCATCGGTTTGATGGCCATATTTGGGGTGCCCATCAAGGTGCCCACCCAGATCCTGCCCTCTTTTCTGCTGGCCGTCGGGGTGGGCACATCCGTCCACATACTGGCGATATTCTTTCAGCAGTATCACGGGGCGGCGGACAAGGAAGATGCCATCGCCTATGCCCTGGGCCACTCCGGGCTGGCCGTGGTGATGACCAATATCACTACAGCCTGCGGCTTGATATCCTTTTCCACGGCGGAACTGGCGCCCATTGCGGACCTAGGGGTTTTTGCCGGTATTGGGGTCATGCTGGCCTTCATCAACACCATCGTACTGCTGCCGGCCCTGCTCTCCCTGATACCCATCAAGCCCCGGACAGCATCCCCGGACGGGTCGCGGTCGGCCCTCATGGATCGTCTGCTAGGCGCGGTGAGCGCTTTTGCCACTCGCCACTCCCTGCCCATCCTGCTGGTGAGTGCCGGCATCATCGCCGCATCGGGAATCGCCATCGCATCCATTCGCTTCTCCCATCACCCCTTAAGCTGGTTTCCGCCCCAGAGCCCGGTGCGGCTGGCCACCGAGAAGATCGATCATGAATTAAGAGGGTCCATCAGCCTGGAAGTGATCATCGACACCGGCCGTGAAAACGGCCTGTACGATCCGGCCCTGCTCAACCGGCTGGATGCCGCCGCCGCCCATGTCCAAACCCTGGAACACGGGAAGCTGTTTGTGGGCAAAGCCTGGTCCCTGACCACCATTCTCAAGGAGATTAACCAGGCCCTCAACGAAAACAGGTCTGACTTTTACCGGATTCCCGGGGATCGCCAGCTCATTGCCCAGGAGTTCCTGCTTTTTGAAAACTCCGGTTCCGACGACCTGGAGGATTTTGTGGACAGCCAGTTCTCCAAAGCGCGCTTCATGGTCAAACTGCCCTTTGAGGACGCCTACCATGCTGGTATTTTCATTGACAGGGTCAACCAGTACTTCGACCGCCAGTTCCCCGAGGCTGAAGTTACCCTCACCGGCATGATGGGGCTGCTCTCGCGAACCATCACCGCCGCCGTCCACAGTATGGCCAAGAGCTATGCCCTAGCCCTGACGGTGATCACGGTGCTGATGGTCCTGCTCATCGGACGGGTGCGCATCGGCCTGTTGAGCATGATTCCCAACCTGGCGCCCATCCTGCTCATGCTGGGGGTGATTGGCTTTTTCAGGCTGCCCATGGACCTGTTTACCATGATGGTGGCCAGCGTGGCCATCGGCCTGGCGGTGGATGACACCATTCATTTCATGCACAATTTCAGGCGCTACTACGACCAGAGCGGGGACCCGGTGCAGGCCGTGGAGGCAACTCTGATGACCACCGGACGCGCCATGCTGGTGACCACCGTCGTGTTATCCCTGGGTTTCTTCATTTTTGCCTTTGCCACCATGAGCAACGTGCGCAATTTCGGACTGCTCACTGGATTCACCATCGTGATGGCGCTGCTGGCCGACTATCTGCTGGCCCCGGCCCTGATGGTCCGGGCCAATAAAAAAGTGGCGCGGCCCGTGGAGGGCGGGCCGTCTTTTAATTCAGAGGGAGTCCTCTAAATTCGCTACCGGGAACATTGCAGCAAAAGCTTTTTTAGGAGGTAAATATGCATAAAGTATGGATTTATCTGCTGCTGGCGGCTCTGGCTGCCGTAGCCGCGCATCCCTTGGAAGCCGCCGACGATCCCCAGGCGCGGGCCATCATGGAAAAGGTGGACGCCCGGGACGACGGCGACAACCAGACCGGCGATATGATCATGATCTTGGTGGACAAAAACGGCAAGGAGCGGCAGCGCAAAATCGCCACCTTCAAGAAGGATAAGGGTGAGGACACCCAGCGGCTGATGTTTTTTCTGCACCCCGCCGATGTCAAGGACACCGCCTTTTTAACTTACGACTACGATGATCCCGACCGGGACGACGACCAGTGGCTCTACCTGCCCGCCCTGCGGAAATCCAAGCGCATTGCCACTTCCGACAAAAGCGGCAGTTTCATGGGCTCGGACCTCAACTATGCCGACATGACCTCCCGGAATCTTGAGGACTACGACTTCAGTTTTTATGAAAAGGGCAATGAGGCCGAAGTGCGCGGCCATAAGGTGTGGGTGATCTGGTCCCTGCCCCGCTCCAAGGCGGTGGTTACTGAAACGGGCTACCGGAAATCCCTGCTGTTCATCCGGCCCGATATCGACATGGTCGTGCGGGCCATCCACTGGGTGAAAACCGGTGGATATTTAAAGTACCTCGATGTGCGCAACCTAGAGCAGATCGACGGTGTCTGGGTGGCCACCGAAACCCTGGTCACCAAGAAAAAGGGCAAGGCCACCGTCCATAAAACGATTTTGTCCATGGGCAATGTCCGTTTCAACCAGAACCTGGATGACGATCTGTTTACCATCCGGCGCATGGAAAAAGGTCTCTAAATGAGATATCCAACCATCTGGATCACTGTTTTCATCGCCGTTGTCTGCTGCCTGCCTGCCGGTCCGGCCGGGGCCCAGGATGATGCCGCTGAAAACCTTGATGAGATCATGGAGGGTTTTGACGATGAAGCCTTTGGCGTTGAAGGAACCCAAAACCAGGATGCCCCCCTGACGGAGAGTGATATTCTCCAGGGGTTTGAAGAAGAGGCACCGGCTAAAGACCTGCCGGCCGCAGCTCAATCCCCGGGGATTACTCCCCTGCGCCTAAATGGAGAACTGGCTTTTACGGCGGTTTACAATGTCTCTGCGGATGCCAATGAGCCCTGGCGCGGGGTGAGCATGCTGCGGCCCGAACTGGAGTTGACGCTAAAGTACAAGTTCTCCGAGCAGTGGCGCTTTCAGGTCGGGGCCCGGGGATTATACGATGCCATATACAGTATCGAGGGCCGGGACGAATACACTTCCCAGGTGCGGGATGAATACGAAAAAGAGCTGGAGTTGAAGGACACTTTCATCCAGGGCAGCCTTACGGATCATCTGGATATCAAGCTGGGCCGCCAGATTGTACCCTGGGGAACCCTGGACAACCTCCGCGTGACCGATGTGCTCAACCCCCTGGACCTGCGGCTGCCGGGGCTCACCGATATCGACGACCTGCGCCTGCCGGTGGCCATGGCCAAATTGGACTACTATTGGGGCAACTGGGATTTGAGCGCCATGGTCATCCCGGAGGTCCGTTTCAGTCAAACACCGGTATACGGCAGCGATTTCTATCCCTACGCCGAGCTCCCGCCAGCGGAGGAGATACCCGCGGACGGTGTGGACGACGCCCAGTATGCCGCCGCCCTGACCGGGGTTTTCCAGGGATGGGACCTGGGGTTCTACGGTGCCAGTCTATATGCGGACCAGGCCTATGGCGAACCGCTTGCCGGGGCGGCCTCCCCGCAGATGGTAGGCCGGCATGCACGTCTGAAAATGGCGGGAGCCGCCGCCAACATCGCCCTGGGCAACTGGCTGGTCAAGGCCGAAACCGCCTGGTGGGACGGCCTGCGCTATACCCACACCCCGGGTGAGGAGCATGAGCGCCTGGACCTGGGCCTGGGCCTGGAATATTCCGGTTTCAGCGAAACCACCCTCAGTCTGGAAGCCGCCCTGCGCCACCTGTTCGATTTCACGGCAACCCTGGAGCAGCCCCCGGACAGCCTGCGGGAAAACCAGGTGCAATGGGCGCTGCGCTTTGTCAGGGATTTCCTCAATGATACCTTGACCCTCAACCTGCTGGCCGGCAGTTTCGGCCAAAAAATAGAGGACGGCACCTTTGAACGCCTGGATGCCGAATATGACGTTTCGGACAGTGTTTCCATCCGGGGCGGGATCGTTATGTATCAAACCGGCAGTACGGGGCGTTATCAGGAGGTGGACGGCCTCGACCGTCTCTTTCTGGTGTGCAAGTACAGTTTTTGATGGCAGCTCCCCCCGGCAGGCGGCAACCAAAATACCAGGCCGGGGAAGCCCCCCAGCCCTCCGCATGTGTGCAACACCCCGGCATAAATTAAGGCAATTGTCCCCAATTTACTTGAATCTGCAAAGCGATGATGCCATGATCAATTGTTTTGTGAAAAATCTCCTCGTTCGCCTGGCTCCGTTCATGCTGGTTTGCTCCTAAATTTTATACTAATTCACTAAAAGCAGCATACTTATTTTTTATTTATTGTATCTCAAGATGCGTACTTAGGTATATCGCATGGTGAAATCAGAGGCCGATCTGCGTCACGAACTGGAAGAGCGTCTCCGCTTCGAGACCCTGTTAACGGACATTTCCGCACGGTTCATCAACCTGCCCAGCCAGCGGATCGACGATGAGATCGAAGAAGCCCAGCGCAGGGTTTGCCAGTGCCTGGGAATAGATCTGTCCGCCCTCTGGCAGTGGTCGCAGGCGTCACCTCATTATTGGACGCTAACCCATCTATTCAGCCCGCCGGAGGGTCCCGACCGGCCGGAGGGTATCAACGCAGCCGAGGCTTTTCCCTGGACATTAGAAGAGTTATTGAAAGGGAAGACCCTCGCCTTTTCGACGAGCCAACTGCCTCCGGATGCTGTCCGGGATAAGGAAAGCCGCGACTTTTTCGATGTTAAGTCATCCGTGGTTATCCCGCTTGCCACCGGCAGCGGACCCATGATCGGCATATTGACCTTCGATACCCTCAGGGAGGAACGTACCTGGCCGGAGGAGATTGTCCAGCGGCTCAATCTTGTTGCCCAGATTTTCAGCACTGCGCTGGCCCGCAGACTCGCGGATAATAAATTGCGTGAAAGCAAGGCGCGCCTGGCCCTGGCTGCGGATTCCGCCGGGATGGGGATCTGGGTGCTTGAGTGCTGCAGCAATGTCTTCTGGGCCACCCGGCGGGCCCGCAGGATTTTCGGTTACCAAGCCAATGAACCCATCAGTATGGAGCGTTTCGAAGCCTCGGTGCATCCCGACGACCGCAAACTTGTCCGGCGGGTCATCACCCTCGCTCTGGAAAAAGGCGAACCTATTTACGTTGAATACCGCATCCAGGACGATGGTGGTAATCTCAAATGGATCTCTTCCTGCGGCAAACCGTACTTCAAAGACAACGGCCAGCCGGAGCGCCTGATGGGCGTTTCCCAGGACATCACCGATAAAAAACGGATGGAAAGCGACCTCAAGGCGCAGTTGCAGGAGATCGAAAAGCTGAAGGGTCAGCTCGAGGGTGAAAACCTATACCTGCGCCAGGATTTGAAAGCTGAAAAGGGTTTTGAAGAGATCATCGGGGAGAGCAAGGCCATCCGCTCCGTGGCCATCGCCGCCCAGCAGGTGGCGGCTACGGATGCCACCGTGCTTATTCTGGGGGAGACCGGCACCGGCAAAGGGTTGACGGCCAATGCCATCCATCAGTTGAGTGACCGCCGGAACCAACCGCTGATCACGGTGAACTGCGCGGCGCTGCCGCCCAACCTCATCGAAAGCGAACTCTTCGGGCGCGAACAGGGCGCTTTTACCGGCGCCCATGCCCGCCAGGCGGGACGCTTCGAGGTGGCTGACGGCGGAACCATCTTTCTTGACGAAATCGGCGAAATGCCCCTGGAACTCCAGACCAAACTGCTGCGGGTGCTGCAGGAAGGGGCCTTTGAACGCCTGGGCAGCGCCCAGACAGTGCGGGTCAATGTCCGGGTGATCGTCGCCACCAGCCGTGACCTCAAGCAGGAAGTTCAGCAGAACCGTTTTCGGCGGGACCTGTATTACCGGGTCAATGTGTTTCCCATCACCATTCCTCCCCTGCGGCAGCGCACAGAAGACATCCCGCTGCTGGTCCAGCACTTCATCGAAAAATACACCCGCAAGTCCGGCAAACAGATCAACAGCGTCCCGAAAACCACAATAAAAAGGCTTACGGAATACAATTGGCCGGGGAATGTGCGCGAGCTGGAACACATGATCGAACGCGGCGTGATTGTCAGCTCCGGGCAAACACTGCGCCTGGGCGACAGCCTGCCGTTAGCCCCCGATCCGCAATTGAAGGACCACACCCTTAAGGATCTGGCCACTGTGGAACGGGAGCACATCCTGGCGGTGCTCCGCGAGACCGGCTGGCGCATCGAGGGCGCATCCGGCGCGGCCGCTATCCTGAAACTGCACCCCAGCACCCTCCGCTTTCGTATGAAGAAGCAGGGCATCCAGCGCCCGGATTAAACCCACCCAAGCAGTTCAACTCTCGCCCAAACCCTCAATATATTACGGAACCACAAAATATTGAGGGGGGTGCTGCTCTCCCTTGCCCTTTCAAACATCCTGATCAAGTTATAAAATATCAATAAATTTCAATATCTTAAAGGAATAATCGGCTCTGCTGGCATTCCTGGTATATTTTTTGATTTGGATTAATGGTAGCCCTGGAGAAGAAAACCGCATCATTGCCATTCCCGTGCAAATCGGCACGCCACTGATCTCTCTTCCCATTCAAGTTCACTCTGGCTGAGGGCAACCCAAAATACCGTTGTTTAAATTCGTTAGTGTCCGTCCAGAAATGAGGATTTTTCGTGTGGGCAAGGCGGATGCCAGATTTAAACCGGAGGAATAGCTCCGCTATTTCGAGGATTTAAATCATGGCAGCCAACTTAAGCCCACGCGGAAAAAGACCATTTATGGATGGGCAC
>Ga0180436_10003196_pt1 | contig 15160 bp, 9 predicted proteins | sample SS_ome_2_FD_132434 | JGI IMG/M metagenome (GOLD analysis project Ga0180436, IMG submission 132434) | Hypersaline lake sediment archaeal communities from the Salton Sea, California, USA - SS_3_S_2 metaG | ecosystem: Environmental > Aquatic > Non-marine Saline and Alkaline > Hypersaline > Sediment...
CAATAATGCTAGTAATATAATACAACAACAATTAGATCAGGTATTGTTAGAACTAAGGTAAATATTGTTTTAACCAATAATGGTTTTACGTTCCCTATGAGCGTAGTCGCTAGAACCGACAAGTCTTAAAATAGGAGATAATACTATGGGACGCCCTTTAAACAAACGCTATTTCGGCGAGCCAACAGTTGATGGCAAAGAAATCAAAGTACAATTCAACGAAGGTACTGGTTCAAAATCAGGTTGGATCGTTAAACAAAAAGCTTCAAAAAGATTTTTAGTTACTGACGGTACTGTAGAAGGAATCTGTTCTTTAGTTGACAAAGCATCAGGCGACTTACTCGAAGGTGAAATGTCAATTACTGTTAAAGACGATGCAGGTGTTGCAAAGCAAGTTGTTAAAATTGCTGGACGCAAAGTTACAGTTGACACAGGTGAATCAATTGCTTGGAACTTCGATACTTCTACAACAGATGGTAAAGTAGAAATTGAAGAAGCAGGTGATGATGCAGCAATGACTAACAACACTGATTTAGAAGGTGATTTAGACTAATCATTGACTTAGACGTTAATAAGAACCCTCTAAAATAAATAGTGTTTTAGGGGGTTTTTTATGAGTACAGCTTTTGTAATTGGCAACGGTTTAAGTCGGGTTGATATTAACTTAAACCTAATACAAAAGTATGGTATGACATATGGATGCAATGCCCTATACAGAGATTTTAGTCCTGATGTATTAGTTTCAACCGATGATGGTATCAGCATAGAAATCCAACAATCAAAATATCCTATAACTAATACACACTATACAAGAACTCCGATTGCTAAAAGCGGATCGCTAAAGCTACCAATGGAATCGTCTGGTATGAGTAGTGGTCCTAATGCATTATATCTAGCAATAACTAAACGACATGATACAATATATATGTTAGGCTTGGATTTTGGAAGTATAGCAGAAAAGTTTAATAATGTTTACGCAGGCACAAATCATTACAAGCATGAATTAGAACAGCCAACATATTCGGGCAACTGGGTATATAATATTTCTAGAATGATAGAATTAAACAAGAACACAAAGTTTATCAGAGTTGTTGATAGGCATTCTAAGAAAGATCTATTTTCATTTAACAATTACAGAGAAATAACAGTAAACGAGTTTGCTAAGAAGCATAAATAATATATAAAGGTATTTTAGATATATGCAAACAAATAAACGTATTCTAGGAAATTATACGGTTAACACTGTAGATTCGTCAAACTCAATAGCTGGCGAAGTAACATTTAATACATTAAAAGTTAATATTCAAGGTGACTTGGATGTGTTTGGTACTGTAAATAAAATTACAGAAAACGAACTTGAAGTCATAGACAAAAGTATAACATTAAATGTCAACGAAACAGGTGATGGTATTTCTGGTGCAGTAGGCGAAAAACATTCAGGATTGATTGTAGAGCGTGGCAATTGGGATACCGTCGGTTTGCGTTATAATGAAGAAGCTGACCCTACACCTGGTGTAGGATTATGGGAAATAACAAACGATGGAACTAACTGGTATCCTATTTTAACATCATATAGTTTTTCAGGTCTAACTGAGATATGGGAAGATAAAGATCCACAATTAGGCGGTGACTTAATTGTTAATAGTAATAGAGATACATTAGATACGTGGAAAATAACATCACGTGATAATAAAGATGTTATCATTGATGCACATGGAACCGGACAGGTTAAATTAGACCATGTGTTAAGTTTAGAAAATCAAATATTAAATCCTCCAGTCGAAGCAGGATATAATAAAATGTATGCTAAAATACCAGCATCGGGTGGTTCAGGAATATTCTTCAACACACAAGATGCTTCAAGTAATACTGTACAAGATGAGCTTGTATCAAAAACTAAAGCAATAGTATATTCGATAATATTTTAAGGTTTAAGAAATGGCAACATTAGCAACGTCAATTGTAGCACAATTATCACCTACTTCGGTATTTACAAGTGTAGGAAATACTGCAATAACATGGGCAACATTTACAAATTATTCAGGAACATCAGCAAACTTAACAGTTCACATTGTTCCAAGTGGTGATTCTGCTTCAAATGAAAATATAATAATTAAGAATTTAGTTATAACTGAAGGAGACACACATCAGTTATATGCAGCAAGCGAAAAAATATTATTAAGTGATGGTGATGAAGTACAAGCATTTTCAAACAATGCAACATCAATAAATGCAGTAATAGGTTATACGAGTATATAAGATGCCAATAGGAGTTTCATTAAAAAATAGACGAGCAGGTGTTAGTGATACCCACGTTGTAATACCATCAGGTAATACTGTTGATAGACCAACAAATCCTATTTTCGGAAGTATCAGATTTAATGTTGATACAGCCCGTGTCGAATTTTGGGATGGCACAACCTGGAGAAATCTAACAATAGAAGGCTTCACTAATGTAGTTCCGCAAGAATTCATTTGTGATGGATCTACATCTATATTTGGTCCAATGGCGCAAACTGTAAATAACCCACAAGATATTTTAGTATTTGTTGGTAACGTGTGGCAAGCACCGGTTGATAACTATGATATAATTGGTGGAACTCAATTAAGTTTACCGTATGCACCGGACACTGGAATCCGAATACATATCTTACATAATTTAAATAGTAATATTGCATCATAAGGAAAAATAAATGGCGTTCCCAGGATTAATTAAAGGTCAACTTTTATCATCAGATTTACAACGTAATTCAATTAATATTGGCATTGAAAATGATCTATTATATGTCGATGTTAATAACCAACGAATTGGTATTAACAACGGTACACCTGTTGTAGAGTTAGATGTCAATGGCAAAATTAAAACTAATGCTATTGCCGATTATCAACTTGTGTTTTGTGAAAATGGTGGTGAATTAACATCTGAAGCAGGTTTCGAAATATCATTGTTAACAAACCAAATAACAACACCTGGTGGCTATGTTACAGGAACATTAACGTTAACTGACAATGGAATTGACTCGTTAGCACCATTTACAATATCAACATCTGCAAACCAGGATATTTCAATTACACCAGGGTCAGGTGGTGAAACCTATATTAATGGTTTACAATTTCCAGAAAGCGATGGTCTTGCAGGTAATGTATTAGTTACAAATGGATCAGGTATATTATCGTTTGATGAACTTTCGTCATCATTTAATCTTGCTGCAAACCAGGGTGTATTAGACACATTTAACTTAGGTGGCGCAAGTACATTAACATTTACAGGTACAACCGGAATTGACACTATAGTTTCAGACGATACTATTACTATCAATGGTGTGCCAGCATCAACATCAAGCCAAGGTGTTGCAATGTTTGATTCAGATTTCTTTAGTGTTAATGGAGTAGGATTTGTATCTATAGCTGACAATTCAATTACAGCAACACAAATTGCTCCATCAACGATCACTGGCAATGAACTTGCAAATGATTCTGTAGATTCATCTAAGATTGTTGACGGTAGTGTTACTAATAATGATTTACAGAATAGTTCAATTACATTAGGAACACAAAATATATCACTTGGTGATACAGAAACTGAATTACTTGGATTAACATTATTCGAAGTTGATAATTTTAGAATGGATGGTTCGACATTATCAACAACAGGCGCCAACGGCGATATTTCTATTGCTCCTAACGGTGATGGTATAATTCAATTTAGCACACAATCAGCAGTAGTAATGCCAACAGGTCCACAGAGTGCTAGACCAACAACATTAACTCCTGGACTAATGCGCTATAGTACCACTACTAATTTAATGGAATACTATAATGGTACTGAATGGAAACATGCAGGCGAAAGTCTTGCAGTATTAAACTCACAAGAAATTACACCAGACGGTGTTTCTGATACTTTTGCATTAGATCATCCAGCATCGACGACTTCTGTTATTGTTACATTAAACGGTCTGGTACAATCGCCAACTACAGCATACTCTGTGGTAGGAACCAATATAGTTTTCACAGGCGTTCCACAAGTTACAGATATTATTGTTATTAGATATATTGTTGAAATAACAGCAGTCACAGGTATTGCTGATAGCACATCAGGTACAACTCAAATTAATGCAACACCAACTGAAATTACAATGGAAGTAGCAGGCCAAGACGTAGTATCTATACCAACAAATAAAACAGTAGATTTAACTGCCGCTCGTAGTTTAAAACTTCCTGTATATACAGTTGCAGCCGCAAGCGCAATAGCGTTACCACAAGCAGGCGAAACAATTTATGTGTCAAATGGTAATTCAGGCACACCTTGTCTAGCTGTTTATGATGGCACTTCTTGGAAAAGAGTGACATTAGGCTCAACAATTTCTGCATCTTAAAAATCAATAACCTACAGTCAATATATCCCAAAATAGCATAAATAGTAACAGCTATATAGGGGATATATCAGAATGGCTATAACACGAATCAAAAATAATCAGATTACCGACGTAACAATCGTTGGTTCTGAAAAACTTCAAGACTTGTCAGTAACGGCAGGTAAACTTGAAAATAACATGACGTATGGTTCGACATTAACAGTCTCAGGTGACTTAATTGTAAATGGTACCACAACTACAGTTAACTCATCAACGATGACGGTTGACGATCCATTACTTACTCTTGCTCCAGATCAATCAGGCGTACCAGCAGTCGACTTAGGTATGGTTGGTGAACGTGGTGATGAATCAAACATCGCTATGGTTTGGGATGAGAGTGCAGACGAATTTGTATTAGGTTTTACTCCTGATACAGGTGCAACAACTACAGTAACATTAACAGACTACGCTGATTTACATGCAGGCGGTGGTACATTTGACGACAACGTTTCAGTTGGCGGCACATTAACAGTTACAGGTGCGTTATCATCAGGTGCGTTATCATTAACTGGCGACCTTGACATGAACTCAAACAGCATTGTTAATCTTGCTGATCCGACTTCTGCTCAAGACGCAGCTACAAAAGCATACGTTGACAGCTTTACAGCGGCAGGCTTCACAATCACAGATGGTGTAACAAGTCAACCAATTACATTAAATCCGTCGGACACAGTTACTTTTACTGGTACAGCTAATGAAACAACAGTTGCAGTTTCTGCTACTGATACAGTTACAATTGGTTTACCGGATGACGTAACAATTGCTGGTGCATTAAGTGCAAACTCATTGGCATCTGCAACAACATTAAATGTCACTGGTGCTTCAACTTTAGCAACAGTTTCAGCAACTGACATCGACTCAACTACATTAGATACAACTGGTGCAGTTACAGTTGGTACAACGTTAGGCGTATCAGGTCAAGCAACAATGGCTGGCATTACTGCTACTGACATCGACTCAGCTACATTAGATACAACTGGCGCAGTTACAGTTGGTACAACGTTAGGTGTTACTGGCGCTTCAACTTTAGCAGCAGTTACAGCAACAGATATTGATGCAACTACTTTAGACACAACAGCAGGTATCACTGTTGGTACAACTTTAGATGTTACAGGCGATACAACATTAACAACAGTTACAGCAACTGGTTTATCATCATTAGATGGTGGTATCGCAGTAAGCGATGGTGCAGTTGGTGACAGCTTCACGGTTGCAGCTACAACAGGTAATACTGTAATTGGTGGTACTTTAGATGTTGATGGTGCAACAACAACAGACGGCATCACAAACGATGGTGCTATTGTTTCAACAACATTAGAATCTACAGCAGGTACTACAGTTGGTACAACTTTAGACGTTGGTGGTTTATCATCGTTAGACGGTGGTATCGATGTTGATGGTGCTTTCACAGTAGCTGACACAACAGGTAATGTTTCTACAACAGGTACGTTAAATGTTGATGGTGCTACTACTTTAGCAGACACAACATGGGACGCAGCTTCATCAATTGATGCAGGTGCTAATGCAATTACAAACGTTGCAAACCCATCAAACGCACAAGACGCAGCAACTAAAGACTATGTTGATACAGTTGCAGCATCTGGTTTTACTTTAGCAGGCGACACTGGTACAGACACTATTTCTGGAGGTGATACTTTAACAATCCAAGGTACTGCTAATGAAATCGAAACATCAGTTGCATTAGACACAGTTACAGTTGGTTTACCAGATGACGTAACAATTGGTAACAATTTATCTGTAACAACTGACTTAACAGTTAGTGGTGCAGCTACAATCCAAGGTAACTTAACAGTTAACGGTACAACAACTACTGTTGATTCAACAGTTACTACATTAGAAGATCCAGTATTAACATTAGGTGTTTCTTCGATCGGTACAGAAGATTCAAAAGACCGTGGTATTGAATACACTTACTGGGATGGTTCTGCCAAGATTGGTTTCTTTGGTCAAGACGATTCAACAGGTGAATTTGTTTACTTCAATGATGCAACTAACACATCAGAAGCATTCACCGGTACATTAGGTGCAGCAGCATTTGGTTCAGCTCGTATTACTGATTTAACAGGTGGCCGCTTAGTATTAGCAGGCACTGGTGGTGAATTAGAAGATTCAGCTAACTTAACATTTGACGGTACTACATTAGCAGTAACTGGTAACCAAACAGTTTCAGGTACAATGGGTATCACAGGTGCAACAACAGTAACTTCAATTACTGCTTCAGGCGCAGCTGACTTCAATGGCGCAACTACAATGGGTGATTTAACAATCGATGCTACTTCAACAGTAAGCATGGGTTCAAACGTAGTTGGTAACGTTGCAGATCCGGTTGCTAACCAAGACGCAGCTACAAAAGCATACGTTGACAGCGTATCAAGCTCAGCTTCTGCATTAAGCATGGCTGGTGATACTGGTACTGATACAGTAACAGTTGGTACAGATACATTAACATTTGCTGGTACAGCGGCAGAGATCGTTACCGCAGTTACTGATAACCAAGTACAAATTGGTTTACCAGATAACGTAACAATTGCAGCAACATTAACTGCTACAGACATTGACACAGGTACAATGGATGCTTCAGGTAATGCTACAGTTGGTGGTACATTAGGTGTTACAGGTAACACAACATTAACAACAGTTACAGCAAGTGGCGCAGCTACTATGCAATCTACATTAGACGTAACTGGCGTTACTACAATCGACGGCGTATTAAATGCAGACGGTGGTATCGCAGTTGATGGTACAAACTTTACTGTTAACGGTTTAACTGGCGCAGTTGCTACAGCTTCAGACTCTACAGTAGGCGGTGCATTAAACGTAACTGGTTTATCATCATTGGATGGTGGCGTTGACGTAGACGGTGCTTTCACAGTAGCTGATACTTCAGGTAATGTTTCTACAACAGGTACATTAGATGTTGATGGTTTATCGACATTAGGTGATGTCAATGCACAAAACGTTGACGTTGTTACATTAGATGCTTCTTCAAATGCTACAGTTGGTGGCACATTAGGCGTAACTGGTGCTACAACAACAGCAGCAATTACAGCTTCTGGCTTAATTGATGCAAACGCTGGTATTGCAGCTACAACAGCAATAGTTGAAGATTTAACAGAAAATCGTATTGTTATTGTTGGTGCTGGTGGTGAATTAGAAGATGATGCAAACTTCCGTTTCGACGGTGATGATTTATTCATTGGTCCATCAGGTACTGAAACTTTCAACGTTGACGTTGCTACAGGTAACACAACATTAGCTGGTAATTTATCAACAGACGGTAACGCTACAATTGGCGGTAACTTAGTTGTTAATGGTACCACTTCATCAGTTAACTCAACACAATTAACAATTGATGATCCAATCATTACATTAGGTGGCGACACAGCTCCTACAGTTGATGATAACAAAGACCGTGGTGTTGAATTCCGCTATCACGATGGCGTTTCAGCTAAATTAGGTTTCTTTGGTTGGGATGATTCAGCACAGGCATTTGCTTTCTACTCGGATGCAACTAATACAGCAGAAGTTATTTCTGGTACATTAGGTAACATGTCATTTGGTGGTTTATCATTATCTGGTTTAACCGAAGACCAAGTATTACTTGCAGGTACAGGTGGTGCAATTGAAGGCGATGCTAACTTTACATTTGATGGTACATCATTAACAGTTGGTGCAGCAAGCATTACACAAGCAACTGGTGCATTAAACACTGGTTCGGGTGCAATTACTACAACAGGTGCAGTTAACGGTGGTTCATTAGCAATTGGCGCAAACGCAACAGTTGGTGGTACAATTGACGTTGATGGTCAATCTACATTTGCTTCTGCAAACGTTGAAGACTTAACATCGGGTCGTATCGTATTAGCTGGTATCGACGGTGAGTTACAAGACTCAGCTAACTTAACATTTGACGGTTCTGCATTAGCATTAACAGGTTCAGCAACTATTTCATCTACATTAGGTGTTACAGGTGCAACAACTTTAGGTGCAGTTACAGCAGGTGGCGCAGCTATCTTCAACTCAACAGCAGACTTCAATGATGTTATCACAGCAACTGATATTACTTTTGATGCATTATCAACAATTAATATGGGTGCAAACGCAGTAACTAACGTTGCTGATCCAACAAACGCACAAGATGCAGCTACTAAAGCATACGTTGATAATATTGCTACAACTGGTTTTGATTTATCAGCAGCAGGTAATAGTTCAACTATCTCAGGTGGTGATACATTAACAGTTAATGGTACAGCTAACGAAATTGAAATAGCTCACATTGCAGCTTCAGATACAATCACAATTGGTTTACCAGATGACGTAACATTAGGTGGTTCGTTAACAACTACTACTTCTGCTACAATTGGCTCAGGCTTAACAGTTTCAGCTGGTACAACATCAGTTCAAGCATTAACAGCTACATCAGTTACTAACTCATCATTAACAGCAGGCCAAATTGCTTATGCTGGTACAGGTGGCTTAATGTCAACAGACGCAGGCTTAACATTCAATGACACAACAGGCGCATTAGGTGTAACAGGCTCAGTAACTATTGACAACATCACAATTGATGGTAACACAATTGCCTCAACTGATACAAATGGTAACGTTGTATTAGATCCAAACGGTACAGGCGTTATTGATGCAAGTTCATCATTAATTTCTAACGTAACAGATCCAGTTGGTGCACAAGATGCAGCTACAAAAGCATACGTTGACAGCATTAGCTCAAGTGCTTCGGCATTAAGCATTGCTGGTGATACTGGTACTTATACAGTAACAGTTGGTACAGACGTATTTGCATTTAGTGGTACAGCTAACGAAATTACAACAGCAGTTACAGATAACGAAGTAACAATTGGTTTACCAGATGACGTAACAGTAACTAATAACTTATCAGTTGGCGGTAATGCTACAATCACAGGTAACTTAACAGTACAAGGTACAACAACTACAGTTGATTCAACTACAGTTACAATTGCTGATCCTGTCTTTACAATGGGTGATGATGCAGCTGATGATAACTTAGACCGCGGTATTGAAATGAAGTACCACAATGGTACAGGTGCTGACTTATTATTCATGGGTTGGGACGATTCAACTGGTAAGTTCATGATGTTAGAAGCGGCTACTAATACTGCAGAAGTATTCAGTGGTACACCAGGTGCATTAGTAATTGGTGGTTTAGAAGCAACAACAGGTCAATTCAGTGACGCAGTTACAGTTTCTGGTTTAGCTACATTAGACGGTGGCATCACTTCAGATGGCGGCGTATTTACAGTAGCCGATACAACAGGTAATGTTGCAACTCAAGGCACATTAACTGTATCTGGTTTAGCTTCATTAGACGGCGGTATTGACATGGACGGTATCTTTACTGTTCAAGATACAACTGGTAACGTAAGCACAACTGGTACATTAGCAGCAGGTAACACAACTATCACTGGTACACAATCAGTTAGCGGTTTATTAAGCGCAAACGGTGGTATCGAAGTTGATGGTACAGCGTTTACAGTAGCAGATGTTTCAGGTAACGTTAAAACTGAAGGTACAATTGAATCAGATGGTCAAGCAACATTTGCAAGTGCAAACATTGAAGACTTAACATCAACTCGCATTGTATTTGCTGGCACAGCTGGTGAATTAGAAGATTCAGCTAACTTAACATTTGATGGTACTGACTTAGATGTTGGTCCAATTACATTAGACTCAGTGTCTGGTGCAATTGATACATCAGGTGCATTAACAGTTGGCGGCGCAGCTGACTTCAATGGTGCTACAACATTAGCTGGTTTCACAGTTGATGCAACTAGCACAGTTAGCATGGGTGCAAACCGTGTACAAAACGTTGCAACACCAACAGCTGGTACAGATGCAGCTAACAAAGACTATGTTGACAATATTGCGTCAACTGGTTTCACATTAGCAGCAGGTGGTCAAACATCAACTATCTCAGGTGGTGATACATTTACTGTTAACGGTACAGCTAACGAAATTGAAATTGCTCAAGTATTAAACTCTGATACAATTACAATTGGCTTACCAAATGATGTAACTATCGGCAATAACTTAACTGTAACAGGTGACGTTGGCGCAGCAACTGGTACAATCACTGGTGCATTAAGCGCAGGTGCTACAACAGTTACTTCAACATTAGACGTAACTGGTTTAGCTTCATTAGATGGTGGTATTGATGTTGATGGCGCATTTACTGTTGCTGATACTTCAGGTAACATTAGCACATCAGGTACATTAGGCGTAACTGGTACATCAAACTTCACTGGTGATATGACAGCTGGTAACATTGATGCAACTACTGTTGATACAACAGGCGCAATGACAGTTGGTACAACATTAGGTGTAACAGGTGAAGCAACATTAGCATCAGCTACAGTCTCAGACTTAACTGATAACCGTGTTGTTATTGCTGGTGCAAGTGGCGCATTAGAAGATGATGCAACATTTACATTTGATGGAACTACATTAACAGTTGGTCAAGCTACTATTGCTCAAGCAAGCGGTAACATTGATACAGCTGGTGGTTTACAAGTTGACGGTGCAGCTACAGTAGACGGTGGTGCAACATTCAACTCTACATCAGGTGACTTTGACTTCGTTGTTAATGGTGACACTGTAAACAACATGTTAATGGTAGATGCTTCGGCTGACGCAGTTAACGTTGGTACAGCTACATCAATTAACGATGTTTCATTCCAGGTTGCTACAACTGACTCAATGATGGGACCTAAGGGTACTACTTCACAACGTCCAGTAACTGGTGTTGAAGGTATGTTCCGTTATAATACTACATTAGGTGAATATGAATACTACGATGGTTCTACATGGAACGGTTTTGGTACAGAGTTTACACTTATTGCTAGTGAAACATTTAACGGTGACGACAGCACAACTAACTTCACATTAAGTAGTTCACAAACAACTGCTTCATGTATCGTTAGCATTAACGGTGTTGTTCAATTACCTGGTACAGCATACTCTGTTGCTACAACAACATTAACATTCACTGAAGCACCTGCTACAGGTGACGTGATTGAAGTACGTCAATTAACTACTACTTCAACAGTTTCTGGTGTCGATAACGGTGTTGTAAGTATCGTTGCTGGTGCTAACTTAGACATTACAGGCCACATGATACCAACAGCCAATGAAACATATGACTTAGGTTCAGCGGCACTTAAATGGAGAGATTTATATCTTTCAGGTACTACAATCCACTTAGGTTCTAATGCACAAATTAAGAACGAAGGTGGTACAATTACTTTCGAAGACGATAACGGTGATCCAATTCCTGTTGCATTAGGCGACACATTAGATCCAGATATCACAATCGACGGTGGTACTTACTAATATAAACTGAGCGTTTGGGGGAGGCAACTCCCCCATTCCTGACTCGCAGGGCGGCTCGTAAGAGTCCTGACCCATAGGGCGTTAATAATATGCCAATTATTAACCTGACCCAATTATAGGAGACTATTAAACATGGCAAATACAATTTTACATAAAAGAAGTTCAACGGCAAGCTCGGTACCGGGCGCAGGTTCGTTAACATTAGGTGAATTAGCAGTAAACACAGCTGATGGTTCAGTCTACATGAAGAAAAGCGATAACTCTGTTGTTAAAGTTGGACAAGATTTTGATGCGTTTAACCAAGATTTATTACCAGACGCTGACCAAACACGTTCGTTAGGTTCACCTTCATTACAATGGAAAGATGTGTATGTTGGTCCAGGATCATTATATGTTAACGGACAAAAAGTTTTAGAAGAAAACGCAGGTACTATTGTTGTTTCTGCTGACGCTGATCAAAACTTACAGGTTAAAACAACCGGCACTGGTGATATCGAAATGGTTCCAGCAGGTACAGGTGTTGTACAATTAAAAGGTACGGTTTCTGTATTAGCAGGCAAAAATTTAACTTCATCAGACGCTAACCCAATTTCATGTGCGGTTGGTTTCAATATGAACAACGAAAACATCACTAACGTTGCTACTCCGGTTGCAGCAGCAGATGCAGCTACTAAAGGCTATGTAGATGCTGAAGTTCCATCTTCATCAGAAATACGTGGTTTAATTTCTGCAAGTGGTGATATCTCATACAACGATACAACTGGTGTTATTTCATTTACAGAGCGCACTGACTCAGAAGTACGTGGTTTAATTTCTGTAACAGATGCAGGTGGTGATGGTTCATTATCATACTCATCAGCAACTGGTGTATTAACTTACACAGGTCCAAGTGCTACAGAAGTACGTTCACACTTCACAAACGGTACTGGTGTTACTATTACATCTGGACAGATTGCTATTGGTCAGTCTGTTGCAGCAACAGCTACTCCAACGTTTTCACAAGCAACATTATCAAATGCACCAACTAACGCAAGTCACGCAGCTACTAAAGCATACGTTGATTCAGCAATTTCATCAGTTGGTGATGCAGCAACATTAAATGGCGAAGCTGGTTCATACTACTTAGATTGGGCTAATGCAACTAACAAACCAGATCCAGTTATTACTTTAGCTGGTGATGCTACAGGTTCTGTAACATTAACTGACTTAACTTCTGGCACGTTAACAATGGCAGTAGTTAATGATTCGCACAATCACTCAAGTTCAACAGGCAACTTCACAGTTGGTAATGATTTATCAGTAACTGGTAATGCTGCAATCACTGGTGACTTAACAGTTTCTGGTACAGTTATTTCTGTAACATCAAACGAAGTTAACATTGGTGACAATATTATCGTATTAAACAGTGACGAAACCGGTGCTCCATCGCAAAACGCTGGTATCGAAATTGAACGTGGTACATCTGCTAACCGTCAATTCTTATGGAATGAGACAAGCGACAGATGGCAAGCAGTTAGTTCAGCTATCCAAGCAACTTCATTTGTTGGTCCTTTAACTGGTAACGCTGATACAGCTACTACATTAGAAACTTCACGTAACATCACATTAAGTGGTGACGTTACAGGTTCTGCATCATTTGATGGTTCAGCTAATGCTAACATTACTGCTACAGTTGCTAACAACTCACATACACATACTTCTGCTAACATTTCAGATGCTACATCTGCAAATACAGCTAACGTAGTTGTTAAACGTGATGCGTCTGGTAACTTTAGTGCTGGTACAATTACAGCTACATTAAGTGGTAATGCTTCAACAGCATCTACTTTACAAACAGCTCGTACAATCAATGGTGTTTCATTTAACGGTTCAGCTAACATTACTGTTGAACCATTTATTTCAAATGATGACACTGGTGATACAAACTGCCCAATCGTTTTCACACAGAACTCGACAGCTGGTTACAAACGTTTATACGAAGATAGTGCTTTCTATTTTGATAACACTAACAACATCGTTTATGCAGGTACTTTCAATGGTACAGCTACACAAGCACAATACGCTGACTTAGCTGAGATGTACACAGCAGATTCAGACATTGAGCCAGCAACAGTTGTATGTTTTGGTGGTACTGAAGAAGTTACAGTTTGTGATCATGATGCTGATACAAAAGTAGCAGGCGTTGTTTCTACAAACCCAGCTTACTTAATGAATAGCGAAGGCGACGGTGTTGCAGTTGCATTACGTGGTCGTGTACCATGTAAAGTAACAGGTAGCATTAAGAAAGGCGACATGCTTGTTTCTGCAGGCAATGGTGCTGCTCGCGCTGAAGCTAATCCTTCGGTAGGTGCTTTAATTGGTAAAGCGTTAGAAGACAGCGAAGGCGATTCAATCATTGAAATCGTTGTTTCTGGTTAATGTTTAACTAATTTATAACCAAAAATAAAAGGGTCGAAAGACCCTTTTATTTTGACTAAATAAAAGTGTAGTTCGCGATACGCCAATATCCAACTACTCTATAACTGGAAGGAGTTACAGCAATGTTATTTATAAACAACAAATATACACGATGGTATTATGATATAATAAATCGTGCTAAAATAAGAATACTAGAGTCATACACAGAAAAGCATCATATTATTCCTCGATCTCTAGGAGGATCTAATTCAGCGGATAATCTAATAGAGTTAACAGCTCGTGAACATTTAATATGCCATTGGTTATTGATAAAAATGACAAAGGGAGAAGCATATTACAAGATGTTATGTGCATTAAACGCGATGCGGATGAATGGTCATAAAGAATACATTACTTCTAGGTTATATGAAGAAATAAAAAATAAATTGTCAATTGAGCAAAGTAAACGATATAGGGGTGCAAATAATCCAAATTTTGGGGTTACTGTTAAAGGAACTATCCGAGCCAAAAAAATAGGTGATGCTAATAGAGGAAATACTGCTTGGAATAAAGGAATAAAAATGTCGGAAGAAACAAAAAGAAAAATTTCTAAATCCAAGAAAGGTTATAAACATACAGCAGAATCGAAATTAAAAAATAGTTTGAGTAATAAGGGAGTAAATAAAGGAACTAAGTGGTATAATAATGGTAAAGAATGTAAAAGATTTATACCCGGTACAGAACCATTGGAATATAAGCCAGGAAAGAAAATCGTTGTAGGCTAATAACTTACTACACCTTATAAAAATACCTGCTTCGGCAGGTATTTTTTTGACCGCTAAAAATCGATAAATAGTATAACTATTGTGAGGACTCATTCATGCCATTAACAAGGCCATCAGCAAAACAATTAAACACAACAACATTAAATGTAGATGATCCGTTAGTCGAAATTAATAAAG
>Ga0180436_10003198_pt1 | contig 15150 bp, 16 predicted proteins | sample SS_ome_2_FD_132434 | JGI IMG/M metagenome (GOLD analysis project Ga0180436, IMG submission 132434) | Hypersaline lake sediment archaeal communities from the Salton Sea, California, USA - SS_3_S_2 metaG | ecosystem: Environmental > Aquatic > Non-marine Saline and Alkaline > Hypersaline >...
GTGGGCGCTACTGGGATTGAACCAGTGACCTCTGCCGTGTCGAGGCAGCGCTCTCCCGCTGAGCTAAGCGCCCTTGTTTGGCCATTCTATCGCCGGAGGCGACGTCGGGAATCGAACCCGAGTACAGGGTTTTGCAGACCCTTGCCTAACCACTCGGCCACGTCGCCGACAATGGAGGGCGGTCGGGTGGACCGCCCTCAACGAGCGGACGACCGGGCTCGAACCGGCGACCTCAACCTTGGCAAGGTTGCGCTCTACCAACTGAGCTACGTCCGCAAGTGTCGGCGATGTTACCACCTCGTCGGTCGATCGAAAGCCCGCGGCCCAGGCTCTTGCGGACTACGTCCCGGTGGACCCGAATCCTCCGCTGCCCCGTGGCGAATCGGGCAATTCGCCTACTGGAAAGAGCTCGATCTGAAGAACAGGGACGACGAGCAACTGGGCAATACGGTCACCGCGTGCAAGTGTGATTGATGCGGGGCCGTGGTTGATGAGGATTGCGTTGATTTCCCCACGGTACCCGGCGTCGATAACCCCCGGACCGTTGACGACACTGATTGCGTGACGGGCCGCCAATCCGCTGCGCGGAGCCACCAACCCAGTGTGTCCCTCGGGGATGGCAACGGCGATTCCGGTAGGCACCATTGCCCACTCCCCCGGCTCCAATACCGTGTCGAACCTGGCGTAGAGATCGAGCCCGGCATCCCCGCGATGGGCCGCTATCGGGGTTGGTAGTTCAGAATCGAGGCGCAGAAACGGTATCTTCATGCTGACGGATTGTCGTCGAGCGGGCCAACGACAGCAAGGGAGCAGTGTGGAGAGTCCAGACAGAAGGGATCTACCCGGCAACGATGCATCGTGGTATCGCGCCCTTCTTGATGATGACGGGGCCGACGTTGCCGTCGCTGAACCTGCACAGCAGGCACTGGCACTGGACGATCCGACCGCCCAACGGCCATCTGCCGAGCCCCAGCAAGACTCCGAAGCATCAGTCGCCGGTACGGTGCCTGACATTGAGGCAGAGGATCACGACCACTCTGTGGACACCGTAGCCGACGACACAGTCTCGGCAGAAGCGTCGGAATCGGAGGTCGACGAGGAGCCGACCGTCGATGCGAGCCTGCCGGTATCGCCGGTTCCCGACCTGGAGACTGAAGAAACGCTTGCCACCACGTCCGAAATGGTGGGACAGCTTTGGACTTCCCAGGAAGAGACCACGCCGTTCGATGACTGGGAACCCGATGCGATGGACCGCAAAATGACGTCAACGCGACCGTTTCGCTGGACATCGGTCGTGGGCAGCATTGCCATCATCGGATTGATCGGTGTGGGTCTTGTGCTTCTCCCCTCCGTCACCCGAAATCGTGCGAACAACCACCGGGAGATGATGGTTGCGGCGCTTTGGGAGCTACGAGCCGAGCTGCCGGATGCACAGAATTCGCTGCTCACCGCCACAGAACCGGGAACAACGGTCTCCGGTCTCAACGACCTTGCGACCCAGCTCACCGTGCTTGCTGCCAAGGCCTCCGATGTCGATCAAGCGGGGCGTGCTGCTCTGCCCGCGGCACCACCACTTACGTCCTCGGAGCCAATTGATGAGCTAGAACCGGTCCAGCAACGGCTCGAACCGCTGGCGACAACTGCGCATACCATTCAAAGACGGATAAGCAACCTCGTCGAGTATCGCTCCCTCATGGCAGGGTTCTTGGATCTTCCCGACCTGCCCTATGAGGCGGATAGTGGAGCTCAGGCCGATCTCCGCGTCATCCTCGCCTCCGCCCAGGCGCAATCGGCCTCGGTCCTTGCCGGATTACCCAACGACGTGTCCCTCTCCGATCATGCGGAGCTGGCTCGGGACACGAACGAGCTGTTTGCCTCCTGGCAGATCGACTACCTCGAAGCACTCCGCAACCAGGACCCGGCTACTGCCGAATCGCTGGTGACCGACCTCGAATCGCAGCTGGCCGAGCTGGATGCCGAATTGGTGACTCCGCTGGCTCAGATCCGGCGGCAGACCGACGCCGACCTCATCGACCTTGCTCAGGACATCGACGAGGTTCTGGCCCTGGCCCGTGGGAATACGCCTGCCCCCAGCTAGTCCCGATCTTCCAGAGCGGCCATCTCCCTTTCGAAATCGATCGCTCCGGTGAACTCCTTGTAGACAGACGCAAACCTCAGGTAGGCGACTTCATCGACGGCACCCAACCCGGCTAGCAAGGTGTCCCCGATCTCGCCGGCGGGAACCACCGCGCGGTCCGAGCTGAAGAGGGATTCTGTCGCAACCACTAGGGACTCGACTGTTCCGGCGGGGACGGGACGGTCGACCAGCGCCTGTTCGATGCCGGCACGAACCTTGTCGGCCGAAAACGGCTCAATCCTCCCATCACGTTTGAGCACCAGCGGCTGATAGCTGACCCGCTCGTAGGTCGTGAAACGGTGATTGCAGGCCAGGCACTCGCGGCGCCGCCGGATAGCCCGGCCTTCTTCGGCCGATCGGCTATCGATCACCTTCGTTTCATCAGAACCGCACATCTGACAACGCATTGCCAACCGAGAGTAGCACTGCGACCTATATGAGCTCCCTTCGGTGCCGGAGCACCACTCTGCCGACCGGAAACCTGCCCTGCCCGCACCGTGTGACTAGATGCCGGAAGCCGACGGAATCTCGAGCGTCTGGCCGGGCAGGATGATGCTCGACTCGAGATCGTTCAGATGCCGAATCTGGGCTACCACCCCGCGCACGTCTGCGCCATCGGCAACCTCAGCTGCAATCATCCAGAGAGTGTCGCCGGCCCGGACGCGATAGTCGACGGTCCCCGGCTCCGGCCCCGCCGCCATGACCGAGGAGGCAAGAAGCAGGAGCAGCGCGACCACGAATGTGGAGATGATGACCAAGAACCGAGATGGAGCGGTCAAGTATCGTGGCACTGCGCTTTCCTTTCTTCTTCCTTCCCGGTCACGACCCCAGCCGGTGCCGTTGACCGCTGGCCCGTCGTGCGGGCCACGCACAGACCGTATCGCTTGGGTGTGACACGTTTCCGCTGTGTCTCTCGTCGGGACCTGCTCTGGCGATCCACTCACCCAACAAGCGAACGTCTGTTCGGACTACCTACAGCGTAGGCGAACACATGTTCGAATGTCAAGGCGAACATATGTTTGGATTCTCGCGAAAACCGAGCTACTGTTTCCGCGACACGAGAAAGGCAACCATGGTGCGTAAGCAGCTTTCAGCTCGCCAACGGGAAATCCTCGACCTGATTCTCGAGACCGTCGCTGATCGCGGCTATCCGCCGTCGGTTCGGGAAATCGGTGAGTCTGTCGGGCTCAGTTCTCCCTCCACCGTGCACAGCCATCTCTCAGCCCTGGTCAAGGCAGGCTATCTGCGTCGCGACCCGAGTAAGCCGCGCGCCATCGAGGTTATCGATCCCGGTGAGGATGTCCGCTCACTGCACCGTGCTCCGGTACGCGACGTCCCCAAGGTCGGACGCATTGCGGCCGGTTCACCAATCCTTGCGGAAGAGGATATCGATGAGATCTACCCGCTGCCCGTAGAACTGGTCGGGGACGATCCGGTCTTCATGCTCGAGATCAAGGGGGACTCCATGGTCGATGTGGGCATCTACGACGGTGACTACGTTGTCGTCCGCCGCCAGGCTTACGCCGAAGACGGAACCATCGTTGCTGCTTTGATCAACGGAGAGGAAGCCACCGTCAAGCGGCTACGCAGGCTCGACGGTCGCGTGGTGCTCAAGGCGGAGAACCCGGCCTATCCACCGATGGTGTTCAGCGAGGGTGTCGAGATCCTGGGTGTCGTGGTCGCTTTGATGCGTCGGGTTCAGTAGTAACCGCAAATATCAATACAGGGAACCCGAGAAGACGAAATCCGCCGGTCCTTCCAGCCAAACCCCGGCGTCGTCGAGGATCACCAACAGGGCACCGCCCGGTAGATTGATCTTGACTCGATCGCCGACCAGACCTTGCTTGCGAGCGAGAAACGCAGTGGCGGCAGCTCCGGTCCCGCAGGCCAAGGTCTCGCCCACACCCCTCTCCCACACTCGAAGTTCGATTTCGTCCGGACCCGAAACAGATGCGAACTCGGCATTGGTCCCTTCGGCAAACGCCGGATCAGTCTCGATTCGAGGACCAATCGTCGCAACATCAGCGATCTGGGGATTGTCGACCCACTGGATCGCGTGCGGGTTGCCCAAGCCCACCGTATACAGGGTCAGACCATCGATCTCTACCCGCTCACCTGCCGTCGGCCGTCCCACCAGTGCCCGCACCGAGCCGTCTTCGTTCACCGTCACAGGCAACAACCCGACTGCGGTCTGGATGGCAAAGGATGACGAATCGACCCAGCCCTGCGCCACGGCGTAGCGAGCAGCACAACGCAGGCCGTTGCCACACATCTCCGCTTCGCCTCCATCGGCGTTCCAGTAGCGCATTCCTACGCGGTTGTTCTCCATCGGAGTGACCGCAAGGAGTCCGTCGGCTCCCACGCCGCGCCGCCGATCGCACCAAGCCAAGATCTCATTGCAGCCCGGCTCGGCCGGTCCAACAATGACTATGAAGTCATTGCCCAGCCCCTGCATCTTCGTGAAATTCATTCGGCGTCCTCACCAACACGACGCATTGCCATCTCGATCCGTTCCCGGGGATCGGAGCACCAGGGTACCCACCTGACTCGCGGATCCCGGCGGAAGAATGTGCGCTGCCGTTTGGCCAGCGCTCGGGTGGCTTGGATTGCGTTTGCCCGCCCGGTTGCCAGATCAGCGGCCCCATCGACCACCGGAATCAACTCCTTGTAACCGACTGCCTGTGCCGCCAGTTTCCCCATCCGATTTCGCAACATGGCCACCTCGTCGAGCAGCCCAGACTCCAGCATGGTGTCGAACCGTCGCTCGATCCGACTTGCCAGCTCCGGACCCGGGTCGAGGCCGATCACGACGATCTGGATCACCGGCCGGTACTCACGGATGGCAACAGCCTCCTCGCTGCCGGCTCGCTCCGAAGGGAGAAGTCCCGTAACCAGTGCGATCTCGAGAGCGCGCACCACCCGGCGTGGGTTGGCCAGATCGACGTGCTTACCTGCTCTGGGGTCGAGTTCCAGCAGCCGGCGTCGCGCTTCCTCATCCGGCAGGCCTTCGATGCGGCTGCGCACTTTAGGATTAGTGGGGGGAAATCGCAGCGGGTCGACAAGGGAGCGGAAATGCAGCCCCGATCCGCCGCAGAGCACCGGCCGGGTCCCTCTGTTGCCGAGCCGCTCGAGGACCTGCCTGCCTTCCGCCTGGAAGTCGGCCACCGACATATCGTCGGAAGGGTCGCGAATGTCGATGAGATGATGCGGGACTTCGGCTCTAACTGCGGGCGAAACCTTGGCCGTACCGACGTCCATTCCTCGATACACTTGCATGGAATCCACGGACACCACATCCCCCCGGAAATGCCTCGCGATCTCAATCGCTACCTCAGACTTGCCTGCCCCGGTGGGACCGACAACGGCGATCGCGGTCAGGAGACAACTCTCCCCAGCAGATGGTGAGGCGCGGCCCGGGTGACCTCGATGCTCAGGTAGGAACCGGGCTCGTAAACGCCAGGAGCATGGATCGGCTTGTTACCGCGTGTCCGCGCAGTCAGCACTGTAGGGTCCTTCTTCGAGGGCCCTTCCACCAGCACTTCCTCTATCCGGCCAACCGATTCTTCGTTTTTCTCTAGTGAGACCCGATTTTGCAGAGCAACGAGACGATCGAATCGAGCCTGGACGATGTCCTTGGAAACGCGCTCAGACATCGCGGCCGCCGGTGTGCCGGGGCGCGCCGAGTACTGGAAAGTAAAGGCCTGATCGAACCTTGCCTCGGCAACCACATCCATCGTGGCCGCGAAGTCCTCTTCCGTCTCCCCGGGAAATCCAACGATGACATCCGTCGAGACCGCAAGGTCCGGAATGATGCGGCGCGCCATCTGCAGGCGGCTGAGGAATCGCTCGGCGTTGTAGCCCCGGTGCATGGCAGCAAGCACCCGATCGCTCCCCGATTGCAGCGGTAGGTGCAACTGCTCGCATACTGCAGGTGTCTCTACCATTGCCGTTGCGACGTCTTCCCGAAAGTCCTTGGGATGCGGACTGGTGTAGCGCACCCGCCTGATCCCAGCAACAGCGCCTACCTGCCGCAGCAAATCAGCAAAGACCGGGCTGCGGCCGTTCAGTTCGAGATCTCGCCCGTACGAGTTGACGTTTTGACCGAGCAGGGTGACTTCCGACACACCTTCGGCAGCCAGCGACTTGACCTCGCCGATGATGTCACCGAAACGCCGGCTGATCTCCCTGCCCCGCACGGTAGGGACGATGCAGAAGGTGCATGAGTTGTCGCAACCGATGGCGATGGTCACCCAGGCACTGTGGGGCGTCTGTCGTTGCGCCGGCAAGTAAGACGGGAAGTCGTCTACGGATGTGGTTTCCTCCCAGATCTCAGTGATCGGTCCCCACTCGTCGGCATGGTCGAGTAGCTCGACGACACGCGATACGTTGTGTGTCCCAAATACGACGTCGACCCATCCTGCTCTCGCCATGACCAGGTCGCCGTCCTTTTGCGCAGAGCATCCGCCAACGAGGATCTTGGTGCCGGGCCGCCGTTCCTTGACGGACCGCAGCGACCCGAGGAACCCGTAGAGCTTGTTGTCGGCGTTCTCGCGAATCGTGCAGGTGTTGAGCACGATCACATCGGCGTCCTCAATTGCCTCCGTGGGGCTCATGCCATCAGCGCTCAGCAGGCCACCAATTCGCTCAGAGTCGTGTTCGTTCATCTGGCACCCGAAGGTGCGGATGTGATAGGTCAGCCCGGTCCGCTGCGGCTTGCGCGGGGTACGGACGCTGGGCATCCCGAGAGTGGTCGGCTCGGACATCTCTATCGTGCGAAGTCCGTTGCCCGGAACTCGCGGATGACTGTGACCTCGATCTGCCCCGGATAGTTGAGATCTTCCTCCAAGCGACGGGCGATCCGGCGAGCCAGATCACCGGCGGCAAGATCATCGACGACGCTGGGGGCAACTGCGACACGGACCTCACGGCCGGCCTGCATGGCAAAGACGCGCTCGACCCCTTCAAATGACGAGGCAATCTCCTCGAGACGTTCGAGACGCCGAACATACGACTCCAGGGCTTCCCGCCGGGCCCCCGGCCGTGCGGCCGAGACTGCGTCGGCGGCCTGGACCAGCACTGCAGTGAGGGTTCTTGGCTCCACCTCATTGTGATGGGACTCGATAGCGTGGACGATGGCAGCATCTTCGCCAAAGCGGCGAGCAATCTCGGCGCCGATCATGGCGTGGGATCCGCCAACCTCGTGTGACACCGCCTTGCCGATGTCGTGCAGGAATGCAGCGCGTCGTGCTTCGGCATCGTCCGCTCCGAGCTCGGCTGCCAACATGCCTGCAATGTTGGCGGCTTCCACCAGGTGATTGAGCACGTTTTGACCGTATGAAGTGCGGTACTTCAGGCGGCCGAGCAGGGTCACTAGCTCCGGATGCAACCGGGTGACGCCGACCTCGAGCATTGCCCATTCGCCGGCGTCGCGGACGGATTGCTCGACTTCGGCGCGGGCCTTCTCGTATGCCTCTTCGATGGAGGCTGGATGAATTCGGCCGTCTTCTACCAGCCGGTGCAGCGCAAGACGCGCCGTCTCCCGACGCACAGGGTCAAATGTCGAGATGGAGACGGCTTCCGGCGTGTCGTCGACAATGAGATTCACTCCGGTGACCGCTTCGAAAGTACGAATGTTGCGCCCGTCTCGGCCGATGATTCGCCCCTTCATGTCATCGGATGGCAACGGCACTACGGAAACGGTGGACTCAGAAACGACCTCGGCAGCGAGGCGTTGCACTGCTGTGGCCAGAATGCGACGGCTGCGCCGGTCGGCCTCTTCGCGAGCTTTCATCTCGAGGTCGCGCACCAGCACCATCGCCTCACGCCGGGCCTCGTCCTCGACCTTCATGAGCAGCTCTTCCTTCGCTGCCCTCGAGTCAAAGCCGGCGATTCTCTCGAGATGTGACCGCGCTTCTTCCCGCTGCGCTTCTGCAGCGGCGCGGGCATCGGCGAGCGACCGCTCCTTCTCGATGATCATCTCTTCTCGAGATGCGAGATTGGTGGCCCGCTGTTCCAGCGTTGCCTCGCGCTGCGCAAGTCGCTCTTCCAGAGCTTCGGCTTCGACGATGCGATGAGCCAGAGCAGCCTCTTCCCGTTCGCGGTAGCTCTCCGCCAGTGCCCGTGACTCCTCGTCCGCACGAGAAAGGATGCGCTGTGCATCCAGCCGCGCCTGGCGCAGAGCATCCTCTGCCGCGGCGCCGGTTCGTGACGTGTGCCGACGTTGGAGTTCCCTTCCCCCTAGAAAGGCGAGCAAGGCAGCAAGCACTGCGACCGCTGCTGCGATCAGCCATTCCATGCTGTCCTCGTTTCCCGGGCCAGATACGCATGATGCCGAGCCACAAAGGCCCGGCACACGCAATGCCAAGGTGACGGAATCCGCCGCGCGCGACAGCTAGTCAGCCGTCTTTGGGATGCACCCCCGGGCGTTTCGCCTCACTTGATTTCCTCTGGTTCCGTGTTCTTTATTGAGTGTTTGCGTGTGTCTACATACGATCGTACAGCACCTGTCAACCTTAAGTAAGCGCGAAATCCAAGAGTGTGCTCGGCAGTCGATCTACGACGATCGCAATCAGCGGTCGCCGTCGCCCTTGCCGAGAATCTCCCCGGTCTCCTCATCCACCTGGAGCTCCGCTTCTTCGTCTGCAATCAGACCGACAGCGCGAAATACCTTGTCTTGAAGCTGCATGGCGATCTCGGGATTGTCCCGCAAGAACATCTTGGCTTTCTCCCGTCCCTGGCCGAGCTGGTCGCCGTCGTAAGTAAACCAGGCCCCTGCCTTGCGGACGATGCCGTGCTCAACTGCGACATCGAGCAGGCTTCCTTCCCGCGAGATGCCTTCACCGAACATGATGTCGAACTCAGCCAACCGGAACGGTGGAGCAACCTTGTTCTTGACGATCTTGGCCCGTACCCGATTGCCGACGTTGTCGGTTCCTTGCTTGATCGCTTCGATCCGGCGCACGTCGATCCGCACGCTGGAATAGAACTTGAGTGCCCTTCCGCCCGGGGTCGTCTCGGGTGAACCGAACATCACGCCGATCTTCTCGCGCAGCTGGTTGATGAATACCGCGGTGGTCTCGGAGCGATTGATGGTGCCGGCCAGCTTGCGCAGCGCCTGCGACATGAGCCGAGCCTGGAGACCAACGTGGGTGTCGCCCATATCGCCCTCTAGCTCCGCACGGGGCACGAGTGCCGCAACCGAATCGACCACAACAACGTCGAGGGCACCGGAGCGGATGAGCATATCGGTGATCTCCAACGCCTGCTCCCCGGTATCGGGCTGCGAGATGAGCAACTCATCGACATCTACTCCGAGGGCCTTGGCATAGACCGGATCAAGGGCATGCTCGGCATCGATGAACGCAGCAACACCGCCGTTGCGCTGGGCTTCGGCGACTACATGGAGAGCAAGGGTCGTCTTGCCACTCGACTCAGGACCGTAGATCTCTACGATTCGCCCGCGAGGAACTCCGCCGATGCCGAGAGCCAGATCCAACGACAGCGCCCCGGTAGGGATGGCGGCGATGTTCTTCACCGCACTGTCGCTGAGCTTCATGATGGCGCCCTTGCCAAACTGCCGCTCGATCTGCGACATCGCCATTTCGAGGTTCTTGTCCGACTCCACTGGAGCTCCCTTCGGTTGGTTGAGCGTCGTCTCTGGAGATACTCACCAACCTATTTGGTACCTGTGACATAACTACAGCCGTGTAATCCTAACGGGCCTGAGATCCATACACTAGGCGAACAGGTGTTCGGTGTCGAGCATTTAAGTACGAATCAGAAGGGCACCGTGTCTACAACCTCGTACCGGGCAGGACCGCTGCCGAGAATGGACCGGTACAGCATCACCGCGGCAACGTCGAGCGGCACTCCTGCCGGCTCGACCTTCTCGATCAGCGGCCGGACGTCGGCCGGCGGGCGGATCCGGCTCAAGGTCAAGTGCGGATGGAACGGGCGACCTTCCGGCTCTAATCCGGCGCGCACCGCAGCACGCTCGCACTCGGCCGCGACCTCAGCCAGTGGCGCCGTATCGCCATCGACACCCATCCACAGCACCGATGCCTTGCGCTCCCGCGGGAAACCGCCGAGCCCGCCGATGCGGATCCGAAACGAGTCAACCATGAGATGGGCATCGAGATGGCGCAAGATCAGTTGGGACTGCTCCGGTGAAGCGGCGCCCAGGAACCGCAACGTGATGTGCCAGTTCTGGGCAGGAACGACCCGACCGGGCAATCGTGTCTTACCCAGCGCAGTCGTCAGGTGCGCAGCAACCGCATGGCGCGACTCATCGTCGAGCGCCACCGCCAGGAACATGCGATCGGTCATCAGATCCAACGGCCCGACTGCGGCTTACCCTGCCACCACTCCCCCAGCATCGCCCGCCGGGCGAGATGCAGCGCACCGGTGGTCGTGTAGGCGCGGATGCGCTCCCGATCGCCGGGGAGAGACACCGTGCGGGCCATCGTCCGCTCCGGCGTATGCACGCCAATCACCATCGTCCCCACCGGCTTGTCCTGCGGATCGGGGCCGGCTGAACCGGTGACGCTGATCGCAACATCACATCCCAGCACGGCGGCCGCGCCGTCGGCCATGGCGATGGCCACCGGCTCGCTGACCACGCCATGCTCGGCGATCAGCGCATCCGGAACCCCCAGGACATCCCGCTTGATGCGCTTGTCATAGGCGACAATCGATCCGACGAAGAAGTCCGATGCCCCGGGAGTCGCGGTGATGCGGGATGCCACCATGCCTCCCGTCGCCGACTCAGCGGTCCCCAGCGTCCAGCCTTTCACAAGTGCGAGGTCCATGATGATCTTCTCGACAGTCTCATCGTCGGTTCCGAAGATCAGGCCGCCGAGCCGCTCCCGCACCGCCAGCTCCATCGGTGCAACCAACGCTTCGGCCTCTTCGAGTGAATCTGCCTTTGCCGTCAATCGGATCTTGATCTCTGCGGCCGTCGCCAGGAACGCCATCGAAGGGTTGCCGTCGCTATAGACATCGGCAAGGGCTTCACCAAGACGGGACTCTGACTCGCCGTACGTGCGCAGTATCCGGTTCAGCACGACCCGTTCGTCGGAGCGCTTGCGAAGGTCGGGGATTAGATGGAGATCGAGCAGCGATTCAAGTTCGGGGGGAACTCCGGGCACCGCATAGATCAGAGTGTCACCTAGATCCAGGCGGATCGCCGGAGCAGTGCCCTTCGGGTTTTCGAGAAGGTCTGACCCTTCGGGGTGCTCGGCCTGCTTCAGGTTGGAATCTGGCATCGCGCGTCCGCGGCTTGCCCACCAGCGGCGCAGCCGCTCCGCGTAGGCCTCACTGAAGACGAGGTTGCGTCCGGTTGCCTCGGCGATGGCTTCCCTGGTGATGTCATCCTGGGTCGGCCCGAGGCCACCGGTGACGATCACCGCATCGGAGCGCGACATCGCCAACTTGATCGCTGCCACCATCCGGCCCAGGTGGTCTCCGACCATCGATGAGTATTGATGTTCCAGACCGGCGGCAGCCAGCCGGGATCCAATTGCGGCCGCATTCGTGTTCACAGTTTGCCCGTACAGCAACTCGGTGCCGACTGCGATGACCTCGACGATCACACCACCACCTGCGCTTCCAAGTCCGTGCCGTACGCGCCGAGGATCCTCGCCGTAAGCCATTCTCCGGGCGTGCCCTCATCGAGCAGGATCACTCCGTCGATCTCCGGAGCCTGCCGGTAACTTCGCCCTACCGCCTGGCCGTCCTCGACCTGATCCACAAGGACCTCGACCGTCGTCCCCACCTGAGCTGCATTGCGAGCCTGGGTGATCTCATCCTGCACCGCCTGCAGGTGCCGGAGCCGCTCGAGCGCGTCGTCGGCATCAACTTGATGCGTAAAATCGGCCGCCGGCGTTCCTTCCTCGGCGGAATACGGAAACAGCCCCACCCAGTCGAGTTCCGCAACGCGGAGAAACGCCTCCAATTCATCGACATCGCCATCGGTCTCCCCCGGGAAGCCGACGATGAAGCTCGACCGCAGGGCCGCACCAGGGACCTTTCGCCTGATATCTGCAATCAGTTCGAGGTGCGCCTCACCGCTGCCGGGTCGCTTCATCGCCCGGAGCAGGTCCGGGGCCACATGCTGCAAAGACAGATCGAAGTAGTCGACGATGTTGGGTGTCGTGGCAATCGTTTCGATGAGGGCCGGCCGAATCTCTCGCGGATACAGGTAGTAGAGGCGAAGCCGACGCAACCCCGGAGTGGCCGCCACCCTGGCGACGAGCGCTTCGAGACCCCCTGCGATGCCTGCATCGCGCCCGTAGGCGGCGAGATCCTGCGCAACCAGCACGACCTCTCCGACTCCGGCAGCAGCCAGACCAACAACTTCAGCGTGGATGTTGTCGGGCCGGCGCGAGCGCTGTTTTCCACGGAACTGCGGGATCGCGCAGAATGTGCAGGCTTTGTCGCAACCCTCGGCAACCTTGACATAGGCATACGGTGTCGACGGTGTCGGTCTCCGCGTCTCGAACAGAATGTCCATAGACGACCGCTGCAGCGGACGAATCTCGAGAGGCTGCCACTTCGTCAATCGGTCCAGGTTCCCCACCAACTCGCCGTACCGATCGAGCCCGATGACAGCATCAGCCTCTGGCAACGCCTCCACTAGTTCCTGCTCGTAGCGCTGCGCCATGCAACCGATGACGACCAGCTTGGCGTCGACGCGTTTCGCCGCAGCGAGCTCCAGAACCGTGTTGATGGACTCCTCACGGGCGGGCTCGATGAACGCACATGTATTTACCATCACCACATCGGCGGTGTCGGGCGCAGCGGCATCGCCATAACCGGCGTCGTGCAGCACCGCCGTGACCTTGTCGGAATCGACCTGGTTCTTGGCACAGCCGAGCGTGGTAAGCCAGACCTTGGGGGAATCGGACATCCGGGCGAGTCTATCCCAACCCGTCGATCCAACCGGCGGTCATCCCAGGCCGCGGTAGCGGCCCCGAAAATAAACCAACGGATCGTTGAGATCGGACATCTCGAGCTTGTCGATGATGCCTTCTGCAACGATGAAAAACGTCTCCTCATCGCCGCCTTCGAACGTGCAATAGGCGCGCGTTGGAATATCGGTCAGCACCGGCCCCCAGGCTGTCTGCTCGATATTGAGATTGGCAAAGCGCCCGCCAGGACTGGGCCGCAACCCGGCGAATATGTCTGCAATGGCCCCGTCGCCGGCCTCCAAGACATGCACAACGAATTTCCCCGTCTCTTCCAGGCCGTAGAAGAGATCCGTCGTCGAGCCGAGCAAGAAATAGACACGCGAAGGATCGCCCTCAGCAACCACTAGGGATGACACGGTGAGTCCGGTGCGGCGTTCTCCCACGCCCGCTGTGATCACGGTCACCGGAGCGGCAAGACGGCCGCGGAATCGCCGGGCGGGATCCCGCTGATCCTGTGGCGTCTCAAACGGATGATCCTCGTGCACTCCGCCCTGGTCAGGCATGTCGTTCTCCCTCTACTCATGAGCGATTGTATAGAGCGCGATGACCGTCCGCTACGACAACGGCCGCAAGGTAGGGCGTCTTCGGTCGAACGTGAGGTAGTAGGTGTAGCCCGTAGCCCGGGCGATTTTGATCAACTGCTCGTGGTCGCGCCCGCATTGCGCAGGCAGATGAGCGTCGGAGGCCAGGGTGATCGGCACTCCGGCTGCATGGAACATATTGAGAAGGGTGGGACTCGGGTAGACCTCCCCAACGGGCTTGTGCAATCCTGCCGACGACAACTCGACGGCAGTGCCTGAAGCGGCTGCTGCATCCACAACCTGCTCATATAGATCAACCGGGATGACTTCGGGCACGTGCCCAAATCGTTTCACTACGTCGGCGTGAGCAAGAACGTCAACGACACCGGAGGCGGCTAAATCCGCCTCGATGGCGAAGTAGTCCTCATACGATTGCCGAACACCGCGACGCTCGAATTCGTAGGCCGAAACGCCGTAGTCGACCGACCAGCCCCCAACCCAGTGCACTGCCCCGATGAGGAAGTCCCATGGATACGGCTCGAGAAGGGCCATGACAGCCTCGATCGTATTGGCGAAGAAATCGACCTCGAGACCCAGTTTCACCGGCAGGCCGCGCTCCTTGGCGGCCAGGACTGCGGCGACATAGGCCTCGAGCGACAGCGACAGGTCTTCGTGGAACATCGCTTCCGTATCTGCGGCCAGATCCCGGCGCGGCTCGTCGGCCCAGAACTCACCAAGCACCGGGGCCGCTTCGACACACCGATAGAGATGCTCGGTGAAGCCCACCTCGTCGACACCGCGCCCAGCCGCGGCTTCGACGTAGGACTCGATGTGCCCGGGGGGATACTCCCCGGGCGGAGGGCCGATGCCCGAATAGGGACCGTGATCGTGAAGGTGAACGTGGTAGTCGCTCATAGACCGCAGCGTAATGGGCCGCTGAACACTAGCTACGACCGTTCGTCTCAGTGCACCCGGATTCCGCGTGCGCCCAGCAGAGTCTGGATTCGCTCGATGCGTTCCTCGACCTGAGATCGTGTCTGCCCCGGGCCCGGGCTGCCCGGACCGTGACGCTGACGTCGCAGCACGTCGCGCCGGCGCCGCAACGATGCAAGCTGGATCAGGAGATCCTTGGTCGAGCAGGCATCGTCAACGTCCTCGGCGAGGCGGGCGGCCTGCGTTCTCAGTGCTTCTTGTCGGGCCAGCAGCGCATGTTTCTCCACCGAGTCCTCGGCTCCGAGCAGGTAAATCCTATCTTGGAGTCGCTCGAGCTCTCGAAGGATGGAACTCATTTCACCTACCACGATGCTCACTCCTCAGGTCACCACCAACAGTGTCAGGGCAACCCGCCGTTAAGTCAAGAGCATGCGAATCGCCGCAACTACAGCAGCTACTACCAATACCCAGCGGATCCACGCGGCACCCTTCAAGACGGCGAGGCGCGCCGCAACCCACGCTCCCGACATCTGCCCGATGGAGAGGACAAGGCCCACCCGGAGATCCACCTGCGAAGCCGACGCAAACAGGA
>Ga0180436_10003199_pt1 | contig 15147 bp, 18 predicted proteins | sample SS_ome_2_FD_132434 | JGI IMG/M metagenome (GOLD analysis project Ga0180436, IMG submission 132434) | Hypersaline lake sediment archaeal communities from the Salton Sea, California, USA - SS_3_S_2 metaG | ecosystem: Environmental > Aquatic > Non-marine Saline and Alkaline > Hypersaline >...
GGTTTACTCAGCCTCATCGAAGAGCACCGCAGGCTTGCGAGCACTTGATGAACCGCCGGATACCGAACGGTACGTCCGGTGGTGTGGGAGCCGGGGGCGGGTGACCGCCCCTAGCTACCCGATCGTGGCGGGTCCGCTCACCCGGCGATGCCGGCCAGGGACTTCTTCAGGTTCTCCGCTCCCTCCTGGAGCACCTGCCTCACCGTCCCCCCGAACATCATGCTCATCGTGCCGAGGTTCATCGCGGCGACGTAGACCTGGCCATCCCTGGCCTCGAAGACGCTGACCCCCATGGGCATCATCACCGACATCGGCTTGTGCCGGTCGTCCGCGAGGATGCGGTATCCCCCCTGGGGGTTGCAGAAATAGAGGATCTTCACCCGGGTCATCTCCTCGAGGCCGGCCTCCCGGTAGTCCTGCTGCAGGTCGCGGATCTCCGGGATCTTCCAGCCCTTGTCGCGAGCGCTCTCATCGAGGGCGGCCACCGTCTCGTCGAAGCCGAGGGTGCTCTTGTGGCGGGCGAACATCATCGCCGGCATCATCGTCTTGACCAGGATACCCATGGCCGCCAGGCCGAGCAGCAGGCCGCCGAGGAAAACGAGAAACATCATGGTGCGTCATTCCTTCACTGGTGAGCGTGATCACTGCGGTGGTGCGGACGGAGGGCCGCCGTTCGTTGACGGTCAAACCCTCGCATCCCACTGTTTAATTTTGCTTACGCCGCGATAATCAAACGGTGAGCAAACGCACCTCACCCTTCGGCTCTCCAGAACGGCTGGCGTTTCCAGTAGGTCAGGCTGCGCCAGAGCCACTCCAACGGGCCGAAGCGGAAGCGCGACAGCCAGAGCGGGGAGATGAAGAGCATCAGCGCCCAGACGCTGAGCACCACCACCATCTGGCCCGCCCGTTCAACCCGGCAGAAGAGGCCCAGGCCGTGGCCGTAGAAGATGAAGGTGCAGATCACCGTCTGCAGGATGTAGTTGGTGAAGGCCATGCGGCCCATCGCGGAGAAGACCGGCCAGGCGGCCAGCCGGGGCAGGATCTTGCCCAGCCAGATGATCAGGCCGATGTAACCCGCCGAGATGAAGAGCGAGCCCCAGTAGTTGAACTGCATGCCGTAGAAAAAGGAGTAATCGAAGGACCACTCGTGGGCGAACTGCTGGCGCACGCCGAAGAGGGTGACCGGGATGCCGATGTGGAAGCCGAGCAGGGCCATCACCGCGTAGAAGCGCCGGGAGCGCCTGGCCGAGAGCACGCCCCACTTGTAAAGCGCCATGCCCACGAGCATCAGCCCACCGGCCCGCCAGGCGCCCCAGAAGAGGAAGGCCTGGGTCTGGATCATCAGCGCCGAGATCCAGCGCATGCTCATCTGCGCCATGAACCCGCCCTGGTAGGCGGCGATCTCCTTGTTCACCAGTTCCTCGGTGGGGTTCCACATCCCGGTCCTCATCTGCTCCACCGCTTCCGGCGGCCAGAACTGCTTCGACCAGCCGAAGAAGATGTTCAGCGCGAAACAGACCGAGATGGAGATCAGGCCGAGGGTGAGCAGCCACCCCGGGCGCAGGCGCCGGAAGAGGTAGACGACGAAGGCGCAGCAGGCGTAGGCCACGAGGATGTCGCCGAACCACATGAGGTAGGCGTGGAGCAGGCCGAAGACGAGCAGCCAGAAGGAGCGGCGGTAGTGCAGCCCGGCCGGCTTGCGCCCCTTGGCTTCGCAGCGCTCGGCGAAGATGACGATGCCCGCGCCGAAGAGGATGGAGAAGATGGTCATGAACTTCTGGTCGGCGAAGAGGTGCAGCAGGGTCCAGACCGTGCGGTTGATCCCGGTGAGGTCGCCCCAGGCCGTGGGGTTGAAGTAGGCCGAGCCGATCATGGCGAAGCTGGAGATGTTCATGAGCAGGATGCCGAGCACGGCGATGCCGCGCAGGATGTCGAGCGAGTGGATGCGCTCCTCCAGGGGTACCGGTCCGGTTGCGGTGACGGCGGTCAAGGTTATTCCTCCCAGTGGTCGTGAGGGTTGAAGTCGGGCGTCACGTCGGACGCCCTGGCTTTTTTGACGAGGTAGATCAGCGCGAGCACGGCGAAGACGCCGAGGATGATCCAGCCGCTGCCGGTGTTCTGTTCGAACGGGGAGGCGTAGAACACCGCGGCGACGACGGTGACCACGACGATGATCGAGTAGAGGCGGTAGGCGCCGGACAACAGTTTGGAGACCACCGAGACCGTCTTCACTCCCGGGTCAGGCGAGTCCGGTTCGATCGGCTCGTACTTTCGCAGGTCCTTCTCCTGCGCCTGCGCCTCCTTTTTCTTCCGGCGGGCGGCGATCAGGAAGACCAGGGCGAGCAGCGTGCCGATTCCCTTGAGGTCGCTGAGTTCGAAGCCGGCGATGTCCATGGTCGCGTCCTTCGGGTCAGTACTCGAATACGGTGAGAAGCGGCATGCCGGTCCCGGTGCCGGCGGCACGTGTGTCTATGATCATACGAGTATCGAGCCGCAGAGTTTCCCGGCCCGCCGCTGCCGCTCCGGCGATCTTGACACCCTTCGGATGTGTGGGCAGAATGTCATCAGTTTTTATTCAGGGCAAAGCCTGTTTCCGCAACCATACCAGATTCACCGAAAGGACGTCATCATGTTCCGTCGTATCGCCATCCCCGTTCTCCTCTTGCTCTTCCTGGTATCCGGTATTCAGACCACGGCCCTGGCCGATGACGAACAGGCGATGAAGGACTCTTTCGCCAAGCGCCAGGAATGGATGATGACCGCGATGAAGGTCGAGAACCCGAAGCCGCCGGCCGAAACGATCGCCGACCTGCCCGCCCCGCCGTCGAGCGAGCCGGCAGCCCTGGCCGACCTCCCCGAGGAAGCGGCCGACACGCTGAAGGTCGTCTACCACTGGAAGGAAGGCGACCCGATCTTCCTCAGCACCGCAACGGCGGGCGAGGTGCAGTATTTCTATGCCGACGAGCTGGCCAGGCGGGGCTACGCGGGCAGCGTGATGCTCGACGAGAACGGCGTCCCGATCGCCCCGGCCTTCTCCTTCATGAGCGACGCCGGCGTGATCCGCGTGGCGGCCGCCGCCGGCTCGGTGCCGGAGAAGACCCTGGTGACCCTGATCGTCGTCGCCGTGAACGAGTAATCAGCCGCTGGTGAGAACAAGAGGGGACAGTCCCCGGGGCGGGACGGTCCCCTTTTGTTTTGCGTCACAGCAGCGTGAGGATTTCCTTTTTCAGCTTCTCCTCGTCCCCCTCCTCGAACCCGAGGTGGTAGTACATGATCCGTCCTTCCCGGTCGATGATGAACGAGGTGGGGAAGGAGCGGATGCCGAAGACACCGCGCACCACGTCCCCCTCCTCCTTCCCGTTCTCCAGGAAGTGGTAGGTCAGGTTGTTGTCGTTGATGAAGGCGGTGGCGTTCTCCGTGTCCCCCTGGGCTTCCACGGCCACCACGGCCAGTCCCTTGTCCCTGTAGCTCTGCCAGAGCGGCTCGAGGCGTGGCAACTCCACGCGGCATCCCCCTCAGGAGGGGAACCAGAAACTGAGCAGCACCACCTGCCCCTTGAGCTGGGAAAAGGTCAACGGCTCGCCCTGGTAGTTGTTCAACGTGAAGTCGTCGATCTTCTTTGCCAGGCGCCGGCGGTTCTGCAGCAGGTAGTCTTCGAAGCCGGCTTCGCCACGCGCCGCCACGTAGGCGCCGTTCAGGGCGTCCATCGCCTCCTCGTCGCCGCCGAGGATCGCGTCGATCACGAGCATGTCCATGGCCTTTTCATTCTTGCCGGCCTCGGCCAGGGTGCGTCCCCAGTAGCTGAACAGCGGGCTGTCGGGGATGCCGACGTAGTTGTGCTTCACGCTGCCGCTGCCCGCGGCAAAGGCGGCCAGCGCCTCGTCCGTGCGGCCCAGATTGGCCAGCGCCCAGCCCTTGCCGGCGTACGAGGCGGCGGTGCGCCGGCGCACGGCGTCAGCCACGTCCTCGTCGGTGAAGTTGCGTTCGGGGTAGTCGGCGCGGAAAGCCTCGGGTGTGGCCAGGGCCAGCCCGGCCTCGGCGTGGGTCGCGGCCAGTTCCCAGGCCCCGGCCTCCAGGGCCGCTTCGGTGATCGAGTCATGCTCGGGGTAGCCAAGGGGTTTGGCCGATGCCAGCTCGTCGGCGGCGGCCGCCAGCGAGGCCTCGTCGCCGAGCCGGCCGTAGAGGCCCACCAGCTCGAGCTGCATCTCGCGGCGGATGTCGGCTTCGGTCACCGAGGGCAGCACTTCGCGGGAGAAGCGCAGGCCCTCCTTCAGGGCCGCCTGGTCGTCGCCGAGGTAGTAGATCATGCCGGAGAGGGCATAGGCCGCTCGCTCGTGGTTCGGGTTCTCCTTGACGAAGGCCTTGATGATCGGGACCTTCTCCCCGTCGGTTTCCACGTCCTGGAGCTGGGCCACCATGGCTTCCCAGGCCTCGTCGGCTTGAGGTACGGCCCCCTCCGCCGATTCCGCCGCGGTGTCGGCAGCGGCCTGCTCGCTTTCGGGTTCGGCCCCCTGCTGCCCGCAGCCGGCCAGGGCCAGCATGATCACGAGCAGAGAACCGAACAGAAGTTTCATCTTCACGTCGTTCTCCCTTCTTCCAGTAGTCCCTAATGTCGACCGGTCAAGTTTGCTTTGGCTAACAGTATAACCTATACGGATTCCGGGGAAAGCGGTTCAAAGGTCGATTTTCACCGGGATTGGTGTATAAAGAGCTTGACCCGGCCAATCAAATAGTTTTATATTCCTAAACAAGAATAGATTATTAATTGGAGCCGATCATGAACTCCGGCAGGAATGCTATCGACGAGCGCAGAGAACGGCTGGTGGAGGCGTGCCGACGGGCGGGCATCAAGGTCACGCCGCAGCGGCTCGAGATCTTCGAGGAGGTGGCGCGGCGCGACGACCATCCGGACGCCGCGCAGGTGCACCGCGAGGTGCGCAGGCGCATGCCGTCGGTCTCGATGGACACGGTCTACCGCACGCTGTGGATGCTCGATGACCTCGGTCTGATCCGGGCCATGGGGCCCGGGCGCGGCAAGACCCGCTTCGATGCCAATCTCAGCCGGCACCACCACTTCGTCTGTGTGCGCTGCGGGTTCACCAGGGACTTCTACAGCGATGAACTCGACCGGTTGACGCTGCCGAAAACGGTGGCTGCGCTGGGCCGGGCGGAGTCGTCGCAGATCGAGGTCCGCGGCATCTGCAAGGCCTGTGCGTCGCATGATGATGCCGGAACCTGATCGGTTTAACGTGCAGAAATGCAGGGATGTGAAAGGAGACACGATCATGAACAAGGAAGCGAAATGCCCGGTGACGGGCCATTCACATGCGCACCCGGCGGGCAAGGGCACGTCGAACCGTGACTGGTGGCCGAACCAGGTCAACCTGAAGGTCCTCCACCAGCATTCGGCAAAGGGCAACCCCATGGGCGAGGACTTCGACTACGCCGCGGCGTTCCAGACGCTCGACCTGGCGGCGGTGAAGCAGGACCTCTACGATTTGATGACCGACTCGCAGGACTGGTGGCCCGCCGACTGGGGTCACTACGGCGGACTCTTCATCCGCATGGCCTGGCACAGCGCGGGCACCTACCGCACCGGCGACGGCCGCGGCGGCGGCGGGACCGGCAACCAGCGCTTCGCCCCGCTGAACAGCTGGCCGGACAACGCCAACCTGGACAAGGCGCGCCGGCTGCTCTGGCCGATCAAGCAGAAGTACGGCCGCACGCTCTCCTGGGCCGACCTGATGATTCTCGCCGGCAACTGCGCGCTGGAATCGATGGGCTTCAAGACCTTCGGCTTCGGCGGCGGCCGCGAGGACATCTGGGAGCCGGAAGAGGACGTCTACTGGGGGATGGAGAAGGAGTGGCTGGCCACCAGCGACAAGCCCGACAGCCGGTACTCCGGTGAGCGGGACCTGGCCGACCCGCTGGCCGCGGTGCAGATGGGCCTGATCTACGTCAACCCCGAAGGGCCGGACGGCAACCCCGACCCGGTGGCTTCGGGCAAGGACGTGCGTGAGACCTTCGCCCGCATGGCGATGAACGACGAGGAGACCGTGGCCCTGGTGGCCGGCGGCCACACCTTCGGCAAGTGCCATGGCGCCGGGGATGCGGCGCTGGTGGGGCCGGAGCCCGAGGCCGCCCCGCTGGCCGAGATGGGCCTCGGCTGGAAGAGCGGCCACGGGAGCGGCAAGGGCGGCGACACGATCACCAGCGGCATCGAGGGCGCCTGGAAGCCGAACCCCACCACCTGGGACATGGGTTACCTCAAGGTGCTCTTCAAGTACGAGTGGGAGCTGGTGCAGAGCCCGGCCGGCGCGAACCAGTGGCTGGCCAAGGACGTGGACGAAGAGGACATGGTGGCCGACGCCCACGACCCCACGAAGAAACACCGGCCGATGATGACCACCGCCGACCTCTCCCTGCGCTTCGACCCGATCTACGAGCCGATCGCGCGGCGATTCCTCGAGAATCCGCGAGCGTTCGCCAACGCCTTTGCCAAAGCCTGGTTCAAGCTGACCCACCGCGACATGGGACCGAAGTCGCGCTACCTCGGCCCGGAAGTGCCGAAGCAGGACCTGGTCTGGCAGGACCCGGTGCCGGCGGTGGACCACAAGCTGATCGGCGTCCGCGACGCCGCGGCGCTGAAGAAGCGGATCCTCGCCACCGGGCTCTCGGTCCCGCAGCTCGTCTCCACGGCCTGGGCCTCGGCGTCCACCTTCCGCGGTTCGGACAAGCGGGGCGGCGCCAACGGCGCGCGCATCCGTCTCGCCCCGCAGAAGGACTGGGAGGTCAACCAGCCGGCGCAGCTGAAAAAGGTGCTGCGGGCGCTGGAGAAGGTGCGCAAGGCGTTCAACGCCGAGCAGAGCGGCGGGAAAAAGATCTCGCTGGCCGACATCATCGTCCTCGGCGGTTGTGCCGGCGTGGAGCAGGCGGCGCGGAACGCCGGGTACAAGGTGAAGGTGCCCTTCACGCCGGGGCGCACAGACGCCACGAAGCGGCAGACCGACGTCGAGTCGTTCGCCGTGCTCGAACCGGTGGCGGACGGGTTCCGCAATTACCTCAAGACGAAATTCACCGTTTCAGCGGAGGACCTGCTGGTGGACAAGGCGCAGCTGCTCACGCTCACCGCCCCCGAGATGACCGCGCTCGTCGGCGGCCTGCGCGTGCTGGGCGCCAACGCCGGCGGCTCGACACACGGCGTGTTCACCGACCGGCCGGGATCGCTGACCAACGACTTCTTCGTCAACCTGCTCGACATGGGTACGGCGTGGAAGGCGACCTCGAAGGCCGAGGACGAGTTCGAGGGGCATGACCGCGCCACCGGCGAGCTGAAGTGGACCGGCACCCGTGTCGACCTGCTCTTCGGTTCCAACTCCCAGCTGCGGGCGTTGTCGGAGGTCTATGCCTGCGAGGATGGGCAGGAGACGTTCCTCGAGGACTTCGTCGCGGCCTGGGACAAGGTGATGAACCTCGACCGCTTCGACCTCGCCTGATCGCGGGGCAGAACGTGAGAATGGGGACGGGCCCCGATGGCCTGCGGCTATCGAGAGCCCGTCCCCATTTTTTTGATACCGCTATCTGAGCAGGAACAGCGAGAGCAGCGCGGCAAAGGCGACGACGAGAACAGTGACGCCGATTATCACCGACCGCTTCCGGTTCTTCCGCTCGGGGGCAGTCAGCGGGCGGACCTTCCCCTCGGCCATTTTCTTCTTCTCGATCGCCTGGCCGATGGCCGCACCAAACCCCACGCCGAGTGCCGGGCCGATGCCGATCAGCCGGTGAGTTCGAGCAGGCGCACGTGCCGCCGGGGGCGGCCCTCCAGCTCGTCGTGCACGTCCACCGTCTGTTCGGCGAGCACGGCCACACCGTCTTTCGGGGTGAAGGACCGTTCGCCGTCGGCCACCACCACCCGCACGCCGCGCTGCCGCGCTTCGGCGAGCAGCGGGAGGAAGCGCTCGCTGGGGGCCTTCTCGTAGAACATCTCCACCACCAGGATCAGGTCGGTGTCCCCGGGGAAGCCCGCGACGCTGAGGTCGCGGTCGTCGAGGGTCAGCGTTACCTCGTTGGCCTGCGCGTTGAGCCGGGCGAGGTGCAGGGCCACCGGGTCGATGTCGTTGGCCACCACCCGACGCGCACCGGCCAGGGCGGCGGCGATGGCGGCCACCGCCCCGCCGCAGCCCAGCTCGAGGACGTTCTTCCCTGTGACCTCGATGCCGCCGTCGATGATCTGCCGGGCCATCACCGCCGCCCCGGGCCAGACCACGCACCAGTAGGGAATCTCGCGGGTGTCCCCGCTCTCCGCCTCCCACGCCCGCCAGAGGTCGTAGAGATTGTCCGAGTAGTGGGCGCGCACCTCGGGGCAGAGCGCCACCGGGCGCAGCGGTACCTCCCTGGCCAGCAGCTCGTTCGAGGGGATGTGGATCTCGGTCATCGGTGCCTCCCGGACAAATCAGCGCACAGTATACGCAAGGAAAGAGGTGACAGTCACCTGTTGTCCTCGAAAAGGAGGGGCCGTCACCAGTGTTGGGGATTCTTAAATGACATACGGGATGAAAACCCTGGTCTTCGCCTTGTACTCGTCCCAGGTGTCACCGTATTTGCGGGCGGCCCACTTCTCGCTCTTGGGGATGGCGTCGGAAACATACTGCAGGAAGTTGAACACCGGGGCGATCCAGCCCCAGGCGGCGCCGCCGATGACGGCGAAGGAGACGTAGATGAGGAAGTCGCCGAAGTAGTTGGGGTGGCGGCAGAGGGACCAGAGGCCGCTGTCGAGCAGCTTGCCGCGGTTCGCCGGGTCGGCCTTGAAGCGCTGCTTCTGCAGGTCGCCGCCGAAGTGGAACACGGTGCCCGCGACGTAGATGATCAGCGCCGCAGCGTCCTTCACGCCGAGCGGTGAGCCGTCCCGGGTAGCGAAGTAAAAGGGCAGGCAGTAGGCCCAGCCCACGGTGTTGGTGAGCACCACCGGGATGAGCAGCTTCTGCCAGCGCGGCGTCTTGTCCAGCTTGTCCAGGGCGGTATTGCCGGTCCAGCGGATGAGCACCCAGTTGATGCGCAGCAGGTAGGCCGCCGCCAGCGCGATGACGATGACCGTCCTCGCGTTCATCACCCCGTACCAGGCATAGGCCGCGGTGACCAGCGCCATGGTGTTGAACCCGGCGAGGAAGGCGAGCCAGGTGCGCCGGGTGGCCAGGACGCTGATGATGCCCAGCAGGGTCATCCCCTCGATGATGATGAGAATGGCGAGCCACATGGTTTATTCACTCCGCATCTATTGCATCCCCTTCAACGTCGGACGTCAATAGCGCTCCACCTCCTCGATGAACTGGAAATCGCCGTCGATCACCCCGGCTTCCAGCGCCCCTTCCTCGGCCAGCGGCGTGTTCATGAAGGCCTCGGCTTTCGAGCGATCGCTCACGCTGAAAAGGAAGAAGACCTCGTTCGGGTCGTCGGCGCTGAGCCAGAGGCGCAGGAGCTCGAGCCCTGCTTCGCGGTGCGCAGGGGCATGGGATTCGAATACGGCCCACCAGATAGCGAAGTCGGCCACCTTGTTTCTGCAGAGGAGTTGCATCGGTGTGCTCCACGATAATTGATATGACGGTCCTGCCGGACACTATATATCAATTCGAGATCAATTCGAGCGTGCGGCCAGCCGGAAGCCGAGGGCGGAGAGGGTGGCCGGCACCACCACGCCGCACCAGGAGGCCCACATGGGGATGGCCCAGGGGCCGAGCTGGAGGCTCCAGCCGTTGGCCACCCGGGCCATGTGCACCAGGGCCACGAGGGCGAAGATCACGCCCGAGATGAGCAGGTAGGGCCTGAAGGTCATGGCCGGTTCCTCCGGGCAGTCGCCGCCTATCGGGGGCGGTTTTCCACCAGGCAGACGAAGTTCCCCTCCTGGTCGAGGGTGGCTGAGCCGTGCATCTCGCCCAGCTGAGCCAGCAGCCGGGCAAAGGCCCGGAGGACCCGCACGGCGTGCTGCTCGACCGGTTCCGCTCCCGAATCCCGGGATGCCGTTTCTTCCACCGCGGCCGGTTTCAGAAGCAACGGGAGGATGATTTTCTCCACCGGCTCCCACTCCTGCTCGCAATTCAGGAAATTCATCGCGAAGATCTCCACTGCGTCAGGAAGGGCCACGGCTTCGTTCATCCAGCTGCCCGGATGGTCCTCCAGGGTTGGGAGGGTGCCGTGGGCTGCCGAGATGGCCTCACGCACCGCGGAGCGGATTGGCGAGACCACCAGCCGGTTGCCGACGATGGCGTAGGAAGGCGAGGGCAGCGGCAGGGGGATGAAACCCTCCAGCTGCAGGCCGCGGATCTCGACCCCTTCGTGATCTTCGCTCACCACCATGGCGCTGACCAGGCCGCCGAAGAGCTCACCCACCGCCCCGGCCTCCCACTCGCCGAGTTCGGTGAGGAACCGCTCGACCATCGGCCGGTGGAGCACCTCGACCGTGGCCAGCGGTCGTTGCAGCGGCCAGCGATCCACGTTGGGCATGGCCGGCAGCATGGCCAGCGCGGTCTGGTTGCCGAGGAAGGGGTAGAAGTCGGCAGCCGGATCGAGCCCGGTGGAGTCGCAGAAACCCAGGGCGACGGAGGACACCCGCTCGTACAGCTTCGGTGCGTGGGTTTCCAGCAGCCACTTCACGCCGCCGATGATCTCGGCCGGCGAGGCGCCCACGTCGCCGGCGGCCAGGGCGTCACCGGGAATGGTGACAGCCAGGGGCCGGCCCACCGGGTGCAGCGCGTAGCGCAGCCGGCTCAGCCCGTCCGGCGGGTTGGTCTCGATCAGGCGGCCGGTGATCCGCGAGCGGATGTTGTCCGTGGAAACCTCGCGGGCCACCCCGAGGTGTTCCACGCGGGAGAGCAGAGTGTTGATCGGTCCGAAGTTGCGTCCGGTGACGGCCTGGAGGGCGGTGAACCACTTCAGGGTTTCGACGGAGTTGATGTAGCCGCGGGTCCAGTAGGTCTCGGGCAGCCGGGCCATGGCTTCCACGTAGTCCGGTGATCCTGAGAGCGGGCTGGCCACCATCGGTTCGGCATGGCGCAATGCGTCGGCCACCAGCCTCACCTCGTCCTCGCTCTCGGGCGTGCTGAACACCGACCATTGTCCCACGCGCTGGCCGACCAGTATCACCTTGCCTCTCGGTTCGCGGATCACGAAGTAGCCATGGTCGCCGCGGGGGGAGGTCCAGGTGAGCGGCGTGCCGGTGATCCGTCCGGTGAGCCACCCCAGGGCTTCCACCGGGTCGCCGTCGCCGGAGCCCACCGTTGCCACCACCGGTTCGGGGCGGCCGGCATTTCTCGAGGGGACCAGTGCCGCGGCCAGGTGCAGCCCGCAGAGCGTGTTCATGTTTCGGCGGAACTCGGCGCCGGTCTTCCAGTAGTCGGTGGCCGTGGCCAGCACGGAGAGCGGGGCGGCGGGGTCGCCGCCGGCGCTGGCCAGCTCGTTGAGCAGCGGGGCCATCTCCGGCCAGAAGTCCATGTTGTTCAGCGTTTCGAGCCCATCGGCGATGTTGCGGCACTCCACGAAGAGCAGCGTGTCCGCCGGGAAGGCGAAGGCCGGGTCCTCGATGAGCGGGGTTTCCGCCGCGTCTTCGGCCGCGTCCGCCGGCGCGGCGAGCAGGATCGCCGAGAGCAGCGTGGCGGCGGTGCTGAAGACAGGGCCGATGAGCAGCAGGGCGGCGAGCAGGATGAGGATGCCGGCGGCGATGGTGCCCGCCACCGGTCTCCTGCGGCCACCCCTGCGCCATGTCGTGAGCCAGTTCATGGTTCGTCCTCCCGGGTCGTCCCGACATTGTTGCACGGGGCAGTCCCAGTTTTCAGCAAAATTCAGTCACCGGCCGGTGCCGGCGCCTCCGGTTCCTCCGCGACTTCACCGCCCTTCTGTTCGCCCAGGATGCGGTCGAAGGCGGTCAAGCCGCCCATGGCGCCGAGGCCCATGGTCTCCACCGCGGTGGAGGGGACGATGATCATCGAGCCCTTCTTTTTCAGGCCTTCGAAGACCATGTTCATCGCCCTCAGGTGCAGGGCCGCCTGGTTGTTCTTGTAATGCTCGGAAGCCTTGGCGAATTTTTCGGCGATCTCGGTCTCGGCGGTGGAGAGGATGATCCGTGACTGGCGCTCGCGCTCGGCCTGGGCCTTGCGGCTCATGGCGTCCTCGAGTGCGCTGGGGATGATGATGTCGCGGATTTCCACCGACTGCACGGTGATGCCCCAGGCGTTGGTCTTGCTGTCGAGCACCTGCTGGATTTCCTTGCCCAGACGGTCGCGGTGCGACAGCATCTCGCCCAGCTCGTGGCGGCCGATGGCGTCACGGAGCCCGGTCTGGGCCGAGAGGGTCACCGCGGCCTCGAAGTCGGCCACTTCGAGCACCGACTTCTCCGCGTCCCAGACCATCCAGAAGGCGATGGCGTCGACATTCACCGGCACGGTGTCCTTGGTCAGCGTGGTCTCGGCCTTGAAGTCGGTGACGCGGATGCGCTGGTCGACGTAACTGGCCACCTTGTCGATCACCGGCAGAACGAGGAAGAGCCCCGACCCGCAGAGCCCCCGGAACTTGCCGAAGCGCAGCACCACCGCCCGCTCCCACTGGTAGGCCATCTGGATGCAGGGGGCGACGAGCCCGGCCAGGATCACGGCGCCCACGAGGATCTCGCTTTCCGGCCGGTGCCGCAGGTAGACACCGAGGCCGGCCAGGGTGGTGAGGATGGCCACCGCTTCCCAGATCTGGGTCAGGCGGTAGAGCCCGGCGAGGATCAGCGCGGCGGCGATCATGGTGATCACGGTGGTGAGCCGGAAATCGTGGGTCATGAGGTGGATGATCAGGCCCGCGAGGCAGATACCCACCAGGATCATGATGTTCAGCGGGCCGAAGCGGAAGTCGGCCCGGAACCCGGTGGAGAACTTGTCCAGTGCGCCCATGCTCATCGTGGTATTCGATTTGGCGGAGAGCTTCATCATTGGTCTGTTCCTTTCAGCGGTTCCGTCGCTGTTCGAGGTTGGCGAGGATGTCCTCGAGCGTGAACCCGTGGGTCGAAGCCCGCGACAGCATCTCCTGGCACAGCTGCCCGAGGAGGCGCTGCCGTTCCACGTCGTCCTGCTCCACCTTCTGCCGGCCGACAAAGGTGCCCGACCCCATCTGGGTCTCCACCAGCCCGGTGAGCTCGAGCTCGGTGTAGGCCCGGCTCACCGTGTTGGGGTTGATCGAGAGGTCGACGGAGAGCTGCCGCACCGTGGGGAGCCGGTCACCCGGCTCGATGCTTCCGGTGGCGATGGCGCTCTTCACCTGGTCGATGATCTGCCGGTAGAAGGGCACCCCGCTCTTCAGGTCGAGCTGGAAGTTAATGTCCAAGTGTCCCTCCTCCTTTACGGGCTAATCGTCCTAGTGAACTATTGTCATGGTGTATTAATACAATTCTGACGCAATTGTGTCAAGCAATATTTTGCGGACAGCAATAGGGACAGCAATAGGGGGACAGGTTCCTTTTTAATCGCACATAACGAACACATTCTGGGCATTGTTAGTGACTTGAGCCGCTAATTGAGAGAAATGTTTGAATAATAAGTTTCCTGTCCCCTTGTTGTCCCCCTGTTTTCCCCCCCCTGTTTCCCGCTATTGGCGCCATAAAAAAACCCGGCAACCGGGGATTGGTCCGGCTGCCGGGCGTTTCGTTCCAGGCTGGTTCGAGGTTATTCTTCCTTGGCCTCCTCGGCGGCCTTCTCCATCTCCTCCTTCGCCATCTCTCCGGCAGCAACGGCCTCGGCGGCGGCTTCGGGGGCGATCTCCTTGACTTCTTCGATCGCAGCCAGAGCTTCCTCTGCGGCGGCGGGGTCGACCGCCTTCATCGCTTCGGCGATTTCTTCAGCCTCGGCGGCGGCTTCGGTGATCTCCTTTTCCAGCTCTTCCTTGGTCGGCATGGCCTCGGCCTCGGCGGCAGCCGCATCGGCAGGCTTCTCACCCTCCTTGGCCGGCTTGGCCTTGTCGCCCGTGCACGGCTTGGTGCAGGGCTTGTCGCACGGTTTGGCCTTTTTCGCGTCCTGGGCCTTTGCCGCGTCCTCGCAGGGCTTGTCCTTCTTGGCCGGCGGGTCGTCGTCGGCCATGACCACGGTCAGGCCGCCGACCAGCAGGCAGATCAGCGAGAGCATCAGGATCTTTTTCAGCATCGGTGTGTCCCCCCTCTGGGATGTAAAAGTGATTCTTATTATGGGAAAGTTAGCCACTTCTATCAGAGCCGTCGGCCAGTGTCAATGGAAGTGGCGTACATGGCAAGGGCCCCGCGGGGCCCTTGCCGAGTTTCGACTGTCGAAGTGCTGCCGTTCAGATCACACTGGCCGAGGCCAGCCAGACCATGGTGCCGAGGCCGGCGATGGTGAGGCTGATCGCCATCTCCAGGTGCCAGGGCCGCTTTTCGTCGGAGGTGAGCTTTTCGGTCATCGTAACGGCGTTCTGCTTCAGCTTGTTCGCGTGCGTCTTCATTTCGCTTGCCACTGCTCCCGTGTGCCGGATCCGATTGATCTTCTATGGTGTCGGCCGCGAGTCGCGGCCGGAGTGAACCGTGCTTCACTGGTATAGATTCGAATTTCCGGGATAAGTTACATCTTCTTTCGTTGAAAGTGTCTTCACCGGCAAGAGCTTTTAGGCTGCCCGGTGCGGCTGTTGTTTCAGCAACGGCTACATCGCCTGCCTCGATCTCGAGGAGCAGCGCACGCTCTTCGGACTGTTTGACTCCGGACACCTCGAGGTGATGCTCGAAGCGAACTATCAGAAGGTATCTGAGCACAGCACCTTGGCTCTGGTGGCGCACTACTACGGTGGGATCCACATCGCTGACTGAGGCCGCCGATTACTTTAAAAAGGACTTAGCTTTCGATACGGAGACAAAATCGTCCTGATTTTTCTTTCTTGACGGCTTTGTTTCATTTGGATATGGTTTTTATCACACAAAGGCATCGGCAATCGAACTCAAATCGGAAAAGCAACATGGTTCAAGACGCCGTCGAGCCGGTTCTGGTTATCCTTAGCGGCAGAGAATCGCTACCGCCGACACGCCGACACGCCGACACGCCGACACGCCGACACGCCGACACGCCGACACGCCGACACGCCGACACGCCGACACGCCGACACGGATAGTCTCGGGGCGTA
>Ga0180436_10003201_pt1 | contig 15142 bp, 15 predicted proteins | sample SS_ome_2_FD_132434 | JGI IMG/M metagenome (GOLD analysis project Ga0180436, IMG submission 132434) | Hypersaline lake sediment archaeal communities from the Salton Sea, California, USA - SS_3_S_2 metaG | ecosystem: Environmental > Aquatic > Non-marine Saline and Alkaline > Hypersaline >...
TAATCAGCTATGGTAAAATCTCTCCGCTCGGAGAACCTTTAAATAGGGAGGGATGGCCGAGTGGACGAAGGCGGTTGTCTTGAAAACAACTGTGGGTGCAAGCCCACCGGGGGTTCGAATCCCTCTCCCTCCGCTTCAAAAATCTCCTTCGGGGAGGTGCCAGAGTGGTTGATTGGGGCCGCCTGCTAAGCGGTTGTCGGGTGAAAGCTCGATCGTGGGTTCGAATCCCACCCTCCCCGCCAGAAATTAATATACCCTCGTAGCTCAGTGGATAGAGCACTTGCTTGCGGAGTAAGGGGTCGCGTGTTCGAATCACGCCGAGGGTGCCAGAAACTAGAGAGCGGATAATCCCGCTCTTTTTAGATAGGAAAAAAAATCCCATGAATAAAGAACCTCAGATCCTGTTAACCAATGACGACGGTATTCAAAGCCCCGGATTATGGGCTGCGGCTGAAGCTCTGGATGAACTCGGATTTGTGACAGTGATCGCACCCCGGGAACAATCATCAGGTACCGGTCGGAGTTTTCCCAGTTATTATGATGGCAAGATCATAGAAGAAAAACTGGTAGTGAATGGGAAAGAATGGACAGTCCATGCTGTGAACGGCACACCCGCCATGGCAGTTTTATACGGTATTTTCACATTGATCCCCGGCAAACCAGACCTGATCGTCTCAGGTATCAACTATGGGTTGAATGTCGGTAGTGGTGTCACAATCTCGGGAACGGTCGGAGCAACCCTCGAAGGTGCCGCAGCAGGTATTCCTTCGCTGGCTATCTCCCTGGAAACTGACAAGCAATATCACGCTTCCTACTCAAGAGATATTGATTTTAAGACAGCAGGGTTTTTCACTAAACTTTTTTCAGAATCTTTACTGGCAAAGGAAATGCCTCCAGATGTTCAGGTATTGAAAATTGAAGTCCCTCGTGATGCGACTCCAGAAACGCCCTGGCAAACAACCTGCTTATCCACAAAGCGTTTTTACCAGCCAGTTCCACCGGAAGAGAACTCTGATGAAGGTGTGAATGGCATTGGCTACGATATTGCTCCAGATTTTGATAAATCTCCCCCAGGAACAGACTCCCACACTGTGATCAATCGAAAGGCTGTCGCTGTAACACCGCTCAGCTTGGATCTCACATCTCGGGTCGACTTGAAAGAGTTAGAAGATATCCTGAAAAAAGGTTAGCACTGGTAGGGACTAACTTTCATATTCACCAATCTCATCCAACCAACCGTCAAAAAAGTTCACCATCAGATCATGCCGCTCCTCAGCAAGAGAGCGGCCTGTTTTTGTGAACATCCGGTCCTTAAGGTGGCGTAATTTATAGAAGTATTCATGGGATACTGATTGGGATTCTCCCGGCGCCAGTTCCCCAGTCGAAAGATAATGGTCCGATGGAGGAGCGTACACATCCATTCCAGCCCGAACAGCGTAGGATATCGCTCTGGCAATTCCCACAGCGCCAATGGCATCAATTTTATCCGCATCAAATAGGACTTTCGCTTCCAAGGTGTTGGGTTCTTCATCCCGGTTACGAAAACGATGAGCTCTGATGCAATGCAGCACAGCCCGGATCTCACCCGTCTGCCAGCCTTCATTTATTAGTATCTTTTCAGCAAAATCTGCCGCTGCCAGGTGATGGTTCTTCCGCACATCTACATCACCTTCAACATCATGGAGCAGCGCTGCCGCTCTTAGTATATTCAGATCTGCGTTTTCTTCTTTTCCGATCAATTCACATAATCGGTACACCCTTAACACATGCGAAAAACCATGCACCGGATCATCATCCGGGTAATATGCCCGGGCGTGTTCAATTGTTGGCATGAATGTTCTCCAGATCAGGATCGTTGATTAGCCTGGATCTTCGATTGCTATAGTCCAATTCCTGGCATCACGTATTGAGTAATGAATAGATAGACAGCCACCGCCAGGCCAACCATGATGGCCAGGGTGAGTATTTTTTTGGTTACCTTTAGAATAAAACGCAAGACAAATAAACCCACAGCTGCGATAGCTATCCAAATAAAAAGTGAATTATCTAAAAAATCCACTATGCCTCCTCTCCTGGGTAAAACTGACCTTTTTTTACCACGGAACCCACCAGATTTGTACCAAAACGATATCCGATATGTCTATAATCAGGAATATCCAAAATGAGCAGATCTGCTTGTTTTCCAGGTTCTAAGGATCCTACGATCCCATCCATACCAATTGCTGCAGCAGCATTGATCGTGGCCGCAGCGATGGCCTGGTTCGGTGTTAATTTCATATATCGGCAAGCCAACGCTGCTGCAAATTGCATGCTCTCACACCAAGCTGTGCCGGGATTAATGTCAGTGGCAATCGCCAGTAAACCACCTGCTTTCAAAATTTCTTTAGCTGGTGTATAGTCCGCTTCAGCTAAACCAAATGGCGTGCATGGTAAAGCAACAGCTACCGTGTCGGATTTCCCCAAAGCCAGGATGTCTGCCTCAGAAGTGACAACCAGGTGATCCGCCGACGCTGAACCCAGCTCTGCTGCCAGGCTGGCCCCACCCAGATTTTCGAACTCATCAGCATGGATCTTGGTAGGATACCCGTGATCCCTGGCTGCTTCTAAAATCTGGCGGCTTTGTGATAGGTCAAAAGCTCCCCGTTCACAAAATACGTCAACATAAGGAAGCGGTTTTTCCGTTCTGGTTGGCCACCAATCAGCCAATGTGGGAATCAACTCTCGAGACAAGAAGTCCGCATACCCTTCGGGATTTCCGGCATATTCCGGAGGAACAGCATGAGCGCCCAGGTAGGTGATCACGATGTCAGGAACTTCTTCCTGATCCAACTCCAATAAAGCCTGCAGCATGGTATGTTCAGTCTCTTGATCCAATCCATACCCCGATTTTGCTTCCAATGTTGTTGTGCCGTACATAAACATCCGTCGAATCCGTGCCCGGGTCTGGTCTTTAAGATCCTCCAGGGTTGTTTCCCTGGTAGCCCGGACGGTTGAGATAATTCCACCTCCCCCTTCAAGGATTTCTAGGTATGTTGCCCCGGCCAGGCGTTTTTCGAACTCACCCGATCGATCTCCTGCCCAAATGACATGGGTATGGGGATCGACAAAGCCAGGCATAACTACCCGGCCCCGAGCATTCCATTTTTCTTCTTTGGGATACTTATTCAGTAACTTCTCTGAGGGTCCAACATCCAGAATATCCTCACCGTTGAAAAGCACTGCGCCATCCGGGATCAGACCCAGGTCACCTAATCGATCACCGCGTTGGGGTCCCCCGGCTAAAGTTAGAACTTGTGAAGCAGAGTGAATTAACATATTTTCCGCTCTCTAATAGTTGATATCACAAATTGTATCACTACCATCAGATTAACCTTTCATCTGGTTTACAAAGTCAAATAAGGGGTTCTTTTTGGACCTGTTTTCTGTAGAATAGAGTAACGAATAAGGTAGATCGATGTTCTACTACTTGTGAGATCAGATAACTGTAACCTTAAAAAGAAATTGTGAAATCTTAACAAATTGTATTTGCTAATATTGACCTTTCAAGATATAATGGCAAAACTATCCCGCCCAAAACTGCTGACTTCCCATCAGGTAAACATTCATGACTGAAAAACCCAACCAAAAGACTAGAATACTCTGGGCTGGAAAAAGAAGAGCGGATATTCCATCTTTTGTGCCGGAGCTAGAATCGAAAGGGTACAAGGTCATTTTTGTCAGCACCGGGAAAGATGCCCTCGGAAAACTAACCAAAAGAAAACCTGATGTCATGATAGTGGATGCCGCTTCCATGCGGACTACTGGATCCCGGATCTGCAAATCTGTTAAGGCGAAGTACCCTACAGTCCCGATCATTTTGATCAACACTCCAGATAACCTACCAACCAATGAAATCGTCGCTGAAGTCCAGCTAATTCACCCATTTACAATTCGAAAACTAGAAAACCGTATCGTCCCATTCTCCCCCGGTGATGGAAAAAACATCATCCAAGAAGGACCTATCAAATTGGATTTGGAGAGACAGGTAATCCGCTGTAATAAAAAGGAAGAGCATGTCACTCCCAGAATGGTTGAGTTGTTAAAGATGCTCATCAAGCACAAGGGAGAGGTTTTGGAACGAGAAGTTCTATTCAGCAAAATCTGGAAAACGGACTATACCGAAGATACACGCTCCCTGGATGTCCATATCAACTGGCTCAGGAAGATCATCGAAAAACATCCCAAAAAACCCACTTTGCTGGTAACTGTACGCGGCAAAGGTTATAAGTTCGACCCATAGGATACATATTGGAGAGGTTTTTTGCGGCCCCACCTTCGGTGGGGTTTTTTCAATTAATCACCTGTTGGAACTGCTCACCACCAACCATAACAATCTGTACACAAACCTTTCCCCCAGTTTCAGGCAATATGAATGAGGATGGCAAATCGCCCTTGCGCAAGGGCCTTACAGCCTGATATCGGCTGTGGAAAATCTCTCCCCCCCAATCTGGATCTACTTCCCAATATTCCACATTGGGCACCAATTCGGGTGGGAGCTGGATGATCCCATTTTCTATGGTTATCCCTGGGATTCCCATTTCATCAAGGCTGTTCAGGGGAACTTCTTTCCGCTGTTCTTCCCGCTGCAGAAAAACTGGTATTTGGAAATTTTCCTTCCCTGCCCAGTCTTCACCTAAGTCCTGGTTATTCAGCACAAGCCTCGACCGGGAAGTAATTATCGCTCTACTCTGCAGATCAGACAATATGAAGCGGCGGTTCAATCTATTTGCAACAATCCCTGTAGTACCCGCTCCTCCAAAGAAATCTGCCACTAATCCACCGGGGTTTGTCGAAGCCAGGATGATCCTTTCCAACAGGCGCTCCGGTTTCTGAGTTGGATACCCCGTCCTTTCATGATGGAGCCTGGCGACCACTGGAAAATACCACCAATCCTCAGGAACTTTTCCTCTTTCCAGGTCAGGCACCTTACCAAATCCAGCTTTTTTAGATGACTTAAATGTCTCTACAGTATTAGAGGCATAGGGAATCCGAACATCATCAACGTTAAAGACATAATCGTCTGTTTTGGTATAAAACAGGATCGTGTCATGTTTGCGATTAAACGCGGTCCGGATAGGTGATGGGCCGTGGTAAGTCCAGATGATCTCATTGCGCAAATTTTGATAGCCAAAGATCTCATCCAATAGAAGCCTGGCATAAGAATTAGCATGCCAATCAAGATGCAAGTAGAGCGATCCCGTTGGTGCTAATAAGCGGTGCATTAATTTCAGCCTGGGATAAAGCATATCCAGATATGAATCTAGGTCTTCCCATCGGTCCGTATAACCTTCAGCCAGCTGCCATTCTTCCGGTTTGCGCGAATCTTCACCCCGTCCAACCCGGGCCGAGTATCCTTTGTTTGTGAAGAAAGGCGGATCTACATAGATCAGATCCAACTTGCCTTCATACTCCCCCATTAAGGCGTTCATCACCCGCAGATTATCTCCCAGGATCAACCTGTTTTCTGCGTTGGTTTGGACTTTTCCCTCTGGTCCAGGATATAAAATGGATTCAGTGATCAGACTGCCGCCAGATTTATGATTATCGGATTTTGAAGACCACTCTAATTTGGGCATGGTGTATTACCAACTGTTGTGAAGATGTTTATTCTTAAAAGGATTACCCTGCGGGTATAGAAACCTATTCATCACTGCGCAGGGTACTGATTTTGGATTAATTTTACCTGACTTGCTTAACCTTTAGAGGGTTTTACCTAAAGCGCCCCTCCACGGAAAAATAATCGAAAATAAATTACATCACACGGGGAGCCTCTATCCCCAAGAGGTCCAGTCCGATTTTTAGGACCTTCCTGGATGCCTCAACCAGCTGCATGCGGAAATCACGCACTTCGGGCTCTGCATTCAGAACCGGAGCTTCCCGGTAAAAGGCGTTGAAAGACTTGGCTACATCATACAAAGCTTGACTGATATGGAGTGGTTTAAGGTCCCGGGCGGCATTTTGGACAGCAGCCGGGAACTGGGACAGGTTTTCTATTAACGTCACCTCGCTGGAATCCAGGGAATAACCAGGTTCTCGGACCTCGACCGGAGTGGTGGGAGCTTTCTTTAGGATGCTGTTGGCCCGGACATGGGCATATTGAATATAGGGAGCGGCCTGGCCATTAAAATCGAGGGCTGTTTCCCAATCAAAGGTCACAATGCGGGTAGATTCGCGATCCACCATCGGGAACTTGATTGCTCCCAATCCAACCGCTCGGGCAATATCCCGTTTCTGCTCCTCTGAGAGATCCGGATTCTTCTCCTGGACCACATCGTAAGCCCGTGATTGTGCCTCACGGATCAATTCTTCGAGCCTTACTACTGTTCCCTCGCGGGATGCCATGACCACATTACCCGGCAGGTTCACAACTTCGTAGGCCAAGTGTTCACAATTTTTAGCCCAATCATAACCGGCAATTTCCAAAGTTTTCCAAACCTGCTGGAAATGAAGCGACTGTCGTACATCAACCACATAAATGGATCGGTCTGGTTGGTATTCTTCTTGTTTAAGTTTTGCCAGAGCCAGATCCTCAGTAGCGTATAAGGCGGTTCCATCAGATCTGAGAACAACCAGGACCCGATACTTTTCTTTTTCCAACTCCAGCAGATCATCAATGCGAACAATAACAGCATCATCTGGTCGCAAGTCTTGAGCGATGCCTCGCTTGATCAGGTCCTCAACCATCTCTTTGCCCTGAAACTCGACTTCGCTATTGGAATAATAGCGATCGTAGTGAATATCCAGGACATGATATAGATCCTCAAAACCTTTCAGAGACCAGCGGCGCGTCTTATTCCATAGTTCCACCAATTCTGGCTCCTGCCGATCCCAGCGTGCATACAGATCCCTGATCTCACTTTCCAGCTCAGGATTCTCTTCCAACCGCCGGCTTGCTTCTGCATAAATTTCGCCCATCCACTGAGTGGCATCTTCCGGAGGACTTTCTCCCAGATGGAATTTCTGGTAATTCCAGAGCCACTTGATGACATGAAGACCCATGTCGCCATAATAATTGACCCGAACAACTTTATACCCGGCAAAATCCAGGATCCGGCTGACTACATCTCCCAATATCGTACTTCGCAGGTGACCTACATGAAAAGCTTTATGGGTATTGAGGTTCGAGAACTCCACCATTAAGGTTTGGTCTTTGTCCTCTCCTTGCCCAAAATTCCCAGCATGGATGACACTATCAATCACACGGGCGCTGAATACACCTGAATCAAAATACAAATTCAGGTATCCACCTTTATTTTCAATACGGGGGAAATAGGTTTGGGGAGTGATCTTCTCAGCAACCATGGCAGCGATCTCTTCAGCACGCTGCGGCACATTTTTCACTTTCCCACTTTTTGCTTCCAGGGCAGCAACCTTAAAGAAGGAAGTAGCTATACCCCATTCACCTGAAAAAGGGATTGGAGCCCACCCCAGGTCTTCTGGCACAGGAATGCCAGCTTCCTGGAGAATGGTTTGTATCTGTCCTTCTAGGTCATGTTTCTCTTTCTGGAACATACAAATCTCTGCATTACTGATTAAGGAGTGAATTTTTTGTATTGCACCGAGATTATAACATGGGGGGTTTTATCAGGAAGCGTGAACCAAAATCGAATTGATCCATACAAACAAAGGGAGAGTTATCCATTCCACTAAGCAAACAATCGTCCATCCCTAATCTCTTATAAGATATCAAAAAAGGGCTGTCCAATGATTTCTGGAACAGCCCTGTTTGATGTTTACGTGAAGAATCTTATGCTGCTTTTTCCAGGATCGCCAAACGAGCCATCAGACGGCTCTTTCTGCGTGAAGCGTTATTTTTATGAATGACGCCTTTAGCGGCGGCTTTGTCCAGAGACTGGATCGCTTCTGCGGTTGCAATTTTTGCAGTATCCAAATTGCCTTCCTCCATAGCCAGAAAGGCTTTTCTGATCATGGTGCGAGCTTTGCTCTTATATGTACGGTTTCGTAACCGGTGCTTTTCGTTCTGTCTTTCTCGTTTTTGTGATGATTTTAAGCCCAAGGGTATTCCTCCAATCATTTCTTACTGTTTCGAAGGGACATTTTAAGGTAAGGAGGGCAATTTGTCCACCCCATTCGTCAGTTTGCCTCTCGATTAAGATGATCATAATTTTAATCGAAAAACCTAAAGACAAGTATCCAATCTTTTCCCTACGTGTTGTAAATAATACAGCCAAGCCCTAAATATGCAGGTTATTTGGCTTAAAATATCCCAAAATTATTGACAAACGAACATAATACTTGTACAATACAAACATATTCAATCATATACGGGATATCCCCAATGCTTAACGAAACCCGTAAAAACAGTATCCTTGAGCACATTGCCGAAAACGGCACGATCAAAATCCAGGAAATCTGTGAGATGTTTGGCATTTCCGATATGACTGCCCGAAGGGATCTGAATGATCTCAACCGCCGCGGGTTGGTCCGGCGTATTCACGGAGGTGCGGTTGCCAATCTGGGGCGAAGCTACGAACCTCCTTTCCAAACCCGATCCGCAAAAAACGAGAAAAAAAAGAAAATCATCGGCGAAAAAGCAGCCGAGTTGATCTATGACGGGGACAGCATTTCCCTTGATGTCGGCACCACTACCCTGGAAGTAGCGCGTATGCTGGCCGAAAAACGAAACCTGACTATCGTAACCAACTGCCTGCAGATCGCCAATTTACTGGTTGGGACATTAAGCCTGGAAGTAAATGCCCGTCTGATCATTACCGGGGGCATTGTTCGACCCCGGGAGCTGTCCATGATCGGCAATATCCCCGAAGAAGTATATAGCAACTACCATACAGACAAAGCCTTTCTTGGGATAGGCGGTATCAGCCTGGATAATGGATTAACGGAATATAACATTGAAGATTCCCAGATAAAAAAGGTCCTACTCCAGAATTCATTGGAGAAGATCATCGTTGCCGACAGCAGTAAATTTGGCGTTACTACTTTTAATACCGTTGGCCCACTGGAATCAGTTGACACCATCATCACTGATTCTGGCGCACCATCTCACCTGGTGGAAGCCATTCGAAAACTTGGTGTTAACGTCATCCTGGCAGATAACAAGGTTGTATAAGGAGGAAATATGGAACTTGTTTTTGACCCCCAGACCACTGCCTCTTATAAAGTTAAGGCAGACAAGATCGATACCTATGTGATATTCCGGGAGTTCATCCCCAAACCTCCCCGTGAAGAAGAACATCTGCGCCATATTTTGCGCTTTTACATCGCCCGGGCGATGTTAAAACAAGAAATCAGCGAGATCTTTATCCTGCCAGAAATCGGAGTCAGCGGGGACACCCTGCAAGTTGACCTATTGGGAATCAAAGCCGGAAAGGTGACCCTGGCAATATGTGAGCCCGAGTCCATTACCGAAGAAACAGAGGAGTTGCTGGACAAACTCAAAGATGTGGATGATGTAGAAATCGTCGTAGTCCATTCTCAATATGGAAAACCCGGTAACGTGGAAACTAAATTTGCATCCCAGATCGACAGCGGCAAGATCAGGGTTCTGGCCGTAGTCCCTCCTCCTTTTGATGACACATATGAATATGATATCTGGATGTTTGATCTGACATTCCGGGATCTATTTGCAGAGGAATAATTCATGGAAGATCGCTCCCAACCAACCCGAACCTTCACCATTGTTGTGTCCTGTGGAACAGCTATTGCCACCTCAACCCACGTTTCATTAAAACTCAAAGAGATACTTGGGGAGCGCGGTTTTTTAATCCATACCATTCAGTGCCGGATTGCAGAAGTGACGGACTATGCAGATCAATCTGATCTGGTAGTCACCACTGCGCAGGTACCTTATGAGCTCAAAGTACCTGTTATCAATGGGCTGCCCTTCTTAACCGGACTCGGAATAAAGGAGGTGATAGAGGAAATCGTTCAAATACTCAGAAATCTTGATCAGAAATAATTATCCTTACACAAATTTAAAGGAGAAATAAATGGAAGTCATTCAATCAATCTTTAATTTTTTGACAGGCTTAGGCTCAGCTGTCATGCTCCCCATTATCATCTTCATTCTTGGTTTGATACTGGGGCAGAAAGTCCAGAAGGCCCTGGTATCATCTGTAACCGTAGGTGTGGGTTTTATCGGTCTGGGACTGGTCATCAACTTGCTGTTTGAGGCTCTGGGACCTGCCACAGGACGCCTGGTGGAATTCACCGGCATTCAGTTAACCTCACTCGATGTTGGATGGGGTGTTGCAGCTGCCATTGCCTTCGGCACATCAGTCGGCTCCCTGGTCTTCATTATTGCTCTCGGGGTTAACCTGGTCATGCTTCTTCTCAAATGGACCAAAACCCTCAATGTTGACATGTGGAACTACTGGCATTACGCTTTCACCGGTTCCCTGGTATACCTGGTAACAGGTGGATCACTGGTTCTGGGATTGATAGCTGCTGCAATTCACGCTGCTGTTTCTCTGCTGATCGCTGACTGGACTGCCAAAGACGTGCAAGGTTTCTTCAAGATCCCCGGTGTTTCCATTCCTCAGGGCTGGGCTGTCACCAGCGTGCCCATCATCAAGGGTCTGGACTGGATCATGGAGAAGATCCCCGGATTACGGGACATCAACTGGGACTCAGAGACGCTGGAAAAGAAACTGGGTGTGTTTGGTAAACCCATCATGCTTGGCCTGATCCTCGGTCTGCTGTTTGGTATCGTCGCCTACGGCTTCTTCCCCGGAGATTTGACCTTCAACGAGATCCTCGTCAAAGTACTGCTCCTGGCTGTGCAGATGGCTGCTATCATGCTGCTCATTCCGCGCATCATCGCCATCTTCATGGAAGGGCTCACCCCGCTTTCCGAATCTGCCCGTGAGTTTATGCAGAAGAGGTTCCAGGGCAGGGAATTCTACATTGGTCTGGATTCCGCGATTTTGATCGGGCACCCGATCACCATCTCTGCGGCGATCATCCTGATCCCCATCACCCTGCTCCTGGCCGCCATTCTGCCCGGCAACACAACTCTGCCGGCAGCTGACCTGGCCGCAACAGCGTTCTTCATCGCCATGGTCCCCCCCCTGACCAAGGGCAATTTCTTCCGCTCCTTGCTCTATGGCACAATCATCATGATCATGGTGCTTTACATCTCCTCAGCTTTTGCTCCGCTGCTGACTCAAATCGCAACGGACATTGGCTTTGGCTTCCCCGAAGGCGTAGTTCAGATCACCGGCCTTTCCGGCGGCAACTGGATTGCCTGGGTTCTCACCACCATCAGCAAATTGATCTTTGGTGGATAAGAAACCATTTTTATCTGAGAAGGGCTTAGGCCCTTCTCAGATTTGCACTTATTCATTTTATTTTTATTCAAGAGGACACAATGAGTGAATACGAATGGAAGCTGCTTGAAGATCTGTGTGCCATTCATGCTGTTTCCGGAAGAGAAGATCGAGCTGTAAAATTCATCCGGGATTATGCCGAACCCCTGGCTGATGAGATCAATGTCGACCGCCTGGGCAATGTTGTAGCCATTATTAAAGGCACAAAATATCCAGACCATAAACTGATGCTGCAGGCCCATATGGACGAACTCGGTTTGATAGTACGCAACATCACTGAGGATGGATTTTTGTTATTTGAAAGGGTGGGTGGTGTGCCGGAAAAAAGCCTGCTCGGCCAGCGGATGGATATACTGACCGACGAGGAGGAGCTGATCCCAGCCTACGTGGGTCCCAAATCCCACCACATCACTACTAAAGAAGAGAAATTTGTGGTTCCCAAAGTCCACGATATGTTCCTTGATGTCGGCCTTGGATCCAGGGAAGAGGTTGAGAAAGCCGGCATTCAGGTGGGAGACCCGGTCACGTATCACCCAAACTACCATCAAATTGGCAATGGATTGATCATTTCCAAGGCGCTGGATAACAGAGTGAGTATCTTTATTCTGCTCGATCTGCTGAAACGATTCAATCAAAAACGTCCTGAGTCAACTGTCGTCTTTTCATTCACTGTTCTGGAAGAGTTCAGCATCCGGGGTTCACTGCCAACTGTCAACCTCACTCAGCCTGACGCCATCATTTCCCTGGATATCACAATAGCGCCGGATACACCGGTCGATGATCCTATCCATCCAGTAGCCATCGGGGGTGGACCAGCCATTAAGATGATGGATTTCCACGGACGGGGGACTCTGGGCGGTATGTTCTCATCCCCCAAACTGCGCCGGTTCATGGAATCCTGCGCCAAAGATCTGAAGATCCCCCTCCAGCGCGAAGTGATCGTGGGTGTGATCACAGATCCAGCGTTCCAGCTTTATCTGGGTGACCAGGGCAATGTCATCGCTGGTTTTTCCATTCCCCATCGTTATTCCCATTCGTCGATCTCTGCCTGCCATGAGGTGGATATCACGCAGTCAATCGAGCTCCTGGATAAAGTAACCAGGGGATTTTCTCCTGATCTGGACCTTACTCGCGGATAAGATCAACAGGGAGGTTTTTTATGAGTAATTGGCTTCAAGAAGTATTTCAAGTAAAAAAACCCATCATAGCTATGGTCCACATGCAAGCCATGCCCGGTGACCCCGGATATGACAGGGACAAAGGTCTGGATTGGATCTATGAACAGGCCCGGGCTGATATGCTGGCCCTGCAGAAAGGCGGCGTGGACGCGGTGATGTTTTCCAATGAATTCAGCCTGCCTTACCTGACCGAGGTGGACCCAATCACCACTGCTACCATGGCTGCATTGGTCACACGACTAAAAACTGAGTTAAAAATCCCATTTGGCGTAAACGTGCTTTGGGACCCGATTGCATCGATCGATCTGGCAGTTGCCACTGGTGCCAAATTTGTGCGGGAAATATTTACGGGGGTTTATGGCAGCGATTTTGGAATCTGGAACACAAATTGTGGAAAGGTTATCCGACACCAGGCCGCTATTGGCGGACAGGATGTGCGGCTGTTCTTCAACATCGTTCCTGAATCCGCTGCCTATCTTGGCGATCGGGATATCGCCGATATTGCCAGATCCACGGTCTTTAATAACGAACCTGACGCCATCTGTGTTTCAGGATTGACCGCTGGGGCAGAAACATCAACCCAGACCTTAAAAATAGTCAAAGAAGCCATCCCGGATACCTTCGTTTTTGCCAACACAGGGGTGAACCAGGACAACGTGGCCGACCAGCTGGCGATTGCTGATGGTGCCATCATTGGAACAGCATTCAAAGAAGGCGGTTCCACCTGGAATCCAGTCTCAGAAAAACGTGTTGATCAGTTAATGAACAAGATCAAAGATCTTCGTTAACAATATGCCTGATTTCAAATTGTCCCCCTCCCTGGCCTCTGCTTCCCAGCTTGATCTGCGGAATGTTGTCAACGAACTGGTTGAGGCCGGGGTGGATTATATCCATTTTGATATTGAGGACGGCAGTTTTGTTCCCCTGATGACCCTGGGGACAAAAATAATCTCCGATTTGCGTCCGTTGACAGATATTCCCTTTGATGTGCACTTGATGATGCACAACCCTGAATGGCTTATCCCTGATCTGATAGAAAAGGGCGCGAACCGGATATCTGTCCATTTTGAGGCTTGCCCTTATCCACGGCGGGTTTTACGCCAGATCGTTGGTGGAGGCGCTGCTGCGGGACTGGCATTTAACCCTGTTACCCCCCTTCCCGACCTGGAATATTTAGTGCCTTATTTGTCATTTTTAGTAATTCTCACAACAGAGCCCGAGGGTCCTGATTGTCCCTATCTGCCCGCAGTTCTTGATAAGGTCCGGAAAGGAAAAGAAAATCCTTACCTGGCAGGCCTGGAATGGGTAGTGGATGGAGGAGTGGGCCCAGAGAATATCCAGGAAGTGATCCAGGCTGGGGCAGATACGGTGGTTATGGGGCGGTCCGCTTTCCGGGTGAAGGATATCAACAAAAACATCTCTGCGCTGAGAGAGATGGGAAAGAATACGAAATAATCTTGTTACAGAATTCCTTCTAAACTACCATCCCTTCAAGAAAATTCCCAAACATGTTATGATGGATTCCCCAGGTCAGCCAGGTGGTTGCGCCCCTTTCGGGGGGTGAGGAAAGTCCGCACTCCATCGAGCGTGATGCCGGATAACATCCGGGGCGGAGAGATCTGCCGGATCGGGCCACAGAAACAAACCGCTCCTTCGGGAGTAAGGGTGAAATGGTGGTGTAAGAGACCACCGGTGCAGGCAGTAATGCCTGCAGCCGGGCAACCCCCATCGGGAGCAAGGCCAAACAGGGATGAACTCCTTCGGGAGGGGAAGCTGCTCGTTTCCTTTGAATTCCAGGTAGGCTGCAGCGAGGCGCGCTGAGAAGTGCGCCCCAGACAGATGATCACCTCAGTGTGTTAAAGGGAGGAAGCCCTCCGGGGTGTAAACCAGAAATACACCAGACAGAATGCGGCTTATAAGCTGGCCTGGGAATTACGTTATACTACTTCTTATAAAATCATTACCAGGAAAACTCATGAATAAACTCGCTGTTTTACTTCAATCAGGAAAACCCATCCTGCTCGACGGCGCCATGGGCACAATGTTATTTGCTGCCGGCCTGGATTCAGGTGATTCACCGGAAGAATGGAATGTCATCCATCCCGATAAAGTGCGGGAAATTCACCGCGCTTATATCGATGCGGGTTCACAAGTCATCCTGACCAATACTTTCGGAGGATCAGCGGTTCGATTAGAGAGCCACGGATTAGCCGAACGGGTTCACGAATTGAACGAAGCAGCCGCGAAGAACGCCCGCGCTGAAGCTGACGCCGTTAAAAGAACTGTGGTTGTGGCCGGATCGATCGGCCCAACTGGCCAACTGCTCGAACCTCTCGGAACATTGACCAGGGATGAAGCCCGCAAGTCTTTTGCAGCTCAGGCTGGTGGATTGGCCGCTGGTGGTGTGGATATGTTCTGGATCGAAACCATGTCCGATCTGGAAGAGGTCAAGGCCGCCGTCGCCGGGATTCGGTCAGTAAGTGATCTACCGATTGCAGCAACCATGTCATTCGATTCCCACGGCCATACCATGATGGGAATCAGCCCATCTCAGGCTGCCAAAGAACTCAGCCAGTTAGGTCTGGTTGCCCTTGGCGCCAACTGCGGAACGGGTTCAAA
>Ga0180436_10003204_pt1 | contig 15138 bp, 14 predicted proteins | sample SS_ome_2_FD_132434 | JGI IMG/M metagenome (GOLD analysis project Ga0180436, IMG submission 132434) | Hypersaline lake sediment archaeal communities from the Salton Sea, California, USA - SS_3_S_2 metaG | ecosystem: Environmental > Aquatic > Non-marine Saline and Alkaline > Hypersaline >...
CGACATCCATATGCTCGGTCTGTGTCACAACATCGGCTATGCCATCCGCGACATCGCCCGCTGGCTGCACCAACCCCACGCCGCATTCCGCTACGAGGCCGCCGGCATCAACCACATGGACTGGTTCCTGCGCCTCGAGTACCTCGACGGTCGCGACGCCTATCCCGACCTGCGCCGGGCCGCCAAAGAGCCAGGGATCTATGCCGAGCGCGCCGTCCAATTCGAGCTGCTCCAGCACCTAGGCTTTTTCACCACCGAGTCCTCGAGGCACTGTGCCGAGTACCTGCCTTACTATTACCCACGCGCCCAGGAACACGCAGCCCTGCACATCGCACCACGCGAAACCAGCCCAGAGGTCGACGCCTCTGCGCCGCGCTGGTCGGTGGATTCGCCGCTGATGCAACAACTGGCAGGTCGTGAGCCCCTCGATCTAGAGCGCTCGTTCGAGTATGGCGCCCATATCATCCACGCGCTAGAGACGGACGCCGTCTATCGTATGAACCTCAACGTGCAGAACGAGGGGATGATTCGCAACCTGCCTGACGGCTATTGCGTCGAGGTGACCTGCACCGTCGACCGTACCGGCGTCCATCCGCATCACGTGGGAGACCTGCCGATCCAATTGGCCGCGCTATGTCGGGGCATGGCCGACATGCAAACGCTGGCCAGCGATGCGGTGATCCAGCGAGACCTGAACAAGGCCTATATGGCCTGCGCCATCGATCCCACTACCGCCGCCAGCGCCACGCCGGCGAGGATCAAGGCTTGCTTTGACGAGCTGATCAATGCTGACAGACCGTGGCTCGAACCATACTGGTCCCCAGGGCTGGCCATCTAGCAGGATCGAGGAGCAAGGGTGTGGAGAACCGTAGCGAACAGACCCGCTATCTGCTGTTGATTCGTCTGCCGCGGGAGGAAGAAGTGGCCATTGAGGACCGCTTCCTCGGGTTGCCCGGCGTGACCAAGCCGGCCATGGGCTACCACATCACCTTGGCAGGCCCATTCTTTGTGGCCGACGCAGAGCGAGCAGCGCCAATGCAGGAGGGTTTGGAGCGACTTGTGCAAGCGCTTCGGCCGTTCCGCGTCGACGTAGCGGGGTTGTCTGCCTTCTCCGGGGATGGCCACACCGCCTACCTGGAGGTCGCGCCCTCTCGTACGCTCGATGAACTCTGGGGAACGCTACGCCGCTACCTCGAGTCGCAGATCGACTGCCAGTACGACCACTATCGGACGGGGGACGCCTTTCGACCGCACGTCACGCTGGGGATCGGCCTGAGCGACGACGAACTACGGGGCATCACCGTGTCTCACAGTGATGCCCCGCTTGTGCTCTCGTTCATGATCTCGGAGGTCTGGCTGGCGCTGCAAAACCCAAACGGCCCCTGGGAGTTCCTGGTCGCCATCCCGCTGGGCCACCAGGCCGACAAAGGCTAGATCGTCACCTTTTCGCCCTGACTGGGGATCGTCGTCTGGCGAACCCCAATAGACTGCAGCCCCTCATCATAGGCCGCGAGCCCCTCGTCCTCGCCGTGAACCAAAAAGGCGTGCTTGATGCGGCTCGTTCCCAATCCCCCCACCCAGCGCAGCAGCTCATTGTGATCAGCGTGGGCTGAGTAGCCGTCGATCCGCTCCACGCGCGCTCGCAGATTGTAACGGTCACCGAATATCTTGACGGTCTCCTCGCGGTCGAGGATGCGTCGTCCCAGGGTATGCTGAGCCTGGAACCCCACGATCAGCACCGTGTTGTTGGCGTCCTGGATGTTGTTCTTGAGGTGATGCAGCACGCGGCCCCCTTCACACATACCCGAAGCGCTGATGATCACGATGGGGCCATCGACGTCGTTGATCGCCTTGCTGTCCTCGGTGCGCCGCACATAGCGCAGCCGACCAAATCCAAAGGGATCGCGATGCTCCAGCATGAACTGGTGCGTCTCTTCATCATAGTACTCGGGGTGCAGGCGAAAGACCTCGGTGGCATTGATCGCCAGCGGCGAGTCGACATAGATCGGGAGATCGGGGATATCGCCCTGATTGTGCAGCCGATGGAGGGCATAGACGATCTCTTGCGTACGCCCTACCGAAAAAGCGGGGATGATTACTTTGCCGCCCCGATTGTAGGCCCCGTTGATGATATCCCGCAGGGCCACCTCGGCGTCGGCGGCGGTTCCATGCAGGCGCCCGCCATAGGTGCTCTCGCTGATCAAATAGTCAGTGCCGGAATCCACCGGCTGCGGATCGCGCAAAATGGGCAGGTCATAGCGCCCCAGATCGCCGGTGAACAGCAGACGATAGCGCCGCTCGCCCTCGGTGATATCGAGGCAGACCAGCGCTGAGCCCAAAATGTGCCCGGCATCGAAAAAGGTCAGCTCAACGCCTGGCGCGAGATAGGCCTTGCGCCCATAGTCCATGCTGGTAAAGTGGCGCAGGCTGGCCACGGCGTCTTCGGTGGTGTAGACCGGCTCGATCAGCGGCTGGTTCTTGCGAGCGCGACGTCGGTTGATGTACTTGACGTCGCTCTCCATGATGTGCGCCGAATCCCGCAGCATGATGCTGCACAGGTCGCGGGTCGCAAAGGTGCAGTGAATGTTTCCCTGGAAACCGGACTTGACCAGATTGGGGATGTTCCCCGAATGGTCGATATGGGCATGCGACAGCACCATCACATCGACGCTGGCGGCGTCAAAGGGCAGGTTGCGGTTCCGCTGGAACGACTCGTTGCGTCTGCCCTGATAGAGACCGCACTCGAGCAGTATGCGCACCCCGTTGACCTCGAGTAGATGCATTGATCCGGTTACCGTGCGGGCTGCGCCGAAGAAGCGTATATTCACGTTCTATACTCCATTGCAAGGTATGCTGTTGATTATCCGCCCACACAGCATTGTGTCAAGTTGCGGTCTACTCGTATTTGTGGCACGATAGTCGGTGATGGATTCGCTGGAGGTCCCATGAACGCCACAGAACGCCTCAATGCTCGCTTGGCCATGCAGCCGGTCGACCGCCCCCCCAACCTGAACATTATGATGACCTTTGCCGCCCGCCATATCGGGCGCACACTGCATGACTACCACCTCGACCACCGCGTCCTGGTGGACGCCAACCTGGCCATGGTCGAGGATTTCGGGATCGACATCGTCCAGGCCATCTCGGACCCCTACCGCGAGGCGGTCGATTTCGGCCTCGAGGTCGACTTTCCCGCGGACGACCTGCCCGTTTCGGGTCCGCCGCTGATTCAGAACCTGGAGGACCTCAAACGCCTGCCGCAGCCCGATCCCTGCACCAGCGCGCGCATGAGTGACCGCCTGGCGGCCGTCCGCGAATTGCGCCGGCAGGTGGGCAACGCCGTACCCGTCATGGGTTGGGTCGAGGGCGCCCTGGCAGAGGCTTCGGACCTGCGCGGCATGAGCCCGCTGCTACTCGACCTCTATGACAACACCGGGTGGGTCGAAGAACTGCTCGAACGCACCGCCGAGACATCGCTCGCCTTTGCCCGCTCCCAGATCGAGGCGGGTGCCACGATGATCGGCCTGGGCGATGCTGTCGGTTCTCAAGTGAGCCCGCGTGCCTATCGCCGCTTTGCGCTGCCCTATGAAAAGCGCGTGTTCGATCTCTGTCACGAGATGGGCGCGCTGGCCCGATTGCATATCTGCGGCAACACTTCTGGCATTCTGGCCGACATGGTCGCGAGCGGCGCCGATATCATCGACATCGATTGGATGGTCAACGTCGACGCTTGCGCCGAGGCATTTGGCGAGGGGCCAGCCTTTTCCGGCAACTTTGACCCTGTGGCGATTCTCAAAGAGGGTAGTCCTGAACAGGTCTATCAGGCGGCCCTCGATTGCTTGCAGCGCGGAGGCCCCAAGAGCATCAGCAATGCTGGCTGCGAGGTGCCCATCGGCACGCCCCACGCCAACCTGGACGCGCAGAGCCGCGCCATCCGCGACTATGCCGAGCAGGCCCAATAGCATGACATCCCCAGCCCGCATCATCCCTTTGTGGCCCGACGGCTCGCCCAACAACCCTGTCGATCCCGAGCAGCGTCCCCGCCTGGAAGTCTATCCCTGCCAGGCGCAGACCCGGGCGCTGGCAGCCGTGGTGGTGCTGCCCGGAGGCGGCTACACCATGCGCGCCCCCCACGAGGGCGCTCCCTTTGCCGAGCTATTCGCCGCGCACGGCATGATGGGCCTGGTGGCGCACTATCGCGTCGCGCCGAACCGCTTTCCCGCGCCGATGGCCGACGCGGCCCGCGCCATCCGCATGACACGCGCCCTGGCTCCCAAACTGGGCATAGATCCGGATCGTGTGGCACTGATGGGGTTTAGCGCCGGTGGGCATCTGGCCGCCACCACCGCGACGCAGCCCGACCTGCATCACGAGCCGCTGGACGATTTGGTCGGCCGGTTCTCCGCCCGACCGGACCGCCTGATCCTGGGCTACCCGGTCATTTCGATGAACACCGATCACCATCAGGGCTGCGTCGACAACCTTTTGGGTCCTGGCGCGCCCGAGACGATGCGCCGACAGCTCTCGAACGATCTACAGGTAACGGCCGGCAATCCGCCGACGTTCCTGTTCCACACCGCCGACGACCCGGCTGTGCCGGTCAGCAACAGCATCCGCTTTGCCCAGGCGCTCCACGAAAAGGGTGTGGGCGTCGACCTGCACATCTATGCCCACGGCGAGCATGGTGTTGGCTTGGCCTGTGACCATCCCGCTCTGCGCTCATGGACCGCCCTGCTTCTCGACTGGCTGGCGCCCTGGGCCCAGAATGAATGAACCAATGTCCGGCGCGGCGGCGTCCAGCCCCCTGCCGGCTCAAGAAACGAGGAATCCCCAATGACTGACTATGTGAGCGGCCCGGCCGACGAGCCGCTCGTCGAGCCGGACAATGCCCTCCCCGAAATCGGGATCGAGGACCTGCCGGCACCCCTCCTGGCCGCCGTCAAGCGGCTGGGCTGGACCGAACTGACTCCGGTTCAGGCCAAGGGCATCCCCTATCTGCGTGCGGAACGCGACCTCTTGGCCCAGTCACGAACCGGCAGCGGCAAGACGGCCGCGTTTGTGCTGCCCATCCTGGAGAGAATCGACGCCACGACTCCTGTCTGCCAGGTGCTGACTCTGGTACCGACGCGTGAGCTGGCCCAGCAGGTCGCCCGCGATGCCCGCGATCTGGCGGCCGATACCCAGGCCAATGTCGTCGAGGTCTATGGCGGGGTATCCTACGGGCCACAGCTCGAGGCCTTTCGTCGCGGCGCCCACCTGGTGGTCGGTACCCCGGGGCGCATCCTCGACCACCTATTGCGCGGATCGCTATCGCTGGACGGGCTTCATATGCTGGTCTTTGACGAGGCCGACCGCATGCTCTCGATGGGCTTTTACCCCGACATGCAGCGCATTCACGAGTTTGTCCCTGACCGGCGCATCAACGCCTGCATGTTCTCGGCCACCTTTCCACCCAACGTCATGCGCCTGGCGAAGGAGTTTCTGCAAGAGCCCGAGTTCCTCAGCCTGAGCCGCGACCACGTGCACGTCACCGAGGTGCAGCACGAGATGGTGCGTGTGCCGGCCATGGATAAAGACCGCTGTCTGGTGCAGATGATCGAGATTGAAAACCCCTCCTCGGCGCTGATCTTTTGCAATACACGCGCCAAGGTACATTATGTAAATGTCGTGCTTCAGCGGTTTGGCTTTTCCTCCGATGAACTGTCCTCCGACCTGTCGCAGCAGGCCAGGACGCGTGTGCTCGGTCGCTTGCGGCGCAGCCGACTGCGCTTTCTGGTGGCGACGGACGTGGCCGCGCGCGGTATCGACATCCCCGATCTGTCGCACGTCTTTTTGTACGAGGTCCCCGACGATCAAGAGAGCTATATCCACCGCGCCGGGCGTACCGGTCGCGCCGGTGCCAGCGGAACCGCCATTTCCTTGGTCGGTTCGATCACCGAGACACAGGCCCTGCGCCGAATCGGCGCCGCCTACAAGATAGAGTTTGAGGAGCGCAAAATGCCGGATGAACAAGAAGTCGCAGCCGTGATCACCGAAAGACTGATGGTCCACCTGGAGCACCGTCTGCGCGACAGGGATCGCCTGCAGACCGAGCGCATGCAGCGCTTTGTGCCCCTGGCCAAGATTATGCACGAGAGCGACGAGGCCCTCCAGGCCCTGGCCATGCTACTCGACGACACCTACCATCAGGCCACGCACGGCCAACCGCAAGAAGAGCCGGAACGCTCGGAATCTCGTCGTCGGACCCAGTCCTCCCGTCGAGACCCGCGCAACCGTCGCAAGCGGGGCTAATCTCTGATCTTTCCTGTGTTACATTGCTTTATTGGAGAGCACTGCTCTTGTTCTGGTTCAAAAAGATCGTCTCGCAGTTTCTGTTTCCCGTGCCGTTCTCTTTGGGACTAGCCCTGGTCGGGCTGTTCCTGCTATGGTTCACCCAGAAAAAGACGGCCGGCAAGATCCTTGCCACCGTCGGCGTGCTCCTGCTGCTGATGCTCGGATACGGGCAGGTCGCCGGACGGGCCTTGGCCCCTCTCGAGCGGATCCACCCCGCCCTGGAGGGCCAGTTGGCGCCCGAGGAGCCGCTACCCCAGGTGGGTTACATTGTGGTCCTCTCCTCCGGCGTGGCCACCGACGACGCGATTCCCCTCACCAGCCAGTTCACAGCAGCCACACTGTCGCGAACGATCGAGGCTGTGCGCCTCTACCACCAGATCCCCGGCGCAAAGCTGCTGATGTCGGGTGGCGGCACCCGCTATGACGATACGCCCGAGGCTGTGGTCATGGCCGACCTGGCCCAGCAACTGGGGGTGCCCCAGGATGACATCCTCGTCGAGCCCGCGTCGGACGACACCAAGGACCAGGCCCGTATCATCGCCGACATGATCGGCGACGCGCCGTTCCTGCTGGTCACCTCCGCCTGGCACATGCGCCGCTCGGTAGCGCTCTTTCAGCAGCAGGGCCTGGATCCGATTCCGGCGCCCACCGACCATCTGGTCAAGTCAGGCGGCAAGCTGACCCCCGACGCCTTCTTTCCCAGCGCCTTTGACCTGGTCCTCGCGCGTCGCGCCATCTATGAGTATCTCGGCCTGGGCTGGGGTCGCCTTCGCGGACTGCTCTGACCATGGCGCCACGACCCGACCAGCGAGTGATCACGCGCCTGGGCCGCGTGCTGGGCCATCCCACCTATTTGTCGGTCTCGCTCAGCCTATTGATCGTCGTCATGGCCGTCAGCTCGCTCTTTCCGCAGCTCACGCCCGAGACGGCCGGCGATGCCTACCACCTGGCGGTATGGCTGGGACGCGTCGAGTTGCGCTATGGGGCAAGCACCGAGACACTGGCCGACCTCGGGCTGTTCCGCATCGGAAGATCGCCGCTGTTCTGGGTACCGTTGGCCCTGCTGATCATCGGGCTGCTGGCCTGGGCACTGCACCGCCTCGCAGCTACCTGGCGTCTGGCCCGAGGCAGCCGGAGGCCACCCATCGAGTCTCTCCTTCGCGCGCCGCTGATCGCGCGGCTCGGCGAGCCGCTGGGAACGGACGCCCTGATCTCTCGGTTGGCCCCCCTCTTGCGCCGCGAGCGCCTGCGCACCGATTCGCTCGATGGATCGGATGGCACGCTTCTACGCCTCGACCGCCATCGCTGGGCGAACTGGGGCACGATCCTCTGCCATCTGGCGCCCATCCTGCTGCTGGTGGGCGCGCTCCTGACCGCCATGTACAGCCGGCTGGAGCCGCTTGAGCTGTCCAGCGATGGGGCTCGACCCGATCTGCGCCTGGCATCGATCGATATGGCCGCCGATGATGGCGCGCCCAGCGCCGTGTTGCAGACCGCCCGGGGCGACATCCTGCACATTGATCCCTACCATCCAGCCCGGACCGAGGGCCGGCGGCTGCACTGGGGCGAGAGCTGGCAGATCGAGGGCGTGCACTATCTCGCATTGACGGTCCATCACGATCCCGGCTGGCCGCTGTTTCTGAGTGCCGCCGTAGCGCTCTGCCTGGGCCTGTTTCTGCGCCTCTACTGGCGTCCAAGCACCTATTGGCTGCGCGTCGGGTCGGATGGCACACTGCGCCTGGTCCTGGACGACGCATTTCGTCATTCGCACCATCAGGCCGACCTTGAGCGGATGTCGGCAGAACTGCGCGCTGTGCTGTCTTTGGTGCCTGGCGACGAGGGTAAGGGATGATCCCTTGGCCGCTGGCTATCGCCCTGATCGCAGCCTGGCTGATGTCGATCGTTCACGCCGCAACGCGTCGACGGCCGCTCGCCTGGATGGCCTGCGGCCTGTGCTGGATCGTTGTTCTGGCGGCGCTGCTGCTCATGGTCGCGCGGGGCATCGAAAGCGGCCACTGGCCGTTGGGAACCCGTCAAGAGTTCATGCTGGCCTACCTGATTCTATTGCTCTTGGCCACCTGTATGTTGGCCGCGCGCTGGCGAGAGCATCGCGCCACCTCCTGGATCTTGCCAATCGCGCTGGGATTGGCGGTCTCACTGGCGCTGTCGCCCGAGGAGGCGAGTGCGGTGCGCCCGCTGCCCCCAGCCCTGCGCTCGCCGCTGTTGCAGGCACACGTTCTCACCATTCTGCTGGCCGACACGCTCTTGACGGTCGCCGGCGGGCTGGCGTTGGTCCAGATCGTCCGTCCGGCGCCGGGGGACGGATGTCCATGGCTACCACCGGACGACGAGACCGAGACACGCATGGCGCGCCTGGTCTCGCTGGGCGTTCCCTGGCTGGCCGTGGGCATCCTGTTGGGCGCCATCTGGGCGCGCGATGCCTGGGGAAGCTATTGGTCCTGGGATCCAAAGGAGACCTGGGCACTGATCACCCTGCTCTGGTATCAGATGCCGCTCCACCTAAGGGTATTGCCCAGACGACGGCGCCGTCGCGTCGCCTGGTTGGTGCTCGTCGGGATGCTGCTGGTGCTCTTCACCCTCGTGGGCGTGCCCCAGGTGGCCGGTGCGCTCTCGCTCGGCTCGCTCCACGGCTACTGAGCTTTCGAGACGCATTGCGCCCCCCCGACGGGGGTATGGTATAATCGCCGCATGTCTTGCCCAAATCCCGAGCCCAACACCGCCAGCGGCTGGTCGGTGACATTCGATCTGCTGCACCGGGACGCCAACTCCATGGCCCGCGTCGGGGTGATTCACACGCCGCATGGCAATGTCCCCACGCCCGCCTTTTGCCCGGTCGGAACGCAGGCCACCGTCAAGAGCCTGACGCCGCGCGATCTGCACGAGCTGCAGGCTCCGATGATCCTGGGAAACACCTATCACCTCTATATGCGACCCGGCGACGAACTGATAGCCCGGCTGGGCGGACTGCACCAGTTCATGGGTTGGGACGGACCCATCCTCACCGACAGCGGCGGCTTTCAGGTCTTTAGCCTGCAAACGCTACGCAAGATGGATGACGGCGGGGTGACCTTTCGCTCGCACATCGACGGCTCGCAGCATCGATTCTCGCCCGAAAAGGTCGTGGCCATTCAGGAAAACCTCGGTTCGGATATTGCCATGGTGCTGGACGAGTGTGCCGAGCCCCACGACCATGCCTACAACGTCGAGGCGCTCCGTCGGACGCACCTCTGGGCCGAACGATGCCTGCGCGCTCATTCGCGTGCCGACCAATCGCTGTTCGGCATCGTGCAGGGCGGGGTGTTTGAGGACCTGCGCGCCGAGAGCGCCCGAACCCTGGCGGCCATGGATTTCCCCGGCTATGCCATCGGCGGCCTGAGCGTCGGTGAGTCCAAGAGCGACATGCACCGCATCCTGGATCACACCACGCCGCTGCTCCCGGACGGCAAACCCCGCTACCTGATGGGCGTCGGCTCGCCCGAGGACCTGGTAGAGGGCGTCTGGCGCGGGATAGACCTGTTCGATTGCGTGCTGCCCACGCGCCTGGCTCGCAACGGGGCCGTATTCACCCGTCAGGGTCGTATGAACCTGCGCAACGCCCGGTTTCGCGAGGACACCGCGCCCATCGCGGATGGCTGCACTTGCTACACCTGCCGGCATTTCACGCGCGCCTATCTACGGCACCTGGTCATCGCCAAAGAGATGCTGGCCGCGCGCCTCAACACCATTCACAATCTGCACTTTTTGCTCAACCTGATGCGCGAGTTGCGCGCCGCCACCCGCGAGGGAGGACTCGCCGACTATGTCGCCGACTTTCGCGCCCAATACCGCATCGCCGACGCCAACTCTCGCCAAGAGAATCGCTCGCGCTGGCGTAGCCGCAAGGGCTAGCCGCGTTTGACCACTACGGAGACGCCATGAACCTCATCCAAGCCCTCGTCCTGGGCGTCCTGCAAGGGGCAACCGAGTTTCTGCCGGTCAGCAGTTCGGGTCACCTGGTACTGGTACCCTGGATTCTGGACTGGTCGGCGCCGCCGCTGCTCTATGACATTGTCGTGCACCTCGGAACGCTGGTGGCGGTGGTCGTCCACTTTTGGCAGGACATTCTGGCCGTGCTGCGAGGCCTGCTCGAGCTGTTGCGCACGCAAAAGGCCGAGACGAGCGATGCGCGCCTGGCCTGGCACCTGATTCTCAGCGCCATCCCCGGAGCCATCCTCGGCTACTTGTTCCAGGACCTATTCGAGCGCATCTTTTCTGCTCCGCTGACGGTATCGCTGCTGCTCTGCGTGACTGCGGCACTGCTCCTGGTCAGCGAACACCTCGGCCGACGTATTCGGGACCTCGACGCGACGCGTGCCCTGGACGCCTTGACCATGGGGCTGGCCCAGGGCCTGGCCATCGCGCCCGGTATCTCGCGCTCGGGAGCGACCATCGCCGCCGGCCTCCTGCGCGGGCTGGATCGAACCAGCGCTGCCCGTTTCTCCTTCCTGATGAGCGTACCCATCATTCTCGGAGCCGGTGCGTTCCAGGTGATCAAGCTGCTGCGGGGGGGCGGTCTCTCGGTATCGCCGGGGCTCTTAATGGCCGGATTCGCCGCCGCCGCCATCAGCGGCTATGTGGCCATCCGATGGCTGTTGAGGCTGGTCCGCACACACAGCCTGCGCCCCTTTGCCTACTATTGTTTGGCTGCCGCCGCGCTGGGGATCATCCTCAGCATGGCGCGCTGACCCCTGGCCGTGAGCAACCGCCTCCTCTGCCTGGCGCTGACCACAACCCTGGCGTTGGCGCTCGTGGGATGCAGCGCCCTGGCGCCCATCCCAGAACAACAGCCGGTACAGCCTCCCGGCGACGGGCATGCCGCGACGGTCGTGTCGCTGGCGAGTTGCTGGCCGGGATTGCCGCTTCTTCGGCAGGTTGTCGCCGAGGCCGAGGCGCAGCATTCCGACGTGGTCTATCAACTCATCGGAACGCACAGCGCCCAAGCAGAGGTCATGCTGCGGAATGGTGAGGTCTCACTGGTGCTGATTGCCGTGCCCGTGTCGGACCCGCCCAAGGGGGAGCGAATCGCGCTGGACCTTCAGGTGCCGATCGTGCCGGCCAGCTCCTTGCTGGAGTCGATCGCGCTGGAGGACGCCATCGCGCTGCTGGGGGGATATCGCCTCGACTGGTCCGAGTTGCACGCCGGCGCCGGTCGGCCCGAGATTGTTGTCCGCGAGACGGGCTCGGTCGGGCGACAAGTCTTTGAGGCGACGGTCATGGCCAACGCCGGCATAACGCGCGCCGCCCGACTCCTGCCCAACGACGGCGCCATCATCGACCATGTCGCCGCCCACCCGCTGGCCATCGGAATCGTGTCGAGAGCCTGGCTGGATGATAGAGTGCGCGAGGTCGAGCTCGTCCCTCTAGATGGCGCCAAACCCGTGGGCCAGGCCACGATCGCCATCGAGCTGTTGCTTGCGCCGGCAGCCGATGCAGCCACCCGAGATCTGGCCGATAGCCTCGCCAGCCGACAGGGCCGGCGCCTGATTGAGCAGCGTTACCGCCTGCCCGACGCGCGCTAGCGCAAAAAGGGGTTGCTACGACGCTCGTACCCCACGCTGGTCTCGGGTCCATGCCCCGACAGCACACGGGAATCGTCAGGGAGCGTCAGGATCTGCTCGCGGATGCTGCGCAAGAGCGTGGCGTGATCGCTGCCCGGAAAGTCGGTGCGTCCCACACTGCCGCGGAACAGCGCGTCGCCGCTGAACAGCAGATTGTGGCCCGGCAGCCAGAGCGTGATGCCATCGGGCGAATGCCCAGGCGTGTGCCGCACCTCGAGCCTCAGTGTGCCAATCGTGAGCACATCGCCGTGCTTGAGCGGGTCCTTGATAACCAGGTCGCTCGGCTCGGTCGGCGAGAGCAGGCGAAAGACCTCGGGAGGATCGGCCAAAAGAGCAACGCCCAGTTCGTGAATCGTTACCGGCGCGCCGGTGGACTCGGACAGCGCCTTGGCGGCGGTCATATGGTCAAAGTGAAAATGGGTCAGCACGATCAGACGCGCGTCGATCTCCAGCCGTTCGAGGGTGCGCGCAATACCCCCAGCGTTCCCGCCCGGATCGATAATCAGCCCTTGGCGCGTCTGCTCGCAAGCGACGACATGGCAGTTAGTCTGAACCGGCCCCACTACCAATGTCTCGAGAATCATTGCGGCCCCCTTTGTTGGTCTGCTCACGGGCGGCAGTGCGCGCCACACGCTGCCATCATAGGGAGACGCTGACGGTGGGTCAAGCCGCCGCTCTGATCCAGAGTTGTCAGCGCCGCACCCCATGGCCTATACTCTTGTATTCTCTTGTGAGGTGAGAGCCATGCGCATGTCACGGATGTTCGGACAGACGCTTCGCGAGGTACCGGCCGACGCCAGCCTGGCAAGCCATCGGTTGTCACTGCGCGCGGGACTGGTCCGACAGACGGCCGCGGGCATCTACTCCTATCTGCCTCTCGGCTGGCGCGTGCTCCGAAACATCCAGTGCATCATCCGCCAGGAGCTGGATGCAATCGGCGGACAAGAGCTGAGCATGCCACTCGTGCAGCCAGCCGAGTTGTGGCGCGCCAGCGGACGCTATGATGCCCCCGCCCCGGGGGCGGTCCTTATGCGCTTGACCGACCGCAGCGGGCATGACATGGTGCTTGCCATGACACACGAAGAGGCGGTCACGGTGCTGGCGCGCAGCGAGATCCGCTCCTACCGGCAGCTGCCGCTGCTGGTCTACCAGATCCAGATCAAGTATCGCGATGAGGCCCGCGCCCGCGGCGGCCTGATTCGCACCCGCGAGTTCCTCATGAAGGACGGCTACTCGTTCCACGCCAGTGTCGATTCGCTGGAAGAGACCTACCGACAGGTCTATGTGGCCTACCAGCGCATCATGCAGCGCCTCGGTCTGGATGTTCTCCCTGTCCAGGCCGATTCCGGCATGATGGGCGGCTCGGCCAGTCACGAGTTCATGCTGCTCCACCCAGACGGCGAGGACACGCTGGTCGCCTGCACCGCTTGCGGCTATGCGGCCAATGCCGAGCACGCTACCTTTGGGTTGGACATGCCGCCAGAGGGCGAGGTGCCGGATATCGAACGCATTGCCACGCCCGGAACCAGCACCATCGCGTCGCTGGCCGAGTTGCTGGGCATCGAGACGCGCGAGACGGCCAAGGCGGTGTTCTATGGCACCAGCGGCCCCGAGTTGGTGTTTGCCGTCATTCGCGGCGATCTCGAGATCAATGAGAGCAAGCTGAGCAACGCCCTGGGAGGTACTGCGCTGCACCCCGCCACCCCCGAGGAACTCGCGTCCGCAGGCATGGTAGCGGGGTACGCCTCGCCAGTGGGGATCACCCCGACACCCGAACACCCCGTTCGCGTGGTGCTGGACGAGTCGCTGCGCCACGGTGGCTATGTCGCCGGGGCCAACGCGGTCGGCTATCACCTGCGCAACGTCAGCTATCCGCGCGATTTCGCGGCCGACACCGTCGCCGACATCGCCCTGGCGCCAGAGGGAGGCGCATGCCACCAGTGCGGCGCGCCCCTGCGCCACTCACGTGGCATCGAGGTCGGCCACGTATTCAAGCTGGGCACCAAATACGCCGAAACCATGGGCGCCAGCTACTCGGACCAAAAAGGCCAGGCCCAGCCGCTGCTGATGGGCTGCTATGGCATCGGACTTGGGCGCCTGCTGGCTTGCATCATCGAGCAGCACCACGATGAGCACGGCATCTGCTGGCCAGCGTCTATTGCACCCTATGCCATCCACATCGTCTCGCTGGGCGAGCCCGACTCGCCGGTCGGTGAGTCCGCCGTGGCGCTCTACGAGCACCTGCTGGCTGCAGGCCACTCGGTGCTGCTCGACGACCGCGACGAACGAGCGGGCAGCAAGTTCGCCGACGCCGACCTGATCGGCTGTCCGCTACGACTGACCGTCAGCAAGCGAACGCACAAGGCCGACGCCGTGGAACTCAAATGGCGTGACCAACCCGACCGCCAGACCATCCCGCTCGCCCAACTCGACGCGCTACTGGCAATGGAGCTGCCGCATGACTGAGCACTGTGCCTACTATCCTACCGGACTGAGAGAGGCGGCAGAGACCTGCGGCGTGCCGCAGGAGCGCCATGTAGAGCTTGCCGTCTCACCGGGCACCATGGACTATTGGCAAAAGATCCTGAAAAAGCGCCACGCCGAGGTCATCCCGTTGCTCGAGCGGTCACCGGGTCGTTTCTTGGTGCACACCAAATCGTTCTATCCCGCCGGCGCCTCCGACCCTTCTGTCTATCGTCTGCTCAGCGGCGGCATCCGCTTTGACGAACCGCTACTGGAGGCAGTTCGCCGCGAAACCCACGAAGAGACCAACCTGGACATCGAGATTGTGCGGTTCGCGGGCATCCTGCGCCACACTTTTCGGTTGGCAGGCGACAGGGCGCAGGGCAATTGGGATCCCTCTGACCGGCTCGACTTTTGGTCGCACCTCTTTTGGCTACGGCCGACCGGGGGGGAGCTGCGCGTCAACGATCCCGACGAGTCAATCACCGGCTTTCGGGATGCCTCGCTCGACGAGCTGCTGCATCTCGCGGAACAGCTCGAGTCGCTCGAGTCAGGCTGGGCCGACTGGGGATGTTTCCGCGCCTGCGGACATCGCTTTGCCGTCGACCTATTGCGGGAGCTGCTCTAGCATGACCACGACCGCCGTACCCGACATGCGCATCTCGGCGTCCTATGACGTGATCGTGGTCGGTGGCGGCCACGCCGGCTGCGAGGCGGCTCTGGC
>Ga0180436_10003206_pt1 | contig 15133 bp, 13 predicted proteins | sample SS_ome_2_FD_132434 | JGI IMG/M metagenome (GOLD analysis project Ga0180436, IMG submission 132434) | Hypersaline lake sediment archaeal communities from the Salton Sea, California, USA - SS_3_S_2 metaG | ecosystem: Environmental > Aquatic > Non-marine Saline and Alkaline > Hypersaline >...
CCAGTATCTTCTGCCCAGGCTGACACGAATGTGGACCCACCTGGAGCGTCAGCGCGGGGGAATTGGCATGAGGGGGCCCGGTGAAACCGAGATCGAGACGGACCGGCGGATTATTCGGGACCGCATAGCCAAGTTAAAGGTGCAGCTGACCAAGATTGACAAGCAGATGATGGTGCAGCGAAAGAATCGCGGAAAGATGGTGCGGGTTGCATTGGTCGGGTATACCAATGCCGGAAAATCCACTCTTATGAACCTCCTGAGTAAATCCAAGGTGTTTGCAGAGGATAAGCTCTTTGCAACACTTGATACCACCGTACGGAAGGTCGTGGTTGAAAATCTCCCTTTCCTTCTCTCCGATACGGTAGGGTTTATCAGAAAGCTGCCCACCCACCTGGTTGAGTCTTTTAAGTCGACCCTGGATGAGGTTCGGGAAGCAGATATTCTCATACATGTTGTGGACATTTCCCATCCCAACTACCAGGAGCAGATCGAGGTGGTGGAGAGTACACTCAGGGAGCTGGGCGGTGGAGATATTCCGACCATGCTGGTATTTAACAAGACCGATGCCTATACGTATGTAAAGAAGGATGAAGATGATCTTACCCCTTCCACCAGGGAGAATCTGAGTCTGGATGATCAGATCAAGGACTGGGCCCGCACCCACCCGGAATCACTGTTTATCTCTGCCCTCAGGAAATCAAATATCGATGAGTTGAAGGACCTGCTGTACCAGAAGGTTAAAGAAATTCATGTAAAGCGTTACCCTTACAACGACCTGCTTTACTGAGCCGGTTTAGACCAATCCCTTTTCAACCATGTATTCAGCGATCTGAACTGCGTTCAGGGCAGCTCCTTTTTTAATCTGATCGCCCACGCACCAGAAGGCTATTCCCTTCGGATTGGAAAGATCTTTCCGCAGCCTGCCCACGAAAATATCGTCTTTGCTGGCCGATCCCAGGGGCATGGGGTACACATTGTTTGCGGGATCATCCTGCAATGTGATGCCATCGGCATTGGAAAGCGCATCTTTAACGCTGTCCAGATCCAGGGCATCTTCGGTCTCCACCCAGATGGCTTCTGAGTGGTTGCGAAGTACGGGTACGCGAACACAGGTGGAACTGACTTCAATATCGGAATGCATGATTTTCCGTGATTCATTGTACATTTTCATCTCTTCGCCGGTGTATCCATTCTCTTTGAACACATCAACATGTGGGATCAGGTTGTAAGCCAGCTGGTGCTGGAACTTCTCAACGGTGACGGGATCGCCGGCCACAATCTGACGAATCTGTTCCTCCAGCTCGGCCATGGCGGCGGCACCGGCACCACTGGCAGCCTGGTAGGTGGCGGCATGAACGCGCCTGATGGGGGATAGATCGTTGATGGGCTTCAGGCAGACCACCATCTGGATGGTAGTGCAGTTTGGATTGGCCACAATGTTCCTGGGTAGGTGGTGCAGATCTTCTGCATTAACCTCAGGGACCACCAGTGGCACGTCTTCTTCCATCCGGAAGGCCGAGGAATTATCGATCATGATGGTACCGTGTTTGGTAATGGTCTCTGCAAATTTTTTGGAAGTGCCGCCCCCTGCTGATGTTAAAGCTATGTCAATGTCTTTGAAATCGTCATTCTCTTTCAGCTCCTTAACGGTAAGGTTTTTGCCTTTAAAGGAATACTGGTTCCCGGCACTCCGGGGTGAGCCAAACAATACCAGTTCGTCCAATGGGAAGTCTCTTTCCTGGAGCACACGCAGGAATTCCTGTCCAACGGCTCCGCTTACACCAACAACAGCTACTTTCATGATCGCAAATATTAGTTTATCAGATTGCAAAAATCATCATTTTTTCTCTTTTACTGGATATATCATCCTGTTTATTTTGATTTTTTCTTTCAAATTGGAAGGGCAGTACCGATTTGACTTTGAAAATGATAGTTCAGTAGCTTCAGAGTGTAATTTGGGTCCGGGGTGGACCCAGCTGCCCGGGGGGCGGTGGTGTTGTGATACCATTGACCCGCTTACGGGAGCCTCATCACTTCACCACTGTTTTGACAATTTGCAGGAGGGCTGCGATTTCCTGGTCTTCAGGCATGATTTGCTTGATTTAACTCAGCCCTTCTCCTGTTCATTCCGGATCAGGCATGCCTATGCACCCAGTTCCCTCAATAACTGGCAGCTTGCCCTGGGCGCGGAGTTCCACGATAGTGTTCCCCGGATTTTAAATGGACTTATCCTGGGGGTCAACTACACGGGATCGGATGATCTGGTAAAGCTCTGGCTGCTTAAAGATGGTGTTGCTGAAGTGTTATGTTCCACCACATTGAATTACCAGGAACAGGTAGGCACGGAGAGGGCTCCCTTGTTCAGTGTGCATGGTAATGGAGCAGGCCTGCTTGAGCTCTATACAGTCCTACACCCCGACTCGGATGAGCCCGTATACCTGGGATCCTGCCGGATAGACGGGATAAGCTGGGGCAGGCAATTGCTACTGCGTTACTGCTACACCTCGGCGCGTGACCGGGCCTTGTGGTTGGATGACCTGGTTCTGGAGGGGCATTATGAAAAAGATACGCTGGCCCCCTTTGTGAGCAAAGTGGAATTTCTGAATGAAAAAAGTCTTGAGCTCGTGTTTTCTGAGCGGGTGATGGAGCCGGATCCGGGAGCCTTTTATTTAAGCTCTGAGGAAAATCCGGAAGGCCTCCCTCCCGACGCTGTCCGGGTGATGGGGGAGAGCGTGGAAATCTCATTTATGGATGTGATCCCTAACCGGGTACCGCAGCGTATTCGGATCAGAGGTCTGGCTGATATGGACGGGAACCTGCTGAAGGATACCCTGGTTCGGGTAATGCGCAATGAGGCTCAGTGGGGAGACATGGTTTTTAATGAAGTAATGGCCGATCCGGATCCGGCGGTTCGTTGCAGGGAGGAGTACCTGGAGCTTTTTAACCGCTCAGATTACCCTCTTAAGCTGGAGGGCTGGCAACTGAAGGTGAATGAACGGATATATCTTTTGGAGGTCTTGATTTTGGGGCAGGAATCCATGAAGTCTGCATCCATGGAGCTGGAATCTTTGGAGCTGGGCCCCGGGAATTTCATGGTGCTTAAGGGGATGACTCTTCCCAATGATGGGGCCACCCTGTCGCTGCTGGACGGAGAAGGGAAACAGATTCATGCGGCATCCTACAGAATTCCCTGGGATGGTCCCCAGTGGAAAAACGAAGGCGGTTGGGCTCTGGAGTCGCCCGATCCTGATCTGCCTTGCCGGATCTCCTACAACTGGGAGTATACGACTGATCCCGGGGGAGGAAGCCCCGGCAGGATAAACAGCAATGCAGGGAGCCGAATGGACCGGGAACCACCTCTGTTGCTCTATGCTGGTCTGGGGGAAGCCGGGGTGCTCTTTCTTCACTACTCGGAACCGCTTCGATTGCCGGAGGATGGGGTGGATGCAAAGGATGGGATGGCTGCATTTCGCCTGGATCCCGGTGGGGCAACTCCTGATTCAGTATTATTTGCCGATCCCCTGGGGGAGGTCCTGGAACTGCACTTTCGGGAAGACTTTCATCAGTGGTTCAGTTTTCAAATCAGGGTGTCCGGACTAAGCGATTGTGCCGGTAACAAGGCGGATGTTCATCAAATTGTGGCCGGAGTCACCTCCTACCCGGGGCCGGCTTCGGTGGTGATAAACGAAATCATGTATGATCCCCTTGAGGAAGCACCTGAGTATGTGGAACTTTTTCTTTCAGGCAGGGAGGTGCTGGATCTGCAGGACCTTTCCTTACACCTGGTGGAGGAGGGGGGCTCCCCGGACCATCCCATCGTTCTGTCCACCCACTCCAGGCTTATTCAGCCCGGACAGTACCTGGTACTCACCAGCTGTGTCCCACACCTGATGGATGCTTACGGGCTGGACTTGAGTGGGCAGTTGGTGGAGGTGGAGGGACTGACCGGGCTGAATAACAGCAGCGGGATCATCTACCTGACCGACCGTGCAGGGAATGTGGTGGATCGGGTTGAATACAGGGATGAGATGCATATGTCGCTGCTGGAGGACCCCAGGGGGGTTAGCCTGGAGCGGGTGGGGGTAAGTCGTTCAGGAGGTGATGCGGACAACTGGCATTCGGCAGCCTCCATAGCAGGCTATGCCACTCCCGGGAAGAAGAATTCCCAGTGCATTGATGAGGAGTTGTCGGAACATTTGCTTGATGCGGTCCCGGAGGTTTTTAGTCCGGACAATGATGGTTTTGAGGACCTGCTGGAAATTACAATTTCGACAGGCGGGCCCGGCTGGGTGATCGGATTGTGGATCACCGACCTGCAGGGAAATACAGTCAGGGTCCTGGCCAATAACCACCTGGCCGCATCTTCTCTTAGCTATACCTGGGATGGGGAAGGGGAGGCGGGATCCATGCAGCCCATGGGCTTCTATGTGATTCATGCCCGGGCTTATCATCCAGTCACAGGAAAAAGCTGGATCAGGAGGAAGGCGCTTGGCCTGGTGTACCGGTAGTTTTTTGCAACCCTTTTCGGGTAAACACTACGATCAGAATGGCTCCGAATCCCAGAAATGCAATAAACCTGAAGGTGGGTAAAAATCCGACCCGGTCGATGGCCGCACCCACCAGGGGGTAGACCATAACACTTACGAAGAAGTTGAGGGTCATGTAAATTGAGTTTACAAAGGCCTTCTTTTCTGTATTGAGCTCCTGCACTGTTGCCAGCATCACCGAGGTGGGAGCGAAGAGGAAAAACCCCAGGGGGAGCAGGACAGGGAAGATCCAGATTCCTTCCAGGTTCAGGAACAGCAGGGTAAGTAAGGGGGTGGCTATGCTGATAATCAGCAGGGTGGTGTACCTGCCTATCTTGTCACTGATGGTGCCGGCGAAGAGTGCTCCCATGGCACCGGCCAGCTGAATTACAGTAAGGGCTATTTCCGAATAGTGAAGTGAGTTCCCGGTGGAGGTAAGAAAGGTAGGCAGAAAATATGTCAGGGAGGCTTTCATTCCGGCCTGGAAGAGAGTGAACCCTCCTGTGAGTGCAAAAGCAGCTGAAAAACGAAGGAAGATCTTCCAGTAGCTGCCTTCCTGGTGCTTCCTGGAGGAAGAGGAAGGAGTAAAGCGTGCATTTCTGAACTGGAACCATAGTACAGCCGAGGCTACGAGTCCCAGGGGCATCATTCTCCACATCCCTTCCAGTCCCCACCAGCTGATTACCCCCAGGATCACCATGGGGCCGGCTGTGCGTGCAAGCTCGCCGCCACCCATATAATAGCTCATCCCTTTCCCCACACGACTACCCGAAAGCTGTCTGACTATGACAGGAGTTGGGATATGCCAGAGGGTGGAGCTGATCCCGGAAAAAAACAGGAGGATGGCCAGGAAGGTATATCCGGGAGCCACTCCGATCAGACTCATAAAGACAGCTGTCAGGGCCGGGGAGAAGATGACCATGTAGCGCATCACAGGACGCTCGGCAATGATGCCAATCAAAGGATTGAAGAGTGAGGGGATGCGCTGGATCACCGCCAGCAGTCCGGTCATCCCGTAAGACATTCCGAGTTTATCAATGATCAGAGGCAGGGCGGGTGCCAGGAAGGCGGTGTAACAATCATGCACAAAGTGGGCCGCAGACATGGTCAGCACCCTCCCTTTTTGAAAACCGTCCCTGGCCTGTGACATTAGCTGGTGATCAGCTTGATGATCAATTCTGTGAGTTTTGGGGCCGTACGTTCAGCAGCTTCAATCACGTCCTGATGGGTCAGTTTCTGGATTTTCCCCGGAACCCCCAGGTCTGTAATTACAGAAGCAGCAAAGATCCTGATTCCCATCTGGTGGGCGGCAATCACCTCGGGAACAGTGGACATGCCCACAGCATCGCCCCCAATGATTCGCATGTACTGATATTCCTTTGGAGTTTCCAGGGTTGGCCCGGTCACACCCACATAGCAACCCTCCTGAATGGGTATCCCAAGATGTTGGGAGAGGCCCCTGGCTTTATGAAGAAGATCGGGATCATAGGTCTGGCTCATGTCGGGGAACCTGGCTCCGAATTCAGGTTCATGGGGACCAATAAGGGGATTTGGCATCAGGCAAATGTGATCGTTGATCACCATGATATCGCCAATCTCAAAGTCGGGATTCATTCCCCCGGCTGCATTGGAAACCACCAGGGTTTTAACTCCCAGGAATTTCAGTACCCGGATGGGGAAGATTACCTCGTTCATCTCATAGCCTTCATAGAAGTGGAACCTTCCCTGCATGACCAGAACACGTTTCTGTCCCAGCTTACCGGCAATCAGCTTTCCCTCGTGCCCTTCCACGGTGGAAACCGGGAAATTTGGAATGGACTCGTAATCCACCTCATGTTCTATTTCCAGGAAGTCCACTATTTTTCCCAGACCTGTTCCCAGGATAATGGCGGTGTCGGGACTCTCAGGAATCCGCTTCCTGATGAAGGATACTGTTTCTTTTATTGCTGCTAACATAATTCAATATTTGTCTGTCAAATTCATCTTTATCGTCATTCAGGAAATGCACATGAATACGTACTGCATGCATGGCATCCCGGATAGTTGGGTCGGGCTGATGATCCCGGAGCCTCATGGCATCCTTCTCGGTAGTCAGCACCAGAATTTCAGGGTGCGACTTCAGCAGTTCTTTGTAAGTGTTGGAAATCTTCTCCATATCCTTGCGTGAATACTGGTGGTGATCGGGGAAGAAGAGTTCAGTGATATTTGTATTGATGCTTCTCGCGTATTGACGAAGGGGGCGTGGATTGGCAATTCCTGCGACGATCAGCACTCCTCCCACCTGGTTTTTAAACCAGGCAGCATCCCTTTGGGCGCTTTCCGGATAGACGGGAGCCAGATTGCCATAGCGCATGGTGGTAAAGAAGAGGTGCTGACCCATTGAAAGATGCATTCTGTTTACATACTCCCGGAGCTCGATGGGTTTGATTCTCTCCGGTGAGCGGGTGACCAGAATGATGTTTGCCCGCTTGCGGTTGGAGGCTGGTTCACGCAGCATGCCGGCCGGGAGTAAGAGGTCCCGGTCAATGGGCCGTGTGTAGTCAATGAGAAGAATGGAGAAACCGGGTTTGACCGAACGGTGCTGATAGGCATCATCCATCAGGATCACTTCCAGCCAGGGAGCCAGGTTCATCAGTTCCCTGATCCCGTTGGCCCGTTTACGGTCCACCGCCACATCGATGCCAGGGAAGCGCTTTTTGATCTGGAGGGGCTCATCACCTATTTCACTGACATTTGATTCGGCCGAAGCCAATCTGAAATCCCTGGTGCGTCTTTTGTAGCCGCGGCTCAGGGTAGCCACCTTGAATTTACTATGGAGCAGTTCGGCCAGGTATTCCACATGGGGTGTTTTTCCTGTTCCGCCTACAGTTATATTTCCCACCGAAATCAAGGGAATAGGGAAAGAGGAAGATTTAAGTAAACCGTTGTCATAGAGGGTATTCCTGATCCAGATTGCCAGACCATAGAGCCAGGAAAAGGGGATAAGAAGAAGCTTCCAGCTGGTACGACCGGTTTTATTCATGAGGATTCGATATATCAGCTTTGCTTAGCCTGCCTTCGCTTAATGCAGTTCAATTTCGTAGGGCATGATCGCCTGGATGCCATGCATCTGCTGGAGCTCCTGGATTTTTCTGTAGTGCTGGTAACTGGGTCCCAGTTCACGCTGAAGGATACGGTCGGCTTTCACAATGGAGCCTCCTGTGAGCTGCTTCATAATGGCGGTCATGGGATCTTCAAGTCTTGGGAGTGACTGCACACGGTAATTATCCAGTCCGGCCATTTCCGCTGCCACTTCGATGGATTTATTCAATCCACCATACATATCAATCAGCCCCAGCTCCAGGGCATCAGATCCTGCCCAGACCCGACCACCGGCAATGGCATCAATTTCCTCATAGCTTTTTCCCCGTCCATCGGCAACGATATTCACAAAGTTTATGTAGAAGTCGTCGATCATTTTCTGAATGATTACACGCTCCTCGGGATCAAGGGGATCGTAGGCACTCAGGATATTGGCATTTTCATTTGTCTTTACCACATCGGTGCTGATACCCAATTTATCCTTCATCAGTTTTTCCACATTGGGAAAGAGTCCGAATACTCCGATGGAGCCGGTAATGGTGCCAGGGCCGGCCAGAATGGTGTCGGCCGGTGCCGCAATATAATAACCTCCCGATGCAGCAACATCACCCATGGAAGCCACCACAACTTTCTCTTTGGCTGCCAGCATCACTTCCCGGTGGATCACATCGGAAGCTGAACCACTTCCTCCCCCGGAGTTGATCCTGAAAACAATGGCTTTGACAGACTTGTCTCTTCGGGCTTTGCGAATGGCCTTGGAGATTCTGTTCCCGCCGATGTATCCCTCTCCGGCATCCCCATCCACCACGCTTCCCATGGCGTAAATCACGGCTATTTTATCCTTGCTGTACTCTTTCTTCTTCTCCGCAGGCGCATCCTTGTAGCTCTTCAGGGAGACAGCCTCCAGGTCATCCTTTTCCTCCACGTCCATCTTCTCCTTCATCAGGCTCAGCATTTCATCATAATAGATCAGTCCGTCTATCATGCCCGTCTCTACCAGCTTTTCTGAATCGATTGTTGCCAGTTCATCGGCAATCTGGTTCAGCTTTTCTGTGGATATGCCACGACTCTCAGCGATATCGTCAACGATCTTTCCCCAGAGGGCACCCACGTAGCCTTCAATCTGTTCCCTGTTTTCCTTGCTCAGATCTTCTCTCAGGAAAGGCTCCACAGCCCCTTTGTAGGTCCCGTGTCTGATCACCTGCATCTCCACCCCAACCTTCTCCAGGGCTTTTTTATAAAACATGACCTGAGCGCTCATCCCGTTAAAGAGGAACATCCCTTCGGGCGTCATGAAGACACTATCGGCCACAGATGCCAGGTAATATGATTTTTGTGTGTATGCATTGGAATAGGCATAGATGAATTTTCCACTTTCCTTAAAATCCAGCATCGCTTCACGAATTTCGCCCAGTGTTGCAATACCGGCTGAGACAGCCCCGAGGTTCATAAAGATCCCTTCAATATTTTCGTCCGCCTTGGCCTTTTCCAGGTCCTTCAGGATCTGGTTCAGTCCCATCATTTCATCATACATGAAATTTCCAGAAAAAAGAAGAGCAAAAGGATCTTCATTGGTCCGGTCCAGAATCTGCGCATTAAACTTTGCCAGCAGAATGGAGTTCTCTTTGACCTCCACAGGTTCTTTGGAGGTGGAGGCCGCTATGATGCCCATAAAAATTAAAAAGACAATTATGGTCATGATAACCAGGCCGGTAAGTGTTGCCAGAAGGCTGCTCAGAAAATTTTTCATATCAGCGAATTTTGAAGCAGCAAGGTACTAAAATTGTGCCTGATAATAAATACCTTAGTTTTAAGAAAACATGAATCTGATATACCTTTCACTGGGAAGCAACCTGGGCAGGCGGGAGCAGCATCTGGAAGATGCTCTGGAGTTGATTCAAAGCAGGATCGGCACCATTGAAAAAGTTTCCCGCTACTATGAATCTGAACCCTGGGGGTTTTCAAGCAAAAACAGCTTCTATAATTGCTGCCTGGCACTTCGGACAGCACTGGAACCGCTTCTTTTGCTGGATCAGTTGCTGGAGATAGAGCAGGCCCTGGGCAGGGTCAGGGAGCTTACGAAGAGACCAGAAGGGGAGAGAACATACAGCGACCGGGTGATTGATATTGACCTGCTGCTTTATGGGGAGGATCAAATGGATCATCCCCGTTTAATACTTCCTCATCCTTCCATGGGAGATCGAAAATTTGTACTGGCCCCCCTGGTCGAAATTGCACCCGACCTGGTCCATCCTATTACAGGCATATCTATCCGTACGATGTTGCAGCAATGTGACGATCCGATGGACGTCACGCCTGTTGAGGAAACCTGATTCAGGATTTATTTAAGAGCAATCCTTCCCAGAACATGTAGAATCCGGTATAAATGACCGACCAGATCGTGTTGGAAGCGATCAGGTAGAGAAACTTGGTTTTACTTGTACGGTAATACCTTACCACCAGGAACACCCCCACCGGTATGGATAACAGGAAGGGTGTGATTAGTGCAATTCCTGCCAATCCGTATTTCTGTTTGATCCGGACGATACGCCGGTTTCTCCTTGTAAATATTTTTTTATTCTGCTGCTCATCTTCCAGGATATGCCGGTTCGATCTGCGGAAGGTCCGTTTCCACCAGGCCAGCAATTTTTCGGAAAGAAAGGCGAAAAAATAAATCCCCAGAATCCCCCCCACATTGGTCCAGAGAATGGTTTCCGCAAAACTGAATTCAAATTGAATAATCACCAGGGGGAAGGTCGCTGCGAATTTAAACGAACTGAAGAGTATGGTAAGTATTATCTGTACCACGGGAAAGGTCTTAGTTGATCAATCCTTCATCTGCGAAACTAAAATAGGATTTATCTGCAATAATTACATGATCCAATAGTTTAATTTCAAGCATTTCAGCAGCTTTTTTAAGTTTTCCGGTTATTTTCACATCTGCATCACTGGGCTGTTTGTTCCCCGATGGATGGTTGTGACAGACAATGATGGAGGAGGCCAGGTTATCGAGGGCCTTTTTCAATATGATCCTGGTATCGATAACTGTTCCGGAGAGTCCGCCCTGGCTTACCTTGTATCTTCCCAGGACCCTGTTTGCCCGGTTGAGCATCAATAGCCAGAACTCTTCGTGTTCAATATCTCCTATCAATGGATGAAAGAGCTTGTATACAATTTCGCTGGATTTGACCGGGACCTTGTCAACATGCTGCATCCCGCCCCTTCTTCGGCCCAGCTCCATGGCAGCAAGTACTATGATAGCTTTGGCCGGGCCCACTCCTTTGATCCGGACCAGGTCGCCGACTCCCTGCCGTCCCAGTTCCTGCAGGTTATTTCCGACTCCTTTGAGAATCTGCCTTGCCAGCTCCACAGCAGTCGTATTCCTTGTTCCGGACCCCAGTAAAATTGCAAGCAGTTCAGAGTCGGAGAGAAATTGAGTCCCGTTGGCCAGTACCTTTTCCCTGGGACGTTCTTCCACTGCCCAGGTGGTCAGGGCATGTGAATCATATTTATTCATGTTCCTGTTTTATTCTTTGATATGTCAGAAACAGAAACATCAGTGTAGCGAATGTGTATCTCCGGGGGAAATTCAGCAGCCAGGAGATATGCCTGAGACAAAAACAAAAAAGACCCTCCACGAAGGTGGACGGTCTTTCAAATATCTTGTAAGAATATACCTTAGAGGCTATTCACGTGTTTTGCAAGCTTCGATTTGAGGTTGGATGCCTTGTTCTTGTGAATCACATTGTTCTTGGCAAGCTTGTCAAGCATGGAAACAACCTCTGAATACTGCTCAGTTGCAGCCTCCTTATCGGTGGTGCCACGCAGCTTCTTCACGGCGCTTCTTGTAGTCCTGGCGTAGTACTTGTTTTTCACGCGCTTCGACTCTGTCTGCCTGATCCTCTTCTTCGCTGATAAATGATGTGCCATATTGCCTTATTATTTATTTGGGGATGCAAAAATAGTGATTAATTTGAATGATACAAACAAATGAACGCAAAAATAATCGGCTATTTGCATAGCTTCTTGGTACTTATCAGTATGGCCGTAATATTTGCCAGCGATATCAGGAGGATCAAGCCCAGAGCTGTACCGTAAATGATGCCGTGCAGGGAAGAGGAGATGTTCAGGCTCCATGCCTCTGCCCTTTGCTGAAGCTGGCCGGCCAGCAGGTAGGTGAGGAGCAGTGACAGCCCGGTGATTCCGGCCATCAGAAGCATCAAGAGCAGGATGTAAGGGCGACTGATCTCCCTGTAATGAAAACCCAGTTTATTGAGCCTCCGGATCTTATCGGCGGAGCGGCTGATCATCAGCTGCAGACTCAGGAGAAATACAAGGAAGGCCAGACCGATAATAATTGCAGCCACAAGCACCAGGAAGCTGATGACAAATTTCAGTATGATATTCATCCGGCTGCTTTTGAGCTTTTCCCGGATGGTATCGTATCCCCTTTCTTCCAGGAATCTGATAATGGAAGGATCGGTGGGATCTTTGGAAACCAGGATGACCTGGGCAGGGTCGTTCTTCTTAAAGTATCCGTATTTGTCGTTGGCCCACTCCAGGAAATCCACCGGAACCAGGATGGAAGAGACCCGGTTACTGAAACCGACGATCCGGCCATTGTAGTCGTCATAGTTTCCCCGGCCCTGGCCCTGGAGCCTGATTTTGAAATTGATCATGGAGAGCACTCCCTTGGGGATCTGCGGCAGACCCTGACTGGGTGCGAATCCGAAGTTATAGAGGTTCAGGTAGTCCTGGGGTATGATGACCGGGATGGTTCCTTCTTCCGGATCCCATTGCCAGTCTTCGGATTTGACATCGATGTATTCATCGGGGATCGCTTCAAAGAACAGATCGGTAATGAAATTGGGTACCTGGTCTCCTTCGGTGTAAGCCTGGACGGGAAATTCATTGGAATTGAATGCGGCCACCTGGTCTGCAAAGGGCTGCGCCTCGATCTCGGCAATTTCTTCTTCGGTGAAGCCCCCCCCGGACAAGCCCAGCGTATTGCCAATATTCACTTTTTTATTGATCACAATGTATTCAGGATCGAGCAGATCCCGGTTTTCGGAAAGAACCGATTTGATATCCATGTAGAATTGTATACCGGCCAGCAGGAGAACGAATCCCGCAAGGGTACCAAGGAATGCTCCCAGCAGATGTGTCCTGCTGTGGTCTTTCCATAATATCTGGTAGAGGAGCCTCATAACTTCAAGCTTACATCTGTATTTGGAAGCCCCGTTTCATTCAGGGAGGTGAGGATCAGCCCTGCATTACGGGCCTCACATTCTGCACGAATCAGTTGATAGGCAGTCAGACTGTTATCCCGGTCCATGTGGCTGAAACATTCATCGGCCAGCAGAAAGTCAAAAGGTTGACAGAGTGCACGGATGATGGCGACGCGCTGTTGCTGTCCAAAGGAGAGAATGCCGGCTTTTCTGTTCAGAAAAGGATCTATTCCCAGCATCAGGGCCATTTCCTTGATTCTCTCGTCCGTATGGTAAGTGGTGATTCTGTTTTTCAGCCTGATATTTTCGAGGGCCGTCAGATCATCAAACAGTTCAAGGCCCTGGAAAATGAAGGAGAGTCTGTTTTTACGTATCTGGGACCATTCTTTTGACCTGAGAGAGACAAGATCCCGGTCATCAAAAAAGACCAGTCCCTGGTAGTCGGTCCGGATTCCATAGATTACTGAAAGCAGACTTGTCTTCCCTCTTCCTGAAGGTGCCTCCACCACGTAACTTTTACCCTGCTCCAATAGAATTGAATCAGCTTCCCAGACTTCCGAGCCGGAGGTGTCCTGCTCCAGCATCGGCAGGGGGATCATTTTTTCAAACCGGATGGTCATGCACTTCAGTTCTGATCCGCTACACTATTCCGGATTGTCAACCATTTTCATGATGGTAAAGAGACTGTTTTCAGAGGGGTGACTGGTCTTTACCATAATGTTATTCTTGTAGTTACCTGCAGATACCCCGAGGTAGTCGAAGGGATCTGTAATACGTTCGACCCATTGCGAAAGCTCCGGTCGCTGCATCAACATACCCTGGATCATTGCAGGATACTGCTCTAAATCCAGATTCACAAACATGCCCAGCGATCCTTCGGAGAAGTCACCAAACCTTGAGCTGGTCAGCGGTGTTCCATGAGTGCCGCTTTGGACTGCATCCTTATAACCCTTTGCATTGGTGAGCACCAGTACGTCGTTTACAATACCACTGTAAATTTCATTGCCCTGGAAATTAATAATGAAGAAATCACCCTCTTCTTCAATTGGGGCGAATCCCTGTACGGTCTCCATTAATTTTTTCTGCAAGGCCTCTCCATTTACACCGATTCCTATGAATAATTCCAGTGGGATCATTTCCTCTCCTTCCACCCCGTTAATGGCAATGGTGAAATCGCCGGAGATAGCATCCAGCAAGTCCTGGATTTGCATGCCGGTAGCCATTTCCACCTTGTTACTCATGGTGTCAAGTTCCGGTGGAGCAAATTTCTCAACCAGCTTTTGTGTTTTGGCCAGATCCATCGATCCTGCAACAGCGACCAGGAGATTGCCCCCCGGAGCCAGGTTCAGCATGTCTTCGTTCATGGCAGGTTTCATGACCAGGAACTCTTCAATATTCTTCTCCACCTCTTCGCTGAAGTGGGTTTCTGCATTGATGTTCATCTCGCCATCTGCAAAATCGATAAAAACCTGCGCATAGTTGTTATAAAGGGTAACCGGAAAATCAGGTATTTTGTCACCCACCATTTTCTCAACAATATCAAACAATTCGTTGGAAGAAAGCCAGAGATTCAGATCCTTCATTTCGCCCAGAAAATCCTTAAAATCTACAAGACTGATCAGGGATTCCTCTTTAACCGGAGTAAACATTTCATCCAGGGCTCCGGTAAAATAGGATGTTTCGAACTCATCACCATCGGGAGAGCCCAGCACAATTACCTGCTTATTATTCCAGCCTATGATGCCTTCATCGTCGGGCTGAATCCAGGTGTATACCTCATTGCTTACAAACTCTTCACTTATATCCTCATTGATTCTGGAGAGGGTGGTTTCAAATTTTTTCACATCCTTCATACCGCATACCACGCCAATGACGGGGGCCTTCTCTTCCATTTTAACAAATACATAGGCATATTCATTCATCATTAGCCCTGTACTAAGCGGATTGTCGAGGATTTGCTTCCAGATCTCGTCTTTTACCTTCTCCTTGACAGACTCAAAAGTGTTGATCTGACTTTTGCTATGAACCTGCATGGGATGAATACTGACCACAGCAATGGCATCATCCGGGATGCTGTTGACGAATTCAGGAACTTTCTTGGAACACGAAGACAGGACCATCACCGTTGCCCATACGAATACTATGGATAATCTTTTCATTGAAATTCTATTTGAACTGTTTACAGGAATAAATATACAATATTAATACTACTGCCTTCTTTTGAACGAAAAAAGTATAGTCCTGGTTTCAATTAAAAAAAATACCCCGGATGTTCCGGGGTAGGCTTAAAAGAATGGA
>Ga0180436_10003208_pt1 | contig 15129 bp, 10 predicted proteins | sample SS_ome_2_FD_132434 | JGI IMG/M metagenome (GOLD analysis project Ga0180436, IMG submission 132434) | Hypersaline lake sediment archaeal communities from the Salton Sea, California, USA - SS_3_S_2 metaG | ecosystem: Environmental > Aquatic > Non-marine Saline and Alkaline > Hypersaline >...
GTCGAGCTCGTCGACCACGCCGAAGTCGGGCGGCACGCCGGCGGCCTCGGGGTAGCGGCGGCACACGAGCTGCGCGAGCGCGTGGATGGTGCCGATCGGCGCGGCCTCGACCTCGGCGAGCGCATCCGGGTCGAGGCGCGGCCGCGTCCCGGCCCCCCGATCCACCGGCGCCGAGGCTGCCTGGTCGGCGGCCAGCGCCGCGCGCACGACCTCGCGGACCCGCGCGCGCAGCTCATCGGCCGCGCGGCGCGTGAAGGTCACGGCCACCACCTCGAGGGGCCGCAGCCCGGAGCGCAGGTGGTGCAGGTAGCGCCGCGCCAGCATGTGGGTCTTGCCCGTGCCGGCGCCGGCGGTCACGACGACGCTGGCGGGCGCCTCGGCCGCCTCGCGCTGGCGCGGATCGAGGCTCATCGCGCGCCACCCTCGCCGGCGTCGGACGGGGAGGCGGCCCCACCGGCGCCCTCGGGTGGCAGGCGGTGGGTGGAAGGCTTGAGGTCGAGGTGGGGCCCCTTGCGGCACACCATGTCCAGGTCGCAGCGGCGGCAGACGTCGGGGTGCGGCTCGACGGGGAAGAAGCCGGCCCGCAGCGCGTCGCGCAGCCGGCCGAAGAGGTCCTCGAGCTCGTGCGGTTCCGGCGGTTGCGCGCGGACCTCGGTCATCTTGCGCAGCGAGAGGTAGGCGGCGCCCGCGACGGGCTCGCCGGGGGCGATCTGCGGCGCGGCCACCTCGACGTAGAGCGGCAGCTGCAGATCGAGGGTGGGCAGGAGCTCGGCGTCGCGGGCCCCCAACGGCTTCCCGCTGCCGAGCTTGTAGTCGATCAGGCGCACGCCCGCCGGCGTGCGGTCGACGCGATCCACGCGACCGACGACCCGCCAGCCCTCCCACTCGCCCCGGAACCAGCGCTCGAGCGCCAGCACCTGGTGGTCGTCGGGCAGGAACGCCTCCGTGCCCAGCAGCGCGCGCAGGTGCGCCAGGTGGTCCTCGCGCCGCCGCGCCCAGTGCGGGACCACGTCGGCGATCCCCGCCGACCGCTCGGCCTCCGCGAAGGCCGCGTCGAGCGCATCGGCGGCGAGCCGCCGCGCCTCCGGGCCGGAACGGCCGACGGCGGCCTTCAGCGCACCGTCGAGCGCCGCGTGATACAGGCCGCCCACGAGCAGCGGCGTGAGCTCGGTGGCGCCCTCCTCCGGCGCCGACACGCCCCAGACCCGGCCGACCCACCACTTGAAGCGGCAGGTGCCGAGGTCGGTGAGCTGGGTGGCCGACCAACGCCGCGCGTCGGGGTCGACGCCGATGCCGACGAAGCCGTCGTCCGGGCCCCAGCGCGGCTCGGCCTCCCGAGCCAGCGCCTGGGCGTGCGCCCGCCGGGCGTGCGCGAGCACCGGATCGACGGCGTCGGGAACCGTGTCCACGGCACGCAGGGCGGCCATCCGGAAGGCCTGCGGCGACGCCGGCGGCGGCTCGCCCGCGGGATCGGCGACCACCCCGAGGCGCGTCAGGAAGGGGCTGGGCAGCCGGGCGTCGCGGCCCGTCTGGGCCGGCACGCCGAGCCACAGGCGCTCGCCGGCGGCGCGCCACGCGCCCCAGAACCGCAGGGCCTCCCCGCGGGCGAGGTCGCCGGCGCCCCGCAGCGGCACGCCGGCGGCCGCCAGCGCCGCGCGCTCCTGGAAGCCCAGCACGGGGTCGTCGGGGGTCGGCTGCGGCAGGGTGCCGTCGACGGCGCCGAGCAGCAGCACGTGCCGGACGCGAACGTCGGCCAGGGCCTCGAGGGGCCGCAGCGCCACCGCGGGATCGCCGTCGTCGTCGCCTTCGGTCAGGTGACCCGCCCGCGCCGGGTCACCGTCGCGCGTCGTCTCGGCCCGCAGCGCGTCGCGCAACGTCGCGAGGACGGCACCGCGGCGCACGCGGCCGTCCTCGTCGGCGACGTCCGCCAGCGAGGCCAGGGCGTTGCGCCACGCGGCCCCGAGCTGCGGATCGGCGAAGGGATCGGCGCCGGTGTCGCGCTCGGGCGCCTCGGCGTCGTCGACGGGGAGGGCGTCCATCGTGGTCGGATCCACCCGCGGCGCGAGGCCGAAGCCCCCCCATCCGGTCGCGAGCCGCTCGGCCCACACGCGCGGGAAGGCGCGCTCGGGCCAGGCGAGGGCGTCGGCGAGGGTCGCGCCCACCCGCCTCCAGGCGCGGACCTCGTCCGGTCGCCAGCGGCGCACCAGGTCGATCTCGTCCGCGGTGAGTTGCGCGACCCGGGGGTGCGCGAGCCAGGCGAGGGTGGGCTCGAAGGCGCCCCGCTGGGCGACCGCCTCGAGCCAAGCCATCGCCGGCGCCGCCAGGATCGTCGACGCGAGCGGCACCCAGCGTTCGACGCGTAGGGGGAGCCCGGCGGCACGCGCGGCGGTCCGGACGGGACCCGCGTAGGCCGCGAGGTCGCGGCTGGTGAAGGTGACCTCATCCGGGTGGACGCCGGCGAGCAGCAGCCGCTTCGCCTCGGCGATCGCCCAGCGCGCCTCCGCCTCGCGGGTGGCCGGCGCGCGCGCGACGACGCGGGCCGACGGCCCGACCGCGCCGGCCCCAGCGGTGATCGTCTCGCTCCAGCCACGCGCGCGGAGGCCGGTGCGGGCCGCTTCATTGGCGTCGGTCCACGGGGGGTCGTGCGGCAGCACGACCACACTACCGGGCGCGGCGAGCGCGTCGATGAGGTCGACCTCGTCCGGTTGCAGGTCGAGGTGCCCAAGGACCGCGATCGGTAGCGGCCCGACCTCCCCCCGGCGGATCCGGTGCGAGGCCAGCCGCAGCACCGCGGCCGGATCGGCGAGGCCGTCGGCCGCCAGCGCATCGCGGTAGCGGCGCGCCACCCGCCACCAGCGGGCGAGGCTCGGCGCGAGGCCGGCGGGCGGCGCGTCGAGGTCGGCGACGCGCAGGAGCTCGCGCACGGCGGGGCCCGCGACGCCCGCGTGTCCGGCGGCGTCCTCCGCGATGCGCAGCGGATCCGCGACGGGGCCACGCGGGGACTCGGCGACGATGGCAGCGACGAGCGCGCGCCGCCGCCTGAGCGGGTCGGCCACGACCACGGGCGGCGTGCGCGCCCAGCGCTCCAGGGTGGCGCGCGGCCCGCGCCATCCGAAGGCGTCCCCGCCGCGGTCCGAGGAGACGAACACGCGCGCCCCGGCCGCCACCGCCCGCCACGCAGGCGAGGCCGCGTGATCGCGCCAGGCAGCCACCGGATCGCGCGCGAGGAGCAGGCGTCGGGGGGCATCCACGATGGCGCGAGCGTACCGCGGGTCGGCCGCGGTCCCGCCGGACGTCCCATGCGCGCCATTCCGAGCCGGCCGCGCGCGCCCGTCGCGACCCGCCGGCCCGGTACGCTCGGCGGGTGAGCGTCTCCGGCGTCGCCCGCCTCTTCCCCGGACTGTTGCTGGTCACCGCCCTCGCGGCGGCCGCCTTCGCGCTGGCCCGCCTGCCCGGCGCGCAGCTGCTGGGGCCGTTGGTCCTGGCGCTGCTGCTGGGGGTGGTCCTGCGGGCCGCGCTGCGGCGCCCGCTTCCTGCGAGCGTCCCTGGCATCGCCTTCTCGGCCCGCACGCTGCTGCGGTTGGGCATCGTGCTGCTCGGTGTGCGGCTCGACGCGCGTGCGCTCGTCGAACTCGGGCCGTGGGTGCTCGTGGGCAGCGCGGTCGGGGCGGTCGTCGCGTTCGGGGCGATCGAGCTCGCGGGCCGCGCTTGGCGGGTGCCGACCGACCTGCGCCGGCTCGTGGGGATCGGGACCGCCATCTGCGGCGCGTCGGCGATCGCGGCGGCGCTGCCGTTGGTTCGGCGGGTGCCCGGCGAACCGTCCACGCCGGGCGGCCCGGCGCCGGTGGCGATCGCGGCGATCAGCCTGCTCGGCACCGTCGGCGTGCTCGGCTTCGTGACCGTGGACGCCGTCGCGGCCTGGCCGGCGGCCCTACTGGCCGCCCTGGCGGGCGCGACGCTACAGGAGGTGGGTCAGGCGGTGGCGGCCGGCGCCACGGTCGGCGGCGAGCACGCGCAACTCGCGCTGCTGGTCAAGCTCTCGCGGGTGGTGTGGCTGGCGCCGGCGCTGCTCGCGCTCGGCTGGTGGGCGCGCCGGACGGCGCCGGCCGACGACCTGGTGCCGGTCCACGGCGCACCGTCGGGCGCGGACGCCGCGTCGCTCCGTCCGCGGGCGCGCCCGCCGCTGGTCCCCGGCTTCGTGCTCGGCTTCCTCGCGCTCGGCCTGGCGACCAGCCTCGGGGTGGTACCGCCGGCCTGGGTGGCCGCCATCGCCCTCGCGGGGACGGCCCTCACCGCCGCGGCGATGGCGGCCATCGGCATGGGCGTCGACGCCTCGGCGATCGGCCGCTCGGGCCGCCAGGCGCTGGCGCTGGGCGCCGTCGGCTTCGCCGCGCTCACGCTCGCGATGGTGGGTTGGTACGCGGTCTTGCTGGGCTGATTCGGCCCGGAACGGGACCGGCCACGCCCCCGGACGGTCGGTAGGCAGCTGCTCAGTCGCGCGCGCCGGCGCCTCCGCCGCGGCGGCTGCGCCGCCGGCGGCGCGAACGCCCACCCTCCCCGACCTCGCCGCCGGCGTGCTGCGGCGTGGGCGCGACGACCTGCGGCCGGGGATGGGAAGAGCCGCCGCCGGACGGGCGGCCCCCGCTGGACGGGCGGCCCCCGCCCGACGAGCGGGGCTCACCGGAGGATGCTCTCGCGGGCGGCCGGCCGCCGCCGGACGGCGGCCGTGACGGGCCGCCGCGGCCGCCACCGCGCGCGCCGCCGACGCGGGCGCCCCCTCGCTGCCCGCCGCCGGCGATGCCGCCACGCTGGAAGCGGCGCTCGTCCGCGTCGAGCCGGGCGGGGAGCGGGACGTCGTAATCGAACGCCTCGAGGCGCTGGCGCTCGATGCGCTCGCCGAGCACCTTCTCGATGCGGCGCACCATGTCGGCGTCGTCGGGGGTGACGAACGTGACGGCGTCGCCCTCGTGCCGCGCCCGGCCGGTGCGGCCGATGCGGTGGACGTACGCCTCCTCGGTGTCGGGCACGTCGTAGTTGACGACGTGGCTGACCTCGGCGACGTCGATGCCGCGCGCGGCGATGTCGGTGGCGACGAGGACGTGCACGTCGCCGCGACGGAAGCCGTCGAGCGCCTCTTGGCGGCGCCGCTGCGACAGGTTGCCCTGGATCGAGGACACGAACAGGCCGCCGCCATCGAGCTTCTCGGCGAGGCGCTTGGCGCGGTGCTTCGTGCGGGTGAACACCAGCACGCGCCGGGCGTCCCAGCGCCGCAGCAGCTCGCGCAGCAACTCGGTCTTCAGATGCGCCTCGACCGGGAAGAGGGCGTGGGCGACCGTCTCGGCGGGCGCGCTGCGGTCCACCGCCACCGTGACGGGATCGGTCAGCGTCTCGTCCACGAGGTGGCGGATCGCCTCGGGCATGGTGGCGGAGAAGAGCAGTGACTGCCGATCCCGCGGGAGCTGGCGCAGGATGCGCCGCACGTCCGGCAGGAAGCCCATGTCGAACATGTGGTCGGCCTCGTCGAGCACCAGCACCTCGACGCGCGAGAGGTCGCCGTGGCCCTGGCTCAGCAGGTCGAGCAGGCGGCCGGGGCAGGCGACGATGACGTCGACGCCGCGATTCATCGCCTGGATCTGCGGGTTCATGCCGACGCCGCCATAAACCGTCGCGCTCTTGATGCCGGTCGCCTGGCCCAGTTCACCGAAGGCCTGGTGGATCTGCTCGGCGAGTTCGCGCGTGGGGGCCACCACCAGCGCGCGGGTGACCCCGCGCTTGGGATCGCGCACCAGGCGGTCGAGGATCGGCAGCGCGAACGCCGCGGTCTTCCCCGTGCCGGTCTGCGCCAGGCCCAGCACGTCGCGGCCGGCCATCACGTGCGGGATGCCCTGCGTCTGGATGGGGGTGGGGTCCGTATAGCCAACGGCGCGCACGCCGCTCAGGACTCGCGCATGCAGCGCGAAGGGTTCGAAACTCATCTTGTCGACACCTCTCGGCGGATCGCCGGCCGAGGCGTGCCCTCGTACCCGTCCGCATGGTCGCGGCCTCGGCCGCGACGCCCGCGTCCTTGGACGCGGCCCGCGTCCTTCGACGCGGCCCGCCTGGTGGCGGGAACGCTCGGCACCGGGTCCGAGCGCGGTCGAGCGCTCTGCGCCCGACCGCGCAGTGTACACGCGCCGCGGCCAACGCGCGTCGCGCGGGCACCTGGCGCGTGAGCCACGCGACGAGCCGGGCCGGTGTGCCCCGGGAACGGCGGCCGCCGCTCAGCCCGGCGGCGACTCGGGCGCCCGCTGCGACCAGCGGACCCAGGCATCGATCCGTGCCCGCGGCAGATCGGGCATGCGTTTGCCGCGGTAGACCTGGGTGCGCAGCCAGGCAAGCTCGTCGCCGACGGTCTCCTCGGCGACGTCGCTCCACCACGAGCGCGCGTCGCCGTTCCAGCGGTAGCCGCGCGCCTTGAGCAGGTCCTTCGACTCGAAGGGCGAGCCGACCGCCCACAGGCGCACGGTGGCGCGGCGCGCACTGGCGCGCAGCAGGTTGAGCGCGGTCTCGCCGCTGGTGGGCAGCGTGCGGCCCAGCAGCTCGACGAGCGCGTAGCCGTCCTCGACCGCCCGGTGGGCGCCGAAGAACAGCCCATGCGCGGCGAGCAGCGAGCCGAGACCACCGCCCTCGTAGCCGTCGGCATCGCGCCAGTCGACTTCTCGCAGGCTGCAGCCCCAGGCCTTCTCCTCGAAGGCGGGCCAACGGCGCTCGGCGAACGGGCGATCGAAACCAGCGTTGTGCGCGATGACCAGGCCGACGCCGTCGAGCAGCCGCGCCACGGCGTCGTCGGGGAAGCGCTGGCCGGCGAGGTCGGCGTCCGTGATGCCGGTGATGCGGACGACCTCGGGCGACAGCGCCTGCCCCGGGTCCTCGAGCGCCTCGAGCTCGTCCGTGACGCCTAGGATGCGGCCGTCGTGTCCGTACGCGAAGCGCACCAGACCGACTTCGATCGGCAGGTCGACCGCGTGGTCGAGCCCGGTGGTCTCCAGATCGAGCGCCAGCGCCTCGAGCGTGCCCGCGGGCAGGCCGGCGCGGTCGACGCGCGGGGCGCGCCGCAGGCGGCGCAGGACGCGGTACTCGCCCGAAGCCTCCAGCTGCGCGGCGAGCGCCTCGAGATGCGGGTCGCGTTGACTCATGCTGGTTCGACGCTAGCACGGGGCGGCGTTGCCGCCCCGCGGGCGCGACCGCAGCCGTCTCCGGGGCAAGGCGTGTGCTTTCGGTACAGCATTCGACGCCGGTCGGGCCGCTCGCGCTCGGGGGCGCCCCATGGGGCGTGGCGCCGCCGGGGTCGGACGCGAGGAGGCCTGCCATGCGTGGGAATCGTCCTTTCGTCGTCGTCCTGATGGTCGCCATCGTGATGGTCATCGTCTGCGGCTGCACGACGCCCTCGGGCGGCGGCGAACTCCTGTGGACGGAGCAGTTCGGCACGACCGAGGCGGACGACGGCCGCATCGCCGTCGCGGGCTTCAGCCGCGGGAACCTCGGCGCCGCGAGCGAGGGCGGCTACCCTGCGTTCGTCTTGCGCGGCGAAGGCGCGGGCGGCACCGTCTGGTCCCGGCAGTTCGGCTCCCCGGAGACGGACGTGATCGACGGTCTGGCCGTGGGCAGCGACGGGCGCGTCCTCATGGCCGGGACCACGAGGGGGGTCGTGCAAGGCACGGGGTACGGCGTGGGCGTGGGGAACGCCTTCGTGCGCACGTTCCACGCGAACGGCGACCACGCCTGGACGCGCCAGTTCGGCACCGCCACCGACGATGGCGCGCGGGCCATCGCCATCCGCTCCGCGGGCGAGGCGACCGTCTTCCGCAACACCGGCGGGACCCTGGAGGGCACCTCGTCCGGTGGCGACGACGTGTTCCTGCGGGCGTACGGGCCCTGACGGCGTGCGCCTCCGGCGGTGTTGGTCCCGAGCGCGTCCAAGCGGGCCGCTGGGCGCAGCCGCGATCGCCCCAGACATCCCCTCGCCATCGAGCTTGACATATACCCCCAGGGGGTACTAGGCTCGCCTCGTCGAAGGGAGAACGACATGCTCTTCAAGCACATCTACGACGAGGACCTGGCCCAAGCCAGCTACCTGATCGGCTGCCAGGCGACGGGCGAGGCCATCGTGGTCGACGCACGCCGCGACGCCGACACCTACCTCGCGCTCGCCGCCCACCACGGATTGCGCATCACCGCCGTCACCGAAACGCACATCCACGCCGACTACCAGTCCGGCTCGCGCGAGCTCGCGGCGCGCACCGGCGCCCAGCTCTACCTCTCGGACGAGGGCGACGCGGACTGGAAGTACGCCTTCGAGGGCACGCCACTGAAGCACGGCGACGTCATCAAGCTCGGCAACGTGCGGCTCGAGGCCGTCCACACGCCGGGGCATACCCCCGAGCACCTGTCGTTCCTCGTGACCGACGGTGCCACCAGCGAGCAGCCCGGCTTCTACCTGACCGGCGACTTCGTCTTCGTCGGCGACGTCGGCCGGCCCGATCTGCTCGACGAGGCGGCCGGCGGCGTCGACACGCGCTTCGAAGGCGCCAAGCGGCTCTTCGCCAGCCTCCGCGACCACTTCCTCACGCTGCCCGACCACGTCCAGGTGTGGCCCGGCCATGGCGCCGGCAGCGCCTGCGGCAAGGCGCTCGGCGCCGTGCCCAGCAGCACGGTCGGCTACGAGAAGCTCACCAGCTGGTGGGCGCCGCTGGTGCAGGCCGGCGACGAGACGGGCTTCGTCGAGGCCCTGCTCGAGGGTCAGCCGGACGCGCCGCTCTACTTCGGCCGCATGAAGCGCACGAACAAGGCGGGCCCGGCCATCCTCGGCGAGCGTGCCCCGCTGCCGGCGTTCACGCCGGCCGATCTGCGCGACCGGCTGGGCGACGACCTCGTCCTGGTCGACACCCGCAGCGCCGACCAGATGCGCGCGGCGCACGTCCCCGGCGCCTACTTCGCGCCCGAGGGCAAGAAGCTCGCGACCTACGCCAGCTACGCGATCGCGCCGGAGGTCGACGCCCGCGGCCTGGTCGTCCTCGCCCGCGACGCCGCCCATGCGGACTGGATCCGCGACCGGCTCTCGTGGTCGGGCATCGATCAGGTGGTCGGCTACGTCACCTCGCTCGAGGGCCTCACCGGCGGCCCGGCGCAACGCGTGGCGCCCGATGCCGTCGGCGACGTCGACGACCCCTTCCTGCTCGACGTGCGCACCAAGAGCGAGCACGACGCCGGCGCCATCCCCGGCGCCATGCAGCGCCACGTCGGCCGCCTGGCCTTCGTCCACGACGACCTGCCGCGCGATCGGCCGCTGGTGGTCTACTGCCAGACCGGCATCCGCTCCGCGGTCGCCACCGCCGCGCTTCGCGCCCTCGGCTTCCGCGACGTGCGCGAGCTGATCGGCTCCTACGAGGCGTGGCGCGAGCTGCGGCGCCGCGCCGTCTCGACCTGATTCCCTGATGCCCCCTGCGGGCGGGCGCCCCCGATAGACCCCGGGCCGCCCGCCCGCCGACGGCACCCGCGCGCCGCGACGCGCCTACGATAGGACTCCGTGCCCCCGCGCCCCTTCCCGCTCACCCCCGCTCCCTGGCTGCGCCGCTACCGCCGCGCCGACCTCGGCTCCGACCTGCTCGCGGGCGTCACCGTCGCGGTGATGCTGGTGCCTCAGGGCATGGCCTACGCCCTGCTGGCGGGCATGCCACCGGTCAGCGGGCTCATCGCCGCCACGCTGCCGCTCATCGCCTACGCCCTCGTCGGCTCGTCGCGGGCGCTGGCGGTGGGCCCCGTCGCCATCGTCTCGCTGCTCACCTTCGAGGCCGTGCACCGGCTCGCCGAGCCCGGCAGTGCCGACTACCTCGCCCTCGCGGCCACCCTGGCGCTGCTCGTGGGCGTCATCCAGCTCGGCCTCGGCCTGATCCGCGGCGGCATCCTCGTGAACTTCCTGTCGCATGCGGTCGTCAGCGGGTTCACGTCGGCCGCGGCGATCGTCATCGGGCTCTCCCAGCTGCGCCACCTCGTCGGTGTCCCACTCGCCGGCGGTCAACCGCTTGGGACGCTGCTCGATCTCGCCCGCCGGCTGCCCGAGGTGCACCTCACCACGCTCGCCCTCGGGGTCGGCGCCATCGCCCTGTTGCTCATCAGCCGCCGCGTCGCCCGCCGGTTCCCCGGCCCACTGCTCGTGGTCGTTCTGGGCACCGCAGCCGTGACCCTGTTCGGGCTCGACGGCGCGGGGGTCCGCACCATCGGGACCGTACCCGGCGGCCTCCCCGCCTTCGTCTGGCCGACGCCCTCGCTGGCCGACGTGTGGGCGCTGCTCCCCACCGCGTTCACGATCGCCTTCGTGGGCTTCATGGAGTCGATTGCGGTCGCCCGCTCGCTGGCCGCCAAGGAGGGCGAGCAGGTCGACGCGGACCGCGAGCTCACCGGGCTGGGCCTGGCCAACCTCGTCGCCGGCGTGCTGGCCGCCTTCCCCGTCACCGGCGGCTTCTCGCGCTCGGCGGTCAACGCCCAGGCCGGCGCCCGCTCAGGCCTGGCCAGCGTCATCACCGCGCTGCTCATGCTGCTGACGCTGCTGCTGTTCACGCCGGCGTTCCACGACCTGCCTCAGGCGATCCTCGGCGCCATCGTCGTGGTCGCCGTCAGCGGGCTCGTCGACCTGCGCGAGGCGCGCCACCTGTGGGCGCTCCGCCGCAGCGACGGCGCGGTCTGGATGCTGACGTTCGCCGGCACACTGCTCATCGGCGTCGAGCCCGGCCTGCTCGTCGGCATCGGCGTGTCGCTGGCGACCTTCGTCGTCCGCAGTGCCTTCCCGCACGTCGCGAGCGTCGGATGGCTGGCGGAGCAGGGCGTGTGGCGCAACCTGAAGCGCTACCCGGACGCCTGGGCGCCCCCCGGCGTCGCGGTGCTGCGCTTCGACGCGGCCCTCTACTTCGCCAACGTCGGCTTCCTGCGCGACACGGTCGAGCGCACGCTGGCCCACCGGCCGGACCTGACGGGCCTGGTCCTCGACCTCGGCGGCGCCCACGACATCGACGGGGTCGGGGTCGAGACGCTGCACCAACTGCTCGTGGACCTCGAGCAGCGCGGCCTGCGGGTGGCCGTCGCGGGCCTCAAGGGCCCGGTGCGCGACGTGCTCGCCAGGGCCCACTGGAGCGAGGAACGGCGCGCGCAGGTCGCGTGGCTGGCGCCCGAGCACGCGCTGCGGGCGTGGGGCCTGGCGGTTGCCGCCGAGACGCAGAGGGCGGATCCGCCGGCGCCCGACCCGGTGCGGGCGAGCGCACGAGAGGCGGGCGCGGCCACGCCACCGACCCGGCAGGATTGACGCCGGAGCCCGAACGGGCGTACCTTGAAGCCACTTATGAAAAGGGGTTGCCGAAGCGGGACGTGCCCGGGCGTCGACCCCGAGCGATAGGGGGCCGCCGGTGTCAGCGCCACTCCAGACGGAACACGTCCGAGGCTCAAACCGGTTGATGGTGTACCGGGCCCTGGCGGGCGGCGAGAGCGTCTCGCGTGCGGCCCTCTCACAACGCACCGGCCTCTCGGTCCCGACCGTCGCGTCGATCCTGCACGAGCTCACGGCCATCGGCGCCGTCCGGCCCGACGGCGTCGAGGACGGGACCGGCGGGCGCCCGGCGCAGCGGATCGCCCTCGAGCCCGACGCCCGGCACGTGCTCGCCGTCGACCTCTCGGGGCGGACGGCCCGTGCGCTGCGCATCGACCTGCTGGGTCGCCCGCGCAGCGACCACCGCGGCCCCGAACTGAGGCCCGGCTTCGAGCCCGCCCTCATCGCCTGGCTGGCCGAACTGCTCGATGCGCCTGATGCCCCGCCGGTGGCGCGGCTGGCGGTCGCGGTGCCAGGGGTGATCGACCCGGCCGACGGCCACGTCGATCTGGCGCCGGCGCTGGCATGGCACGACTTCGGCCTCGCCGAGCTGCTCGAGACGGCCCTCGGCCGGCCCACGCTGCTCGAGAACAACGTCAACGCGTTGGCCACCGCCGAGCTGAGCTACGGCGTAGGCGCCGGGGCCGAGCACGTCATCTACCTGTCGATCGACAGCGGCATCGGCGCGGCCCTGGTGGTGAACGGCCGCCTGCTGCGCGGAGCCCATGCCGCCGCCGGCGAGATCGGCTCGTCGCTCACGCCGGCGCAGGCCCGCGGCGCCTCCGGCGACGACGATGCCGCGCTGGAGCGTGACTTGCTCGCGCTCGCGGACCGCTTCCTCGACGCCGAAGGGCGCCTGTGCATCGAGGGGACCGAGCGATGCGACGCGTTCGTTCGCTTCGCGGAGAGCCTGCGCTGCGTGCTCCACAACCTCGCCTGCGCGCTCGACCCCGAACTCATCGTCCTCGCCTGGCCGGCGGATCCGGAGGGCCTGCTGGTGCAGCACCTGCGCGGACGCTGGTCCGGCCCGGCGCCGCTCCGCATCGTCGCCAGCGCGCTCGGTTCCGCCGCCGCCGCGCGCGGCGTCGCCCAGCTGGCCCTCGAGCACGTCCAGGAGGAGCTGTGCCGCAGCGCCGGCCGCGAGGTCACCGTCGGCGCGCCGGCGTTTGCCGACGACGTCCTCCGCGCCGGTGCCGACCGCGCGACCGCCGAGGGCGCGCACCATGCCTGATCTACCGTTCCCGGTCGTCGACGTCCACGCCCACTTCCCGGTGGTCAACACCATCGGCCGCGACGGCCCCCAGAACGACCCGCACCCGCTCCTGGCGGACTACGCCCGCGAGCGGATGGCACGCATGCGCCGGGAGTGGGCCACCGAGGAGACCGAGCCGCCCGCGCGCACGCCGGCCGAGATCGACGCCACGGCCGACCGCTGGGTCGCGGAGCTCGATCGCCACGGCATCCGCTGGATCAACTTCGTCACCGGCCAGAGCAACGACCTGCTCGCCGGCGTCGTCCGGCGGCACCCCGACCGCTTCGTCGGCCTCGCGCACCACCCCATGCGCCCCGGCGCCGGCGCCGAGATGCGCCGCGCGGTCGACGAGCTCGGCCTGCGCGGCTACAAGCAACTCGGGCCCATGACGGACTTCGCCTTCGAAGACCCCGGGCTGCGCGACCTGTGGGCGTTCCTGGCCGAGCGGCGCCTCCCGGCCCTCATCCACTTCGGCTTCCTCGGGCGCGGCGGCGGGGTCGTCGCCCACCCGCGCATGAGCCCGCTGTCGCTCTTCACCGTGGCCCGCGACTTCCCCGAGATCCCCTTCATCGTCCCGCACTTCGGCGCCGGCTACTGGCAGGACCTGCTGGCGCTGTGCTGGAGCCTGCCGAACGTCTACGTCGACACCTCCGGCAGCAACCAGTGGATGCGCTGGATGCCCTACCCCCTCACCCTCGAGGACCTGTTCCGCAAGGCCTTCGAGACCATCGGACCCGAGCGGGTGCTCTTCGGTAGCGACTCGGCCGCCTTCCCGCGCGGCTTCGCCGTGCGCTACCTGCACGACCAGCTGCGCGCCTGCTACACGCTCAACCTGCCCGAGGCCGACATCGCCAAGGTGTTCGGCGGCAACGCGGCGCGACTCCTCGGCCTCGACCTCGGCCCGCGTAGGGCGGAGGACACCGGGGCGGCCGCCCCGGCGGCAGACGACGCGAACCGTGAGTCGGGGGCGCCCGCGTGACCTGGCACCCCGCCTACGTCGACCGGGTGCTGACGCCCGACCACGCCTTCGCCGCGGCCAGGCTCTACGACGCGTTCCTCGACGCGCTCACGGCCCACGTCCGGACGGTCGCGCGGCTGCCGGCGGCCACCGGCCACGAGGAAGCCGTGACCGCGCTCGACGCCGCCATCGCACGCCAGCGTGACCTGCCGCCGCCCCCGCCCGCCCCCGGCGTCCCCGACCTGTACTTCGCCCTCCAAGGGCGGCTCGAAGCGGACGTGGGCCCCGGCGCCACCGCCTGGCTGCGCGTCGGCCTGTCGCGCAACGACCTCGACATGACCGCCTACCTGCTGGCGGCTCGCGACGGCCTGCTGCGCGTCGCCCGCCGCGCACACGCGCTCTCCGCGGCGCTGCTCGACCTCGCCGACACCCACCTCGACACGGTGGTCATCGCCACCACCCACCACCAACCGGCGCAGCCGACGACGCTCGCCCATTACCTGGTCGCGGCTGCGTCGATGGTCGGCCGCGACCACGACCGCGTCCTCGGGGCGCTGCGGCGGCTCGACCGCTGCCCGCTCGGCGCCGCCGCGCTCGCCGGCAGCAGCCACCCGCTCGACCGCGCCTTCACGGCCCGCGCGCTCGGCTTCGCGGAGCCGGTGGCCAACACCTACGACGCCGTCGCCGCGGGCGACTGGCAGGCCGACCTCGCCGCCCTCGGCCTGACGCTCGGCGTCGGCCTCTCGCGCCTGACCCACGACCTCGTCGCCGCCGCGTCCGACGGCTGGCTGCGGCTCGCCGACGACCTCGTCCAGGGGTCGTCGATCATGCCGCAGAAGCGCAACCCGGTCACGCTCGAGCACGCCCGCACGCGCTTCTCGCGGGCCGCCGGACAGGCGCAGGTGCTGGCGCTGGCGGGCCACAACGTGCCCTTCGGGGACGTCAACGACATCGGACCGGACGCCCAGGAAGCCGTTCACACGCTGCTCGACGCGCTCGACGCGGGCCTCGAGCTGCTCGTGGCGTGCCTCCGCGGCGCGACGGTCGACCGCGAACGGCTGGCGGCGCGCGCCGCCGCCACCGACACCACCGCCACCGAGCTCGCCGACGAGCTCGTGCGGACGCTGGGCGTCGCCTTCCCGGCGGCGCACCGCGCGGCGGCCGCGCTCGTGGGCCACATGGCCCGCCACGGTCGTCGCCTGCAGGAGGCCACCCCGGAGGACCTCGCCACGTGCGGCGGACCCACCCTGGCGGCCGACGCCCTCGCCGAGGCGCTCTCGCCCGCCGCCTTCGTGGCGCGCCGCGCCGGCATCGGAGGACCCGCCCCCGATTCGGTCAGGTCGCAGATCGAACGGGCCAGGACCCAGTCGGCCGAGTATCATCGAGCGGTCGACGAACTCACCGCTCGGATCGACGCGGCGTACCGCACCCTGCGGACGCCCGGAAAGGACGCCACCGCATGAAGCACCTCGTTCGCGCCCTGCTCGTCACCGCCGCCGTCGTCGTCGCGACGGCCCAAGCCCA
>Ga0180436_10003209_pt1 | contig 15128 bp, 18 predicted proteins | sample SS_ome_2_FD_132434 | JGI IMG/M metagenome (GOLD analysis project Ga0180436, IMG submission 132434) | Hypersaline lake sediment archaeal communities from the Salton Sea, California, USA - SS_3_S_2 metaG | ecosystem: Environmental > Aquatic > Non-marine Saline and Alkaline > Hypersaline >...
TCCGATCCATACATGATGCGATCAAGTCTCATGGACGTCCAGGGGATCTCCGGAATGCTGGGGAAAAATTTCGCACAGGCCACGGATGTATCCAGCCAAAGTGTGTCGTATTTTTCGATCAAACGCAGATAGGATTCAATTTCGTCCATACCCAGGTGGGGAACACAGATCCTGAGCTTTGGATACGCCTTGAGAACCGCTTCCAGTTTATCTGCCCGGCAAAGCGCATAGGGATCACAAAGATACTGCTCGCTTTTGGGCTCGCGGCCGGCATGTATGACCAAGGGTTTATTGTTTTGCACGCAGGCCTCGTAGATGGGCTCCATTTCAGGGCCATTCATGTCAAAGCATTGCACATGGATATGTAATTTGACGCCCTTCAATCCCCCGGCAAAGGCATCTTCCAAGATTTTACCGGCATCTTTCTCGCCCGGAAACACGGTTGCCATACCGCTGACACGCCCGTGAAATTGTTGACACGTCTTGATCATATACTGGTTTAGGCCCCGGGCCATTCCGGATTTATGGGCATACTGGAGCGCCACAACATGGGCGACGCCCCGGCTGAAAAGAAATTCCAGCAGGCTCGCTGTCTTTCCTTTGTAACGAATGGGCCAGGCAAACTGTTCGAACCACCCCCAGAGGGCATTGAAGATGGGGCCGGGAAATATATGCACATGGCTGTCAATAATCGGCGGTAAGCCTGCGGGAACCTGTTGGCCTTCACTATCGCCAACGGCAGGTATCGGCAGGGTGGGCCGATTCAAGTTATCCATTTTCAGTAGGTTCCAAATTCAATGCCAGATACTGTGCGTCGGGCAAGGGATTGTGATAATAGGGCGCGATGTGCTTGAATCCGAACGATCGGTATAGAGCCAAAGCACCATGCATGAAGGCCAGCGTATCCAGCAACATTTCCGCGTAGCCCAGTTGTTTACCCTTTTCGATAATTTGATGGCATAAGGCGGCGCCAATCCCCATACCCCGATAATCGGGTCGTACATACAAGCGCTTCATTTCACAACGTTGGCCGTCAAGCTTGCGCAAGCCCACACACCCGGCGGGCATCCCATCGGATATGGCCAGATAAAGGGCCCCGGTTGGCGGCATATAAATATTGGCGATCTGGCGGCGTTCATTGTCATAATTCTGGAATGTCAGATCAATATTCAAAGCAGCCACATACTCATCAAAAAGAGTTTGCGACGTTTGAATATCGTCCGATTTTTCTACCTGTTTTAATTGGAGCATTCCTTAAACACCCTTGCCAGCAATTGCATATGTTTCTTTTCCATCTGGGAAATGGACAAGAAGGCGGTTTGTGCTGATGAATCTTTCATGTCGTTGGCCAAATTTCTATACAGATCATAGGCCTGAATTTCAATGCTTAAGGCAAACTCCATCAGGCTCCTGCAGGTCTGGCTTGGCAAAGCCGATAAGCGTTCGATCACATCCGCCAGTTTTTCTCCACCCTCCATGATTTCACCGTCAAGTCCTGAATACAGCGCCTCAAAAGATTGGACTTCTGTCTGGGTCTTCCGCCAATAGGTGTAGATGGTTTTGGCATGCGCTTCTTCGGCCAATGACAATGTTTTGATCGTATCGGCATAGGCCGCGTCCGCGTGAGCGTTATAGATCGTTTCATAAAAGCGCTGGGCCGCCTTCTCCAGATTCATGGCGATCATCATCAAAGCCGAAAGCGGTTGATCCTGCCGGATGACATCCACTTTGGGATAATCCGGCAGGGTCTGACCATCCCAGCCCATGATACCACCGGTCAAATTATACACCTTCTTGATTGGAACCCCATCATCCAGAGATATAATGGCCGCCGCCTGGGACCGGGCGCCGCTATGACAGTAGAAAACAATCTCCTTATCGGTTGGCAACGCGCTTAGATTCGCCTCCAGATCATCCAGCGGCATGAGTTTGGCCCCGGGAATATGCGCTGTTTCATATTCTTCCGGCTGGCGGACATCCACCAGCAAATAAGCCTTTTCATCATGATCGTTTTGGTATTGTCGAAACGTCTCCGGGCTAATGTTCTCAAAATCCATTGCTCCCATGCTATTTCCTCCTCCTTCGTTCTTTCAGACTTATCATGCCTCGCACTAAGAAAATACTTACAAGGCGTTTTAAACTATAAATGTAACCTTGAATTTAATGTGCGTCCATAAATAGAGATTTTCGCGTTATGTCCCAGACAGGGCGTGAAAAGATCATATAGGGACGCACATTATTTTATGAAAGTGCCGGCACTATACTCTTCAAATGCAATGCGCAGCTCCTCCTGGGTATTCATTACAATAGGCCCCCGCCAGGCAACCGGCTCCCGAAGCGGCCGGCCGGAAATAAGGAGAAATCGAACCGCTTGTGTATCGGTGCGAATGCTTATATTGTCTCCATCCTGAAACAGAACCAGTTCGCCGTTATCCACAAACTCCGCATCATTGCCTTTTGGTTCAGCATGTTCTCCGAAAACACCTTGACCATCGATGACATATGCAAAAACAGTATGCCCCATGGGTGTGGGGTGTGTCACGACCTGTCCCGGGGGGATGTGGATATCCAAATACGCCGGATCGATAAAGACTTCCTGGACCGGTCCATGGGTGCCGTAGGCTTTACCACAAATGATACGGATCGTCGTACCATTTTCGAGTATCACTTCGGGAATCTGGTCGTTTGTGACATCCCGATATCGGGGTTGGGTCATTTTTTGGCTGGCCGGCAGATTGGCCCACAGTTGAAATCCACCCATGTGGCCGGCTGAGTCTCCTTTGGGCATCTCTTGATGGATAATGCCACTGCCAGCCGTCATCCATTGAACATCCCCGACCGTGATCTCCCCGGAATTCCCCAGACTATCGCCGTGTTCCACAGATCCGGCTATTATATAGGTAATGGTTTCGATGCCCCGATGGGGGTGCCAGGGAAACCCCTTTAAATAAAAATCCGGATTGTCCGATCGGAAATCGTCCAGCAGCAGAAAGGGATCAAACAATTTGGTGTTGTCGAATCCAAAAACCCGGTTGAGATGGACCCCGGCACCTTCCATTGTGGGCTGGCCTTGGATAATCCGATCTATTTTTCGTTGTTGTGACATGGGTATTCTCCTAAAATGTTTTCTTTTTCACCCGTTTAACTTCTTTAACCATTTTACCAAACTGCTTGTCCCTCTTCTTCTTTTCCAAATAGGACATTTCGTGAAACACCGATTCTTTTTTCATCTTAATATAATTCTGATAGCGCCGATTGGAAAGCGTCCCGGCAGCAACCGCAGCCAGTACGGCACAATCGCTTTCCTGGGTATGCGAGCAATCTTGATAGCGGCAATCGGTTGATATTGCATCAATATCTTGAAAAGCACTTTGTAATCCGGTTTCCACGGCAATATTGCCCAATTCACGCATACCCGGTGTGTCAATAATCATGGCCTGGTTGGGCAAGGTGATCAATTGTCGACGGGTTGTGGCATGACGGCCTTTACCGTCCTTGGCTCGTACGTCACGCGTCAGGAATTTGTCTTCTTCCATAAGCCGGTTCAATAAGGTTGTTTTGCCCACGCCGGATGATCCCAGCAAACAATACACCTTCTGCGGCTGCAGCATCTGCTTTAGATTCTCGATACCGTCGCCGGTTTTGTTGCTGATGGCCTTAACCTCAATGCCCGCATATAGCTTCTGGATGTCCCCTATCTTCTCTTGAATGGACCCTCGATCCTGCAAATCACTTTTGCTCAGCAAAACAAGCGGTTGGATGCCGGCATCATAAACCATCACCAGATAACGCTCCAAACGGCGCAAATTGTAATTGTTGTCCAAAGACTGGACAATGAAGGCAATATCAATATTGGCCGCAATGAGTTGATGCGATATCTTTTTTCCGGCGGTTTTGCGCTTCAAAATAGTTTTGCGGTCACAGACTGCATGGATCATGGCCTGGGAATCCTGGTTCACGGTTTGGATCTGGACCCAATCGCCCACAGCCGGATAGTCCAGTGGGCTTTCCACACTTAACATGAGTTTTCCGGTCATCTCCGCCGGTATATCTTTGTTTGCGTGAGCCACAATAAACCGCTCGCGATCAACCGCAATAACCCGGGCCGTTTCTAATTCACCATTCATAAATAAATGCTAAGAAATCGAAGGACCCTTGTCAAAATAAAACCACACGTTTGTTTTTTATAGATTTTACCTTTGAACCGGGTAAATAAATAGGATATTGGATGGACACCCCTTTTACGCAATCAATTTCAACCAAAATGCAGCGAAAAATTTTCATGCCCTGACGCGCGCAACCAAACATGAAACATCTACGATTACCATATAGCAGAAGGAGAATGTCATGAACAAACCCAATCCAATCAAACTTGAAAAACACGGACCGATCGCCTGGGTCATTTTGAATAGACCGGAGAAGCGTAACGCGCTCAACTTTCAAATGCTGGAACAGATGGTGGCCACATTCCACCAATTGGACCAGGATCCGGAGATACGCGTCATTATTCTTAGAGGAGAAGGCAAATGTTTCTGCGCCGGGATGGAACTGGGCGATTTGGCCGCGTTGATTGAAAAAAAGTCAGCCGATCACCGCGAGCGGCTGCGACGCACCATCCTTTACGGTCAAACGGCTACAAATATTCTCGAGCTATGCAACAAGCCTGTGATTCTGGCTGCCCACAGCTACTGTATCGGCGGCGGTGTCGATATCGCCTGTGCCTGTGACGTTCGCGTTGCCAGTAAAGATGCTGTATTCTCGGTCCGCGAAACCAAATTGGCTTTTACGGCGGACCTGGGCACCCTGCAGCGCATGCCCCGAATTGTGGGCGAGTCCTGGACCCGCGAGCTTTGCCTGACCGGTAGAGACTTTTCAGGCGTAGAAGCTTACCGCATTGGATTTGTAACCCATCTGCTCGATGACCAGGAGGCTTTATTTCAAAAGGCCCAAGAGCTGGCCCAGGAAATGGCCGACAACTCCCCCCTGGCCGTTCAAGGCGTCAAGGACACCCTGCGCTTCACCAGCGATCACGGGACCGCCGCCGGGCTTAAATACGTGGCCCAAAAAAATGCGGCCATGCTCATTTGTGACGATGGCATCGAGGCGCTGACGGCCGCCATTGAAAAACGGAAACCTGTATTCAAGGGCAGGTAAACCCTTTTTCTCCATTTCAAGCGTACCTTAAAATCCACACCGGGCATAATTTTAATAATTTGCCTGACCTAACGAAAGAAATTGATGGTCACAAATCGATAACGAGGTAAGCAGTATAGAGGGCGCCCATATTCTGGATATTTCGCCGGCTGCATTCATGAAACGCCTTTTCCGCGCCCGGCATTTAATTGTGGATTTCTTATCTGCCAACTGTGGCTTTTTCGAAAAGACCAATCGCTATAGTTCAAAGGAGTCCACATGGAAACAGACGTATACCAAGAATTATGTGAAACCATGGCAAACAAAGGCGGGACCCTACTCTATTCTGTGCCGCCTTTTGTTCCCGGGAAATTTGAATATCAGTTCATGCGGGGTTCGGCCACGGCGAGAGATAAAAAACTGGCCCGTCTGATCCAGGACTACAAAGCAGCGATGGATAAAGTTAAAAAGCCTACCGACGGTGTTTTTCCGGCCATGCGGGTGATTCCCGTCGACAAAACCATTGAAGCCAACAACATCATTCATACCTATGATCAGGTAAAATCCTATATTGAAACCAACGAACCGCTGGCGGTGAGTACCTGCTATTGTCGTCATCAGGCCAAATTAATCGATGAACAGTCCCATTGCGGGGTCCCGGATGAGGTATGCTTTTAATTTGGTAGTGGTGCTGAATTTGTAATTGAAAAAGGCATGGGTCGGCAAATTCATAAGCAGGAAGCCATGCGAATCCTGGATCAAGCCGAAGAAGCCGGATTGGTCCATTGCACCAACAACCGTCAGGAAATCGATTTTCTATGTAATTGCTGCGCCTGCCATTGCCTTATTCTCAAAAACGCCAAAGCTCATCAAAAACCGGGTCTCAACCTAAATTCCGGATTTATGCCGGCGTGGGATGCGGAACTGTGCACGGCCTGTGAAACCTGTGTCGAGCGTTGTCCCATGGATGCGCTCCAAATGGAAAGTAACGATCTGCCCCAATTGGATCCGGTAAAATACCACAGGCCATATTGCCGTTCAGCAGAAAACAGATTCCCCCAAACATTTTCTTTTCTACAAAGCCCTGGTTTTTCTGCACCTGATTGCGAATACGTTCGGCCGAAGATTCGTTGTAGGCCATCTTCCTTCCCTCCTACCTAAATTGAGGCTTTCAAATTGAATTTGGTGTTCCAAACGTTTGTTGTTCCTATTATAAAAGTATTATATGACTGACATGTCAACTAAGCCACCACGTCAATCCGATTGCAAATCATTACCACAGCCGCTGGTACATGGAGGCATCATGAAGAAAGCACTTTTTTTTGCCCTCGTCATTTTTCTTTGTCTATTTTGTGCTGCCCATGCCGAGCAGTACGTATCCACCAAGATATCAGAAGTCACCCTTTTCTCCAACCAGGCCCTGATCGTCAGGGAGGGCCGGGCTGATCTGATGCCTGGCATGAATCAATTGCTGGTGGAAACAACGGCCTTTTCCATTGACCAAGATGCGCTGACGGCACAGGTGTTCGGCAGCGGCGAAATGATCAGCGTACAGTTTAAATTGATCCCTTTGTCGGAGCATCCTCAGGACCAGGTCCGTTTGATTCAAGATAAACTCCGGGAAAAACAGCATGCGCGTCGGGTCCTGATGGACAAAAAGACGGTTCTGGAAAAAAAGTCTGCGTTTTTAGATGGTTTGATTGATTTTTCAAAAACCCAAATTCCCAAAGACGTCCAAACAAGCTTTCCCAATATGGCCGACGTACGCGAAACCATGGATTTTATCGGCACCACTGCCGGCATGATTGATACCGAAAACCAAACCATTGATAAGGCCATTTTTGAAACCAATCGTGAAATTAAACGCCTTAAAAAGGAACTGGCTGCCGTTCGCGGCCTGGGTGGTACGGCCAAGCAAGCCATTGAAATTTTGTTTAATGCCGCCAAAAAAGAAAGCGTGCGCCTGAAAGTCGAGTATCTGGTACAACGCGCTGCCTGGCAACCCATTTACAAAGTTGCCGTGCCCGCCAACCTTGAAGAACTGAAACTCTCCATGCTGGCCCGAATATCCCAAAAATCAGGTGAAAACTGGCCTGGTATCGAACTCTCTGTTTCCAATGTCATTCCCATGAAAGGCATCCGTCTGCCCCAGTTGCAATCCTGGAACCTGGACGTCCCCAGGCCCATGCCCATGGTACTTGGGAAATCACGCGCCAAAGTTATGGCGGAAGCGCCTGCGCCCCAGGCAAGCACGGAAGAGGTCCTCGTGGAACAAGATGAGATGCCGGCGGAATTTGCTACGGCGGTTGCCAAAGAGCTGCCGCTTTCCTTTGAATACCAAATACCCTTCCCGGTCGATATTGAATCCCGTGATCAGTTGGCCATATTACCCCTTTTAACCAAAAATATATCGGCACAAACATTTCATTATAGTGTCCCGGCTAAAAGCTCATTGACCTTTCTGGTGGCAGAGGCCGAGGCAGACCAGGAACTGCTGGCTGGCAAGCTGAGTGTTTATTTTTCCGGTCGCTTCATCGGCGATACCCATTTGACCGAGAAAAAACCGGGGGAATCATTTTCCATGAATCTGGGCGCGGATCGGGGTATCAAGGTTCGCAGGGAAAAGATTCTAGATATAATCAAAGAAACCTATTTCGGCAAGATCCAGCGGGACAGGGTTGTCAGGTCCTTTGCGTATAAAATCACCGCCGAAAACATCAAAGACAGCCCGGCATTACTAAAGATTATCGATAGCATTCCGGTATCCAAAACCGACAAAATCGAAGTTCGGGACCTGCAGATACAGCCCAAGCCGACTGAGCAAGATTATCAGGACAAGGCCGGGGTGAATTTGTGGGCATTTGATCTGGGTCCGGGTGAACAAAAGGAGATCAATATCGAATTTACCGTAACCTACCCCAAAGATTCAGCGCCCTATGGCCTTTAATGCCTTAATTTAGCGTGAAGGAGGTATTCGATGGCGGATGTATATAGACAACTTGCAGAAAGGCTCGATCAGCTCCCTCACGGATATCCGGCCACCGATAGCGGCGTCGAGCTGAAGATCCTACAAAAGATTTTCTCGCCGCAAGATGCTGCTTTGGCCTTGAAAATGAAATATTTTCCTGAAACGGCTGAAAAAATCGCAGACCGTCTGGGTGAACCGGTAGAAGATGTGCGCACAACGCTGGATGAGATGGCCAAAAAGGGCCAAATTGGAAGTTCAACCAGCAAGGGCGAACAAAAATATTCACTGGCACCCTTTGTAGTCGGCATTTATGAGTATCAGTTGGAGCGGCTTGACAAGGAACTGGTGGACCTGTTTGAAGAATATTTTCCGGTTTTGTCCACGTCACTCGGTGGATATAAGCCTGCCATTGCGCGCACAATACCCATTCATACGAATCTCAAGCAGGATTATAAAATCCAGCCTTATGAAAATCTAAGCGGAATGCTTGAAAAGGCCAATTCCTTTCGCGTGATGGATTGCATCTGCCGCAAAGAACGGTTAATCTCCGGACATAAATGTGATCATTCTTTGGAGCTGTGTCTCAGTTTTTCCGAAGAAAAAGGCGCATACGACTATTTTTCAAGAAGTGGTCGCATCATATCCAAAGCGGAGGCATTCAAAATCATTGCCCAGGCAGAAGAAGAAGGCTTGATCCACAATGTGTTCTATAACACGCAAGAAGGCCATGGCGCCGTTTGTAATTGCTGCTCCTGCTGTTGTGGCGTGATACGGGCGGCAAAGGAATATGGTGCCGCGCATACCCTTGCAAAGAGCAACTATTTAGCCCTGATCGATCCGGATGAGTGCATCGCATGCGGTGACTGCACCGATGAGCATTGCCAGATGGATGCTATCTCCGTGGATGATGATGTTTTTACGGTTATCAATGACCTGTGCATTGGGTGTGGCGTTTGCACCATTGCCTGCCCGGTCGATGCCATCAGCTTGGTTGAAAGGCCCCAAGAGGATCAGGATGAACCCCCGGTTGACTTTGAGGATTGGAGTATGAAAAGGGCGTCAAACAGGGGGATTAAATTCAAAGGGTAGACATTTTACTGGATACAAATTCAAGATAGCAGAAAATTAACAATCTAAAATAGAAATTGATATAACAGCATTCTTAGTCCAATCTGGCATGGTGGAATTTAATAATTTAATGGACCCTGTCATTAATACTCTCTCCTGGACATTAACCGCCAATGATTTCATTAAGTCCGTCAATAATAAGGGCTATTTGTTCTTCAGACGCCTCTGAAAGTTTATTTCGGATACGTTTCACAGAAAGGGTGCGTATTTGACTGATTTTGACCCAAGATTTTTTAGGAAGTTTTGCGTCATCAAGTTCCAAGGTGAGAGGATATCCTGCTCGCTGTGGCTGACTTGTTAAGGCTACGGCAATAACTGTTCCAGAACGCTTATTAAAAACATTTTCACTCAAAACGAGAACAGGGCGTAGACCGCCCTGCTCTCGACCAATTACCGGATTCAAGTCAGCCCAGAAAATTCCGCCTCTTAATATTCTGGCCATTCTTCCATCTCCGCCGAAAGACCTTCTTCAGCAATGGTTTGCTCAAAATCCGGATCAAGTTTTGCACATTCCTGTGCTAAACGGCTCTTTTCAAGACGTCCCAATTTTTCAGCAACAGCCTCTTGAATAGCCTTACTTCGATTAGGAAAAAACTTTGATTTGACAAGGATATCAAGCCGTTTGAGCAGACCATCATCAATTGTAATTGCAATTTTTGAAGCTGCCATTTTTATCACCTCCGGTATGATAATATATCATACCCATTCCTTTTTCAAGCATCTTTATATCGGTTAACGTTCGGCATAAGACGCGACAGCTTTTTACCGTCGCTCTTAATGCCCTGGTTGGGCTATTTTCCATCTAATTTTTTACGCATGAAGACACTCAGCGGATCTTCCTGGTAGGCGCCAAATGGCAAGGTTTTTTGATAACCCCTTTTTTCATATAGTTGTAAGGCTTCATGCTGACTGATCCCGGTTTCCAAACAAGCTTCAGCATACCCTTCTTCAATCGCTTTTTCCTCCAGGGCGTCCATTAGTTGGGTGGCCAGGCCCATTCCCCGAAATTTCCGGGAGACATACAGTCGCTTTATTTCCACATAGGGTTGAGCCCCCTTATGAGCAGGCATTCTGCGAAAGGATCCAATCCCGAGCAATTTACCTTCTGTTCGTGCCGCAATGAAATAATAATCCGGCGTAATCAGTTTTTTCACCGGCTCCAGATGATTGCTTTCCGGCGGATATAATTCTGCCTGATAGGCATCCAAATCCTCTATAAATTTGCGGACATCGGGCGTACGCGGATCTTCAGGCTGTATTGATATATTTTTTTCCATAAAGTTCGTTTATTGGTCGGCGCTGATGTTAAGAGCCCTTGCGACGAGTTCGAACAGCGCTGACTGATTTTTCATTTTGCGTCAACTGAATCCCGAATGTTGTGTTCTATCGTCCCGCTGAGATAGGCCTTTCTTTTTTCTGTTGGGAATTTTTCAATGGCATATCGCAGCATCGTTCGGGGCATATTATGATAATACCGTTTGAGAAATCCTTCTTCCAAATCCAGTTGACGCTTGCCGACCTCCCGCAGCATCCAACCCACGGCCTTTTGAATCAGGTCTTCCGGGTCCTGGTGCAGAATTTTTGCTAATTTCAATGTCTGATCACATTCATTTTTTTTTATATAGTGATAGGTGGACATGATGGCAATGCGACGCTCCCAAAGCATTTTTGAACGCGCCAGCTCATATAATGGTTTGCGGCTGCGGGTAAACAACCAAGCCCCCACGATGTGTTCCGCGGATGTGTCCACCAGGTCCCAGTTATTCACCCAATGGGTATGCTTTAAGTAAAACCGATAAATGGCCTGTTGATCCGTGGTACTGCCTTTGGAAAATTGGTGCACCAGAATCAGCAGGCACAGCAGGCGTTCTTCATGATATTCAGAAAAAAGCAGCTCCGATACAACCTCGAAAGGCAATTGCTTGAATTGCCTGGCCTGCTTCCGAAGCACCGGAACCCGAATACCCAAAAATTTGTCTCCCTCGCCGTAATCGCCCTTACCGGTCTTGAAAAACCGCTGGGAATGCTCAGCAATGGCCGTGTCCCCTAACAGCCTAACCTGTCTTTGAATCTCTGATAAATTCATTCAATCCCTACAGTCCGTCGGACCAGCGCGCCTTTCAAGCGGGTCATCGGTTTTGATGCTGTGATAACCAGCGATGACAGGTCGGTTGGGTAACGGGTCAATTTTTCATGCCCGTCTTCGGTGATCAAAATGGTATCCGAATGCCGGATGCCGCCGATATCCGGCAGGTAGATACCAGGTTCATTGCTGATATTAAAAATGCATCCAGCTCGTTTGCGATCAATTTTTCCTGAAGACGAATAAGGCGTTCACGGAATTCCTGCGCTTCGATGACCATCGGGTTGCTCCTTAAATATCCGGGATAGTGGAAACCATTGCGGCCTGAATAAACGACAGAATCAAAGGATGCGGTTCTCCTTCCCGGGATGATAATTGGGGTAGAAAAAGCGTGGCCGCATAAAAGGGGTGTCCTGACAATATTGGATGGCCTCAATGGCAGCATCCGGATGCTCATAATCACCCGGACCGGCCCAGACAGCATCTAGCGCTTTCAGCACGTCATTGTTGTAATCTTGGTTGGCCAAAGCAGACGTGGTCAACCAGGTGTGTTAAATATCTATGGATAAATGTTCACACACAGGTCTCAAGGCAGCATCCGTCATCAGTTGCGATGCACGTTGATCATCCAGATCGCTGATGATTCCGATTTTAATTGGGTCGTGTTCAGTCATAACGCTTTTACCTTAACGCAACAAACGCCTCGAGGCTTATTTTTCTAATGCCTGTTCAATATCTGCAAGGATATCTTCCGGATCTTCGATGCCGACGGACAATCTCAAGAGCCCATCGGTAATACCCAGTCGGGCCCGTTCGGCGTCGCTTATTTTGGCATGCGAGGTTACTGCCGGGGCACATACAATGGTTTCGATGCCACCAAGGCTAAGGGCCGGACGGATCAATTTTAACCTTCTTAGAAACCTGTGGGTATCGACACGGCTTGTATCCAACTCAAACGATAGCATACCGCCATAAGCCCGCATCTGCTTGCTGGCGATGGCATAGCCGGGGTGTGATTCAAGTCCTGGATAGTATACCTTGGTGATCTGATTTTTATCTGCTAGCTTTCTGGCGATGATTAAGGCATTTAGATTTTGCCTATCTACCCGGATTCCTAATGTTTTTAAACTTCTCTCGATTAAATAGCAGGTGAGCGCATTGATGCTGCCGCCAAAGTTGGCTGCAGATGCTTTAACCTTCTCTATCAACACCTTGGATGCCACAGCAGCGCCGCAGCAGATGTCGCTATGGCCGCCAATATATTTGGTACCACTATGAATGACCACATCGATTCCCATATCTAAAGGTGTCTGGTTGATGGGTGTCGCAAAGGTATTGTCAATAATCGTCAGGATCTGTTTTTTCTTGGCAAAATCTGCCACAGCCTCGATATCCGTTATCAACAACAGGGGATTGGACGGTGTTTCAATATAAATGATACGGGTCGTGTCACGGACCTTGGATTGGATATCGGCAAGATCGTTGTCGGCAAAATCATAGGCGATGCCAAACCGATCAAATTCGGCCGTGGCAAAATGGTGTGTACCACCATAAATATCCTTTTGCAGCACAATATGATCGCCCTGCTTCAGCAAGGCAAAGATGGTGGTGCTGATCGCAGCCATACCGGAACTGAAAAAGAGTCCGTCCTCGGCATTTTCCAGGGCGCATAGTTTCGCGATAATGGCCTTCTGATTGGGGGTATTGTAGTAGCGCGGGTAAACGTTTTCATCCAGGTCCAGGTATTCATATGAAGATGACGGATAAATGGGTGTGCCAATACCTTTGGTGAAGGAATCGGTATGGGTTCCGCTGTGAACGCACTGGGTATTTTTTTTCACGTTATTGCTCCATGTCGGTATGTTGATATTTGTTAGAATAAAAAAGCCATCGATACCGATTGCGAAATCCGATATTTTATAATCTACGTCTTTTGGCTGCCGGCATTAAAACGGCCGATTCATTCACTGTGGGTTTGACCAGAGGAAAGCGACACTCCGCTTGCCCATAACTTTATCGTCAAAAACTTTTTCGGCTTTGGACTGGGCCATGCCATAGCAGACATGCAGCGGGAGGAGATGCTCTTCCCTGGGATGGCAATACCCGGCAGATGGGGCCGTTTCCCATTCCATCAGCCGACGTTGTCGCTTTTTCTCTGGAATGTCTGTGGTGCACGTTTCAATCAGCCAATCCTGGAAGGCGTCATTACGCGGATCTGCTCCGGATTCATCCGGAGACAGTAAGGCTCGCATATTGTGAAAAGAAAACCCGGAACCCAGAACCAAGATGTTCTCCTGACGGATGGCGGACAAGGCCTTTCCAAGATTTATATGGTTTTCCGGATCCAAGCTGCCCATTAATGACAGCTGCACACAGGGAATCTCTGCCTGCGGATACATCATCATCAGGGGTACGTAAAGACCGTGATCGAATCCGCGCTGACTGTGACGCCAGGCTGTTTGGCCGCTATTTTTTATTTGAGTTACAATTTCTTCAGCGAAATCCGGATTACCAGGTGCTGGATAGGTAATCTGATAGGTTTCTTCAGGAAATCCAGCGTAATCGTAAATCATGGCCGGTTGTTTCCCTGTGGTAACCATGGGCTTGAGCTCTTCCCAGTGGGCGCTGATAACCAAAATTCTTTCCGGACTTCCCAGCCGAGGCGTTATGTTTCTTAAAAAACGCACCATGGCGGCGTGCCCCTCATCACCCAATAGGGGCAGGGGTCCGCCGCCATGTGGGAAATATAATACCGATGCCGGCACGATTACCAGTTCTCACAAAAAAGCTCAAAATGACCGGCCGGACGCACACAGGCTGGACATTTATCCGGCGCATGCGGGCCCTCATGGATATATCCGCAATTCATACAACGCCAGCGCATGGGCTCGGACCGCTCGAAAATCCGGCCGGATTTCAGGTTGCTTGCCAGGGCCGCAAATGTCTTTTCGTGCTGCTCCTCGGCTACGATAATCGCATCCCAGGTTTCGGCCGCACGTTGGTAGTTTTCCTCTCGGGCCACTTTGGCAAATCCGGGATACAATTCCGTATGAACATGGTTCTCCAAATCTGCCGACGACACCAGATTTTCGTGGGTGGTTTGAATCACACCTGTTCTGAAGGATGCCGTGATCTCAAGCTCACCGCCATTGAAAAATTTGAAAAATCGCAAAGCGTGCTCGCGTTCTTGAAGTGCGGTTTCCTCGAAAACATAGGCGATCTGCATCAGCTCGTCTTTTTGAGCTTTGTCGGAAAAAAAATGATAGCGCGCACTGGCCTGGGACTCAAATGCAAAGGATGTCAATAGATTCTGGGCCGTACGACTTTCCTTGAATTTACCCATGGCTAGTCCTCGATAATCTCAATGGCATCGGCGCCGCATTCATCGGCGGCCTGACGCACAACCGCTTGATACTGTTCCGGAATCTCATCAAATTTTACGGTGGACATGAGTTGGTCTTCATCATACGCAAACACCTCGGGGCAAAGTTCGTTGCAGTTTCGGTCTCCCATACAATTCGTGTTGATCACAACCTTCATAATTTCTCCTCCTTTAAATGCTGTTCAGGTAACTCGTACGTTTTAAGTAAGACCCTCGCAAACGATCTTTCTGTATCACGATCTAGTTTGTTTTTAAACCGAAGTTAGTAATTTTGAACCGCATTTGATCATCTGGCTTGAACACGATCCGCTCAAATAAAATCCTGTTCCACGATTTTATGAAACGCGACGGTGTCGCTCCAATACGAAAGACTAAAATCCCTATCCCTGCAGCAAGCTACAGGGTATTACGGGATTTTACCGAAATTCTTCGAA
>Ga0180436_10003211_pt1 | contig 15123 bp, 13 predicted proteins | sample SS_ome_2_FD_132434 | JGI IMG/M metagenome (GOLD analysis project Ga0180436, IMG submission 132434) | Hypersaline lake sediment archaeal communities from the Salton Sea, California, USA - SS_3_S_2 metaG | ecosystem: Environmental > Aquatic > Non-marine Saline and Alkaline > Hypersaline >...
GCCATCGCCGTGGGTGACATCGATGGTGGCATGGCACTCGAGGCAGGTCTCCGGCCCCTTATACTCAAGGATGCCAGCCTCGCGGAAGTACTGGATGTGCGGGTAGCCGCTTTCCTCGATGAACGAGGGGGTGTTCATCAGGATGTCCATCTTGACCTCACGGGCGAACGCATCCCGATCCTCGGTCACCCTCGCCTCGGCGCGCTCGCGGCGCGTCCGCTCGGTCAGTTCAAGTGCTAGTTGATCGAACTCGGGCTCGGTGAGTCTTTGCGTGTTATAGGTCAGCGGTGCGTTCTTCACGCCAGTGTAGGCATCGAAGAAGAGCGGGTAGACCACCTTGTAGAGCACCGCCGGCACCAGTATCACGGCGAGCACGATGGCCAGGCGGCGGCGCGTCTTGGTTGCGAAAAAGGAGCGGATGTTCATGGCGTTGAATCTCGAAGAACGCGTTACAAATGACAGGGCTTTACCTGGAGCCAGGCGCTTTAGTCGCCGTCCATTTTCTCCCTTCCAATGCTTGCTGGGCAATGTCGCCTGACACTGCACCAGCAGGCTTCCTACCCCGCTACAAGTGCTTCATCGCCCGGGATGGTGGCGACGCCCTATGCCCCTTTAGACAAGCCCTTGCGGCGATGTTGCAATCCGTGCCACAACCTTAACCACCCGACTCCTCCTTATGCCAGCCGGTCACCATGGCCTTGAGGTTGGTCGTCGGTGTTTCTCCAGTGGTAATGATGTACATGTGAACGACCAGGAACAGCGCTAGCATCCAGGCCACCACCAAGTGGACCATCGCGATGATCCAGACGGTGCCGATCCCGAACAGGGTCTCCGGCAAGGAGGTCGAGAACAGGAAGGCCCAGCCGCTCACGACCAGAATCGGCATCAGCCCATACATGACACCGATGTAGCTCAGGGTCTGCAGCGCATTCAGCTTGTGATCGGCGCTGACATGGAACGGATGCGGCGCACCGACGAAGATCCCGTGCATGTAATAACGCGTCTGCGCGATCAGGTCGCGCGGGAGCGTCCGCGGATTGATCAAATAGTGCTTGCCGTTGCCACCCCAGAGATTGCCGATTAGGAATAGAAGCCAGAAGATGCTGAGCAAGACCCCAGCGGTATTGTGGACCGGTACGGCCACATCGAAGGGAATGAAGCCATTCAGGCTGAAGTGCATGCTGACACCGGTCACCAGCAGCGTCACGAACAAGAGCGCGTTCAGCCAGTGCCAGAGCCTTAGCCAAACGGGATAGAGGTAGAGTGCGCTCATTTCGAGCCCTCCTGCCGACGGCGGGTGAGATAACGGCCAAGGCCGTGCGCGGCGACGCCGAGGATCATCAGCAGGATCACCGCCAGACCGATCCGATCCATCCAGGGATTGCGCGTCATTCCGACGATATAAGCGTCATTATAAATCGCTTGAGAAAAAAACCCGTCCTGCTCTCGCGCCTGCTCCGCGCGGTAATTGTAAAGCTGACTGAGCAGTTCCGAGCCTTTGCTATGACACTCGACGCAGAGCCGGTTGCTGTCGTCGGCGGCCAGCACATTGTGCGAGGGCCGATCCGGGATGCGCCCTTCGAGCGGGGTATGGCAATCGAGGCAGCGCACCGAGCCCCAGTGTGCTTGCGGCCGCGGCAGCCACTCATGGCCCTTAGGAACCGGCGTTAACAGCTCGGTATGGCAATCCAGGCAGGTGTTATTGGTCTCCGCCACCACATCGACGATCGACTCGCCGGCTTGGGCTGGATGAAAGCGATGCGGGTTGTGACAGGAGAAGCAGGAAAACGCCTCGACCCCCTCGGTGACGTGCACGCTCTTGTCGTACTCGTGCTTGAGTCCGATCAGGTTCGGCGCGCCATCGTCTTGCCGGTCTTCATGGCAGTCGACGCAATTCAGGGCCTCGTCGGCACTGCTGCTGCGATGCGGGTAGTGGGAAAAACCGCGATCATGACAGTCGCTGCAGGCGAGTTCTGAGTGCACCGAGTGGCTGTAGGCATCACGATCGATCGACAGGTTGACGATCTTCCCGGTCTCGCGGTCGCGATAGGCCATGGTCTCCATCCAGTGGCAGCGCATGCAGTCTTGGCTGTCTTCCTTGAGCAGGCCTTGCTCCTTGGCTATTGGCGCCCCACCGGCGTCGCCAGTGTTCGAGCCACTGGTATTCGTGGGACTGACGGCGGCTGAATCGGCCGGATTCGCCAGCGCTGAGCCGGTTAGCGCAAACAATGCAAGCAGAGCCAGCAGTGCCAGCATCGGCGCATGGGGCAACATCCGGCAGCGCACACCTTGGCGCAAGCGGATTGGTAAACCTTGGATTCCAGGACTTGGATCAAGCAGCGGACGGGAGAACATGCATAGTGCCTCTCTGCAATAGAGACCGTCGGATCGAGGCCGTCGCTCACCTTAAACGTCAACGGCAGCAAGGGTGAATGACCCGAGGCAATAAAAAGAACCGTATTTCAGCCGTTGCTAATCAAGATCCGCACCGGCAAGGCTTGGCGCAGGGTGCGGAAGCGCAGACCCAGACTGCCCCCCTGCTCCTGCTTCTTGCCACCCGCTCCGTGGCGCGATTGCTTAGATCACCGCCGATGGCCTCGATGCGGCCATCGCGGATCAGGATATCGGCCTCGAAGCGCTGGCCCTCGTTGAGGCAACCGGCATTGGTAATCAGTAGGCTGGATATCTTTGACTCCGCACGTGGGAACGATGAAAAATCGGGGCGCGCCTTTCTATATCGACACTGGCAAGCGACCAGATACTCCCTCAACCCAAGCCTTGATCTCGAGGATCACTCATGATGATGAAATCTCCCTATCCCGCGGCACTGCTACTCATGGCGCTGCCAACCATGACCCTGCTCAGCGGCTGCCCAGCCAGCATGTCGGCCTCCTCCTATACCCGTGATCAAGCCCGCACCGCCCAGAATGTTGAATTTGGAACGGTGCAATCCGTCCGCGAGGTTCAGATCGAAGGGACCAAGAGCGGTGTCGGCACGCTTGCGGGTGGCGCCATCGGCGGTGTACTCGGCAACGAGGTTGGCGCTGGAACCGGACGCACGCTCGCCACCATCGGCGGCGGCCTCGCCGGCGCTATCGCCGGCTCTGCTATCGAAGAGGGGGTTACACGCCAGCCCGGCCTCGAGATTACCGTCAATCTCGACAACGGCCAAACCCTAGCCATCACCCAAGCAACCGATGAATCCTTTGTCGCGGGTGATCGCGTGCGTGTGTTGACCGACCGCGAAGGCACCGCCAGAGTCGTGCGCTGATCCAGAGATCCATCTGGCTAGCATCCATCTGGTTGACATCACTCAATGTCAGCCAGCGCGACTTTTGCGAAGGTTTTGTGTTTTCTGCGATCGAGTAGTGATATTGGGCTCCAAGCAGGCATGACCTTAGCGGATCGAGTCAACACCTTCGGCATCGATCTGGTCCGCCGCTATGGCCGCCGGGTGCATAAGCTGGCGATCCATGCCGGCTTCACCTGTCCAAATCGCGATGGCACCAAGGGCCGCGGCGGCTGCAGCTTCTGCAACAACGTCTCGTTTAACCCAAACGCCGCCAGCGCAGCGGCCAGCACCATTGCCGGTCCAACCGCGGCCGCCGCGGCCCTTGCTAGCAAGCCCCCAGGCAGCAGCGCCAGCGCATTCGACCAGGCTAGCCAGCCGGTCGAGCAACTCAGCGTCGCCGAGCAGATTGAGTGCGGGCGGCGCGTAGTGAGAAAACGCACCGGCGCTGAACGCTACTTCGCCTACTTTCAGGCCTACACCAATACCTACGACGATATCGCGCGTCTCGGCACGCTCTATCGACAGGCGTTGGATGAACCGGACGTGATCGGTCTCTCGGTCGGCACCCGCCCGGACTGCGTGCCGGATGCAGTGCTGGACCTACTCTCCAGCTATCGCGCCGAAGGCCATGAGATCTGGCTCGAACTCGGACTGCAGTCGGCCTTCGACAGCACCCTGGCGCGGGTCAACCGCGGCCACAATTTTGCCGACTACAGGCGCACGGTGCGCGCGGCGCGGCTGCGCGGTATCCCGGTCTGTACGCATCTGATCATCGGTCTACCCGGCGAGGGCCGCGATGCCGCGCTCGAGACCCTGTCGCGGGTGATTGCGCTCGGCACCGACGGGCTAAAATTGCACCCGCTGCATGTGGTACGGCACACGCTGCTGGCGCATCAGTGGCGCCGCGGCGGCTACCAGCCATTAGCGATGGATGACTATATCGAGATCGCCGCCGATATGATCGAGCGCACCCCGGACCAAGTGCTCTACCATCGCGTCACCGGCACCGCCCAGCGCGAGATCCTGCTTGCGCCAGACTGGTGCTCGAAGAAATGGATCGTGCTCAACGGCATCGAGAACGCGCTGCGCCGCCGCGGCACACGCCAAGGCGCGCGGGCGCTTGAGCAACCCAATCCGGCGTCATCGGCGATCGAACGCGTCGCCTGACGATGCCCAACAGACACCCTCGTACAGTTCATTGCGTATCGCCACCCACCGACATGATGAGGCGCGCAGCCATGGCAACGACCAGGGCGCGCGGCCCTCGCGGACGCTGAAACGCTTCATTCAAGCTAACCACGAGTAACCTAAGACGATGGAATTGGTTTGTCCAGCCGGCAATCTGCCGGCATTAAAAGCAGCCGTCGACAACGGCGCGAATGCGGTCTACATCGGCTTTCGCGACGACACCAACGCGCGCCATTTCGCCGGCCTCAACTTCGCGCCAAACAAGATGGTTGAGGGCATCCGCTATGCGCGCGGCAAGGGTGTGCGGGTATTCATCGCGCTTAACACCTATCCGCGTCCGGATGGCTTCGGGCGCTTCGAGCAGGCGGTTGATAAGGCCGCTGAGCTGGGTGTCGATGCACTGATCGCCGCCGATATTGGCGTGCTCGACTATGCCAGCCGCACCCATCCAACGCTCAATCTGCATCTCTCGGTACAAGGCTCGGCGACCAACTACGAGGCGCTGCGCTTCTACCATGAGCAGTTTGGCATCCGCCGCGCGGTGCTGCCGCGAGTGCTCTCGATCAGCCAGGTCAAGCACGTCATCGAGCAGAGCCCGGTCGACATCGAGGTGTTCGCCTTCGGCAGCCTCTGCGTCATGGTCGAGGGGCGCTGCATCCTGTCGTCTTACGCCACTGGCCGCTCGCCGAACACCTATGGCGCCTGTTCGCCGGCCAGCCATGTCGAATGGATCGAGACCGACAGCGGTCTCGACACCCGCCTCGGCGGGGTGCTGATCCAACGCCATCCAAAGGGCGAGAACGTCGGCTATCCAACCCTCTGCAAGGGTACCTTCAACACCGATGGCCTGACCTACCATGCGATCGAAGACCCGGTCAGCCTGAACGCAATGGAACTGCTGCCAGAGATGCAAGCCGCCGGCGTCAAGGCGATCAAGATCGAGGGTCGGCAGCGCAGCCCGGTCTATGTCGCCCAGGTCACCAAGATCTGGCGCGAGGCGCTCGACAGCTTCGAGCGCAGCCCAAGCAGCTTCACGCCCAAGCCCGAGTGGACCGCCGCCCTGGGCAAGGTCTCCGAAGGCGCCCAGACCACGCTTGGCCCCTATCACCGGCCTTGGCAATGAGTTGCCCTCTCGGCACCCAGAAACAGGTAACGATGAACAATCCTCAGCCCCCAACCGCCTCTGCACAGAGCGGCCATCGCCCTCGCCTCTCGCTCGGGCCGATCACCTACTACTGGCCAAAGGAGCAGGTCGATGCCTTCTACGCGATGGTCGCCGAAGCACCAGTCGATATCGTCTATCTCGGCGAAACCATCTGCTCGAAGCGCAATCAGGTCCGCCACGAGGACTGGCTGGCGATCGCCGAGCGCCTCGCCGAGCATGGTAAAGAGGTCGTGCTCTCGACCCTGACCCTGCTCGAGGCCGAATCCGAACTCAAGCGACTGCGTGCGATCTGCGGCCAAGACCAGTTCATGGTCGAGGCCAATGACATGGGCGCCGTGCGGTTGCTCGCCGGCCGCCCGTTCGCGATCGGCCCCAGCGTCAACTGCTACAACGATCGTACCCTCAGCGTGCTCGCCAAACAGGGCCTCAAGCGCTGGGCGTTGCCGGTCGAGCTGACCCGCGAGACCCTGGAGCAGATGCAGCGCGCCAAGCCCGCCGGCGTCGAGACCGAGGTCATGGCCTATGGACGGCTTCCCCTCGCCTACTCCGCGCGTTGCTTTACCGCGCGGCACAAGCACCTACCCAAGGACGACTGTCGCGATGTCTGCATGGACTATCCCGATGGCCTGGTGGTGAACACCCAGGACGATCAGCAATTCCTGGTGTTGAATGGCATCCAGACCCAATCCGCGCATACGGTCAACCTGCTCGCTGAGCTACCAGCGATGCGCGAGCTTGGTGTCGACATCCTGCGCATCAGCCCGCAATCGCAGCGGATGGACCAGGTGATCGCGCTCTTCCATCGAGCCCTGAGCGATGCGCTCGAACCCGCTGAGGCCAGCGCCCAGCTCAATGCGCTGATGCCGGTTGGTCCCTGCGACGGTTATTGGCATGGCGAGGCCGGGATGGCGGCGACGGCTGCCTGATACCAGCAGGCTAGGCCAGCAGGTTCGAGTTCAGAGCAGGATCTCCCCAAGCTTAGGCCGTTTGTTGCTAATCCAGCTACCATGTGGCTACAACAATTCAACCCAAGCGGAAATGCTCATGCCATCTGACACCATTGTGCGCGCACGCGTCGACCAGCAAGTCAAGGCCGAAGCCTCTGAGGCCCTCGAGGCCATGGGACTGTCGATGTCGGATGCGATCCGACTGCTTCTGGTCCGGGTGGCTAAAGACAAGACCTTCCCGTTCGAGATTAAGGTGCCGAACGCCACTACAGTGTCTACCTTTGAGGCGACCGATCGCGGTGAAGACATCATCCGTTGTCAGGATACGGAGGAGATGTTCGATAAGTTGGGTATCTGAGTGCGTTCGCCCCGCTCTTGCCGGCGCGCTGCGCTTCGGCCTTGGCGCCCTAGCGGGCTCGGTCGTGAGCCTGTTGCATGATGGCAGCGCGGTACCGATGCTCGTCGGGATGGGCGTCTGCGGCCTGCTGGCTCTCGGCATCTATCTCTTGGCCTGCTGGCAACAAGCGGCCATAGAGCCGGTCAGGCTAGGGCACGGCAGCACTGACCCCCGCTAGCCGCGGCCAAAGCGCCCGAGCAGATCGGTGGCACCATTCATCAACTTCAGTATTGGGCCGAGGCGGTCTTCAAGCTCGACGCTATCGAGGAAGTTCTTCACATAGAGGCCCAGCTCGGTGCTGCCGCCAAGGCGCAGGCGGCGATTGAAGAACAGGGTGTCAGGGTCTTCGCGACGGGTCGCGAGCAGTAGAAAATCGTAGACCTTGCCGTCGATGCTGAGATCCGTCGCCGCGCCGGATGGCGCCGCCTTGATGCGCGTCCCCTCGAGCGTCAAACGGAATTCCAGCCGGGCATCGTCAACGCCGATGCGCATCACATGACCATCGAGAAAGTCGAGTTCACCGTCGCGCAGCTCGGGCTCGAAGACATGGTTCAAGATCTGGACTAGCGCACCGGTGCGGAACCGATTGGGAACCAGCCCCACCGGCAGCGTGAGCAAGCGCGGGATCGTCGGGGATTTGATCAAGCGACCTTCCTCAACGGCGCCGCCGAGAGATCGGCAATCAGATCCCGATACTCGGTGCGCAAACGCCGCCATTCCATCACAAACCAGGGCGTCACCCGATCTGGTTCCTCGACGACCAAACGGTCGGTCTCGGCGCAAGGAATCCAGCGCCAATCGGCGATCTCACTCGGATTAACATTGACGTCGACAGGCGCTTCGACCTTGCCGACATAGACGTAGCACAGCTCATGCTCAGCGCCCAGCGCGCCAAACTCGGCTTGATACTGAAACTTATAGAGGAAGCGTAGCTCGGCATCGATGGCCAGCTCCTCGCGCAACCGACGATGAGTCGCCTGCTCCAGATTCTCGCCGCGCCGCGGATGGCTGCAGCAGCTATTCGACCAAAACAGCGGCCATAGGGGCTTGTCGCCACTGCGCTGCTGCAGCAGCACCTGATCATCCTCAGAGAACAGGAAGATCGAGAAGGCGCGATGCAAGAGTCCATCGCCAAGATGGGCGTTAACCTTGGTCTCATGGCCGATCTCACGATCATCGCTATCGACCAAGATCAAGGGCTCGTCATCGAATGAGACGGTTTCGTGCTTAAACAAGTTCGCTCTCCGGGTCCAAGAGGCTTAAGCTACAGCCATACCAATGCCAGCGGCGGCTCCTCCAAGAGACCAACCGATAGGCGCTATCGTTCAATGCTGGCACAAAGCTAGGAGGGTGACAAGGCAGGTTGACACACCTTGAGTCAAGTTTTGTTGACGCGAGGCAGCGCCGATCAATAACCGATACGCGTCCTACCCGATCACAAGTGGCTGCTCACTGCTGACAAGGTCGGGCGGCGGCGGAAAGGTCTCAGCAAGCCTGTCAGGCAATTCACCCCTCCCCGCTTGATAGATGCCTCCAGACTCTACCATGAGCAGCCCGAGCAGGGTCAGCAGCAAGGGCACGACACCGATCCGCGCCCAGATGGCACCGCGCATATCTTGCGACTCCAGCTTGTGCCGCTCCATCTCTTGCAAGGCTGGCGGGAGATCGGCGATACGTTGCTCCAAGGCCGACTCGTCATGACCGCCGAAGAAGGCTAGACTGACCACAGCCGCACTCACCAGATAGGCGATCAGCAGGATGCGGTACCGACCGGCCGCCAAGCGCCAGTGCGCGGCAACAAACCAAGGCGCCGAGTGCTTGGCCCGGCGCGCGCGCATCCAGGTCCAGAGCATCACGAGGAGTGAGCAGAGCAAAGGCACGGCAACAAATACCCATTTGTAGCGCGCGATCACTGAATAGGACTCGGCCATGGAGCCGGCGAGCAGCGCCACGCCAGCGAGCAGGTTGAATAAGAGCAGATTGACCATCGCCAACTCATGCGCGGACTTCGCGCGCCGGCGCTGTTGATCGTCGACAGCGTAAAACATAATGCTTCCTCGAATCCCGCGGTGCAGCGCTGATCGGTTTATCAGGTCAGGATTGTGCGCATTGCTCAGCTGGCTGGCAACCCGATACCACACACTCAGCGAAGATCATCCGCCAAGGGCTCCAGCGCCTTGGATGGTTATACTGCCCGACAACAACAATCCGACCTATCGGTTCGGTTGCAGTGGAGACCCTGAATGACTGATGGCATCCTGATCGGTAAAGGCGCGGCGTCCGCGGTGCACATCTGGCCGCGGATGGCGAATCGCCATGGGTTGGTCGCCGGCGCCACCGGCACCGGTAAGACCGTCACGCTGCAACGGCTTGCGGAGGCCTTCAGCCGGCGTGGTGTGCCTGTCTTCTTGGCCGATGTCAAGGGTGATCTGGCCGGGATCAGCCAGGCCGGCGGTGCTAACCGCAAGGTCGCGGAACGCGTTACCGAGCTACAGCTCAGCGAGTCCGAGTTCACCTACCGCCCCTGCCCCGTCACCCTCTGGGATCTCTACGGCGAGCAAGGCCACCCGGTACGCACCACCATCAGCGAGATGGGACCCTTGCTGCTGGCGCGGCTGCTGAACCTCAACGAGGTCCAGGAAGGCGTGCTCAACATCTGCTTCCGCGTCGCCGACGACAACGGCCTGCTGCTGTTGGACATGAAGGATCTGCGCGCGATGCTGAACTATGTCGCCGAGAACGCGGCCTCGCTGCGCACCACCTTCGGCAACGTCTCGGCGGCCTCGGTGGGCGCCATCCAGCGCCGGTTGCTCAAGCTCGAAGACCAAGGCGGCGAGTTGCTGTTCGGCGAGCCGGCGTTGGATCTGGCCGACCTGATGCAGACCGACATCAACGGCCAGGGGATCATCAACATACTCGCGGCCGACAAGCTGATCCATAACCGAACCCTCTACGCCACCTTCCTACTCTGGCTGCTCTCGGAACTCTTCGAGCAACTGCCCGAGGTCGGCGACCCCGAACAGCCAAAGCTCGTGTTCTTCTTCGACGAGGCGCACCTGCTCTTCGATGACGCGCCCAAGGTCTTGGTCGATAAGGTCGAGCAGGTGGTGCGGCTGATCCGCTCCAAGGGCGTTGGCGTCTACTTCGTGACCCAGAGCCCGATGGACGTGCCCGATGACGTGCTCGGGCAGCTCGGCAACCGGGTTCAGCATGCGCTGCGCGCCTTCACCCCGCGTGATCAGAAGGCGGTGCGCGCCGCCGCCCAGACCTTCCGCGTCAATCCGGCGCTCGATACCGAGACCGCCATCACCGCGCTCGGCGTCGGCGAGGCGCTGGCCTCGACGCTGGATCTAGACGGCATCCCGAGCATCGTCGAGCGTATCAAGGTCGCTCCACCCGGCAGCCAGCTCGGTCCGATCAGCGCGGCACAACGCCGCGCCCTGATCGAGGGTTCCTTGGTCGCCGGTGTCTACGAGAAGACACTCGATCGCGAATCGGCCTACGAGACGCTGAAACTGATGGCGGAGCAAGCCGCCGTGGCCGCTGAATCCATCCCCGTCACACCGGCCCAACAACGTGCCCGTACCCCAAGCCGCGGCAATCATCAGACCGCCATCGAGGCGTTTGCCAACAGCGCCATGCGCTCCCTCGGCACCCAGATCGGACGCCAGATCCTGCGCGGCGTCATGGGCTCGCTGTTTGGTGGCACCAGGCGGCGCTAAGACAGGCTGAATCTGTCAACAGCTGATCAAGCCCCCATGTCAATGGCATGAGATCCAGATTTCCCCCCCCACTCCCCAGTCGCCAAGACGGTCCATCCAAGCTCGGTCGCGCCATGCTCTTCGGCGCCTGGGTGGTCGGCATCGTCTTACTCGCAAGCCTATTCCAAAACCATCTCTCGCAGCGGGATAATCCCAATCAGGATCTCATGGTCGAAGCCGGCCCCACTGGGATGCCTCAGGTGGTCCTGCGGCAGAACCCCGCTGGCCACTATGTCGCCACCGGCACCATCAATGGCGAGCCGGTGGTGTTCATGCTCGATACCGGCGCCACCACCGTCTCGCTACCACAGGCGCTCGCGCGCCGCCTAGGCCTGCCGCTGCGTCCCGGCGGACTCAGCAAGACCGCCAACGGCATGGTGCAAACCTGGACCACACGCCTCGACAGCCTCAGCCTTGGCGGACTCACCGCGGTGAACCTGCGCGCGACGGTGCTACCCAACTTCCCCGGCGACCAAGTCTTGCTCGGCATGGACTTCCTCAAACGCTTCGAACTCATCCAACGCGGTGGCGAGTTGACGATTCGCTTACCGGGCTAACTGGCGTTTGGCCTGCCTGGATCATCCCGATGGCGTCGAGGATCCGCGCAATCCCGAGCCGCGCGGGCTACAACCCCAACCGTCCAGCACCCCGTGGCCATGGCTGGTGCTGCCATTCGGCGATCCAGTCGGCGACGGCTTCGGTTGGCATCGGTTTTGCGATCGCGTATCCCTGCGCGGACAAACAGCCAATCTCAGCGAGTATCGCGAAATGCTCGGCGGTCTCGACGCCCTCGGCAATGACCGCATGGCCCAGGGTCTGACCGATCGCGATGATGGTCTTGGTGATCGCCAGATCGTTCGGCTCTTGGAGGATGTCGCGGATGAACGACTGGTCGATCTTCAGGCGATCGATCGGCAGTTGTCTCAGGCGGCTGAGTGAGGAGTAGCCGGTGCCGAAGTCATCGATGGCGATCAAAATGCCCTGCCGGCGCAACCGGCTCAGCTGCTCAATCACCTCGGTGGAATCGCGCATCACAAAACTCTCGGTCACCTCCAGCTCCAGATGCGCGGGCGGAAACCGGATGTCTTCGAGAACCTGCTCGACGAGCTGGGCAAAGTCGCCGCGTTGCAACTGCTGCCCGGATACGTTCACCGCCACCCGCCCGAACGGCACCGCGTCCCGCAACCAACGATCCCCTTGGGCACAGGCCTGCCGCAGCGCCCATTCACCCAGCTCGCGGATCAAGCCACTGCCCTCGGCAACCGGGATGAAGCGTCCAGGCATCACCCGCCCCAGCCTCGGGTGGTCCCAACGCAACAGCGCCTCCAGCCCCATCACCCTGCCGTCACGCAGATCGATCTGGGGTTGGAACGCCAGGCGCAACTCATCGTGCTTGATGGCGGCATGCAAATCGCGCTCGAGGTGCCAATTCTCGCACATCTGCTGATCGAGTTCGTGGACATAGAAGAACGTGGCATTACGGCCGGTGGTCTTGGCGCGGTACATCGCGGCATCCGCGGCTCGCAACAGCATCTCAGGCTCATCGCCATCGTTCGGATAGAGACTGACGCCGATGCAGGCCGTCACGACGATCTCCCGGGACAGGACCTGGATCGGCTCCTTGAACAGCCTAACCAGCTTCTCAATCACCCGCTCAGCGTCAGGCGGGTCCTGAATCTCCTCGAGGATCAGCACGAACTCGTCGCCACTGATGCGGGCAACCATGTCTGTTTCGCGAACAGTCCGTTTCAGGCGCTGGGCGACCTCCTTGAGCAACGCATCGCCGACCTGATGGCCGACGCTATCATTGATCTGTTTGAAACGATCCAGATCCACGAAAACGATCGCCAGCATCGCCTGACGCCGCGCGGCCTCACGGAGGCTCTGATTGAGTCGCGCATGAAACAGGAGACGGTTGGGTAGGTCGGTCAGCGGATCATGGTGCGCGAGGTGTTCGAGACGTTGTTCGGTCTCCTTCAACGCACTGATATCCGAGAAGACGCCGACGTAGCCGTTCGCTTTGCCACTGCTGTCCTTGACGCTGCTAATGGTTAACAGCTCGGGATAGACGGAGCCATCCCGGCGGCGATTCCAGATCTCACCACGCCAGTCCCCGCCGCGGCTCAATGCCGCCCACATCTCCTCATAAAAACGCCGATCATGACGGCCGGATTGCAAGAGGTTCGGATTTCTGCCAATCACTTCGGCCCGTTCATAGCCGGTGATCCGAGCAAAGGCCTGATTGACATCGCGAATCGTCCCTTCGAGATCCGTGATCAGGACGCCCTCGGCCGTATTCGCAAAGACGGCGGCGGCCTCGGACAAGCGCACCTGTGCCCGTCGTTCCGCGCTGATATCAGTCGCCACGGCATAGAGCAGCCCGGAGACCGGCGACATCGTCGACGACCACTGGATCAATCGGTATGCGCCCTGGCAGTCCCGGCAGCGGTTCTCGAACGAGATACGCGCCTGCCCCCGCGCCAGATCGGACATTGCGGACAGGGTTGCCGGAACATCATCGGGATGCACAAAATCCAATAAGCGAGAACCTTCCAACTGCTCGACCGGCCTGCCCAAAAAGGTCGCCCAGGCCTGATTGACCTGCCTAATCCTGCCCTCAACGCTGGCGATCATATTCAGGTTCAGCGGCTGCTCGAAGAACTGATTGAGGATCTCGACGGCCTCCCTGTGCTCCGTGACCTCGATAATCAGCGTGTTCCAGTAGACCTCTCCATCGTCGAGGTAGCGCGGCATGGCTCTACCCAACAGATGCTTTAACCTTCCCGAACCTGTCCGGATGCGCCACTCGTGCTCCCAGAGATGACCCGTCTTCGCCGAGTGCTCGACCGAGGCGACCATGCCCGCGATATCCTCCTCCAGAATCATCCGCCACATCGGCGTCGGATCGCCCTGCAACTCATCCGACGACAGTTCCCAGATGGTAAAACAGCCGGGACTCATGTACTGGATGCTGTCACGCCCATCGGGATGGCGCAGGTAGCGGAAGACCGCCCCGGGCACGCTCTCGGCCAGATCCCGGAAAAGGGCCTCACTCTCCTGCAGCGCGAGTTCCGACCGGCGACGTTCGGTGACATCATAGTTGGTGCCGATCTGGCCCAGCGTGACCCCATTCTCGTCTTTCAGAACGCGTGCGTTGGCTTGAATGTAGCGGATCTCACCATCCGGACGCACAATGCGAAATTCGGTGTTAAAGGGTTCACCAGACCATAGCGTCGCGCGCGCCGCCTTGGTCGCGGATTCGAGATCATCCGGATGAACGCACCGCTCCCAGGTCTCATACACCCCCTCGAACCGATCTGGCGTCAGGCCGTAGAGACGAAACATGGCATCGTCCCAGATCAACCGATTGGTTTGTATGTCGAACTGCCAGATACCAATGGCCGCGGTTTCGAGCGCCAGCGCGATGCGCTGGTGGAGCACCTCGATCGTCTGGGTACTGGCCTTGCGTTCGGAGATGTCCTTAACCACCGCGAGATGCAGCGGCTGCCCCTGATGGCACAGTGGATGGGTGTAGACCTCGGCATCGATGATCTGCCCGTCGCCGGTGCGCAGACGCGTCTCAAACTGCCTCTGGCCTTGGTGCTCGATGTCATCGAGCTGCCGCGCGACAGTGGTCTCGGACTGCCGCGCTTCAATCGCGGCAATGGTCAGTGTCGCGAGAACCTTGCGTTCATAGCCCAGCATCCGCGAGGCGCGATCATTGAAGTCGACGAACGCACCATCGTTAGGGTCGACCAAAAAGATCGCGTCAGGCGATTCAAGGAAAATGCCACGGTATCGCTCAGCCTGCCTGATGAGTCGCTGCACGTAGTGGGCCAGGCCAAGAACCGTCGCAAGCAGCAGGCCAAAAACGAACAAGCGGATAGAGATCTCGTACGCTGTCGGGCCATCGATCAGCGCATCGACCAACCAGAATACTAGCCCAAGGAATACTAGCCCAAGGACCACCGCGACCAGGACGAACCTGAGCCTGATGTGCAGGCGCGACAGTTGCTTCGAGAACCATGCAAGCTGAGCCCTGAGTCTGAGGTCGGTGCTCGGCATGATCCGTGCTTTGGGCGCTTAGGCAGACTCTGAAAAGACCCGCGGCCTGGGCCGCGGTACCTGGATATCGCCTCCAATTTAAGCACAAAAAAAACGGCAATGGGGAAAGAGCAAGGCAAATTGACGCGGCTCGGCAACAAACGCGCAGGCTCCAATCGGCCTTGGGTGTGGCATGATAGGCCCCTGCAAGATCGACCCTGATGCGTGCCCATGCCGGACGTCAACAGATCAAGAACCCCAGGCAAAGGCCCGTCCCAGGTGCTCGGCATTGGCATCGCGACCCTCGATATCATCAACCAGGTCGCGCA
>Ga0180436_10003212_pt1 | contig 15121 bp, 17 predicted proteins | sample SS_ome_2_FD_132434 | JGI IMG/M metagenome (GOLD analysis project Ga0180436, IMG submission 132434) | Hypersaline lake sediment archaeal communities from the Salton Sea, California, USA - SS_3_S_2 metaG | ecosystem: Environmental > Aquatic > Non-marine Saline and Alkaline > Hypersaline >...
CGAGGAGCGCGCGCTGCAAGGCGCGCGCGAGGCGAGGACCGGAGTTTATGTCGATAAATGAGGACCGCAGGCGAGCGCGCAACGCCGCAGCGTGCGCCCGCAGTCGTCTTTCCAGGCCTGGGGCAGGCTGGTGAAAAACGTAGCGAGGAGCGCGCGCTGCAAGGCGCGCGCGAGGCGAGGACCGGAGTTTATGTCGATAAATGAGGACCGCAGGCGAGCGCGCAACGCCGCAGCGTGCGCCCGCAGTAGTTTTTCACCAGCCTGCTAATCGAGTGCGCCGCGCAGGTAGGCGGGCAACGCGGCGCCGGCGTCCCGACCGCGGCCGGCCGCGAGTGCGCGCGTCGCGAGGGTGGCGACATCGACGGCATGCGGGTAAGGGTCGGCCGCGCGGGGCAGGGCGCGCAGTTCGGGAGCGAGGCGCTCCGCGTACACGTCCCAGCCATTGCCCACCGCGAGCCAGTCGTCGCCGGGCGGCAGCAGCAGGGCCTCCGGTGTGATGAGAACGTCGTCGCCGAGGCGGTGGGCCGTGCCGTCGGTGCAATCGAAGGTGGCCGCGTAGACCTCGGCGCGGCGCGCGTCGAGCAACGCGACGACGCGTCCGCGATGGCCGCCGCGCGCGGCGCCGGCAGCGAGGGCGGCCAGCGTCGAGACGCCGCACACCGGCAGCCCGCGGCCAAGCGCGATGCCCTGCGCCAGCGCGGCGGCGACGCGCACACCGGTGAAGCTGCCCGGACCCTGGCCGAACGCCACCGCGTCGAGAGCCGCGCGGGCGAGCGCCGCCTCGCCGAGCACCGCGTCGAGCATCTCGATCACGAGCTCGGTGTGTCGCCGCGGCGCGACTTCGTGGCGCGCGGCGACGCCGCCGGCATGACGCAACGCGACCGAGCAGGCATCGGTCGCCGTCTCCAGCGCGAGCAGCGTGGGGCTGCTCATGACACGCGACGCCGCCGCGCGTGAACAGACCGCCTATAATCGCCCGCCATGTTCGCTCCCGTCGAATGCTTCATCGGTATCCGCTACATCTACGCGCGGCGCGGCAACCATTTCATCGCCTTCATCTCGCTCACCGCGATCGTCGCGACCGCGCTCGGCGTTGCCGTGCTGCTCACCATATTGTCGATCATGAACGGCTTCGAGGGCGAACTGCGCGAGCGCATACTCGGCATGTCGGCACACCTCGAGGTCGATACCCGCGGCGCGGCGGCTCGCGACTGGCCGGCGGTCGTCGCCGCGCTGCGCGCGCGCGACGGCGTGCTCGCGGCAGCGCCCTATATCAGCCGTGACGTGCTGGTCGCCCAGCGCGGCGTGGTACGCGCAGTCGAGGTGCGCGGCATCGTGCCGGCGGCCGAGGTCGGGGTGACCACGCTCGATGCCCACCTGATCGCCGGCAGCGCCGCGAGCCTGGGCGCCGGGCGCTACAACGTCGTCATCGGCGCGGAACTCGCCGACCAGCTCGGCCTGCGCCTCGGCGACGACCTCATGCTGCTCTCGCCGCAGCCGGTGGTCACGCCGGCCGGACTGGTGCCGCGCTTGAAACGCTTTACCATCAGCGGCGTGTTCGAATTCGGTCTGCAGGAGCACGACAGCGCGCTGGTGCTGGTCAACATCGACGACGCCGCGCGCCTGTTCCGTCTCGGCGAGCGTGTCGACGGGGTGCGCGTGCGGCTCGCCGATGCCGGCACGGCACCGCGTCTGAAGAAGGCGCTCGCGCAGGAACTGGCACTGCCCGCGCGCGACTGGACGGACACGCATCGCAACCTGTTCCGCGCGCTCGGTACCGAGAAGATCGCGATGTTCGTGATCCTCGCCCTGGCCATCGCGATAGCCGCGTTCAACCTCGTATCGATTCTCGTCGTCGCAGTGACCGAGAAGCGGGGCGACGTGGCCATGCTCGGCGCGCTCGGCCTGACGCGCGGCGGCGTCATGCGGGTGTTCTTCGTCCAGGGAGGCATCACCGGTGTGCTCGGCGTGCTCGGCGGCCTCGCCCTCGGGTACCTGCTCGCGGTCAACGTCGGTACGGTGGTGTCCACGCTCGAGACCTTGCTCGGCTTCCGCGTGTTCTCGCCCGAGGTCTACTACATCTCGACCATCCCGTCGCAACCACGCTGGCCCGATTTCGTCATCACCGCGGTGTTCGCGCTCGCGCTCGCGCTGGTCGCGCCGCTCTACCCGGCCTGGCTGGCGGCCCGGCCGAGCCCCGCGGAGGGACTGCGCCATGAGTGAAGAAGTCATCGAGTGTCGTGACCTGGCCCGGCGGTTCGACGACGGTGCGACCGTCGTCGACGTGCTCGCGGGCGTCTCGCTCGACGTCGCCGCCGGCGAGACGGTTGCCATCACCGGCGCCTCCGGCTCCGGCAAGAGCACCCTGCTGCACCTGCTCGGCGGACTCGACCGACCGACCCGCGGCACCGTGCGTTTGTGCGGCCACGACGTGCACCTCGCGCGCGAACGCGAGCGCAGCCGACTGCGCAACCGCATGCTCGGTTTCGTCTACCAGTTCCATCACCTGCTGCCGGAGTTCTCGGCGCTGGAGAACGTCGCGATGCCGTTGTTGATCGGTGGCGAGCCGGCCGCCGCGGCGCGCGCGCGTGCCGCCGCCATGCTCGGACGCATCGGGCTCGAAGCGCGTGCCGAGCATCGGCCCGCCGAGCTGTCGGGCGGCGAACGTCAGCGCGTCGCCATCGCGCGCGCGCTGGTCAACGCGCCGCGCTGCCTGCTCGCCGACGAGCCGACCGGCAATCTCGACCAGCGCAACGCCGCGCGGGTGTGCGACCTGCTGCTCGAACTGTGCGCCGAGCACGACGCCGCGCTCGTCGTCGTCACCCACGATGCCGCGATCGCCGCACGTATGCAGCGGCGCTACGCCCTGGCCGAAGGGCTGCTCACTCCTCTCGCCTGACGCGAGCCAGGCGCTTCTCGCGGCGGCGGTAGAGCAGGTAGCCGCGCCACAGCCAGCGCACCGCGAGATTGCCGATCGCCGCGGCGCTCAGGCCGCACACGAAGCAACCCAGCAGCAGCGGCTGCCAGATGTCGCCAAACGCCGCCATCACGCCGCTGAAGGTCGGCTCGAAGTGCTGCGCCGGGCCGCCCGCGGCCTGCGCGGCATGCCCGCTCAGCCAGCTCCCGACCTTGTAGGCGAACAGGAACATCGGTGCCATGGTGAGCGGGTTGGTGAGCCAGATCGCGGCCATCGTCACCGGCAGGTTCACGCGCAGCAGGAACGCCAGCACACTGCCGATCAGCATCTGGATCGGCAATGGAATGAAGGCCAGGAAGAAGCCCAGGCCGACGCCGCCGGCGACCGAGCGGCGCCCCAGGTGCCACAACTCCGGGTCGTGCAGCCGGGCGCCCAGCCAGCCGAGCCCGCGCGCGCGAGAGAAGCTCTCGCGGCTCACCAGGTAGCGCCTGAGCAGATGGCGTGGGCTCATGACGGGGCGAGAACGGCGTTCGCCGGCCGGCTGCGCCGCGCGCGATTGGGCGGCGATGGGCAGAACGCCGGTGGCCCTGGGTGCCGTGCGGGCAGATGGCGGTCGGCTCCTGTCATCGTCTGTCGCGTCGCGTGGATTGCGCCGCGGGTATTCTCCGGGCTACGTTGTCTAGGCGCCCGCGAGGGCGCGCACGGGAAGGGCGTGGCATGGATGTCGCGGGACCAGCCATTTTCATGAGCATCGATCGTCAGGGAAGACGTGTGCAACGCTCAATTCTACTCTACCTGATCGCGGTCACGGGCGGCCTGCTGTCGCCGTGGCCGATGCCGTGGCAGCTCGCCGTGCTGTTGCTCGGCATCGCCGCGCCGCTCGCGTTGTGCCGCCGCGTGCGGCCGCTCGCGGCCGTGCTGGCCGGGCTGGCCTGGGCCAGCGTGCATGTCGCTGCGTGGCTGGCGGCGCTGCCGGTGCCGGATGCAGATGGCAACGCGGTGCCGCTGCGCGGTCGCGTGGTCAGCTTCGCGCGTGCCGACGCGGACGGCTACGCGTTCGCCCTGGCGCCGCCGGCGCGCAACGTGGCGGCGCGGCTCGCCGCGGTCAAGGTCGCCGTGCGCGGTTATCACGGCACCGAGCCGCGGCCCGGCGCGTGGTGCGATCTGCGCGTCAGCCTGCGTGCGCCGCGCGGGCTCGCCAACGCCGGCCAGCGCGACCGCGAGCGCGCCTACGCCGCGCGGCGGATCGGCGCGACCGCCCGCGTTGTCGCCCATCCGGCCAATGTCTGTCTGCCCATCGCCGCGGCGGGCAGTCTCGACGCGTGGCGCTGGCGGTTGGCGCGCGCCATCGACGAGGCGGTGGTCGAGCCGCACCGGGCCGCCGTGATCCGCGCGCTGGCGGTAGCCGATCGCAGTGGTCTGGTGCCGGCGCAGTGGACGCTGGTGCGTACCACCGGAACCGCTCACCTGCTCGCGATTTCGGGTCTGCACGTCGCCTTGTCGGCGGCACTTGCGTTCGCCGTGTGCCGGGTTCTCGCCGGTATCGTCGGCTGGTACTGGCAGGGCTACCCGGCACTGCGCTTGGCCTGGATCGGCGCGTGCGCCGCGGCGCTGCTGTATGCCGGCCTGGCCGGCTTCGGCGTGCCTGCCCGGCGGGCGGCGCTGATGGTCGCCCTGGCCACCTTCGCGGCGCTGCGCGGCCGGCGCGCGATATCGCTGCGCAGCCTGCTCGTGGCGCTCGCGGTGATGGTGACGCTCGATCCCTTCGCGCTGCTGGGCGAGGGGCTGTGGCTGTCCTTCTGCGCCGTTGCGGTGCTGCTCTGGCAGGGGTTGCGTGCCGGCGGCACGCCGTCGCCGTGGCAGCGCGCCGGGCGCGCGCACGTCGCACTCGCGATCGGAATGGCGCCGCTGCTCGGCGCGGTCTTCGGCGCGGTGCCGGTCATCGCGCCGTTCACCAATTTCCTCGCCGTGCCGTGGTGCAGCGTACTGGTCGTGCCGCTGGTGCTCGCGGGTATCGCGCTGATGCCGTGCAGCCCGCCGCTGGCGGCACTGGCCTGGGACATGGCGGCACGTCTGTGGGGCTGGCTCGAGCGCCTGCTCGAGTGGGCCGCCGCGCCGCAGTTGGAACTCGCTCTCGGTACCCTGGCCGGGCCGGCGCTGGCGCCGCTCGCGCTCGGTCTCGTGCTGTTCGCGCTGCCGCGCGGGCTCGGCCTGCGTCGCCTCGCGCTGCTGCTGTGTGCGTCGTTGTTCGCTGCGCGGACGCCACCGCCGGCGCCGGGCGCGTTCGAGGTGGACGTGCTCGATGTCGGCCAGGGGCTCGCCGTGCTCGTGCGTACGCGTCAGCACGTGCTGCTCTACGACGCCGGACCACGCTGGTGGCGCAGCGGGGACGATGCGGGGCGCGCAGTCGTCGTACCCGCCCTGCGGCGACAGCGCATCGCGCAGCTCGATACGCTGGTCGTCAGTCACACCGACAACGACCATGTCGGCGGGCTGGCATCGGTGCTGGCCGCCGTGCCGGCCGATGCCCTGTACGCGCCGCCGCGCGCCGTGCTGCCGGGGCGGGCCCCGGTGGCGTCCTGCGCCGGCGCCGCGGACTGGGTCTGGGACGGGGTGCGCTTCCGCTGGCTCGACAGCGGCGTGGCCGGCGCGGCCGGCACCACGCGCAACGACGGCTCCTGCGTGCTGCTCGTCGAGAGCGCCCACGGGCGCTTGCTGCTCAGCGGTGATATCGAGCGGCGCGCAGAGGCGGCGCTGCTCGCGCGTCATGGTGCGGAGCTTGCCGCGGCCGTGCTCGTCGTGCCGCACCACGGCTCGAGCACGTCCTCGAGCCCGGCTTTTCTCGCGGCGGTCGCGCCCGAGGTCGCCATCGTGACGACCGGTTTCCGCAATCGTTACGGCCTGCCCGATGCGGCAGTCGTCGCGCGCTATCGTGCCATCGGCGCGCGCATCCTGGACACCGCGCGCGACGGCGCCGTGCGCGTTCGTTTCGACCGCGCCGGTATCGCGGTCGATGCCGTGCGTCACGCGCGCCCGGGCTTCTGGGCACGACGGGCAGCAACGCCGCTGGCGGACGCGTGCGATACTTTCGACTGCTGAGCGGGTTTGGTAATGTCTGCGCCGATCAGGGCACCCGGCCGCGCACGTTGATACCGCGACCGCGGGGTGTCGATCGCCATGCCGGCAGCGCTGCCGGCCAGTGGGAACGCGGGCAGCGTTCCGCCGCGCGCTTTTTGTATAAACTGCGGATCCCGGCTATCCGGGACCGGGTAAGCAAGCGCGCCCGCGCCCTTTTTCACAGCCTCCCTACAGGAAACAATCACCCGTGTTGGAATTCGTCAGTGCCGGCGGCTGGATGATGCTTCCCATCCTGCTCTGCTCGGTGGTCGCGATGGCGATCGTGGTCGAACGTTTCTGGTCCCTGCAGCGTCGCCGTATCACGCCCGACAACCTCGTCGCCCAGGTCTGGCAATGGGCGCACGCCGAGGTGCTGGACGACAAGCGCGTGCAGAGCCTGCGTGCCGGCTCGCCGCTCGGCCGCGTGCTCGCCGCCGGACTTGCCAATCGCCATCACGATCGCGTGGTGATGAAAGAAGGCATCGAAGAGGCGGGGCGCCATGTCGCCCACGAACTCGGCCGCTACCTCAACACGCTCGGCACGATCGCCTCGATCACGCCGCTGCTCGGCCTGCTCGGTACGGTGGTGGGCATGATCAAGGTCTTCACCGTGATCACCGTGCAGGGTGTGGGCGGCGATGCCTCGGTGCTCGCGGGCGGCATCTCGGAAGCCCTCATCACGACCGCCGCCGGGCTCTCGGTCGCCATCCCGACGCTCATGTTCTACCGCTACTTCTCGGGGCGCGTCGAGGACTTCGTGGTGGTGATGGAACAGGAGGCACTCAAGCTCGTCGAGGTTCTGCACGGCGAGCGGGAAACGTCCGGCGCCGGCGAGATGGAGCGTTCGGCGTGAACTTCCGCCAGCCGCGCAGCCGCGAGGTCGATGTCAACCTGACGCCGCTGATCGACGTCGTCTTCCTGTTGCTCATTTTCTTCATGGTCTCGACCACCTTCGTCAAGGAATCGAAGATCGACCTCACGCTGCCGGAGGCGAGCGAGGAGCTGCGCGAGCACGCGGTGACGCGTATCGAGGTCGCCATCGATCGCGAGGGCAACGTGTTCGTCAACGAGCAGGCGCTGGTCAACTCGCGCGTCGAGACGATCCGCCAGGCGTTCGCCGAGGCGCGAGGTTCGGAGCAGGGAGCCGATCCCGTCGTCGTCATCAGCGCCGATGCCCAGACCAGCCACCAGGCCGTGGTCGACACGATGGATGCCGCGCGCCAGGCCGGCCTGCTGCGCGTGACCTTCCCCACACGGACGCGGGCGGAGGACGACTGAGCATGCCGGCTCCGCGATGAGGTCGTGCCCGAGGTGAGATCGTGCCCGAGGTGAGATCGTGCCCGAGGTGAGATCGTGAAGGGCCGCTGGTACGAGTTCCTCGAGGAACTCTGGTACGGCAAGCATCCGGCGCGGGCCGTGCTGGCGCCGCTGGGCTGGCTGTACCGTGGCATCGCGCGCCTCCGGCGGGCGATTTTCGCGACCGGCCTGCTGGGCGTGTATCGCGCACCGGTGCCGGTGATCGTGGTCGGCAACATCACCGTCGGCGGTACCGGTAAGACGCCGCTGGTGATCTGGCTCGCACGGCGTCTGCGCGATTACGGCTTCCGCCCCGGCATCGTCGCGCGCGGCTATCGCGGCCGCGCACGCAGCTGGCCACAGCAGGTCCGTGTCGACAGCGATCCCGTGGCGGTCGGCGACGAGGCGGTCGTCATCGCCCGGCGCACGCAGATGCCGCTGGCGGTCGGCCCCAATCGCGGCGAGGACATCCGTGCGCTGCTGCGCCACAGCGACGTCAACATCATCCTGTGCGACGATGGGTTGCAGCACTACGCGCTGGCACGTGACATCGAGATTGCCGTGATCGACGGCGTGCGCCGTACCGGCAACGGCGCCTGCCTGCCGGCCGGGCCGCTGCGCGAACCCCCCGCGCGCCTGACCGAAGTCGACCTCGTGGTGACCAACGGGCTGGCCGGGCGCGGCGAGTTCGCGATGCGCTGCATCGTCGAGATTGCGCGCCGTGTCACGGCGCCGCGTACCAGCCGCGCGCTGGCCGATTTCGCCGCCGGACCGGTGCATGCGGTGGCAGGGATCGGCAACCCGGAGAACTTTTTCAGCGCACTCAAGCGCCAGGGCGTGCACTTGATCCCCCACGCCTTCCCGGATCACCATGACTTCTCGCCGGCCGATTTCGCCTTCGGCGACGGTGCGCCGGTGCTGATGACGCAGAAGGACGCGGTCAAGTGCGAGCACTTCGCCGACGATCGTTTCTGGTACGTGCCGCTCGAGGTCGAACTGCCCGAGGTCTTCGAGCGGCGTCTGAAAACACTGCTCAAAAAGGTAATCGATGGACAAGAAGCTGCTTGACCTGCTGGTCTGCCCGGTCACCAAGGGCCCGCTGATCTACGACCGTGATCACGCCGAACTGATCTCCAAGTCGGCCCGTCTCGCCTACCCGATCCGGGACGGCATACCGGTGATGCTGGAGGACGAGGCACGCGAACTGAGCGAGGACGAAGTCGAGAAGCTCCACGCTTGAATTTTCACGTCTACATTCCGGCGCGTTACGGCGCCAGCCGCCTGCCCGGCAAGCCGCTGCTGGAGTTCGGCGGCAAGCCGCTGGTGCGCCACGTGTGGGAACGCGCGATGGCGAGCGGCGCGGCAAGCGTGGTCATCGCGACCGACGACGCGCGCATCGAGACGGCCGCGCGCGCGTTCGGCGCGACGGTGGCGATGACCGATCCCGCGTTGCCCTCGGGCACGGACCGGATTGCCGCGGCCTGCGCCGCGCGCGGCCTCGACGCGGATGCCGTGGTGGTCAACGTGCAGGGCGATGAACCGCACATGCCGAGCGCCGTGATCGAGCAGGTCGCACGCGTCGTCGCCAGCGGCGGCTGCGACATGGCGACGGTCTGCGAGCCGCTGGCGGCGCACCAGGTCTTCGATACCAACGTGGTCAAGGTCGTGCGCGACGACGACGACCGGGCGCTCTACTTCAGCCGCGCGGCGATACCCTGGGACCGCGACCGCTACGTGCGCGAGCGCGAAGTCGGCGCGCTCGATGCCTACCGCCGCCACGTCGGCATCTACGCTTACCGGGTCGGCTTCCTGGCTCGTTTCGTGGCTTTGCCGCCGGCGCGCATCGAACAGCTCGAAGCACTCGAACAGTTGCGCGCACTCGCCGCCGGCGCCGTGATCCGGGTGCCGGATGCCGTTGCACCCTGCGGCCGCGGCGTCGATACGCCGGCCGATCTCGAGCGCCTGCGCGCCGGATGAACGGCGCCACCGCCGGCCGCGGCATTCTGTTCGTGTGCACCGGGAACATCTGCCGCTCGCCGCTTGCCGAAGGCCTGTTCCACGCCGGGGTCGCCGGGCGGGGAAGCGACTGGCTGATCGACTCCGCCGGCATCCACGCCCTGGTCGGGCGGCCGCCCGCGCCGCTCGCGCTCGCCACGGCGGCGGAACTCGGGATCGACATCGGCGCGCTGCGCGCGCGCACGTTCGAAGTCACCGATTTCGCACACTTCCAGCACATCGTGGCCATGGATGCCGGCCACCTCGACTACCTGCAGGCGGTCCGCCCGCCGCACTGGACGGGGCGTCTGGGGCTGCTGTACGACGACCGGGGCCGCCCGTTCGAGGTGCCCGATCCCTACGGCCGCGCCGCCTCGGCCTACCGGCGCGCGGCGAAACTCATCGCGCGCGGCGTCGCGGCCCTGCTGGCCGAACTGGACGGGGACGACGGCGCGCCGGCCGGCGCGACACGGCGCGCTGAGGATTACCAGCCGCGCTGAGCGCGCGATGCACGCCAGCGCGCCGCGTGGGACGTCCGCGCCGGCGCGCACGTCCGCAGCCGGCGCCGAAGAAATGGCCCTGAAATGGCCCGGAGGAGCGCGCCGGCGCGGACGCTCACGTGCAGGCACGCAGCGGCGCGAGCGTGCACCTCAGCGGGAGCGGTAGGTGATGCGACCCTTGCTCAGGTCGTAGGGGGTCAGCTCGACGGTGACGGTGTCGCCGGTGAGAATACGGATGTAGTGCTTGCGCATCTTGCCCGAGATGTGGGCGATCACGACGTGACCGTTCTCGAGCTCGACGCGAAACATGGTGTTGGGCAGGGTTTCGACCACCTTGCCCTGCATTTCGATGTGGTCTTCTTTAGCCATGAACTGGATGCTGTCTCCCGGAAGCAGGCGGCGCTGGGGCGCGCAAGCGCGCAATTCTGCCTGAAACGGGCAGCGCCGGCAAAGGCCGTGCCATAAGCGTGGGCGACGTGGCGGGTCCGGTTCAGGGTGCGCCCGCGCCGGGCTCGGGATCGCGCACCCAGGCACCATCACGGAAACGCTCGAGCGGCGCGAACTCGGTCTTGTAGCTCATCTTGCTGCACTCGGCGATCCAGTAGCCGAGATAGACCCATGGCAGGCCGGCTGCGCGCGCCCACTCGACCTGCTGCAGGATCGCATAGCGCCCCAGGCTGCGCGCGCCCTGCTCGGGCGCGAAGAACGTGTAGACCGCCGACAAGCCATCCTCGAGCAGGTCGACCACGGCCACGGCGAGCAGCTCGTGGCGATGGCGGAACTCGTAGAATCGCGTGTCGCACCAGCCGGCGGTGAGGAAGCTCATGTACGAGCTGGGGTTCGTCGAGTCCATCTGCGAATCGGGATGGCGGGCGCGCAGGTAGCGTTCGTAGAGCGCGAAGTGCTCGCCGTCGAAGCGCGCCGGTCGCTCGCGCACGGTGAGGTCGGCGTTACGTGCCAGGGTGCGCCGATGACGTCGTCGCGGCTGAAAATCGTCGACCGCGATGCGCACCGCCACGCACGCGTTGCAGTTGCCGCAGTGCGGCCGATAGACGTGCGTGCCGCTGCGTCTGAAGCCGTGCGCAGAGAGCCAGCTATAGGTCTCCGTGCTGAGTCGGATGCGCGGATCGGCGAACATCGTCACCGCCGTGCGGTCGGCCAGGTAACCGCATTCGTGCGGCGGCGAGGTGAAGAAGCCGATGCGCGGCAGGGTCGGCGGCTCGTTCATGGCGCGGCCTGCCAGGCCTGTTCTGCCGGCGGCTGTACGACCAGTTCCGCCAGCGCCCGCTCGAACGGTTCGCGCAGCACCAGGTGGGCACCGAGGCTGGCGAGGTGGGCGGTCGGCAGCTGGCAATCGATGAGCTCGTAGCGCCACGCTTCGAGCAGGCGGCACAGGTGCACGAAGGCTACTTTGGAGGCATCGCGCACGCGGCTGAACATCGATTCGCCGAAGAACACGCGACCCAGGGCGATGCCATACAGGCCGCCGACGAGTTCGCCATCGCGCCGGCACTCGACGGAATGCGCGTAGCCGCCCCGGTGCAGCGTGAGGTAGGCGGCGCGCATGTCGTCGGTGATCCAGGTGCCCTCGGCGTCTGCCCGCGGCGCCGCGCAGGCTGCGATGACGGCGCCGAAATCGCGATCGAAGTCGACCTCGAAGCCGCCGTTGCGCAGCCGCTTGGCAAGGCTGCGTGACACCCGCACTTCCCTGGGGGCGAGCACCGAGCGCGGTTCGGGTGACCACCACAGGATGGGCTGGCCGTCCGAGTACCAGGGGAAGATGCCGCGCTTGTAGGCACTGACGAGGCGCGCCGGGCCGAGATCGCCACCGATCGCGAGCAGGCCCTGGGGCTCGTCGACGGCCTGCGTGGTGGGCGGGAAGTCGGCAGCCAGGCAGCGCTCGGCGATCCAGTAGAGAGGGCGGTTCAGACCGGGCGCGTCCACGCGTTCGGGCCTGCTGGCGATGGCCTGCGCGCGACGCGCGTGCCGGGCGGCTCAGGCGTCGTTACGGCGGAAGGCGAGGTGGTCGTCGAGGCTGGCGATGTACTGTTCGAGCGCATGCCGTTCCTGGTTCACGAAGTCCTGCACGGCGCGGCGGAAACCCTCGTCACGGATCCAGTGCGTGGACCATGTCTGCACCGGCACGAAGCCGCGTGCGAGCTTGTGCTCACCCTGGGCCCCGGCATCGAGTCTGCGCAGTCCGTGGCGGATGCAAAAATCGATGGTTTGATAGTAGCACAGCTCGAAATGCAGGTTGTCGTAGCGCGCATTGCAGCCCCAGTGGCGGCCGTAGAGCGTGTCGCCGCCGCGCAGCGCGAACGCGCCGGCGACGTAATCGGCGCCGGCGCGCGCGAGAATCAACACCGGTGCCCCGGGCAGGCGCGCATCGAGTGTCTGGAAGAACGTCTCGGTCAGGCGCGGTTCGCCCCATTTGCGGTGGAAGGTCGAGCAGTAGAAATCGTGGAACACGGACCAGTGCGCCGGGGTGATCGCGGCACCCACCAGCGTCTCGATGACCAGCTCCTGCGCCGCCACCTGGCGCCGCTCGCGGCGCACCTGCTTGCGCTTCTTCGAGTTCAGCGCCGCGAGAAAGGCATCGAAGTCGGCATAGTCGTCGTTGAACCAGTGGTATTGACAGCCGAGTCGTGCGGCCAGGCCGGCATCCTCGCAGAGATCCTTTTCTTCCGGGCTGAGGAACAGGCAGTGCCACGACGACAAGCCGTTGTCGTTGCACAACTGCACCGCGGCGTCGATCAGCGCGCGGGCGGTCGGTGCACCGGGTCCGTCGTCGCCGACGAGCACGCGGCGACCGCTGACCGGTGAGAACGGGACCGCGGTGACGAGCTTGGGGTAGTAGCGCCCGCCAGCGCGTTCGTAGGCATCGGCCCAGCTCCAGTCGAAGACGAACTCGCCGTAGGAGTTGTCGCGCAAGTAGAGCGGCAGCGCGCCGACCAGCTCGCCGTCGATCCGTGCGAGAACGTGCTGCGGATACCAGCCCTGCGGCTCGAGGCAGCCGGTGTCTTCCAGGCCATGCAGGAACCCGTGACGCAGGAACGGGTCGTCGCCCGCCAGCGCGTCCCAGGCCTCGGGCGCGATGCCGGCGAGCGATTCGACGACCTCCAGCTTCATGGTGTCGCGGGCGACAAGGCGCTACTCGGAGTCGCCGGGCTGCACGTCGAGATCGCGACCGAGCACGCGCAGCATCGCGTTCTTCGAACGTGTCAACGCAAAGCGCGTCTCGTGGTAAGCGCCGTTGCCCGTGACGAAGCGGAACGCGACGCTGCTGCCATTCATGAGCTGGTAGAGGACGGCCGATTCGAGCCGCCGGCCGTCGAGCCGGGCGAGCGTGTAGCGCGCACGGTGGCCCTCCACCGAACAGCGGTCACCGCGCTCGAAGTGGTGCAGCGGCCGGCGCTGGTCGATCTGGAAGGTCGGGCAGCTGGTCGCGCCGAGCGGGCTCGGCGCCGCCGTGACGAACTCGGCCAGCACGGCATCGCCGTCGCCCCGGAACACCGCCAGGCGGTCGCCCTGGTCGTTGACGATTTCGGCCCGCGCAGCCGCATCGCCCGGCGCGCGCACGCGCCACGGTGCGGCCGTCGTGTCGGCGCTCGCGGCGGTGAAAAACAACGCGAGGACGACGGCGCTGCGCGTGCGGTGCGGGGCGCGGGCAGGGGCCACGTGCGAACGTCGGGCAGGGTGATATGGGCGGTTCAGGGCTTGCCGCTTTCCTGGCCGGGGGTGTAGACGGGGAATGGCGTGATGTTCTCGCCCTTGCCGCTGCTTTCGGTGATACGACCCTGGCCGCTCTTGTCTACCTCGTCGATGCGAATGACCGCGTGCATCGGAATGTAGGTCCGACTGACGCCGGCGAATTCGCTCTTCAGGTGCTCCTCGGAAGGGTCGACGAGCAGCGTGCTTTTCTCGCCGAAGACGATTTTCTCGACTTCGATGAAGCCGAACAGACCGCTCTGGTGCACGTCCCGGGCGTAGATCTCGTAGACCTTGCCCTGATTGTGGAAAGTAATGCGGTAAGTCGTTTTCTTGGCGCCCATGATGGTGTCGCTGGCGTGGTGCGGAGGTTAAGGAACCGCTGAATAAGCCTGGGCCGAGCAGCTTGTGTCCGCGCTGTTCGAGTTCAAGGCGCGAAGCGCACGTAATAGCCTGCTATTGCGAAGATTCGTAACGCCGAAATCGGGCAGCGCGGGCGCAAGGGGCCGGGTCATGGCTTGTTCAGGGGTTCCTTCACGGGTCATGCTAGCAATCAGCCCGACCGGTGCGCAATCTGGTCCGCCGGCCGCGTTCACAGTTCGAGCACCCGCGCGGCATCGAACGCGGCGACCGGCTGAAAGCCGTGGTAGCCGCGCGGGTTGCACACCACGCGCGCGCCGCCATGCCGGTAGTCGGCGGCGGCATGCACGTGACCGTGGATCCAGGCATCGACGCGCTGGTCGCGCATGAGCGCGGCGAGATCGTTGCAGTACGCGCCACGTAGTGGCGAGGAGTGGCTCTCGTGCCAGCTCTCGAGCAGGGGCGCGTGATGGGTCACGACGACGGTCGGACCGTCATGCGGGTGGGCCAGCGCCGCGGCGAGCCAGTCGCGTGCGCGGCGGTTGAAGCCGAGCACGTCCTGCGGCGTCAGCCCGCGCACGCCGCAGCGGATCTGCAGGTAGTCGTTCATGCGCGTGGCGATCGCGAACAATTCGTCGTGGTGGGCGCCTAGGAAGTCGGTCCACAGCGTGGTGCCGAGAAAGCGCACGCCGTCGATGACCACCGCTTCGCATTCCAGGAAATGCACGTTGGTGCCGGCTGCAGCGGCACGGATGGCGTCCTGCACGGTGCCGATCTCACCACCGTAGAATTCGTGGTTACCGCACACGTACACGGTCGGCCGGCCGCTCTGGCGCAGCCACTGGACGCCGGCGGCACCGACGTCGACGTCGCCGGCGGCGACGATCACCGCGGCATCGGTAGCGGCCAGCGTGGCCGGTCCGAACTCGAGGTGGATATCGGAGAAATACTGGATCTTCATGCGCGCAGGCGGTTCCGGGCGGTGCATCCCGCCGCGGCGCGATGCACGATATTCAGGGGCCGGTGCGCCGTGACGGTGCGCGCCGGCGTCGTTGACAGGTGCAAACCCGGCTTCATCCTCGTGTTTCCAAGGCGGTCGGGAGCGCGCTCTCGCTGCGAGGCGGGCGCGCGCCACGGGCAGGCCTGCCCGCGCGCTCGCCCATGAACGCGTGCAGGCGACCATGGTAGTTAGCGGCACTCGCGCGAAAAGCACGATTGTGGCTCCCGC
>Ga0180436_10003215_pt1 | contig 15112 bp, 14 predicted proteins | sample SS_ome_2_FD_132434 | JGI IMG/M metagenome (GOLD analysis project Ga0180436, IMG submission 132434) | Hypersaline lake sediment archaeal communities from the Salton Sea, California, USA - SS_3_S_2 metaG | ecosystem: Environmental > Aquatic > Non-marine Saline and Alkaline > Hypersaline >...
ATCAAAGAGGAACATTTTTCCACCAGGAAGCTGGGCGGCCTGGTGCTTGGATTTGCCGGAATGGTCATTCTGTTCGGTGATACGTTTAAATTTGACGAGTCAATCCTGCTCGGCGATGTGATCGTCATGCTCGCCGTTCTCACATGGGGTGGCAACGCTATCTATACCAAGCGTATTATCAAGGATTATCATCCGAGCCAGGTAACGCTGTATCCGGTCGCTGTGTCCGCACCGCTGTTTTTTATCGGAGCCCTGCTCTGGGACCCGGAAATATTCCGTTTTGTCGATATATCGATTATCGCGGCGATGGCTTATCAATCTCTCATCACCGCTTCTTTCGGGCTGATCGGCTGGACCATGCTGATCAAAGAGTATGGCGCCACCACGCTTCATTCTTATATTTTCATCATGCCGTTTTCCGGTGTCTTCCTGGGCATCGTCATGCTTGGCGAGCCGCTCACCGTCAACCTGGTTCTGTCGATGACGATGGTGACCGTTGGTCTGGTAGTGGCGAATAAACCGGTCAAGCGGCTGGTTTAAGCTTCCTCTATTTATTTCAATAACTTGGATTGTTAAAATATGATTGAATTCATAAAGAAAATTATTGGTGAAAATCCGCAAAGGGAACGTGTAGCCGATGCCGGTGATGTCCATATTGCCCTCTGTGTATTGATGCTCGAGGCTGCCCATGTAGATGGAGAATGTTCGGACGAAGAGATGGAGCACGTCATTGAAACGCTCGTGACCAAAATCGGTGTTTCCCGCGCTGAAATCGACGAGCTGATTGCACGCGCCTACAAAAAGCGTGACGAGTCGATCGACCTGTTCACGTTCACCCGCTATATCAACCAGCATTATGCGAAAGAAGAGAAGCTCGCTGTGATGGAGTCGGTCTGGCGGGTTATCCACATTGACGGGCGCCTGGAAGGTCATGAAGACCACTTTGCGCACAAGCTGGCCAACCTGCTCAGACTGACGCATCAGGAACTGATCGATGCAAAGATCAAGGCGCGGGATCAGCTGGAAGCGTCATGAATGCTGGAAATCCATCACCGAGGGTTTCGCCCTGTCAGGCAGCGTAATGTCGAAGGATGCTTCGGGGAGGGCGGTGGCTTAATCAGGAAGCAGTATGTCCCAGTCCGTCTCCTTGCTGCGAGCCTTCTGCGAGCTTTCCCCGAATTGCTTTTTATTCAAGCATTCGCGTTCGGCTATTATCTGGTCGGGGAGACTCAGTTTGACCGTGTTGCCGATGGATTCGTCAGCGTCTCTCAGGTTGTGCTGCAGGGTCAGGCTTATGCGCTGTCCGTCCTTGCCGGTAAATGCCCATTTCCAGCTTTTTACATTGCCGAAGGTATCGCCTGAAAATTCCGGTTTCTTCCCGAACTTCTCCTTGTATAGGTCCAGCAGGGTGTTGAAGAATTTATATGAGCGGTCTTCATATTTCATTTTAATGCGCACAATTTTTCCGGGTTTATCGCAGGTGCCGTAGGTGATAAAGCCTTTCCTGAATCCTTCCAGGTCGGTGACGATAATTTCGTTGAGGAAATGATGGTGATCTTTCAGGCCGTACTGCTCGATTGATTCCTGCAGCGTGAAACCAGCGAGCGTGGACGGTGCCGGGGATTCTTCCGCCGGTGCCCGGTCAATGCCGGCAGCGGCGGTGAGTAATCCGGCCAGAATTGCTGTAATGAGTGTTTTCATGGGATTACCGATGCTCGTATTTGCGGTATGTTCAGAAAGCTGTCAAAGCAATGAAATGCCCAGGGGCTGTATGCCTTCTTCCAAATGGTGGTCGTCGATCATGCTTAACCGGTTCTTTTCCCAATGCAGCAGTTCAGCCGTCATGTTTGCAACAATATGGGCCATTGTTTCCGGAAACCGCTGCACGGCTTTTTGAAAGCCATCCCGGTGCAGGCGCAGGACGTTCGATGTTTCCACCGCTTCAACGGTATACAGGCGCGAGGACGCACCGAACAGACCCATGCCGCCGAAAAACTGTCCGGGCTCATAGCTCCGCAGTGTGTACACCCTGTCGTTTCTGGAATGGTAAGCAGTGAGTTTACCGCTTATCAGGTAATAGCTGAAACCGTCATCTTCGTCCTGGACAAGCAACTGGTCTCCTTCTATGAGTTCAATTTTTTTACTCAGCATGACCAGCAATTTTAAAAATTCGAACTCCAGGTTTGCAAATAACGGATTCTGGCGCAGATACTCCAGGTCCTGCTGAAAGCCCTTCGATTTGTCAGTTTCAACGTTTTTTTCCGTGGATGAGCTCATACAGTACTCCCTGGTTTGCAATCAAGGTTTCAGGCTCGCCGAATTCGATGATTTTTCCTGATTTCATCACCGCGACTTTATCGAATGACGGAAGCAGATCCAGGCGATGGATCACCGAGATGACCGTCGTGCTGCCCTTCCAGTTTTCGACCAGGCTCTGAATCCTGGCCTGGGACGCATTGTCGAGCGCAGATGTCGCCTCATCCATGATCAGCACCTTCGGTTTTTTCAAGAGCACCCGGGCAATAGACAATTTCTGCTGCTGGCCGCCGGACAATTTGTCGCCGCGGTTGCCGACATCGAACTCCATTCCGATGGCGGCCACCCGTTCCAGCAGATCTTCTTCAATCAGCAGCAGGACGATGCACTGGTTGACCCGGTCTTCGACTTTCGGGGAGTCGCTGGTCAGGTTGCCGTAGAAGATGTTGTTCAGGATTGACTGGGAGCGGAGATACTCGGTATCACTGTAGAACGTGACGTCAAAGGCGGAGTTGTCCTGCGACCATTCCCGGAAGGCTCTGCGTCCGTTGAGAATCAGATTTTCCAGCTGCGGCTGCAGATCGATGATCTTGTGCCGTGCCGGGATATAATTGAAGGCCGGTTTCAACAGCCGCAGTTGCAGCTTTTTCGGCAGATCGAGCGGACTCGCACCCTGGAGCCGGTCGGCAAGGTCGAGATAGTCGTCATACGTATCCGGCAGAATCGGCGTTTGTTCGAAAAACACGGTTTCCCGCGGTACATCCCGTCCGAGGATATCGATGGTCTGCAACAGGAGTTCCGCGCCTGTTTCAAGCAGGGGGGCCTTCAGGTTGCCGGTGTCCAGAAAAGATATAAAATCCTTGTTTTTTTTGAGATCGGTTAAATGGTAATCTCCGTGAAGCGAACCGAAAACCAGGTTCTCCATGATCGTCGAATAGTACAGGTATGCGTCTTCACGATAGAATTCAACATGCTCGCCGAATTCTGCGCCGAAATTCTGCTGAAAATTCTGTCGCACCTTCAAGAAGCGTTTTTCAAGGTCGGCATGCGTCTTGGCGTCGAGGATCGAGTTGAGGCCGAACCGCAGCGTATCGACGAAGATGCCGGTCTGCTGGAGTACGGCGATTTTGTCATCGAGGCTTGGCGAGATTTTCGGGATGTCCCGTTCAGGGAACTCGTCTATCGCGTTGCAGGCATAGAGCAGGTTGTCATTAATGGTCCCCGAGAAGATAAATGGCTCCTGGGAGATAAATCCGACTGATCGAACGATTTCTTCTTTGGACATCTCTGATACCGAAGAGCCGTCCAGCAGCAGCTTGCCGTCGGTGTGCACATAGAGCTGGCCGATGCATTTCGCCAGGGTCGACTTGCCGGACCCTGAAAAGCCGACGAGGGCAAGATGTTCTCCACCGTCGAGGTTGAGGTTGACCTGATCGAGCAGCCTGATCCCGTTTGTGGTGACAAATTCGACATCCTTGATTTCGATCTTCCCCCGGACCGGGGCCGTTGCCGGCTGGTCGCCGATCAGCATGAATTCGGGACGTCCGTCGAAAATCTGCATGATCTTGTGGTAGCGAACCGATGCGTCCTGCTGGGTCTGGTAGAACGCGATCAGCTCCTTCCACGGTGTGTACAGTTTTTCCTGGGCGGATAGAAACGCGACAATCGAGCCCAGTTCTGTTTCTCCCTGCATGAGCAGGTAGCCCCCGAGCAGCAGGACAACGACGGGACCGAGGCCGACGAACAGGTTATTGGTTACCTTGACGCCGAAGCGGTAGAGGGACCACACGACGCGAATCCTGAACAGTTTTTCGACGATCGTGTTGTAGCTCTGTTCTTCCGTCTGGAACGATCCCTGGGCGTGGACTTCGCTGATACCGGAGATCGTTTCGGTGATGCGGCTGGCCATTCTGTTCGAGGCATCCACCCGCTTTTTATTCGCCGTGTTGACGCCGCGCTGGACCAGCGGGACCACCAGCAGTGCTATCGGATAAATGGACAGGGTCACCACGCCGAGCAGCGGGTGGAGCCAGATCAGGAAGCCGCCGATGGCAAGCAGCATGAGGATGTTGCTGAGCGGGACCGCAACAGCGCCCCCGACAAAATTGGCCGAAGCGGCCAGTTCGGTGACCAGCGATGCAACGACGGTGCCCGGCGGTGTTTTTCTGAAAAACGACAGCGGCAACCTGAGGATGTGCTGGTACAGCTCCTTGCGCATATCGGTCAACGCCCGCTGCCCGATAAGCGTCTGCAGCCCGTTGACCGTCAATTTGCAGAGGTTGGACAGCAGCACCGCCAGCAGGTAGATCAGGCAGTAGACAACCAGCTGCTGGACATTGCCCAGGGCGAGGACCTCGTTGACGATGCGCTTCTGAATCTCCAACGGGAGTACATTGAGGGCGACAAGTGCCAGGATAACGAGGACCAGCAGGACCTGCAGGTACCATTTTCCGGTAAATATCCAGGAATAGAGGGACCGCTGGTGAACGGGCAGATCTCGTTTTAAACCCATGAGATCAGGAGCTGTGCTTGGGTGGCTGCGGGTGCGATATACGGTTGCTGATCGACATCGATATGGGTTACGTGAAAGAATTCAATGCCTGAACCTTGTCAGGGTGAATGGATACGTATGAGTCAAATCCCGATATCTCGAACACTTCTCTGACATGCTCCTGCATGTTGCTGACCGCAAACGATTTGCTGGCCGATTGCCGTTCCTTTACGGTTTTCAGGACGACTCTCAGCCCGGCGCTGGATATGTATTCGACCTTGCTGAAGTCGAGCAGCAAATGGTGACCGTCGTTTCCATAGCTGATCGTGCCGATCTCCTGCTCGAGGCTCGGAGCGCTGTTCGAGTCAAGCCGGCCGTCAGGCGATAGAATGACGACGCCCTGCTCCTCTGATCTGGAAATATTCATGAGCGTTCCTCCATGCTTCTGGTGAATATAAGTATCATTTTAGATTTGTTTTGTCAGGGTCGTGTAATTTCTGTCGTTTTCTCGTTTATACCTGATTGAATCGGTATACTGACGGGCCAGGAAAATACCGAGTCCGCCGATTTCTTTTTCTGCAAGCGGCGTGGTAAAATCGGGATCTGCCGGTTTGGTCGGGTCGAAGGGAGCCCCTTCGTCGCACATCGTGATCTCCAGTTCCCGGTCGCGCAACTCAATCGTAAACACAATTTCTTTTTGGATGCCATTGTCCAGGCCGTGCGTGACGACGTTGGTGAACAGTTCATCGAGGGCAAGATTGAGCTGCAGAACCACGTGGTGTGCAAGCCCCCAGGCAGCCCTCATATCATCCAAGACCATACTCATCCGGTTCAGTTCCTTGACCGAATTGGCGAGGCTGAAGGTGATCGGATCGGGGGAAGACGCACTCATTTTTCCTGGAACCCCTGGCTGATTGAGTCAAGGAACGGGGTGGCAGGTATTTGCCTGCCGTTCGCTTGCCGGTATGAAGTAATACGGCGATTCCGGATTCTTCGCTCAGAAATTGTACCTGTTCGTATTCCGTTGTTCATTTATCGATAATCAGCTTTTCCCTGATGGCAATCTGTTTTCTGAATGACCGGGCCCGATTTTTCCCTGACAGGAAACGGGTTTCAGCTCCTGAACCTGAACATCTGGTTCCTCGGCACCAGCAGCAGCTTGCCGGTCAGTTTCATCGGCTTGCTCTCATACGTCAGGCATTTCTTGCGCACTTCGTTTATGGCGCTTGCCGCGTGTGTGTCTCCCCAGAACCAGTTCGACAGGGAAAAGACATCGACGGGCTGGTCCGGCTGGGACGAGATGGCCTCGAAATAACAGCTCTTGAGATCTTCGGCGGCGAGCCTGAGGAGGTCGGCGAGGTCCGGTTCAGGCGGCAAATCCTCCATATCGTTGCCGGCTATGAAATTCTCGTACAGGTGGAGGATTTCGTCGAAATCAAGATTGCTCAGCCCGACGGCTGTACGGCCGTTTTTTTCGATGGCGATGGTGTACCAGGTATGGATCGAGTTGAATTCCAGCCGCAATGCCGCAAAGAGTTTCTCGGTTTCACTCAGCTCCGTTGCGCGCCGGCCGAAATCGACCGGGCAGGCGGGAACGGACGGGGCGGCCGAATCATCCGGGGCATCCCGCGGGAAATCCCTGAGTACCGGCCCGTCCGGCTCGTTCAACAGCGCCAGCGCGTGTTTCAGCACCTCCTGCTGAAATGCCGGATCGTTGGGGGCACCGAGCGGCCGGCCGAGGGGAAAACTGACCCACAGCGCGCGCGGCGGCCTGATGGTCCGGGTGTGTTCCTTGATCAGGCTGATCTGGGTGGTGGCGATTCCTTCCGCTTCGAAATAATGGGCAAGCCCGCCGACGGCGCGCGTACAGTTCGGTCAGACAGGCACCAGGACAACGGCGTTTACCCGGTCGTTTCGCAGAATCTTGGCGAGTGACCGGGCATCCTGTTCCATCGCGGTCGGGTCGGTCGCCCCCATGAAAGAATAGTGAAAACCGGCGACGGATTCGATATAACCCTGAACGGCAAGTTCTGCGAGCCGGTCCCGCGGCAATACCATATTGATATCCAGCTGGAAGCCGGTCCGGTCGAAATTGGTCGATACATGGCTCATCAGCAGGTCCGCCGGGTCGACCTCGGCTGGAATGACGCGGTATCCCGTTTCTCCCAGTGCAAACGGGCGGTCGCTTCTGCGGTGAAGGCCTGCCGTGGAGATGATGGCGGTGCGCGCGGAGCCCGGACTTACGCCGGTTACGAACGGCGTCGATGCAAACGTCGGGCAGGGGAGGCTGAGCAGGTGTTCGCGCTCCTGTTCTTCGTAATGTTCGAGTCGGACCATGATGACCTCGATGACGGGGAACCGGAACGGGAAGCGGTTCAGCGGCGATCTATCGCTTCGGCCAGCTCCGCTATTGATGCGATGACTGCGGTCGGTTCAATTTCCCAGGGATCAAAAAGCGCCTGTTCCGAGCGTTTTACCCAGGCACCGTTCATACCGGCTGATATCGCCCCGATTACATCGAACGGATTGCCGGAGATCAACCAGGCTTCAGCTGCTGCGGCCCCTGCCCTGGCGAGAAAATGGGCATAGGCCGCCGGGTTCGGTTTGAAGCTTTCGATCTCATGCGTGCTGATTACATCGACAAAATAAGACCTGATTCCGCTGTTCTCAAGCAGTCCGGAAACATCTTCCGGTCTGCCGTTGGAGAACGCGAACATGTTGAAGCCCTGCTCCTGCAGTATCGGCAGAGACGACTCAACGTCGGGAAACGCCGGCAGTACTCTATAGCCGGCCATCAGTTCCTGCTTGTCGCTGGCGGAGATCGACAGCTTGAAAGCCGCGCACGCATAATCCAGGGCGGAGCGGGTGCAGTGCCTGAAATCCACATAATTCTGCATCAGGGCCCGGCGAAACGAATATTCCAGCTGTTTTTCCCGCCACAGGGTTGAAAATGCAGGTGCCCGGTCGCCGGCAAACGCTGTCAGCGCCTCCGTTACGCCGGCTGTATCGATCAAGGTTCCGTATACGTCAAACCCCAGTGTCACCGTCATGTCGGTCTCCTGTCGTACCTGGAGAACGGGCGCTTACATATTCCGGCGGTACTGCCCGCCGACCTCGTACAGCGCGCCGGTAATCTGGCCGAGGCTGCAGGTTTTTACCGTTTCCATCAGTTCCGCGAAAATGTTGCCGCCGTTCAAGGCCGTTTGTTTGAGGCGTTCCAGCGCCGGTCCGGAACCGTCTCTATGGCGATTCTGGAAATCGGCGAGCCGGTCGAGCTGCTCCTGTTTATCCTCATCCGAGGCACGGATCAGCTCGAGCGCCGCACTTTCCGCATCGAAGTCGGCCTTGGGGTTGCGGTACGTATTGACCCCGATGATCGGGTAGTCGCCGGAATGCTTCAGGTGCTCGTAGTACATCGATTCTTCCTGGATGCGGCTCCGCTGGTACCCGGTTTCCATCGCGCCGAGCACGCCGCCGCGTTCGGCGATGCGATCGAATTCGGCGAGTACCGCCTCCTCTACCAGGTCGGTCAGTTCCTCGATGATGAAGCTGCCCTGGTTCGGATTCTCGTTTTTCGCGAGCCCCCATTCACGGTTGATGATCAGCTGGATGGCCAGGGCCCGGCGGACCGATTCTTCACTCGGCGTCGTGATTGCCTCATCGTAGGCATTGGTGTGCAGGCTGTTGCAGTTGTCGTAGATCGCGATCAGCGCCTGCAGGGTCGTTCTGATATCGTTGAACTGTATTTCCTGCATGTGCAGCGATCGGCCCGATGTCTGGATGTGGTATTTGAGCCGCTGCGAGGAGCCGGATGCGCCGTATTTCTCCCTCATCGCCACCGCCCATATTCGCCGGGCGACGCGGCCGATCACCGTGTATTCCGGATCCATGCCGTTGGAGAAGAAGAAGGACAGGTTCGGGGCGATCTGGTTTATATCCATCCCCCGGGCCAGGTAATATTCGACATAGGTGAACCCGTTGGACAGGGTCAGGGCCAGCTGGGTGATCGGATTGGCCCCGGCTTCGGCGATATGGTAGCCGGAAACTGACACGGAGTAAAAATTCTGTACGTTGTTGTCGATAAAATATTCCTGGATATCGCCCATCATTTTCAGCGCGAACTCGATCGAGAAGATGCACGTGTTCTGGCCCTGATCCTCTTTGAGGATATCGGCCTGCACCGTCCCCCTGACGTTTTCCAGGACCAGCTTCCTGATTTCCGCCGCTTTGGCCGCATCGGGCTCGCTGCCGTTTTCCTGCCGGTATGCTTCCAGCTGCTGATCGACGGCGGCGTTCATGAACATCGCCAGAATGATCGGTGCCGGCCCGTTGATCGTCATTGATACCGATGTGGTCGGCGCACAGAGTTCGAAGCCGCTGTAGAGCAGTTTGATGTCGTCGAGCGTGCAGATCGACACCCCGGAAGTACCTATTTTCCCGTAGATATCAGGTCGTTCAGCCGGATCCCAGCCGTACAGGGTCACCGAGTCGAACGCGGTGGACAGCCGTTTTGCCTCGTAATTGGCGGACAGCATTTTAAAGCGCTGGTTGGTCTGGGCAGGACCGCCTTCGCCGGCGAACATCCTGGTCGGATCCTCGGCGGTGCGCTTGAGCGGAAAAACGCCGCCGGTGTAGGGAAAATATCCGGGCAGATGTTCCTTGCGCAGCCACGTGAACACGTCTCCCGGCGCGGAGAACGTCGGCAGCGCGATTTTCGGGATGCGCGAGTGGCACAGCGACGTCGTGTACAGCGGGACCCGGATTTCCCTGCCCCTGACCTGATAGATCAATTCATCCCCGGCATAGGCCTCCTTGATGTCGTCCCAGGACCGCAGCAGCTCGTCGGTGGATTTAGCCACCCCCTTTGCAACCGCCTCGGCTTCATCGTTTAAATAGCCGACGCTGTCCGCATATTTTTCCTTCTCCTTCTGCTCGAGCAGTTCTGCACTTTTCTGCAGGTGATTGCGGGTCGTGACCCGGTCCGCCTGTTCCTCGGTCTGCCGGTGGTAGGTGCGAATCGTATCCGATATTTCCGCCAGGTACCTGATTCGCTCGGCCGGGATCACGATGGTTTTCGACGACGAAATCTTGTCATGCGGCCGCGGCAGGGTCGGGGCAAAGCCGAAATCGGCTTTTTCTTTCAATACGTCGACGATTCCGTGGTAGAGCGCGGTCACGCCGTCATCATTGAATTTCGACGCAATCGTCCCGTACACCGGGAAATCAGTCGGTTTGGTGTCCCACGCCTTGCGGTTGCGCTGAACCTGTTTGCGGATGTCCCGGATCGCATCGTCGCTGCCTTTTTTCTCGAACTTGTTGACGACGATGATGTCGGCGTAATCGAGCATGTCGATTTTTTCGAGCTGGGACGGTGCCCCGTAATCGCTCGTCATCACATAGATCGAGATATCGGCGAGGTCGGTGATCCGCGAGTCGCCCTGGCCGATGCCGGCGGTTTCGGCAATGATCAGGTCGAATCCTGCCGCCCTGGCAACCATGATCGCCTCCGGCAGCGCTTCCGATACTTCGTGGGCCGAATCCCTGGTTGCGAGGCTGCGCATGTAGACGCGGTCCGAATTCGAGATGGCGTTCATGCGGATGCGATCGCCGAGCAGGGCGCCGCCGGTTTTCCGTCTTGACGGATCGCAGCAGATCACGCCGATCCGGATATCTTTCATGTCGTGCAGGAAGCGGACGATCACCTCGTCGGTCAGCGACGATTTTCCGGCACCGCCGGTGCCGGTGATGCCGATGACGGGCGGATTGTTTTTTTCTGCAGCCGGCGCGATGGCGGATTTGAGCGCTTCGAGCCGTTCCTGATCACCTGCTTTCGCCTGCTGCACGGCCGTGATGAAGCCGGCCAGCTCCCGGGTGTTTGTGCAGGAGAGCCCGGTCGTATCGAGGGCGTGGTAGTCGAGCGTGGAAAAATCCATCAGCTCGAGCATGTGGTTGGCCATGCCCTGCAGGCCCATCGTCGCGCCGTCTTCGGGCGAGTATATCTTGGTGACGCCGTATGCTTCGAGTTCGGCAATCTCGTCGGCGACGATCACGCCGCCGCCGCCGCCGAACACCTTGATGTGCGAAGCCTGGTATTCCTTCAGCAGGTCGATCATGTACTTGAACGACTCCATGTGGCCGCCCTGGTAGCTGGACATCGCGATACCCTGCGCATCCTCCTGGATGGCGGTATCGACCAGTTCCTGGACCGAACGGTTGTGAGCCAGGTGGATAACTTCGGCTCCGGTGTCCTGCAGGATGCGCCGCATGATGTTGGTAGATGCGTCGTGTCCGTCGAAAAGCGAGGTCGCGGTGATGATCCGGATGTTGTGTTCAGGTTGATAAACGGCAATGGGAGCATTCATGGGGGAATCCTCGTTGGGTCTGGTTTCCGTGCCGGGGAATGCAGCAGCGTCTCACTCCTTGTCATCGGCCAGAAATCTCATAATGAAATCGGTCTGCTGCTCGATATATTGCTCAATCGTGAAATTCTTCCCGAAATACCACCGTCTGAAAGCCCAGGTATGTCCGAGTACGGAGATATTGTGGCCCATCAGGTTGATGGTCGCGTCATCCAGGTCGGGAAGGGCGCCGCGGTTCTTGAGCTGGCAGATGGCCTGGATGAAGATGTCGGTGATGCGTAATTCTGCCTCGAGTACTTTTGCCTGCCATTTGTGCGGCAGGAAATGGGTGACCTGGTACATCAGCAGCAGATGATCGCTCATCCGGTTGCAGACCATAAAATACTCGCGAATCACCTCGCCGAGCGCGGCCTGGGCCTGCAGCGGGCGTTCCAGCGCCGCCTTGACCCCCTGTTCAACCTCTGCATGAATTGCCATACAGACCAGGTACAGGACATCGTCCTTCGTGGTGATGTACTCGTACATCGAGCCGATGGACAGGCCGGTGGCCTGCGCCAGCGCCCGGGTGGTAGTTTTGTGATACCCGCGCTCGATGAAAAGAGGAACGGCGGCATCGACAATCTGCCGCCTGCGTTCCCTGACGAGTTCCTTGTTCTTTATCTGTGTTGCAACTTCTTTGGTATCTGTGCCTTTCATATCATACTCTTTCCGCTGACGTTTAATGGGCGATGATAGATAGCATTACCAGACAAACCAAAAAGCGCCTGATCCAACCGTCCCGGCTCGTTGATCACGGCCGGGATGGTATCGTACAGCCGGGGGTCAGCCGGCCTTGATTTTCTCCGTCAATGCCGGAATGAACTGTTTGAGATCGGCGACGACGAGTACGTCGGCAACTTCACCGATCGGTGCGTCCTTATCGGTGTTGACCGCCACGATGAATTCCGACTTCTTCATTCCGGCAAGATGCTGAATTGCACCCGATATGCCGCAGGCAACGTAAAGTTTCGGCGATACGGTCTGTCCGGTGGTGCCGACCTGGCGATTGTGTTCGACCCATTCTGAATCGACCACCGGCCGGCTTGCTCCGTAGTCGCCGCCGAGCGCCTGGGCAAGTTCTTCGATAATGGCGACGTTCTCGGGTTTGCCGATTCCGCGTCCGGCGCTGACGATGACTTCCGATTTGCTCAGGTCGACGCCGCCGGCCTCGGCTTCTTCATACCCCTCAAAGGTTATCGCTCCGCCCGCATCTCCGGAGATCTCCTTGACCGCGGGCGTACCGTCTCCGGCTGCGGTGAACGCGCCTGCCTGCAGGGTTACGACGCACATGGAGGTGCTCGGCTGCACCTGCCGGCGCAGTTTGGCATTGCATACCGGCACGACCAGGGCGCCGTCACTGGCCTCGACAACTTCGGAGATCTGGGCCGCGCCCAGGCTGAAGGCGATGCGGGGCGCCAGGTCCCATCCGTAGGAGGAATGACTGAATACAACCATATCCGGCTTTTCTTGGTCGATCACCGACAGCAGCAACTGCTTGTGCGCATCGGGGTTGTATTCACCGTACTGCGCGGCATCGGCAAGGTACAGCGTGCCGTCGTAGGCGGGCAGCGCCGAACCGCCGCCGACCGCGAACATCGCGCTTTCGGCGCCCATCTGCTGCGCAAAACCAACCAGCTCCTGGGTTGACGCGAGGAACTGACCATCTCTATACTCTGCTACCAATAACACTTTCATCGGTTCACCTCGTCATCATGAAAGAACGGTTGTTTTCTCTTTGAGAATCTGCACCAGCTGAGCGGCAAGGTCGGGCGCATCGCCTTCGAGCACGAGGCCGCCGCCTTTTTTCTCCGGAAAGTAGAGCTTTACCGTCTGCTGCCGCGCGTCCGCTTCGAGCAGATCGGCGACCGGAACGGACAACAGCTCCTTCTTCTTGGCCTTCATGATGTTCGGCAGCGTCGGATAGCGGGGCTTGTTCAGGCCGAGCTGACAGGTGAACAGGGCCGGCACCGCTACTTTAACGATGGCCTTGATGCCGCCCTCGAGTTCACGCTTTGCGGTTACGGTGCCGCCGTCATAAGCGAAATCGACGATCGTGGTGATGCTCGGCATTGCCAGGATTTCCGCGGTAAGCACACCGACCTGGCCGCTGCCGCGATCCTGGGACTGCATGCCGGTGAAAATCACGTCGAATCCTTTATCTTTGGCAAATCCGGCTATTACCGACGCGATCTGCAGCGGTTCTCTGGCGGACACGTCATCGTCGCTCACGTGCAGGCCGCGGTCGCAGCCCATGGCCAGGGCTTTTTTCATCGTCTCCTTGACCTTGTCCGAACCGATGCACAATACGGTAATATCACCTTCGCCGACCTGTTCCTTGAGGCGAACCGCCTGCTCAACTCCGTATTCATCGTATTCGTTCATCCGCCACGCCAGGTCGCCGGTGTCGTACCAGGTGCCTGCGCCGTCAACCTTGAATTTCGATTCCATATCCGGAACCTGCTTGATACAAACAAGAATCTTCATGCCTTTCCTTCCTTACGTTCTGTATGGGTTTTCTTTCTGTACCGCTTCTGTACGAGGTCGGTTCAGCGGGTAAGGGAATTCCCGATTACGAGCCGCTGGATTTCACTCGTACCTTCATAAATTTCGGTGATTTTGGCATCACGCATCATCCGTTCGACCGGAAATTCACGGGTATAGCCGTAGCCGCCGAGAATTTGAACCGCCTGAGTCGTTACTTTCATCGCGGTTTCGCTGGCCATCAGTTTGGCCATGGCCGATGCCTGGGAGTAGGGCAGCCCGGCACTGGCTTTATAGGCGGCGCTGTATACGAGCAACCGCGACGCCTCGATCTGGGTCGCCATATCGGCGAGCTGGAACGAGACGCCCTGGAATGCGGTGATCGGTCGATCGAACTGTTTCCGCTCTTTGGCGTACGCAACGGCCTGATCCAGTGCGCCCTGGGCAATGCCGAGCGCCTGGGAGGCGATGCCGATGCGGCCGCCGTCGAGCGTCTTCATCGCGACTCTGAACCCTTCGCCTTCTGCACCGAGCAGATTTGTACCAGGAATCCGGCAGTTTTCAAACACGATTTCCATCGTCGGCGATGATCTGATTCCGAGCTTCTTCTCTTTTTTCCCGAATGAGAAACCGTCTGTTTCCTTGGACACGATGAACGCACTGATTCCGTGGTGCTTCTGTGCCTCCTTGTCGGTGCGGGCAAGCACCAGGTAGGTTTCTGCTTCCCCAGCGTTGGTGATGAAAATTTTCGTGCCGTTCAGGATCCAGTCGTCGCCGTCCCTTACCGCAGTGGTCTTGGTACTGCCGGCATCCGATCCGGCCGCCGGTTCGGTCAGGCCGAATGCGCCCATTTTCTCACCGGTTGCCAGCGGCGTAAGAAACTGCTGTTTCTGCTCTTCGGTACCGAACAGGTAGATCGGGTTCGCACCCAGCGAGAGATGGGCCGACAGGGTTACCCCGGTGGATGCACAGACCCGCGAGAGTTCCTCGACGGCAATCGCATAGCTGATGTAGTCGGCTCCGGCCCCGCCGTACTCCTCCGGAAATACGATGCCGGTGAGGCCCAGCTCGGCAAGTGAGTCGAACATCAGCTCGCGGTCGAACCGCTCTTCTTCATCGCGCTCGGCCGCGCTGGGGCCGATTTCCGTTTCGGCAAAATCCCGCACGGTTTCTCGGATCAGGCTCTGTTCTTCGCTCAATTCAAATTTCATGGGTGCCTCTTGAAAAGCGTTGTCTCTATTAAATCTGCCAGTCCGCTTGTCCGGGGGGCAGGCGGCGCCCCCGGACCGGACGTCTACTTCTTGGAGCTGAGTTCCGGGAAATCCCAGTAATAGTATTCCTGGGTCGGAGCATCGCCCTTGCTCTCCTGGCGCTCAACTTCGCGCTCGCGCAGCTCGACCCTTCTGATTTTCCCGCTCAGGGTCTTCGGCACCTCGGTGACGAATTCGATGATGCGCGGAATTTTGAATTTCGCGAGAATATCGAT
>Ga0180436_10003216_pt1 | contig 15107 bp, 13 predicted proteins | sample SS_ome_2_FD_132434 | JGI IMG/M metagenome (GOLD analysis project Ga0180436, IMG submission 132434) | Hypersaline lake sediment archaeal communities from the Salton Sea, California, USA - SS_3_S_2 metaG | ecosystem: Environmental > Aquatic > Non-marine Saline and Alkaline > Hypersaline >...
AGAACCAACTCCATTGGGTGTTGGATGTGACCTTCCGCGAGGATCACTGTCGTGCACGCTCCGGCAACTCTGCCCAGAACTTGGCCACCCTACGCCACATTGCCCTCAACCTAATCCGCAAGGTGAAGTCATCGAGGCTCAGCGTCAGGGCCAAGCGCTTCAAGGCCGCTTGGGACGACCAGTATCTCCTCAAGCTCCTTCGAGTTTGAGATGCGTACGCCCTGCACCGCGACCGGCCTGTCATCCCGAACGGGTCAACAGCGCACCTGCCGAGGCCTAGAGGACCGTGAGGAATCTAGTCCGCGGACACGTATGGATCCGCGGACTAGATTGCTCGTTGCGTTGGACTCTGTTGTGGGTACCAGCTCGACCCACTCGGAATGACGGACACTGCTAGAAGATACGGATATCGACGCCCTCCAGCTCGGCGCGCACAAACGCCACGCAGTCTTCAACGGTCTTGAGCACGGGATGCGGGTGCGTCCCCAAGTCGAAGCTCAGATCCGAAGGACCGAAGTCCACGTAGTCCACGCCTGGCAGGGTCAACTCCCATACGGTGAGCACAGCCCTGAGTGACTCGATCTTGAACCGCGGTGTCAGATCGCAGCTGAAATGCACGTAGCCATAGGGATGCTCGCCGAGATAGTGCCCGTTGATCCACACCTCGCTGTTGGTGTAGACGCCGTCGAACTCGATCCAGGTGATCGCGCCGGCTGGGGTCTGGAAGGTCTTGCGATACCAGCCGATGCCGCCAGGCAGGGAGGGGGTCGACCCGCCGGTCTCCTCTTGGGCAAACGAGAGCTCGACGCTCCAGCCATGGGGCATACGCACTGCGCGCCACCCGCTGTCGTCGAAGTCCGGCGACTGAGCATCCGCAGGGTCTCCACGGGTGAGATCTCTCCTCAGATCCCGCATATTTCCCACACAATTGTCTGGTATATTAGAGTCGCTGAGTATCGTTGGATACACACATAGTGGGATTTCGGGAGGCCGTATGAAGAAACACAAGGCCCTTAGGGTCGTGTTGATCGTTGTGGGCGTGCTGGTCGTGCTCGCCGTGGTCGGGTTTGGTGCGCGGGCCATGATGTTCCGCCACAGGTACATGCCGGGTATGGCCGGCCATATGGACCATGGTATGCACGGAGATGTGTCCTGTGACGGCGAGGATATGTCCGACGACATGCCGTGCAACAGTGGCGATTCGTGTGGGATGATGTCACACAGAGGCCATATGCGCGGAGGATACAGGTCACCGCTGGGCGGCTTGCTGATCCTTGGTTTGCTTGGACTGGGCGCGATGCACCTGGTCCACATGCACCATTTCCGCTGGATGATGATGCACGGTCACATGCACCCAGGCCATATGCCATCGGACTGCTGCTGCGATGCCGGACACCATCACCATACAGGGACAGCATGCTGCGAGGCTAGCGAGGTTCCGAAGGCCGAGCCGACCGAGTAGGAGTGAGGAGACCCGGCGAGCGAATATGTAGGACCGCCCATTGCAGTGCAATGGGCGGTCTTGTGCATACTGGCTGATTGCGCCCAGTTCACACCGGCGCGAGCGTCCCCGCAAAGATCTGCCAGGCCAGCGCGGTCTTGGCCACCAGGCTCAAGATGATGTAGACGCGCTCCCCAAAGAGATAGTCCTTCCACTTCCCCACCTTCTTGTACTGCAGCAGCATGTTGATGGCGAAGGTGTTGAAGAAAACGAAGATGGTGGGGATGATCGCGTAGACGAACCCAGGCGGCTCCGCGTCGCCGGACGAGACCGCGCTAAGAAAGTACAGCACGATCACGATCCAGGGGATGATGCCTGCGATCGACCCATAGACGAACGCGGTCCAGTTAGTGCGCTCTGTTGTCTCGTTGTGAAACTCCATCATGATCCCGAACAGGTTCATCATAGCGTTGATGCCGAACATCAGGATGATGCTTCCCAGATCCCAGACTCCGGTGAGCATCCCAATCAGCACAATCATCAACGATGAACTCAAGGCGTACTCATAGAAGCGCACCGGGTTCATACGGCGCTTGAGATCCGCCACGTAGCGCTTGTAGCCTAACGTCGAGATGTAGAAGTGCGCCACTGCCGAGATCAGCAGGAACAGCGCCACCGCGGGCCCAAACCGCAGCTCGTACAAGAGCTGGGGATTTGGGGTCAGCGAGAAGGTTTCCCTATCGAACTGCAGAAAGTTCGTGAAGATCGGATACGTCGTGTCATTGCTGAGCACGATCATCAGGATTCCCTGGACCAAGTGCAGGGCTCCCATCACCAGGTTGAACCGGCGCAAGCCGGTGTAAACACGCTCGGACGTCTCGTTTTTCATTCCGTTATCCTCTCCTACTCTTGACCGTATTGCCCAAAGTGTAGCATATTGAAAAATATTTGTCAAGGTTATGAACCATTAAATTACTCGCGCATATGAATGCAGTCTGGTTCGCACAGGTGTCACCCGTGTGGTAGAATATAGCCGGCTACATTATTGCTGGCTATACTTCTCAACCAGACACTACTGCACAGGGGGTTGTTTACGTGCCACCCAGAGACGCCAGAGAGACATCAGTCGGACAGCTGCTCGTCGAGATCTGCCGCCTGAACCGCAGTCGGATGCACAACCGCATCGAGCATCTGGGCCTGCATCACGGCCAGCCACAGGTCCTGGAGCTGCTCTGGGAACAGGACGGCCTCACGCAGGGAGAGCTGGCCACGCGGCTGCAGATCCGCCCCGCTACGGTCACCAGGACCATCCAGCGGATGGAGAGAGCCGGCTTCGTCGAACGGAGACACGACGACCCCGACGATGAACGCCTGTCGCACGTCTACCTCACACAGGCCGGACGCGACGTTCAGGACGCGGTGCTGGCGATGTGGCGGGAGTACGAAGTGCAAGTGTGTGCCGGACTTGCTGAGAGGGACAGGACGAAGCTGGTTACCTGGCTCGGCCAGATTCGCGACAACCTATCCGATCTGGACAGGTCCGTCGACAGCCCGCCATCACACATCCACTAGCCACCTTCCACCGGATAGAACACCTATGTCAGAAGCAGCCCGAATGTGGGTCGAGATCATCTTCAATATCACCTATCTGATCACCGTCTGCACCCTGGTCGTCGCGATGCTGCGGCGGAGGGGGAACGTCCCGGAGTCGCAGCGTCCCCTGACCCAAGCGTTCATCTTGGCCTTTGCATTGCTGGCGCTGGGGGACATCGGTCACGTCGGCTTCCGCGTGGTCGCCTACGCGATGGGAGACCTGGAGGCCACGGTCAGACTTCTGGGTCGTGACATCGCGCTGGTCGGCCTGGGCGCGCTGAGCACGGCGACGACGGTGACCTTCTTCTACGTCCTGATGCTGGTGGTCTGGCACAAGCGCTTTGAGCGTGAGTACGACTGGTTCGGCATTGTGCTCTTTGCGGCCGCGATCGCTCGCCTGGTGATCATGGTCTTCCCCCAGAACGAGTGGAGCCGTACGACGCCGCCCGCCGGCTGGTCGCTGCTGCGTAACGCGCCGCTGATGCTCCAGGGATTGGGCGTGGCCTATCTCATCTTGAGAGACGCAGCCGCCGCTGGAGATCGCACCTTCACCAAGATCGGGTGGATGATCATCGCGTCGTACACCTTCTACACACCGGTCATCCTGTTCGTACAGCGCGTGCCGATGCTGGGTATGTTGATGATCCCCAAGACAATCGCCTACGTCGTCATCGCGTGGATCGGCTACCGCCATCTCTTCCCCCAAGCAGGCTCGGTGTCGACCCGACCTCAGGGCTAAAGTTTGCCCTTTCGGCCCGATCGGCTATAATGTACCTCGTGCCCGCGACCGGTGTGGTCGTGGGCACTACAGTGCAGTTCAAGCAGCATCACGGCCAGGAGTGCGACTTGGCGCAGTGAAGCCAAGGAGTACTCAGTGAGTTTCGAACAGTTTTCTCTCGATACGCGCCTCGTGAGAGGCGTTGAGGCTATGGGGTACGAAGACCCCACCCCGATTCAGGAAGAAGCGATCCCCGCCGTCCTCAAGGGACAGGACATCCTGGGCATCGCCCAGACCGGCACCGGCAAGACCGCAGCCTTCCTCTTGCCCATCCTGCAGCGGCTGACCAAAGGCCCCCTGCGCCGCACACGCGCCCTGATCGTTGCACCGACCCGCGAGCTCGCGGAACAGACGCACCGATTCATCGGCGAGATGGGACAGCACACGAAGGTGCGCAGCGTCACCGTCTACGGCGGCGTTGGCAAGAATCCCCAGATCCAGGCGCTGCGAAACGGCGTCGAGATCATCGTCGCCTGCCCCGGTCGTCTGCTGGACCTCCACAACGACGGTTACGTCGACCTGACGCAGGTCGAGGTGCTGGTTCTGGATGAGGCAGACCGGATGTGCGACATGGGCTTCCTGCCCGACATCCGCCGCATCCTAAAGCTGGTGCCCAACCGCCGTCAGACGCTCTTCTTCTCTGCCACGATGCCGATTGAGATTCGTCAGCTCGCAAGCCAGATACTGAAGAACCCGATCACCGTCCAGATTGGCATGGTCGCACCGGCAAAGACCGTGTCACACGCCCTGTACCCAGTTCGCCGGCACCTCAAGAAGGCGCTGCTATTGGCGATGCTGGACCAGATGGCCATCGGGCGCACATTGGTCTTCACACGCACCAAGCATCGAGCCAAGAACCTGGCCCGCGACCTGGTGAAGCGCGACCACCGTGCCGCAGCGCTCCAAGGCAATATGTCGCAGAATCAGCGCCAGCGGGCGCTGGACGGCTTCCGCAGCGGGAAGCACGACATCCTCGTGGCCACCGACGTCGCCGCTCGCGGCATCGACGTCAACGACATCACACACGTGATCAACTTCGATATGCCCGACACGGTCGACGCCTACACGCATCGCATCGGTCGCACGGGACGCGCCGAGGAGACCGGCGAGGCCTTCACGTTTATCGAGCAGGACGACGAGGAACTGGTGCGCAAGGTAGAGAGGCTGCTGGGTCATCGCATCACGCGACGGCAGTTGGAGGGCTTCAACTACGACGCCCCTGCGCCGCAGCGCCAGCACAACCCCAATCCGCGTCGCGGCTCGGGGCGGAACAACTCACGTCGCGGCAACTACGGCGGCAGCAGCCGGAATCGACCCAATCGCGGCAACGCCAATCGCAACACGGCCAACCGGCGGAGCGGCGCCCGCTAGACCCGGCACACCATAGCCAAGACCGGCCCTACTGGACAACCCAGTGGGGCCGGTTCCCTTTTGGAGCATTCTCAGATCTCCCCATGGCCAGAGCCCGACAGGCTCCGTGTATCACCCCACGAAACGTGCTATAGTCACGGCATCAGACTCAGTCAACCCAACTGGAGGCACACAAATGAGCACCCCATCCCTAGAAGCAAGCATCGCGTACGCGCACGAGCACACCGACACATTCATTGAGCAGTACAAGGAACTGCTACGCATCCCGTCCATCGGCGCCGATCCGGCGTATCGGGACGACGTGCGACGCGCAGCGGAGTGGATCATCGCTGAAATGAACCGGCTGGGCATCGAGAACGCCCAGATCATCGAGACCGCGGGGCAACCCGCAGTCTACGGTGACTGGCTTCATGCTGGCGACGACGCCCCCACAGCCCTGCTCTACGCCCACTACGACGTCCAGCCCGTCGACCCCGTGGAGCTGTGGGACTCCCCACCCTTCGAGCCGACCATCCGCGACGGCAAGCTCTTCGTCCGCGGCGCCATCGACGACAAGTCTGGCGTCTTCCTGCACCTCAAGGCCTTCGAATCGGTGCTGGCGGCCAACGGAGCCCTGCCCATCAACGTGAAATTCATCTTCGAGGGCGAGGAGGAGAGCGGCTCGCCGACCATGGAGCCCGCGATTGAGGCCAACAAAGACTTGCTGGCAGCCGACGTCGCCATCATCTCCGACGGCGGCTCCGCCGACGAGACCCCAGAGATGATGGCCTCGGTCCGTGGCATCGTCGGTGCGGAGATCAGCGTCAAGGGCCCGGCCCGCGACCTGCACAGCGGCAGCTTCGGCGGCGTGGTCCACAACCCCATCCACATGGTCGGCAAGATCATCGCGGCGCTGCACGACGACCAGGGCCGCATCCAGATCCCCGGCTTCTATGATGACGTCGTATCCGTCTCCGCGGCGCAGCAGGCTCTGATCGAGGCCAACGAGGCGGAGGCCATCGCTCGGGCCCACAAGGAGACCGACCTGGAGACCTTCTGGGGCGTGCCCGACTACTCCTTCTACGAGCGCGCCACCGCGCAGCCGACCTGCGACGTCAACGGCGTCTTCGGCGGCTACCAGGGCCAGGGCGGCAAGACCGTGCTCCCGGCCGAGGCCGGCTTCAAGGTCACCATGCGCTTGGTGGACAATCAGGATCCCAACGACATCGCTGAGAAGTTCCTAGCCTTCATCGAGGGTTTCACCTGCGACACAGTGGAGATCAAGGCGCAAGTTGCCTCCGGCTCGTGGCCGGCGGAGACCAAGATCAGCGGACCGCTGGCGCAGGCCGTGATCGACGCTTATACCGACACGTGGGGCAAGGCGCCCAAGATGGAGCGGGCCGGCGGCTCCGTACCCATCATCGGGATGTTCCAGCACGTGCTGGGTATCCCCGTTGTCAGCATGGGCCTGGGGCACGGCAAGAACGTCCACTCACCCAACGAGTACTACGACCTGGACTACTTCGGCGTCAACGTCGACACGGCGATCCACTTCCTGTTCAACATGGCGAAGTAGCAAACCCCGGACTCTGACACACAGACGGCCCCACGCTGGCTGGCGCGGGGCCGTTATGCGTCGGTAGTCAGGTCGCACTAAGAGCACGCTACCTAGGGAACCCCGGCGTGTTCCATCAGGATTTCGGATGCGGCTTGGAGGTCACCTACGACCACAGCCTCGAAGACACCATCGAGCGCGGCATTGACCTCTCTGTTGTATCTGTTACCGACCCGGGCCTCCCACAGCTGCAACGGCAGCGCCAGGTCCGCAGCCCCGAATGGGAATCCCTCAGAATCGGTCTCCCGACGCACATCCTGCACCATCTCCAGGTACCGGTAACCGAACTCCTCCGTGGGCTCGATGACCGTACCCTCGCCGTAGTCGTTCCAGGTGATCAGCTGGATGACGTCGGGGTTCTGTGCGAGGGCAAAGTCCAGCGTCATCTGGAAGATCTCGCCATCAAGCGCATCCAGGTACCCGTAGCTGCTCCCCACTTCAGCTTCCTCGTAGATATCGTGGAAGCCGGGGAAGGCGCTGGCCACGAGGTATGGGTAATCCTTCGCCTTGGTGTAGAAGCCTGCGAGGTAGCTCTCCAGCCGTTCCGGCGTGAGCGTGCCCCCAGTGCTCGCCCACATCGGGGGCCAGGGATAGGTGGCCAGCGCGGCAGACTCGGTGTGCTTGTCCAGGAAGATCAGGGCAGGATCTGTGCTCAGCCCCACAGTCAGCGCCTCCCAGTCGGACGCAGCCTCGAAGTACTGGGGACCGAAGGTGAGAAGCACCGGGCGGCCTCCATAGTTCAGATAGGCATCGTCCTGGAACCACGTCTCGTCCAAGTAGCGCATCACCTCCTGCCCGTGAGCAAGGACGTCGTCCGTGGCGACGCGGTCGTACTCGGTCAGGAACCGCAGCGTCTGATCCTCGTAGCAGATGGCGAAACGCAAGCCGGCTCGCTTCACAACCTCGAAGAGCGCGTGGGTGGCCTCGTTGATGGTGCCGTAGTCCCAGAAGTCCTCGATCCCATACCAGTCCACGATGACGCCATCGATGCCGCTGAGCTTCATCAGTAGCACCTGGTACTCCAGAAGGTGGGGGTCGGCGGAGTCGTAGGGGCCGGTCAGCGGCATGGTGTGGGAGGCAATCTCACGCCGGCCGTCCCCGTCGGTCTTGGCCGGGTCGAAGTGCTCCATCGTCCAGTGCCAGCCCCAGAACCCGCTGACCGAGGGCGCCTGGTACCACGGCATGTAGTGTGCCATCAGCAGCGGGCGCTCGGGGGCAGCCCGCGTCGGGGCCGGCGTGGACGATGGCTTGGGCGTGCGGGTCGGCTGCGGCGTGGGAGTGGCGGATCGAAGCGGAGTGGAGACAGCGGTGGGTTCAACAGACATCGCCGAACAGCCTGTGACGATCATCCCGATCCCGATCAACACGAACAGAACAGCCACACCTTGGGTCCGCATCGAGGTCCCTCCCAGGTCTCTGATCGCCCCATCCTATCAGAGACGGACAGGCCGGCCAAGCGTCCCGTATGGGGAGTCGCGTCCTTCGGAATGTCAGACAAAGGCGTGTCGTTTGAGCCAGAAGCTCGTTGCGGGCTGGTCTGATCGAGAGGACAGAGTACGTATGCCCCAACTGTAACGCTCCCCTATGGTAGAATGGACCCGCGACGCCGAGCATCGCAAGGAGACCCATGCCCAAGGACACGTCGAAGCCCCACCTGCCCGCCAAGAGCTGGATCGTCGCCATCGTCGCCATCCTCGTGCTGAGCATCAACTTCGTCGTGACCCAACTGGGCGGAGAGCCATTGCCCGAGAGTCTCACGGGGACAGCCAAGGAGGTGGCAACCACCTCGATCCTGGAACTCGGGGGCGACTCAGAGACACACGAGCTGACGGCAACGCAGGTACCGCAGGTCACGGAGGCTCCGACAACTCGGCCAACGCCGACATCGGACACCGACACCACACCCACTGCCGCGCCGGCTACAGTCGAGGACGGCATCTGGGAGGGCGTTGACGCCGACTTCCCCCTATACGTACTGGCCCTGAGCTGGCAGCCGGCGTTCTGCGAGACGAGGCCGGACAAAGAGGAGTGCTTCACGCAGACTGAGGGCCGCTTTGATGCCACCAACTTCGTCCTGCACGGGCTGTGGCCTGACGATGGCGACAGGGACTTCAATGACACCGTCTACTGTGCCGTCTCGCAGGGCCTGGTTCAGCAAGACAAGGACGGCGATTGGTGTGATATGCCGGATATGGGTCTGTCGGGCGCGGTGGAAACAGATCTGTTCGTGCTGATGCCCGGCGCGACCTCCTGCCTCCACGATCACGAGTGGATCAAGCACGGTACGTGCTCCGAGCTGACACCCGAGGCCTACTACGCGCTAAGCAATCATCTCACCGCACTCTTCTCGCGGTCTGACTTCAACGCTTACGTGGCGGAGCGCATCGGCGCCGAGGTCCAACGGAACGACCTACTCGACCGGTTCGAGGCAGAGTTCGGGCCAGGAAGTGATCAGTATCTATCACTCCAGTGTGACGATGTGGCGGGGACCAGCATGCTGACGGAGCTGTACATCACGCTGCGTCAGGACATCGACGCAGAACACAGTTTCGGCGAGCTGTTCCCGGACCGCGACATCCGCCCCCAGGGCAGCTGTCCCCGCGTCTTCTGGATCGACGAGGTCGGGCTCGGGAACTGAGACTATCCCCGCTGTGCGCTCGCAACAGATCCCTATCCGTCGGTCGTTGCGGTCGACAGATCGATGGATCGACGCCCAGCTCATGCGGCGGCATCTGAGAGCCCCGTTGACGGGGCGGAAGCTCTGTAGCCCGGGGACTTCATCCCCGGGCGAACGCTGGCCCTTAGAAGGACTCGCCTACAGCTTTCCCTCCCGCATCGGCCCCAGAAGCGCCATCCCCTCGTGAACGGGATCGGCCGCGACCGCGGTCAACAGATCGATGGATCGGCGCCCAGCTCATACGGCAGCATCTGAGAGCCCCGTTGACGGGCCGGAAGTAGCTCGGGGACTTCATCCCCGGGCGGACGCTGGCCCTTCGCAGGACTCGCCTACAGACGCCCCTCCTGCATCGGTCCCAGAAGCGCCATCCCCTCGTGAACGGGATCTGCCGCGACCGCGGTCGACAGATGGATGGATCGGCGCCCAGCTCATGCGGCGGCATATGAGAGCCCCGTTGACGGGGCGGAAGCTCTGTAGCCCGGGGACTTCATCCCCGGGCGGACGCTAGCCCTTCGCAGAACCCGCCTACAGCTTTCCCTCCCGCATCGGCCCCAGAAGCGCCATCCCCTCGTGAACGGGATCCGCCGCGACCGCGGTCAACAGATCGATGGATCGGCGCTTAGCTCATACGGGGGACATCTGAGAGCCCCGTTGACGGGGCGGAAGCTCTGTAGCCCGGGGACTTCATCTCCGGGCGGACGCTGGCCCTTCGAAGGCCCCGCCTACAGCATCCCCTCCCGCATACGCCCCAGTAGCGCCATCCCTGCGTGGACGGGATCAGCCGCGACGGCGGCGGCGATCCGTTCCGCGATCTCCTGAGCCCCCGCTCGTACGGCGGACTCATCCGCGGTTAGCACCACCCCATCGCGCACTACCACCTCACCGGCCACCATCACCGACTTCACCTCGTGACCGCTGGCAGCATACACCAGATTGGGCACGATGTTCCGCAGTGGCGCCGTCAGCACCGGCGTCAGGTTCGGCGCCGTCAGATCGATCAGAATCAGGTCCGCCTGCTTGCCTGGCGCCAGTGAGCCAACCTCATCGCCCAGACCTGCGGCGCGGGCGCCCTCGATGGTGGCCATACGCAGCACGTCCCACGCCGGCATCACGGTGGGATCGCGGTACTTGATCTTATTGAACAGTGCCGTCAGCTTCATCTCGTTGAAGAGGTTGTTGCAGTTGTTGCCCGGCGCCTGATCGGTCCCTAGGGCGACCAGCCCACCCGCTTGCCGGAAGGCATAAGCCGGTGGCACGATCCCGTCGATGATGCCGATGGAGCCGGAGCACAGCGCCATCCGTGCGCCGCTCTTTGCGATCAGCGCGGTTTCCTCGTCGGTGGCCTCCGTCAGATGCACGGCGAGCAGCTGCTCGTCCAGGTAACCCAGCTCGTCGAGGAAAGCCGGCGTGCGCTGACCATAGCGCTTGAGCATCTGGTCGATCTCGCGATCGCCCTGCGCCACGTGCATGTGTAGCATCCAACCCTCGCGTTCGGCGGCGCGCTTGATCGCCAGCAAGTCCTCAGCCAGCAGCATGTCGGGTGCGTGGGGGCCCAGCATCACCGTGATGCGCCCATCGGCAGCGCCGTGCCACGCGCGACCGAACCGCACCGCGGCGTCCAGCTTCTCGCGGGCCACCGCGGAATCCAGGGGGTAGGCATCGCCGATCTTCCAGCCTGCCATCCCGCCTTGCGGAATCCCATTGACCATCGGCGCCAACCGCGCACGAACGCCGAACGCCTCGAAGACCTCGGCCCACCCTGGGAAAATACCCCCGTTGTCACAGAACGTGGTCGTGCCCGTCTTGAGGGCCTCCAACGTGTTGAGCCGGCAACCGGCGAGGGCAGCCTCCTGCGTGATGTGGCGCGAGTAGGGTGCCAGCGCAGCCTGCATCCAGTGCGCCACGTCCTGCGCCACGCCCCGGATGATGGCGAGCGTGGTGTGGATGTGCGCGTCGACCAGACCGGGCAGCACCGCACAGTCGCCGGCGTCGATCACCTCGTCGGCGCGATAGCGCGCGGCAAGGTCGGTGGTCGTACCGACCGCGGCGATTTGCTGGCCGCGCACAGCCACGGCGCCGTCAGCGACATAGCCGACACCGTCTCCCTCCATCGTGAAGAGGTGTGCGTGGACGACGAGTCTATCCGCGTGTTCCATTGGACCTACTCCTCAGCAGCCCAGATCAGCAGCGACTCCTCTGGCTCGTAGCCGATCAACTCCCTTGCACGATCGTAGCTCAGCAGCGTCTCAGATCCCTCAACGGAGCGTTTCCACGTGATGACCTCAGGGAAGTAGAGCTCGACCAGATGCCTGGATGACCCACCTACGGAGTTGTCGCGGTCGCTGACGTAGAGCGGGTGGCTGCCTTCGTATTCCGCCGTCACACCCAGCTCGAGTGCCTGTGCGGCGTTCTCCCCGTGGATGATGGACCAGAAGTCCCTGCGCCCGAACATCAGCAGGCGCTCAGGCGGTGGCGGCACGTCACCCGGACGCGGGGGCCCCCGCCGAGGACCGCGACCCTTCCCCTCGCGCGCCTCGCGCTGTCTCCTCCGCTCGGCCCAGGGGATCTCCTGGGGCCGCTCTGCGCGTTCCGCCTCGGCCTCGGCGATGAGGGGATCGATACGCTCCCGACGCTCAACCTCAGGCAACGCCATCAGCGCATCCATCGCCTGGAGGCGGAAGGACAGGAACGGCTTCATTCGCTTCGCCCAATGCGACGACGGGTACAGGACGAACGGGAACCTTATGCCGACGCCGGAAATCCCCTCGCGACGCCAGAAGTAGGCGGCGGTCTCCTCGAGCATCTGCTTGGAGAACGAATACGGATCAGACGTCATCGTGGGGTGTTCCTCATCCATCGGCAGATAGCGAATCGGGAAGCCTTTCACGCCCATACCGTACCCCAGCGCGTTGATGGAGCTGGCGCTGACCACGCGTTTGATCCCCGCATCGGCAGCGGCGCGATAGACATTGAACGCCCCTCTGCAGTTGGTGTCGAACACCTCCACCTCGGTGCCCATGCTGGGATGCGGTATCGCAGCGAGGTGAATCACGGCATCATGGCCTGCGAAGTGCGGCGTCAATGAATCGAAGTCCCGCGTATCGACCTGTCGGTAGTCCGCACCGCTCACCTTGTCCCATGCGTCTTGCTCGATGTCGGCCTCGGGCAATCGATCCAGCGCGATGACGTCGTGGCCGTGACGGATCAGGCGCGCCACAGTCGCTCGACCGATGCTCCCCAGTGCTCCCGTTACCAGAACCTTCATCTAGACAGCTCCTTTGCGATAACTGAAGCGATCATCGGCGCGACACGGGCGAAGTCCGCGTCGCCACGGACGATCAGATCAGCGTGCACCCGCGAGGGCGCGATGTAGCGATCGTAGCCAACCTTCGCTGACTCCAAGTAGTAGGTGGCGATCGATTGCGCGCTCTGGTCCACAAGCGGGTCACCGTGATGTGCCAGGTTGCGGACCAGACGGCGCAAAGCCCGTGTCTCGCCATCGAGGTCGATGAACAGACGGACATCGAGCCGATCGCAAACCTCAGGCCAGGCGAAAAGCAGGTGCCCCTCGACGATCAGTATGTCGGGAGCGTCTTCGCTCCGCACCTTCGCATCGAGGTCCGACACCATGCGATCCACATCGACAGCGTCCGGACGATTGTAGTCAGGGTACGTCTCACCGCTGGTCGGCGAGGTGAAAGTGGGCATCTCGGGCGTGCCGACGCGAAAGTACCTGTCGCTGTGCACAACCAGAACACGGCTGTCCGGGCACTGGATGACAAGCGCTTCTAGCAGGGCTGCCGTGAACGTGCTCTTGCCTGAGGCTGAGCCACCGGCGATACCGACAATCAAGGAGTGCGTCTGTGAGGGCATATGGACACCTGGTTCGATTGGGAATGTTAGCCAGCCACCGATACTACACCTCAGGTGACGCCACGCAAGCCGCCACAAGGCGTTGGTGCGCGTTGTTTGATGAGTGATGCGATGCTTCCACGATTCATCGTTCAGGCGCCGGGTCGCGCACTCGGCGCCTGCTTCCAGGACGAGTTTCCGGGAATCTTGGACAAACCCCTTGACAAACCTGGTCAATATGTGTATAATATGTTTAATTAACTTAGACAACACAGAACAAGGGGATACGATGAACGGGCTACCAGTCAATGGGCACCAGGCAATGTCAATCGCTGAGAGCATGACCTACTCACAAGAGAGAATTCAGATAGCGAACCCGGGCATACTCCTTCGCAGCTTGGTCTCGTCAGTGAATGCCACCTTCGACAGCATCGAGCGAATGCTAGCGATGGCCACCCAGGAAGCCACCTACTGTAAGCTCAACCCGGCCGAATGCCGCGGCATCGCCTAATCAGAGAAGACGAATAAGGCAGATAATGAACACCATCACATATGTATCAGCTATGGCCGTACCAATCGCCAAGCTTCAAACGAGTACACGTGAGCCCGCTCGCATGGTCTATCGCAGTCATCAGAGCCGCCCATTGGCTGACGTCGTCAACAGGGTCCTCGGTGCGCTTGAGGCAGCACTAGAGACGGCGAATGCAGAGCAGACCTTCTGTGCAGAGAATCCAGCGCACTGTGCACTCCCAGCTTGACTCCGGCGAGAGCCTTATGTGCGATCAATAGCGGGGAGCCTGAAGGCTCCCCGCTTTCTGTACCCACAACCTTCGGCCCTAGTGTCAAACAGAGTGCCGCTCCTGAAGGAACACCAGATGATCCTGGCTTCCGCTAATCAATCAGCTTGACAGCGACCCGGATCACGAGGAATGTTCCGCCTCATCCTCGACGCCACAGAGTGTGCTGACAATTCTCACGGACACGGCCGCACGCTGACAGTGAAGGAAGGCACTACACGACCCACGCCGTATTCACGCAGTTCCAGGAGGACTACGAGTGCTTGGGGATGGCGCTGCGTCAGGAGTACACCGATGCTCTGGATGAAATGGCACGCTCAGGTTTCCGGATGACACGAGCACGTGTCAGATGTGTGCTATGATAGATCTACAACGGAGGTGCACAGACAGAACCAGTCATTGAGCAGTATCCCAAAGGAGACGATGAGATGCGCAGACTAGCGTCTATCGCACTTGTAGTAGGGATAGCACTGAGCGCTTGTACCCCTCAGGCAGAAATGCCAGATTCCACACCAACTCAAACCGCGACACCGACCTCGACTGCAGTGCCGACGATAGCACCGACTCCAACGCCAACCCCGACGGCGATCCCTCTCGTCGAAGTAGAAGAACCGGCAGTCGATCCCCCCATCATCGAGGGATACGCCTTCGAATTCAGCATCAACTACGCCGGCGACGCCACGATCACAGGACACGCCATCACGTGCGACGACATCAGGGGGCCGTGGCATCTGGAGGTGGCTGTATCTGGCAGCCCCGAAGCGGGCGCGACGCTGGAAACGACCGGTGCCGTTGACTTCACCGTCCCCGCGGACACCTACCTCGTGGAGACTCGCATTCCGACGACGGGGACCGGCACCTTCGACTACGGTGACGGAGTTGGCGAGGGAACCATCGATGATCCTCTGCTGTTCATGTTCGAGCTCGCCCCGGACAACAGCAGCGCGGCTATCACCATCACCAGCACTGCAGACGGGACGGTTACACTTCACCTATCGGACGGG
>Ga0180436_10003217_pt1 | contig 15105 bp, 11 predicted proteins | sample SS_ome_2_FD_132434 | JGI IMG/M metagenome (GOLD analysis project Ga0180436, IMG submission 132434) | Hypersaline lake sediment archaeal communities from the Salton Sea, California, USA - SS_3_S_2 metaG | ecosystem: Environmental > Aquatic > Non-marine Saline and Alkaline > Hypersaline >...
ATACTTTCAGCAATAAAATCTTTTCGTACAGTATTAGCGTTAACTATGGCATTAATTAACGTTTGAGGGACATTTTCATAGTTTGCCAGCAACTGCTTTGTATCTTTTGGTAAACAATATCCACCATAGCCAAAAGAAGGGTTGTTGTAATGATTGCCAATTCTAGGGTCCAAACCCACACCCTTAATAATCTGCGAAGAACTTAAGCCATGAACCTGTGCATAACTATCCAGCTCATTAAAATAAGCCACGCGCATGGCCAAATAGGTATTGGAAAAAAGTTTTATGGCTTCGGCCTCTGTCGAATCTGTAAACAAGACATCGATATGTTCTTTAACAGCGCCCTGCTGAAGCAGATCAGCAAACTTTTGGGCTTGCTCAGAAGTTTCTCCTACAATAATTCTTGAAGGATAAAGATTGTCATATAAGGCTTTACCTTCACGTAAAAATTCAGGTGAGAAAATCAAATTAGAACAATTAAACTGTTCATGCATTCTTCTTGTAAAGCCCACAGGAACGGTAGACTTGATTATCATTGTAGCATCGGGCCTTAAACTAAGAACGCGTTTGATAACTGACTCTACAGAGGAAGTGTCGAAATAATTTGCATCCGGGTCATAATCAGTAGGTGTTGCAATAATGACAAATTCTGCATTTTCATAGGCCTCTTCTTCATCAAGAGTTGCCTTGAGATTTAAGTTTTTATTTTTTAAAAACTCCTCCGCCTCAGTGTCATCAACAGGCGGAATCTTCTGATTTAATTTTTCAACCTTATCAGCTACTAAATCAAGCACCAAAACTTCATTGTATTGAGCTAATAATAAGGCATTGGAAAGCCCTACATAGCCCAACCCTACAACTGTAATTTTCATAATCAACCCAACAATGACTTATGTCTAATAATTCTTTTCAATCCAGTCCTGGTAACTACCATCCATAATCTTGCGCCACCAGTCTTCATTATCCAGATACCAGCTTACAGTTTTACGAATACCGGTTTCAAATGTCTCAACAGGCGCATATCCAAGCTGAGACATGATCTTTCCCGCATTGATAGCATAGCGTCTATCGTGGCCCGGACGGTCTTTCACATAAGTAATCAAGTCAGTATGCGGAGCACCCTCAGGATGATACTCATCCATCAGTTCACACACGAGACTAACGATGTCAATATTGGTCCATTCATTGTTACCACCAATATTGTATGTATTATCGACTTTGCCATCACGAATGATCAGATCAATGCCACGGTTATGATCATCAACAAACAGCCAGTCTCTGATCTGTTTACCATCGCCATAGATAGGCAACGTCTTGCCGTCCAGACAATTGGCAATAATCAGTGGAATCAGTTTCTCCGGAAACTGGTAAGGCCCATAGTTATTTGAACAATTACTGATCGTGGTATTCAGACCATAGGTATGATGATAACTACGAACGATGTGGTCTGAGGAGGCCTTGCTTGCCGCATAGGGTGAGTTTGGCAAATAAGGATGCTGCTCAGTGAAGGCCGGCGCACCAGGCTCCAAGGTTCCATATACTTCATCAGTCGAGACATGATGGAAACGATGTGGCTTAAGGCCATCATCCAGCCAGACCTTTTTGGCTGCCTTGAGCAACGAATGCGTACCCTCAATATTGGTTTTCAGGAACGCATCAGGGCCATGTATGGAACGATCCACATGACTTTCTGCGGCAAAATGTACAATGGTGTCAATCTTTTCATCAACCAGAAGTGACTCAACAAGCGGGGTATCCAGAATGTCACCATGCACAAACTCAAAATTGGCATGATTTTCAACCGGCAACAGATTTGCCCCGTTGCCTGCATAAGTTAAGGCATCCAGCACAACAATCTTCTCTTGGGGATACTTTTCCAGCCAGTAGTGGACAAAATTACTGCCAATGAAACCCGCGCCACCCGTTACCAATAAGCTATTCGGCTTATGCGACATTGTCTTTCAACTCCTGTAAAACCTTTTCCAGCCCTACACGCCAGTCAGGTTGTTCAATACCAAAATTGTCACTGATTTTACTGCAATCCAGCACTGAATTCATCGGGCGCCTGGCCGGGGTGGGATAATCACTGGTGGCAATGGCATTCAGCCTGGGGGGCTTTTCCAGCAGACCCAGTTCAACTGACTTATCAAAAATGGCCGAGGCAAAATCGAACCAACTGGTTGCCGGCTGACCAATATAATCATAAACACCCCAGTCGATGCTCTCTTCACTGGCATGTTGATCAACAATCTCCAGCAGGGCAGCTGCAATATCACCCGCCCAGGTCGGACCACCGCGCTGGTCAGAAACGATACCCAGCTCATCACGCTCTTTAGCCAACCTGAGCATGGTCTTTACAAAATTATGCCCGTTGGCAGCAAATACCCAGGCCACCCGCATAATTATGTGTTTTTCCAAAACACGCATAACGAGTTGGTCACCTTCCCACTTACTCTGGCCATATACACTGGCAGGGTTGGGTTGATCCAGCTCAGAATAAGGCAACAATTGACTACCATCAAAAACATAGTCGGTGGAAATATGCAGTAGCGGCACGTCGTTATCCTGACAGGCCCGAGCCAGGTTTGCCGCTCCATCGCGATTAACCGCAAAAGCCAGCTCTACCTCATCTTCAGCTTTATCAACAGCTGTGTAGGCTGCGGCATTAATGCAAATATCAGGAGTATGTTCCTGAAAATAATCAGCAACCGATTTCGAATCAGTGATATCCAGATGCTGATGATCGGTTAAGAGAATTTCATGGCCCTTAGTTGCGCCCATTCGCTCCAACTCTGAGCCCACTTGCCCATAACCGCCTGTAACAAGAATTTTCATATCACTTATCATTCCCGCGAAGGCGGGAATCCATTAGAAAAAATCAATATTGAGGTAATAAATCAGAATGCTGGTCTTTCAGTTTTGGATTCAGCTTATCCTTTTCAGATAACATGACATCACTAATGGGCCATTCAACCCCGATATCAGGATCATCCCAGGCAATCCCCTGTTCCGATTCAGGGTGATAGTAATCCGTACATTTGTAGATAAAGTCTGCAGTATCAGACAACACGACAAAACCATGAGCAAAACCTGGCGGCACATACATCATATTCATATTGTCTTCACTCAGTTCTGCCCCGAACCACTGACCAAAGTTTGGCGAACCTCGCCTGACATCAACAGCCACATCAAACACAGCACCGGTAGCAACACGAACAAACTTCCCCTGGGGCTGTACAAGCTGATAATGAAGGCCGCGCAACACGCCTTTGGAAGAACGTGAATGATTATCCTGAACAAACTGAGCAGAAATTCCTGCCTCTTCAAACAGGTCGGAACGAAAAGTCTCCAGAAAAAAGCCGCGATTATCACCAAACCTTTTTGGCTCAATCAGGAAAACTCCGGGTAGTGAAGTTTCGGTGATTTTCATCTACAGTTTAACCCAACAATCCCAACAAATACTGCCCATAGCCATTTTTTTGCAAAGGCTCAGCCAGGCGGGCAAGCTGTTCAGCATCAATAAATCCCATCTCGTAGGAAATTTCCTCGGGGCAAGCGATTTTCAACCCCTGCCTTTCCTCAATCACCTGGATAAAGTTTCCCGCAGCAAGCAATGACTCATGTGTACCGGTATCCAGCCAGGCATAGCCGCGCCCCATAAGCTCAACATTCAATTGTCCGGATTCAAGATACAGTTTATTGACATCGGTAATTTCCAGCTCACCACGCGCTGACGGTTTAATTTGCTTGGCACAGTCAATCACCTGATTATCATAAAAATACAAACCAGTGACGGCATAATTACTTTTCGGTTTGGCTGGTTTTTCTTCCAGATCAATGGCCTTGCCTGCATCATCAAAGGCAACCACGCCGTAGCGTTCAGGATCTTTAACATAATAACCGAATACCGTAGCACCCTCGTTTCTACCTACTGCATTGCGCAATAGCTGGTGCATACCCTGACCAAAGAAAATATTGTCTCCAAGCACCAGGCTTACAGAATCATTACCGATAAAATCTTCACCAATCAAAAAAGCCTGGGCAAGCCCATCGGGTGAAGGCTGCACGGCATAGCTGATACTGATACCCCACTGGCTGCCATCACCGAGCAAATACTGAAACGAAGCCTGGTCATGTGGCGTGGTAATAATCAGAACATCTTCGATACCTGCCAGCATCAAAACCGATAAAGGGTAATAAATCATCGGCTTGTCATAAACAGGCATGAGCTGCTTACTGACTGACAGCGTCAATGGATGCAGACGGGTTCCAGAGCCACCTGCCAGAATGATACCTTTCCATTTTTGATTCATAAAACTACTATCATCTCCAACCAATAATCATCACTGGCCAAATACCATCATGCCCGCACAGGCCGGGATGCACACCTCAGAGCCCTTTTAAAGCCTCTTCGACTTCATCTCTGTAAAGAAAATCACCATCACCAGCCAATTCCAGCGCCTTCTCAAGTTCCTCTTTCGCCCTGGAATTTTCAGCAACAGCAGCATAAACAGTACCCAGGTGGTATCTTAAGTCTGGTATTGATGGTCCATGCTTGACTGCTTTTTCCAATATAGTCTTGGCCACTTCCAATTTCTCTAACTTGAAAGCAATCCAGCCCAAGGTATCCAGAAACTGCGGAACCTCACTGCGCTCAAAACGCTGCGCCAGTTCATAGGCCTTGTGAAGACTATCTGCATCCCCGCGATGATCTGAAAGCAGACTGGCCAAATTATTTGCCGCCACATCTGCATTGGGCCTTTTTTCAACCACTTTCTCATAAACACCGATCGCACGATCAAAATCACGCTGGGCTTCATACACACCGGCCTTGATCATATAAAGCTCCAGGCTATCAGTTCGTTCAATCCCCTGGTCAAGCAATGCATGCGACTTGTCAAAATCACCATCACGATTATAAACCCCTGCAAGCATTCGATAGCCTGCAGCCAGCTCAGGTGAGTTGTTGATAATTTCCTGGTAGGCATTTATCGCTTCCGGCTTGTTCTTCTCAATAAGGAACAACTGACCCTTGAGCATTAATGCATTGACATTACCGGGGCTGGAGTTAAGAACCGATTCAATAAACTCTTTCGCCTTGTCAGTTTCTCCGGACCTCACATAGGTACTGACTAATGATGCCATCGGCCTACCTGCCTCGGGAGAAGACTCGTGGGCGCGTTTAAATGCCTCAACGCTGCCTGCAATATTCTGCCTGCCAGCCAGGATAGTTCCCATAATCTGCTCTACAGAACCATCATTGATTCCCATTGATTCAAGACGACTGGATAGCGCCTGAGCTTCAGCATACTTACCCTGCGCCAAGTAAAGCTGCGCCAATGCCTTTGTCGCAATTACATCAGAAGGATTGCTGCTTAGCATCTGATTTAGAACACGCTCTGCCAGAACGGTATTCTTGTTTTTCAACAGGAAGCGAACATAAGGCATACCAAATGCTGAGGCATGCTTGCTGGCAGCAAAAGCCCTCGCATAGTGATCCTGGGCCAGTTCAACACTGCCCTTGAGCTCATGTGCCTTGCCCAGCAATAAATGTGCACGAGCCGAATCCGGAGAATCGCGTAATATCGTACGCAAATTGGCGATAGCAGGATCAAGTTTGCGTTCATCAATCTGCATGGATGACTTAAGCACCAGCGCCTGCTCATTACTGGTATCGACCCTGAGAATTTCCTCGATCAGTGCATTGGTTCTATGCAGATTGCCTCCCGCCATTTCCAGGCTTGCCAGTAAACCCTTGGCTCGATTGACCACCTCAATTTCCGCATTGGAATCTACGATACCCTGCAGCAAGGCCTTGGCCTCAGCCACCTTGCCGTTCTCTCTATACATGTCAATCAGGCTGAATTTAATATCCTGGTTATCAGGATTGGCATCAGCCAGCTTTTTCAGCTCGGTAAGCCCTGCCTCCTTACCGTGAACCGTATTAACAAACCCGACCAGGTCCAGCTGAGCCTCGATTTCATCCGGCTTTTGCGCAGCCATGTCCCTGAATACCTTTTCTGCCTCCTGTTTTCTATCATGCATCATGTAAAAACGCGCCAATCCATGATTGAATTCCCGTGCATCAGGGAAAAGCTCAGTCAATCGTTTTAACGCTGCCTCAGTGCCTTCAATATCTGACAAACGCCCGAGAACCTGAATTTTGAGCAACTGCAACGCAAGGTTTTTTTCATCTCTGACGATACCTTTTTCCAGGAAATCCATCGCCGCCTTTGGGTCATCCGCATTCAATCTTTCAGAAGCCAAAACGATCAGCGCATTGACATTTTCCGGGGCTTTGGCCAGAGCCTTGGTGGCAAATTCTACTGCCTGTTTCGGATCATCGAGTTTGAGCATGGTAGCGGCTCGAAAGGTCAACACATCGACATCTTCAGGCGCCAGGGTAAAACTTTCATCCGAAGCAATTACTGCCTTATCCAGGTTACCAGCTGCCAGATAGATTTTTCCCTGTTTAACGATAGATGACACATGTTTGGAATCCAGGTTCAAAACCTTGTCAAGAAACTTGAACATTTCCTTCCATTTGGACTGCTTTTCCATAACAACAGCCAGGCCGTACCAGGCATCCACCAGTTTGGGCTTGATCTGCAGGGCATTCTTGTACTCGATGGCCGCCTTCTCAACCTTGCCCTCTGCCAGCAATTCATCGCCCCGTTCTACAAAACGGGCCGCCTTTTCTTCCGGAGAAGAACAGCCAGCAAGAAAAACCGCTGAAACCAGCAAAAAAGAAAGTATTAATTTATTCATAAGAGTTCTCTCTTCTATCATCCCTACGTATTTCCCTGCCATTCCGGCACATTTTTTTCATCTCAAGCGTATTCCTTTGTCATCCCCAGCGAAATCGAGAGATCTAAAGATTTTTCGACTAGCTCATAATGACAGTAAGTCAATCCGGCAAATAATCCGACAAATATTTAACAAACTGAGCTGCAAAACCACTCAAGCGTCTGTCAGCATCTTCCATGGTTTCCGTCCTGGCAATATTGGTCACCAGGCGAATCAGGGCGCCATCAGTTCTTGACTCAATTGCCGCAAAACGAATCAGGTCAAAGCGGGCCTTGATCTCGTCATTAAACATGGTATCGCCTTGTTTGAGCCAATAGTAAGTCAGAATCTTCTGCTCACCCTGCCCAATCAGCAATCTGTTTGCCTGAAAATCACCACCGTGCCAGCCAGTAATAATCACAGGCGTATTTGACTGTATCTGCCAGCCACCTCCCGGCAAACACACCTTGGGTGAATGTGGCACCTGGCCATGACGCTGAGTCTCATAATAGGAAATGTAAGCGTTGATCATCTTTCCCTGATCATTCTGAAAATCACCGTAATAATATTCAGAAGCACCCGCAGTCGCTTCAACAATAGACGGCAAACGGTTGACCCGAGATTTCCAGCCCGCAATTTCTGATGGAAAATCGTTCAGCGGTTGCTTTTCAGGAATAACAAAATCTTTCTGGCCGAGCATCAGCGTAGCTCCCAAAGCTACAACGGCAATGCCCAGCAGGATCCCTATCCTACCGATAGCCGGAGAATTTTCAGATAACTCTGCAACACTATCCAAGACAGACCCTGAGGCTGGTTTTTTATAGGTAATTGCCTCCATCAGGCTATCGTGATCAGTCGCTATTCTTACCAGCAACCAGGTAAAACCAACCAGAATAATAAAGGCCACGATAAATACTACCCAGCCTTCAAAGAAATGCAGAAAACCCTCGGTATGCTCTTCATTACCCATATCTACCAGGATACCGGTCACTGCAATACGCAGACTGTTCATGAAAACAGTAATCGGAATAGTCACCAGAAACACGGCCCAGCGTACCCACAGGGCAGCATTAAGCATATAGCCAGCAATCGCTCCCAGACTCATCAGGGGAAACAGGTAACGCAACCCGGCACAGGCCTCTGCTACGAGGAGCTGCGTGGTGCCCATGTCCAGCACATTGCCCTCAAGATAAACAGAAGCGCCAAATAGCCTTAAAAACCAGACGCCAAACATGGAAGACCAAAGCTGTAACTGTGCAGTCAGGTTTGCCCCAATCGGATTAGGCAACGGAATCAACAACAAAACAATCAGAAAGGGCACCAGCAAAAAACGCAGCAGAGAAAAACCGCCGACTGAATAAGCCAGAGTTACCGAGAGCCCCCACAAGGCGTAGTAACCAAAAACAGAAATACCGGAAAACTTGCTGGCAACCAGTAGCAACAGGGCAAACAAAGCAAGAATTATGGTTAAAACCAGACTACCTGAGCTAAGGCCAGGTCTATCATCCCAACGCTGATAAACCAGATACACCACTAGAGCAGCCGCCATCAGGCCGTGGCCGTATTCTTCGCTCATAGTCCAGACTTCGAGCAGACCAAGAACCCAGGCAATCGCCATGAAAACAACAAATATCAGTCCCATAAATATACCAAGGGGCGACATAAGTTTCTCAGTCAATGATGCTGCGTCCGTGCTCATAATCAATCCTTCTCAATAAAAGTTCGAATTTCATTAATCAATCGTTCCAGATTAACATTTTTGGACGAAACATCGGAACCATTATTCCCGGGTGGATTATCCAGAGCATGCAAAAGCTCTTGCTCATTTTCAACTACCTGTATCGTTTCAAAATTCTTGAATTTTTCTGCCGTGGCAATCTGATGGTCATTTCGGTGCTCTCCCAAATCAGCCTTGCGAGGCATGATGATCAATGGCTTAGATAGATCAAGACACTGTAAAATAGTGCCCATACCCGCATGGGCTACAACCAAGTCTGCACTAACAAGTTTATACTGAAATTCAGATGGAGCAAGTGATTGAGCACACGAGAAATTTGAAGCAATATACGTGGAATTTCCTGTTTGAGCGAAGATGTTGTCATCTACATGGCTACTTGCCCATTCATCCAACCCTTTAATTAGACGATCAAAAGGTAATTGGGTACCGACAGTCGCAAATATCATACGACGGATCCACGGTACTGTGGCCCATCAGGAGAGGAAAGCTCTTTCCATTGAGTTAACCACAAATCCGCAAAAGGCTTCACTTTTTTTCCGGAAACGGATAGCTGTTGTGCATTAGCAAGACTATCTACCCAGATTGTTCTTGCTCCGATCAACTTACCAAACATCAATGCAAAAAAGCCAGGAGCTGCACCAGTAGAGCAAACAACATCTGGCCTATCTTTAATAACGATCAAAAATATTTGCCAGGCTAATTTAATTAGAGCCAATTTTTCATTCAAATTAGCATCTTGAACAATAGATAGACGATAAGATGAGTCAACCGTAATTTCCGAGTTCGTTGTTACAAAGCGAATATCACTACCCACGAAAGCAGGCGCTAATCGTTGTAATTGAATCCAGTGCCCACCGTGGGATGCGACTAAAAGCACGCTCATAACATTCTCCGAGAAGATTCATCTTTTTCCCAGATATAGTCATTCATAGTAGAAATTTTACGTTTCGCCATAATTTTAGATACCACTACGACATAAAGATATACCAATAGTTTATGCCAGGTATAGGGCTTGTAAAGTAAGCTTTTTAGAGCCCCACTATAGTTTTTTTCTTCATTTTCGATCAGCTCTGGAAACCGTTTGGCCAACTGCATTTGACCTAACCTGCTACGCACCTTAATTTTCAACAACCATCTCAAGTCCTTAGGGGCTGTGACTGTCGCTATAGCACCGGCAACCATACCTCGCTCACTTACTTTAAATAACGCCCGAATATAGCCATCATCGGCTATGACATCTGGAAATTTCTCAAAACGCTCTCTGCCTTTTTTTGAAAGTGCGAAACACCCCGCACCTATCATTCCTTCACGACAATAAGGCAATGAAAGCCAAATATCGTAGTATGTCCGCACAAACCAATTAGAATTTGATAAATCCATGACAGGCTTTGGCGAGCAAGCAAGCTTATCCCCCATCTCAAGATAATCAATAATGCTGTTGATGGCTCCTTCATTTAAAATAATATCTGCATCGAGGTATATTCTTGGGTAATCTAGTAATTGAGAATCGCCAAGATTCAATGCATTGGTCTTAGAGGGTATTTCTGTTTCAATAATTTTCACACCATAACTAGCTGCTATTTCCGGTGTCTTATCAGAACCTCCATTACACACGACGACTATACAGTCAGGAGAGAGATGATTAACATTTATCAAGGCCTCAAGTGCTCTACCAACAACAGAGGCCTCATTATGCGCGGGGATGAGTACACTACAGACCAAAAAACACCTCCAGAAAGAAATTAATTCCCATCATTAACAACCTATTATCTAAATAAATTTTGATGACTTTTTGTGAGCGAGTTAACAGTTTTTCTCCAAAAATAAACTAGTATGTATTACACACTTCATTATAGTGTCAGAATAATTTACAGCAAAATTCATAATGACAAGCTAAGTTATTGATTTTCTTTGGAAGGTATGTTTTTTGCTTTATTAATTTATTATCCCGCCTCTCCAAAGCATACTAATGGGAATCTAAAATGGACATATATGTATCTAATTCCGAAGAGTTATCAAATGCATTAAACACATCCAATAGTGGTTACAACATTATTCTTCGAGATGGAGAATATGGTGACCTAAATTTAAAAAATCTAAATTTCAGTTCAGAAACCACTATCACAACCCAAACTGGTGACAATGCAATTTTTTCTTCGATTGATATAGACAGTTGTTCAAACCTAACTTTCGATGGTATTGAACTTTACCATGTACGAGGCCCAAATGACCCTCATTATATAAAAGCATTTGAAATTACTAATTCAGACTCAATTACTGTAACAAACTCCAATCTTCACGGTACAGAAGATGGCAATTATGATAATGATGCTTATATGCTATCAGTACAGTCATGTTCAAATATTGAAGTTTCAAATAATGATATTCACGATGCATTTAGGGGAGGAATTTATGGAAATGTAGATGGTTTAGTTGTTGAAGGGAATACTCTTCATCACATTAGGACAGATGGTTTCGACTTTACTATAGTAAATCATGTTCAGATTACAAATAATAGTTTCACTGATTTCCATCGTAATGCCGAAGAAGGCGACCACCCCGATGGAATTCAGTTTTGGGCAAATAATGGTGATAGCACAGATGTCTTAATATCTGGAAATAGCTTTATGGTTGGAGATGGCATTGCTTATCAATCGATATTTATAGAAAGCGATGTTCCGGGTAATGGCTATGAAGATTTTACAATTACAAATAATCTAATATATAACGCCCATCATCATGGAATAACTGTCACAGATGGAAGTGGTATTACCATCGAAAGCAATACAGTTCTCGCGATACCCGGCGAAGATAAAACTCCATCGATAAGAGTATTAAGGGATGATGGCAGCGCAATTGTAAATAATAATATTTCCCCTTCATTGGAAATCGAAAATGAAATTAGCTCATTCAATAATAATATAGTAGTTCAATATGATGATCCCGCAGCAGGAAACTATATCGGGAATATGTTTTTTGATCCCTTCGCTGGTCCATCGGCGGATATTGCAAGCCTAACCCCATTACCAGAATCTATTCTTTTTACACAAGATGGCGTCATTGGAGCACTTGACTATGACTCAGTTTCTGACCATCTTATCGCGAGGTCTGTAGCAGAGACCTACAAAGGCTCATCTGACAGTCTAAGTGTATCTGTATCAGGAGAGCACAGCGTTCATTCAAATGGTCAACTTTCAGAAAACCAGGCCGAGTTTGTATGGGATTTTGGTGATGGAACGATTATCGAAGGCTTAAATGCACATCATACTTATAAAACCCCTGGAAATTACGCAATCCAACTGACGGTTACGTCAAACGGAGAAATAAGCACGTCGGAATCCCACATCACAGTTTCAGACCCACATTTGTTGGAAATGAGCCACATAATTGATTTATCTCCAAACATCAACGGTGTTAATTATGTAAATAATACAGAAACTGATCATCTAAATTTTACAGGTGAAGGTTATTTAGATCTAGGCCATCCAAAAGAAATGTTACAACCACTGGATGAACTATACGTCTCTTTAAAGATTCAAACTGGTGATGAAGGCGTTGGAACCCAACGCATCTTTTGGAATCATCAGCGTTATACTATTGAAGCTAAAGGCGATGATTTACAGTTTGTAATTTACACTAATGATGGAGAAAAACACTTAATAACTGCTAAAGATGCTGGTATTCATGATGGTGATTGGCATGATATAGGCTTTACTTTTAATTCATCGACCGGGGAATTCTCAGCCCAAATCGATGGTAATGAAGTTGGGCGTATTTCTGATATCCAAGGAAATATTTCTTCTCCCGGATCAGTAATTAGTATAGGAGGAACTCCCTGGGGTAAGAATTTTGATGGAAATATTAGTGAATTAGAAATTTGGTCTGCGCCAGAACCAATGGAGCAAACCTCTCCAGCCGAAAACGATATTGGATTTTTACCAAGTGGGGAGTTTATTGTCACAGACCCGGTTTTTGAACTTGATCAAGAAATTACTTCGGAAACGATAGAAACTTTTGGTACAGCCAATTTTGCTCAAAATGGTATTGTTTTTAATGGTGATGGCTATGCTAATTTAGGAAAAAAATTAGAACTAGTTGTTTCTGAAGAACTTTTTACTAGCTTTGATATCAGCTCTGATGATGCATCGCAGAAGGGCACTGTTCTTTGGAATCATCGTCAATATGGGGTAAAACTAAATGGAGATGATGTAATCTTTAGTGTTTTTAATACTGACGGCCAAAGATACAATATTGTAGTCAAAGACACTGAGATAGCTGATGGGAAAACCCATAACATTTCATTTTCCATTGATGCCACATCAAATACGTTTACTGCTTATATTGATGGAATAGAAGTAGGTACAAGGTCAGATATTCAAGGGTCTTTATCTTTTGAACCCGGCAATTCCATCTTCCTTGGCGGCACCCCTTGGGGAAGACATTTTGACGGCGAGTTAAGTGATTTACAAGTTTGGGATACTACTGAAGTAGCATCATCACACCTTGAATGGGTTCGAGAAAACCTTAGCCTAACAACAGTCGCTGTAGAAGAAATTGAACTTGACACTGCTTTATCGCTGTCCGCAGCTGAGCCAGAGCCAACTCCTGATATCAACACTACCATACTCGAAGGACAGTTTAGAAATTTGGATTCTGAACTTGGGGCCGATGATATCATAGGAGATGCACAACTCACTGATGATGTATTTACTTTCTCAGGCAACGGCTATGTAAGCTTTGGTCAACCATCAGAATTAACAACTGGAGAATCTTTCACTATTCAGTTCGATTTTTCCACAGACACATCAGCGAACGCTAGAGTCATGTGGTCTCACATGAAATTTGGTATTGAACAATCTGGCGATCAATTACAGATAAGAGCCTTCTCTGATGATGGCAGCTCACACACTGTTCCAATCAAGGATATTAATATCGCTGATGGTTCCTCACACAATCTAGTAATTACATATAATTCAGATACTAATGAGTTAGTCACTTTTATTGATAACCAGGAGGTTGCTTCTGTTGATAATATTAACCTAAATATGAGCAACAAGGATTTGTGGTTAGGCGGTACACCATGGGGTAAAGAATTTGAGGGAACCGTAAGCAATATCGAGATTGCTCAAGAAAGCATCTACCCATCAACTATGGAATCACCAGATCACCCCCCACTCCCTACTGAGGAAATTCTCGTGGAGAATATTACGAATACTGATGAAGAAACAGATGGAATTAATTATTCATCACCTTCAGATGACTTACTAATTTGATTTATGTACTTTTAAATCAAAAGCATTCGCTTTTTCTATGTACTTTTCAGCGTAAATTCTAATAGTAAATATTTAACTCAAGATAGAGTTGATTTGAAGAAGATCTTTATATACTTTGCGTTCTATTACCGACTAAACTAGAGAATGCATGTGAAGAAAGAAATACACATAGATCTATTTATATCACCAAACAGAAAGATCATAACAACTGCAACCCAAGGTAATATAATAAATATGTAATCCTCCCCGATAATTGAGCCATCGAAAATTAGAGTTCTCCGGTTAAAATCACCACAACGGGAGAACGAAAATGAAACGATCAAAATATTCTGAGACACAAATCGTCCGGATTTTGAAAGAAGTTGAAGGCGGCAGGATGGTCAAGGAAGTCTGTCGTGAATACGGGATATCAGATGCCACCTATTACAACTGGAAAAGCAAGTACGGAGGTATGGAGGCATCAGACATCAAGCGACTGAAGGAACTTGAGGAAGAAAACCGTAAGCTCAAACAGATGTTTGCGGAATTGAGCCTGGAAAATCATGCGTTAAAGGATGTCATAGAAAAAAAGCTCTAAAGCCAGCTGAGAAACGGCATTTGGTTGACTACCTGCAAAGTGAGCATGAGATGAGTCAACGGTCGGCCTGTAAAGCTATGAGTATCAGTCGCAGCAGTTATGTCTACGAACCTGATGCTGATCGTGACAGGCCTGTGATCGAAGCATTACAGCAGCTGGCAGAAAAAGAGCCCACGTATGGCTTCGGATTAATGTTCGACACGTTAAAGCGAGAAGGCAAGCCCTGGAATCACAAACGGGTTTACCGCATCTACAAGCTATTGAAGCTGAATATGCGGCGCAAAGGCAAGAAGCGATTGCCCAGTCGCCACCCTGAGCCACTGTCAGTTCCGGAAAGCATCAATCAGTGCTGGTCGATGGATTTTATGAGTGACGCCCTGGGTTGTGGAAGACGCTTTAGAACATTCAATGTTGTGGATGATTTTAATCGCGAAGCTTTGGCTATTGAAATTGATTTAAACCTGCCAGCGCCAAGAGTTGTACGTGTGCTGGATCGAGTAGCAGAACAACGAGGATATCCTGAAAAGATCAGGCTGGATAATGGCCCTGAAATGACATCGGTTGCGTTGGCTGACTGGGCTGAGACGCATGGGATAAAACTGGATTTTATCCAGCCAGGCAAACCGACACAAAATTCTTTCATCGAACGCTTCAACAGAACGTATCGAACTGAGGTATTGGATCTGTATCTATTTAGCAGTCTGACAGAAGTCAGAAATATCACTGAAAAA
>Ga0180436_10003219_pt1 | contig 15095 bp, 14 predicted proteins | sample SS_ome_2_FD_132434 | JGI IMG/M metagenome (GOLD analysis project Ga0180436, IMG submission 132434) | Hypersaline lake sediment archaeal communities from the Salton Sea, California, USA - SS_3_S_2 metaG | ecosystem: Environmental > Aquatic > Non-marine Saline and Alkaline > Hypersaline >...
GGGAATTTTTTGTCCCCGCCCTTCATAAGGAAGGGAAATATAAAAGTCCTGTGGAAATAATGGGATGCCCACATAAGGAGGAATACTATTGCCACAATACTGTTTAGCCTGTCTCCAACAAAAAACATAAAGATTATAACTGAAAATGCGGGTAATTCCATTATCAGCCATCCCATCTTGGCTCTTACCGTATAACCCCAGCCCTTGCGGACATGCCTGCCATAGGGTGCAGGTATCATAAGAAGGGAAAAGAATATTATGACAGCAAATGCGAATAAAGCTACAAGAAGGATGCGGTATAATGTGATATCATCCATAAGTATTCTGGTATTAAATAATCAAATTATATGTATATTGATGTCTTTTGTAAAACAAAACTGTTGTCATTTAATCGATTTGTAGTAATATTTTGACAATTGCCTTTCCATTAAGGGAGAGGCGGTAAACTTGATGTAAAGAATATCCGCTGGATAGCCGGTGGTTTTCAATATATTTGCAGTATTGACAGGTTTAGTATACTTACTACTGTTGTCCCCCCTCCAGTAGTAAGTATGCTAATGTAAATAGGAGCAGTAATGTCCGGGATCTATCTAATACTGGGAGGTGCCAGGAGCGGAAAGAGCAGCTATGGTGAAGAACTGGCAAAATCCATGGGCGGCAAGACGGCATACCTGGCCACATCTATAATAACCGATAAAGAGATGGAAAAGAGGGTCAAGCTTCACCGCAATAGGCGTCCGGCAGGCTGGGTGACCCTTGAACTGGAAAATCCCAAACCGGACAATAAAGAGATAGACCGCATCATATCCCATCTCAAAAATAATAATATCGATACCCTGCTTATGGATTGTGCCACCAATCTGCTTTTCAGGCTGCTTGACGGATATAATCTGGATAAGATGGAAATAATAGATAATGATACAGAAACCAGGATAGAGGCTGAGGTACTGGAATTTTTCTCATATCTTATAAAAAGGCTTAAATCCACCAGTATGGATATTATAATAATATCAAATGAAATAGGGCTCGGGGTTGTTCCGGCATTTCCCCTGGGAAGGATCTTCAGGGACCTTATGGGTATGATCAATAAAGAGCTGGCATCCTCTGCCGATGAGGCATATCTTTTTGTAGCCGGAATAAAGCAGAGATTGAAATAAGGAGCAGTGGTCTTAGTTTGGGAAAAAGATTTATAAATGCCATAGGATTTTTGACAATAATAAAGACGCCGCAGTCTTTTAGCAGGGAAGAAAGATACATTTCAGGTTCAATGGCATATTTTCCCCTGGCAGGACTTATAATAGGCTTTTTCATGTCCCTATTTTTCTTTTTGGTAAATTTGTTTCTGCCTCTTTTGCTTTCAGTTATATTTACGGTGGTATTTGAGGTCATAGTAACCGGGGCAGCCCATATTGACGGCCTGGCCGATATGTTTGACGGAATATTTTCCGGCAGAAAGAAAAAGGAAGAAATACTTGCCATAATGAAGAAAAGCGATGTGGGCATATTTGGTATACTGGCTATAGTATTTATGGTCATATTAAAAGTTGCGCTCCTGTATTTCTTTGCCAAAAGCGCTGTACCGGGCAGGATACCTTCTCCTGAAGACCTCACAGGCTTTTATGTATTCCTTCTATTTATGCCCGGATTCGGCCGGTGGAGCATGAATTATATGATGGCCAGCTATAAGAATGCCAGGAAGGGACCGGGCCTGGCAAGGATATTTACAGATAACAGGAATAAGTCCAAATACTTTAATATTTCTACTATTTATTTTTTCCTCCTGTACCTTTTACTGGTCCTGGGGGGAAATATATTGAAGATATACCTGAGGGACGGTGCCGTATTCGGGATGTCAAGCTGTCCCATAGAATCATTCAGGATACATCTTTTCGCAGCCGTACTTCTCATATTATCCATCATGATAATGCTTATCATGATCCAGGGGTGGTTCTTTACCAGGAGGACAAAGGGAGTGACCGGTGATATAGTAGGAGGGATAAGCGAGATAACCGAAGTACTTTTCCTATTAGTCAGTTTTTTAGCTTTAAATTATGCATATTAGGAGCCAATTCTTAGATAGGTCCTAGAATAGAAGGAGAAAGCTTAAATGGCGGATAATGACAGAGGCCAGATAATAATAAATACGGGTACCGGCAAGGGAAAGACTACTGCAGCCCTGGGTATGACCGTAAGGGCAGCCGGGCATGGCCAGAAGGTACTCATCCTGCAGTTTATAAAGGGAGCCTGGAAAACCGGGGAGTCCAGATTTATAAAGAAGCTGGCTCCGGAAATAGAGATGATGCAGCTGGGCAAGGGCTTTTTCAGGATTGAAGACGGCAAGGTTAAGATTACTCCCAGAGACAGGGAGGAAGCCAGGGAGGCATTTAAAATAGCTTCCGATAAAATAATGTCAGGAAAGTATGACCTCATTGTCCTTGATGAGATCATAAATATACTGGCATATGACCTGATAGAAAGCCAGGAGCTCATAAGCCTGCTAAAGGGTAGACCACCGGGACTTTCAGTAGTCCTTACCGGAAGGGGAGCTCCTAAAGAGCTTATAGATGCAGCTGATACCGTATCAGAGATAAAAGAAATAAAGCATGCCTACAGCAAGGGCATCGAGGCAAAAAAAGGAATTGAATACTAACTAAATGGATTCCGGAGGATAATGGATGGAATGCAATAAGGAAAAGAACCTGCAAAATTGTAATTGCTCATATGAGCCCTGTTCCCGCAAGGGAGTCTGCTGTGAGTGCGTGACATATCACAGAAGGTCCGGTGAGCTTCCTGCCTGTTATTTTGACAGCAAGGCGGAAAGGACTTATAACCGGTCCATCGAATATTTCTTAGAACTAAATAAATGAGCAATGATACTTAATAAAGCCTGTTTTAAAACAAAAATAGGCACGCTATATTATCTATGGCTGGATAAGGATAAAGACCCTGTGATTTCGGCGCTTACAACCAGTAAGGGCTGGATGGATGATTATATCTCAATCCTTAAACGTGATGATGATAGCCTTCGTGTAAAGGATAAAAGGCTCTCTTTGCTGGAAACAGCTATAAATGCCTACCTTGGTGAAGGAATGGAGGTCTCAGGCCTCAGGCTGAAAATTCTATCAGGCACCAGGTTTGAGCAGAGGGTATGGAAAGAAGCATCACAGGTCCCATATGGCTGTACATGCAGTTATGGAGACCTTGCTGCCATGTGCGGAAGGCCTCGGGCAGCAAGGGCAGTGGGCAATGCCATAGGCAAGAACCCGGTGATGTTTATTGTACCCTGCCACCGCATAATAAAAGGGGACGGAAGTATGGGCGGATTTGGTTCCGGACCCGAACTTAAGAAAAAGCTTCTTGCCCTTGAAGGAATAGAGTTTTAGGGCTTTCCCCAGAATATATCCCTGGCGGCTTTTATTGCTTCCAGGTCAAAGTCATAAGCAAGAGATACTTCGCAATGAGCGGCAAAGCCGCAATCGGCGCATGAAATATCCTCTACCCTGTTCTTGAGATAGCATCCACGGTTTATCTTACCATCAGGTTCCACGCTGGCTATCAAGAAATCCCGGCATTTCCAGCTATTGTCTTCCATTTTCTTAAGACAACTGTATGAATCCAGGAGGCTGTACCCTTTATTTTTTAGGCCCATAAGCTCCTCCAGGACCTGCTTTTTCTGTTCCTTACTTAAAGACAGGTTCTCAACTTCGCTATACGGGTAGAAGAACTGTACTGTTATCCCATAGACTTTGCCTTCCAGGTATTTTATAAGCTCAGGGATCTCCATGAAATTAAGCCTGTTTATGCAGGTATTTATGATCATCTTCTTCCGGCTGCGGTTCTTCTTTATATTAGACATGATCATGTCAAAGCCGGTACCCCGGATGCTGTCATGCGTCTTTCTCAAACCATCCAGGCTGATAAACACTATGTCCGGGTCATAATCCTGGAGCGGGATGGTACCATTGGTAGTCATGCAGGTAAAGAAAAATTTTTCTTTTGCCTGCCTAATAAGGTGCGAAAGATCCTTTCCTGCAGCAGTATCCTTCCATAAAAGAGGTTCTCCGCCCTCAAAAACAATTATCCGCACCCCCTCCGCATACAGCCTGCCCAGTACTTTCAGGGCAGTATCAAAATCCATCCTGGTCTTCGCAGTATTTTTTTTTATGAAAGGACAGTGCATGCAGTTTAGATTGCAGTCATGTGTCATCTTAAAGCTTGCCACCAGGGGCTTCCTGGCACTTTTATTTAACCTGGAAGCAGCAGCATATTTTGCCAAATAAAGTATCTGGAGGATCCTGCTCCTATTATATGCCATTTATTTGCCGGGTCTTTTTTACAATCACTTCCACTTTCCATTATAATGCTTAATGTACAAGATGTAAGCAAAAGATAGTTGATATATTATTAAAAAACAGGATAATTGAAATTAGATCATTATACCTAAAAATAATACAGATATTTATAACTGGACAAGGAGAAGACATGGGCGGATTTCTGGACGGAATAAAAAAATTCTTTACTATGCCGGATGACAGCGGCTCTAAATTTATAATATTTAATATAATATGCGGTAAATGCGGTGAAAAGATAACAGTAAGGGCTTCCAAGACAAGCGATATATCCAGGATCTATGAAGGCGAAGATGTCCCCGCCGGAGCAGAGTATTTCCTCCGTAAGGAGATCCTGGGAAATAACTGCAATAATTTGATATATATAACTGTATATTTCGGACCTGGCTACAGGATAATCTCTAAAGAGATAACCGGGGGAAAATTCGTAGAGTAACCCTTATTTATCCTTAGATTAATATAGTATTTGTGTTAAAATCTACCTGGATTTTATATAAAAGATTTGATGTGACTTAAGACCGGGCTATATGGAATTTTCAAATGATTTAAGCGTAATCATCCTGGCTGCCGGTAAAGGCAAGAGGATGAAGTCAGAGACTCCAAAAGTACTGCACAGACTATGCGGTAAGCCTATTATATATCATATCCTTAAAGCAGTTATGAGCCTGGGCCCTAAAAACATATTAGCAGTAATAGGCCATAAAAAAGAAGAGGTAAGAAAATATATTGCAGATGACTTTCCATCTGTATTAACTGTTGACCAGGACAAACAGGCGGGCACTGCCCATGCAGTGATGATGGCAGGAAGCTATTTTGACAAAATGGGATCAAATATCCTGGTCCTGAGCGGGGACAGTCCCCTCATAACCTCCCGCACCTTAAAGTCGCTGGTAGGATTAAGGCAAAAAGAAGATCTTGCTGCATCAATACTTACTTCCATTGCAGACAATCCTTATGGTTACGGCAGGATAGTAAAAGATAAAAAAGGAAAAGTCTTAAAAATAGTAGAGGAAAAGGATGCGGCCCAGGCAGAAAAGAAAATACATGAAGTCAATTCTTCCATTTATTGCTTCAAAAAAGACCTGTTGGTAAAAAATATCAAAAATATCGGGACGGGCAATTCCCAGGGTGAGCATTACCTTACAGATATTATAGAGATGTTTATAGATAAGGGCGAAAAAGTCCAGACATATATTGTTCCTGACCACTTTGAGGCTTCCGGTATAAATGACAGGGCTCAGCTTGCTTCTGCTGAGGAAAGGATCCAGCTCAGGATAAATAAGGGCCATATGGAAAATGGAGTCACAATAAGGAATCCTTCCTCGGTATTTATAGAAGATACGGTAATAATAGAGCCTGATGCTATTATAAAGCCCTCATGCTTCCTGAAAGGTGAGACTATTATCGCTAAGGGTGCGGTGATCGGCCCATTTTCCCAGATAACAGGAACAAAAATAGGAAGCGGGACTATAGTAAATAGCTCAGTTATAATAGGTGCCGATATAGGACCTGATAATAATATTGGACCCTATAGCTATATAAGGCCTGATACGATAACCGGGCACAGGGTCAAGATAGGGGCATTCTGCGAAGTCAAGAAATCCACCATTGATATGGGAAGCAAGGTCCCGCATCTATCTTATGTGGGAGACACTAAGATAGGAAGTGGGGTCAATATAGGGGCGTCCAGCGTGACTGTTAATTATAATGGCTTTTCAAAATTCAAAACCATTATTGAGGATGATGCCTTTATTGGATCTGACACCATGCTCATAGCTCCCGTCCGCATAGGCAAAGGTGCAATTGTAGCTGCCGGGTCGGTTATAACACGGGATGTCCAGCCGGATGCTATGGCCATAGAGAGGGCAAAGCAGAAAAATATAAGAAAAGGCGCTGCCAAATACAGGAATAGAAAGAAAACAGACCGGGAGAAATAATAATGAAACACCACAATCTTGGCGTAAAAGAAGAGACTAAGAATAAAAGGATGATGATCTTTTCCGGTTCATCTTCCCCGGAGCTTGCGGAAAAGATCGCTGGCTCCCTGGATATAAAGCTGGGGGATGTATCCAGGACCCACTTCAAAAACGGGGAGATCTATGTCAAGTTCAATGAAAGCGTAAGGGGCGCAGATGTCTTTCTTATCCAGACATGCGCTGAACCGGTAAATGACCATATAATGGAGCTCCTTATAATGATAGATGCCTTAAAGCGCGCTTCGGCAGCAGTTATCAATGCGGTCATACCCCATTATGGCTATGCCAGGCAGGATAAGAAGTCTGAAGGAAGGGAACCCATATCTGCCAGGCTGCTGGCAGACCTCTTGATGGTAGCCGGGATCGACAGGGCCATACTGGTAGACCTTCATACGGCCACCATACAGGGGTTCTTTGATATTCCTGTAGACCATGTAACAGCCATACCCATAATCTCCAAATATTTCAGCGAGAAGAAGATAAAAGATGGCGTAGTAGTAAGTCCTGATGTGGGAGGCGTAAAAAGAGCCTCCATATTTGCCAAGAGGCTTCATTTCCCCCTGGCTATAATGGATAAGAGGCGGCCTGCACCTAATATGTCAGAAATGGAAAATATAGTAGGTGATGTAAAGGGAAAGGAAGCAATAATATTTGATGATATGATAGATACCGGGGGCACTCTTCTTAATGCAATTGATATGCTGAAAAGGCATGGGGCCCAAAAAGTGTATATCGGGGCAACTCATCCCATCTTCTCAGGGGATGCACTTTCCCGTATGGAGGCATCCGAAGTTGATGAGGTAGTAGTACTTGATACTATACCCCTTAAAAGAAAATATAATAAAGAAAAGATCAAGGTGCTTTCCATAGCTCCACTTCTTGCAAAAACCATCAAAAAAGTTTATTATTGCAAGTCGGTAAGTGAGTTATTTAAAGGTGAAAACCTGGTTTAAATTTTTAAGTGGATGGAAGTGAGAGCAAATGGCTAATGTAGCTTTAAAAGCGGAAAAAAGAATTGATAAAGAGATAAGGAAAAATGCTGCCAGCAAATTAGGCAGGGAAGGCTTTATACCGGCTGTTATGTACGGACTGGAAAAAAAGCCCGAAAGTATAAAAATTGAAAGAAAAGAACTTATAAAGCTTATAAAGGGACATAATATATCCAGCATTATATTTGACATACGTCTTGATGAAAAAAGCAAGGACAAAGACGCTGTGATCATAAAGGAATATCAGAGGGATCCCATATCAAATGAATTCATACATCTTGATTTCCTCAGGATACAGATGAAAAAAGAGATCGAGACCACAGTTCCCATAAGTATATTAAATGATAATATCGCCATAGGCATAAAGGACATGGGCGGGGTACTCCAGCATGGACTCAGGGAGCTAAATATCTCATGTCTTCCTTCGGATATACCTGAGCATATAGATTATGACATCAAGGACCTGGGTATGAATGAGATCGTCAGGGTTGAAAATATCGAGGTTGACGAAAAGATAAGGATCTTAAACGACCCTTCAGAAGTAATTGTTTCTATTATACCTCCGACAGAGCTTAAGGAAGAGGATCTTGTCACCGAGGAAGAGGGCGAAGAAGAAATGGGAGAGCCCGAACTGGTTGGTGAGGAGAAAGAAGAAGAAGCTGCTGAAGGTGAGGCTGAAGGAAAACAGGAACAGGCCAGGGAAGAGTAGGACCAATGATCCTCATTGTCGGACTGGGAAATCCGGGAGTAGATTATACCGGTACGCGGCATAATATAGGCTTTGCTATAATAGATCAGCTGGTTTCCAGCCTGGATTCAGGAAATAAATATACCAAATTCAATTCGGCTGCATTTAATGCTTCATATACTGGTGTGGATCTGCTTGCCATAAAGCCCCAGACTTTCATGAATAATAGCGGCTCTGCTGTAGCGGCTGCCATAAAGTCCCTGGGGGAAGATCTGAAAGGTATGCTGGTCATCCATGATGATATAGATATTGATTTCGGCCGCATAAAGATAAAAAGCGGAGGCAGCACTGCCGGCCACAGGGGACTTGAGTCAATATTTGAAAAGACAGGAAATTTGGATTTTGACCGGCTGCGTTTCGGGGTTGGCCGGCCTCCGGGCAGGATGAAAGCTTCAGATTATGTTCTCAGGCTTTTTAAGAAAGATGAGAAGGAAGAGCTCGATCTCCTTATGGGAAAGTCTGTGGATATGATAAAGGATTATATAGAAAACGGACTGGACCATACAGCGAATAAATATAATTAAAAAAGGGCCCGCAAGAGCAGGCCCTTAATTTAAATCTTATTCTATCCGTCAAACCAGAATCCCGCAAGCTTCATCTCTCCGCCTATTTTCTGGTATACAAATCTAAGCTGGAAGTCTTCCTGGAGCTCAAAATCCGCCTGGTAAGTTGCCGTGGTTATACCATTTTCAATATTGACCCCGGTCATCTTCTTTGAACCTTCAATATATTTTCCCAGTGAACCGATTAATGAAGTTTTAAAATCATTAAATACAGCTTCCGAAACATCTGCTCTAAGGTTTGCATCAAAGTCTTTGGAGAAGCCTGTAAAATCTCCATTATTCATGGACACCAGCAAGTTCTCCGCTATGGGATCTGAATATTTCGCCACAGAACCGCATCCTGAAAGAACCGGTACTGCCAGGATAAGCATGGCGATAAGAACTGTTATTAAAGCAATCCTTTTAATTTTCATTTAGCCTCCTCATTATAAATAGATTTTTTAAATATACATGCTGTTGTCATTATAGGTCAATAGAAACTTTGATTAAAAAATCATAAAAAATCCTGATAGAATATCTATCATGATAAATTATTTCATACTACAGGAACAGTGGAAGAAATTCGCTGAGGCCATAAGTAAAGATAAGGCACTTGACCCGGTTAATGCTGATGAGGCCATATGGCCATATATAATATCCGGTTATGCCGGGATCAGCAAAGAGGTTATCCTGGTAGTTGCTTCTACCAGGGAAAGAGCCTTCCAGCTAAAGCAAGAGATGAGCTGCCTCATAAAAGAGGCAGACCTGGCCCTTTTTACAGGGATGTCCAGCAGCATATTCCTTAAGGGCAAGACGCCTGATCACCAAAGCATTTTTAACAGGCTGAATACGCTTAAGACCCTTTTAGGAAGGGGGGAAAGAGCACCGGTAATAATAGCTACAGCCAGTTCTATGGTAAACCTTATTCCTGCCTCCAGGATAAAAGATATTGAACTGCTGCATATAAAAAAGGCAAAAGAGTACGACCTCAGCTGGATAATGGACTGGCTGGTAAATAATGGATATGAGCGGGTAAACCAGGTATATGACAGGGGAGAGTTCAGTGTCCGTGGGGATATAATAAATATATTTGATATAACCTCAGATAAGATCATCCAGGTAGATGTCCTCATAGATGAAGTGGAAAAGATCTCACTGGTTGAACCTGAAAGCCGCAAAAATGCAGGCAGCAGAGAAGAAATTTCCATATTTCCCAATTTAGACCTGTGGAAAATAGATCCCGGTGAGAGCATAGGCTTTGATAAAGAGATGGCAGACCTCTTTGATATCATAAAAAAGCTTAAGGGAAGCTTTACCACCATCCTGTGCGATCCGGTAGAAGTCTATCTTAAGCTAAAGAGTGACCTTGACCTCCTGGAAAGGATATTTGAAAGGGAGCCAAAGGACCTTATTATAAAGGATAGGGAAGTATTATCCAGGTATCTTGCCAGTCCGGATATCTTTGAGAAGAAAGCATATGGATCCAGGCTGGACCTCCTATCGACAGGGAGCGGGGAAAGCCCCCAGAAAAGATTTGTATTCAGCACCCTGTCCAGACAGAAGAAGAGCCTGGGGAATGCAGAAATATTTATAGATAATATAAAAGCGGACCTTAAGTCAAAGAAAAATATAATCATATCGACTGACAGCGCCTCCCGGATTAAAAAGATAAAGGATATCCTTCTGGGAAATTCTATATCCTTCGGCTCCCTTAGCCCCGGTGATCCTTCTATTGAGATGCTTAAGCATGGCATTGCCTATATTGATGATAAAAAGCTGTACCGGGGATTTTCCAGCAGGGATCTCTCTGTCTATGGTGAGCTTGATATATACCAGCAGATGGAAAAAGCAGAATCAAGGGTAGATGCATTTAATGGTCCCGACCTTAAGCCTGGAGAATATGTAGTCCACAAAAACCACGGCATAGGAATATATATAGATACTATTTCCAGGCAGGTTGGAGGGAATAAGAGGGAGTATTTTCTGATCGAGTACGGGAAAGGTGATAAGCTTTATATACCCACCTGGAATGCAGACAGGATAAATAAATATATTGGCTCTAAAAAACCGGTAGTAACTCCCCTGGATTCAAAATACTGGGATTCTTTAAAGAAAAGGGTGAGAAAATCAGTTAAAAAACTGGCGGTTGACCTGGCCCTGCTTTATGCCCAGAGGCAGTCTGCAGAAGGCTATGCTTTCCCTCCTGACAGTGCCTGGCAGAAGGAGATAGAGGCAGATTTCGGCTTTAGGGAGACTGAAGACCAGGCAAAAGCTATTGAATATGTAAAAAAAGCTATGGAATCCCAGAACCCCATGGATGTCCTGGTAATCGGTGATGTGGGTTTCGGTAAGACAGAGGTAGCAATAAGGGCAGCATTTAAAGCTATTGAGGACGGGAAGCAGGTCCTTATGCTGGTGCCCACCACAATACTTGCAGACCAGCATTATATGACATTTTCGGAAAGGTTCAGGGATTATCCGGTAATGGTCGAGGTACTCTCCAGGTTCCGCAAAAAAAAGGACCAGAAAAAGATAGTAGAGGATTTCAGTGCCGGAAATGTCGATATGCTTATAGGGACTCACAGGGTGCTTCAGAAGGATGTTATTCCTTCTGACCTGGGGCTTATTATCGTAGATGAGGAGCAGCGTTTCGGAGTAAACAGCAAGGAAAAGATAAAGCTTTTAAAAAAGCAGATCGATGTCCTTACCCTAAGTGCAACTCCCATACCCAGGACTCTTTATATGTCTATGGCTGGCGTAAAGGATATGGCTCTTATTGAGACTTTTCCTGAGGGCAGGAATCCCATAGAGACTTTTGTAGGTGAGCTGGATTATTCCATAATAGCCAATGCATGCGAGAGGGAGATGGCCAGGGGCGGGCAGGTATATTATGTATATAACCGTATTTCCGGGATCTTCCAGAAAGCTGACCGGCTGGCCAGACTGCTGCCGGAGGCAAGGATTGCGGTTACCCACGGGCAGATGGATGGGCAGAAAATAGAGAGGGTGATGAGCGGTTTCATAGACAGGAAATATGATATTCTGCTTACCACTTCCATCATAGAGTCAGGAATGGATATAGAGAATGTAAACACCCTTATTGTTGAAGATTCCCACAGGTTTGGCCTGTCCCAGCTGTACCAGCTGCGGGGAAGGGTGGGGCGGTCATCGGAACAGGCATATGCCTATCTATTCTACCCGGGGCGCAGGAACCTGGGAACCACTGCCTACCAGAGGCTTAAGACACTGGCCGAATATACCGATCTGGGATCAGGATATAATATAGCTATGAAAGACCTGGAAATAAGGGGAGCAGGAGAGATCCTGGGTCCGCGCCAGCACGGACATATTAATAGCATTGGCTATGATATGTACTGCCAGATAATAAAGGAAGAAGTGGACAGGCTTAAGGGAGTGGAAATAGCTGAGGATATAAATATCCAGATCGACCTTCCTATAAGCGCATATATTCCAAAAAATTATATTGGAAGCGCCAGGGAAAGGATAAGCGCCTATAAGAAACTGGGAGCTGCCGGGGACTTTAAGATAATTGACGATATATCAAGGCAGATGATAAAAAGATACGGCAGGCCTTCAGGAGCTGTAAAGAACCTTATAGGGCTCGCAAGGATAAAAGCAGTTATGCGTAAAGCCAATATAGAGAGCCTGAGGTTCTCGTCTGGAAAGGGCATTATGATCAAAGAAATAAAGCTTGATGGTAAAAAAGCAGCAGCTTTGCTTACCGGAGATGATATAAAATACCAGCCCAGATACGGCCAGGTCACTATAAAAAATATAGGCAAAAATATTGATTTAAATATAGTTATAAAGCGTCTAAATGATATAATAGGGGCCATGTGATTTATGCCAATTAGATTTGTAAAGGAAGGTTGTATTGAAAAGTTTTAGAGAAAATATCTTAATTAAGATAATAATTGTGTCCGTCCTGGCACTTTCAATGATATTTATGGCTGCCTGCAGCACTGCAGTAGCCAGCATTAATGGTATCGAGGTTACCCAGGAAGAGGTAGATGAATATATAAATTTCATCCTTTCCCAGGATCCTGAAAGCGGCCAGTACCTGACAGACGAAGACATGAACGAACTGGAAATAAATATAATAGACTCTCTGCTGGTGGTAAAGCTCCTGGAGCAATATGCCGGGGAAAATAATATTACGGCTCCCCAGGAAGAAATAGATCTCCAGATGGATTCCATCATTTCATCATATGGAAGCGAAAGCGCATTTGAAGCTGACCTGAAAGAGAAGGATGTAAATAGGAGTTTTCTGGAAAATGAGCTAAAAAACCAGATACTCAGGAATAAGATATATTCCGAAGCTACAATGGAAGTCATAGTAACAGAGGAACAGGCCAAACAGTACTATGACGAGAACCTGGATACCCAGTTTACCAATCCTGAAAGGATAAGGGTAAGCCATATACTTTCCATATTCCCCTGGGTGCAGGATGAAAGCATTGAGGAAAATGACCAGGACAAAAAAGAAGCAAAGGATAAGATAGAATTTGTGCAGGAGCAGCTGGAAAAAGGGGCTGAGTTCGGGGATATGGCCCGGGAGTATTCTGATGATGCCAGCAATAGCACCGACGGCGGAGACCTTGGGTTTATTACCAGGGGGCAGATGGTAGAAGAATTTGAAAATGCTGCCTTTGCACTGGATATTGATGAGGTCAGCGGCATAGTGGAAACAGAGTTCGGGTACCACCTGATAAAGATGTTTGACCGCGAAGAAGAGGGAATACAGGCATTTGAGGATGTCAAGGATGATATTTCTACCTATCTTGCAGAACTGAATAAGCTGGAAAAATGGGAAGAATTTATTATGGGCCTGATCGAAGATGCAGAGATCATGTACCTTACAGATAATGAGGGAACGCTTAATGGCTTCCCTAATGAAGAAGGCCAGGAAAGCGAAGACCAGGCCGGCAGTGAAGATGAAACATCCGGAGAGGACCAGCTGCTGGACGATGAAAGCCTGGAAGATTTTGTAGAAGAAGAATAATTAAAGGTCTTTTAATATGAAGTTTGACCTTGATTCTCCTGATCCGGGACTGCTTGATTATATAAAAGAGCCGGAAGAACTATATACCATCCTGATAGAGATTATGAGGAGGCTGCGCTCTGATAAGGGCTGCCTCTGGGACAGGGAGCAGGATCATTCCACCCTGAAAAAAAGCCTTATAGAAGAGGCTTATGAGACTGTTGAGGCTATTGACAGCGGAGATGCTGCAGAGCTTAAGGAGGAATTGGGCGACCTCCTTTTGCAAATTATCTTCCATGGACAGATAGCCGAGGAAGGTGGGAATTTTAGCCATTCAGATATAATAAGGGGGATAATAAAGAAGCTCCTGAGGAGACATCCCCATGTCTTTTCAGATACTGATGCTTCCAGCAGCAGGGAGATACTGGCAAACTGGGAAGATATAAAGAAAGAGGAGCGGAAAAATTCAAATAAGGAAAAAGATTCCATATTCAGCGGTATACCGCGCTCCCTTCCCGGACTTCATTATGCATATGAGATCCAGAACCGGGCATCCCGCCTGGGATTTGACTGGGAAAAGGCTGAGGATGTATATGAAAAGATAGTAGAGGAAATGAATGAACTGGAAAAGGAAGCTGCCATTGGAGATCTAAAGGCAGTCTCAGAGGAGCTGGGGGACCTTCTTTTCTCTATAGTAAATTATGGCAGGCATCTTGGTATTGATATAGAGAAGAGCATCAAGGATACATGTAAAAAGTTTATATCCCGGTTTAAGCTAATGGAAGATATGGCAAGGGAGGATGGAGAGGATTTCAAGGAACTAAGCCTGGAGGAAAAAGACAGGCTCTGGGAAAAAGCTAAAAAGAGGCTATAGGACTATTATCATGAGGAAGACTAAGATAATCTGCACTATCGGGCCAGCTAGCCAGGATGAAAAGATCCTGGATAGGCTTATAAGCTCAGGTATGGACCTTGCCAGGATAAACACATCCCATTCTGATAAGGAAGAAGTGGAGATCCTGGTAAAAAGGATCAGGAAAACGGCAAAGAAAAGCGGGCGGGATATAGCTATAATACTTGACCTCCAGGGACCCAAGATAAGGATAGGCAGGCTTAAACAGGAGGTGGAACTAAAGAACGGCCAGAAGATCATTCTTTCCACTGATCCCGTCAGGCCTGGCAGGAAAACAGATAAACTGGTAATCCCGGTGACTTATAGCCGGTTTATAGATGATATAAAGGCAGGTACGCCTATATTCATAGATGACGGCCTTATTGAGTGCCGGGTGCTAAGGGTCAGGAGGAAAGATAAAGATGCAGAGTGTAAAGTTATAACCGGCGGCATATTGTCTTCCCATAAAGGTATAAACCTTCCCGGAGTCTCTATCAGCGTAAACTCTGTTACAAGAAGGGATATAGAATACCTTAAGCTGGGTCTGGAGCTTGGGGTGGACTTTATAGCCCAGTCCTTCGTAAGGACAAAAGAAGA